>Ga0302196_10000051_pt1 | contig 106465 bp, 82 predicted proteins | sample II_Bog_N1_3_FD_198794 | JGI IMG/M metagenome (GOLD analysis project Ga0302196, IMG submission 198794) | Peat permafrost microbial communities from Stordalen Mire near Abisko, Sweden - II_Bog_N1_3 | ecosystem: Environmental > Terrestrial > Soil > Wetlands > Peat | place: Sweden: Abisko... | reverse complement strand
GCGCGGCCGATTGGCTGGTCAGGTTCGCCTTGACCAAGGTGTTGATCGTATAGGCGAGCAGCACGGTCCCCGGCGAATAGGTCGTGCCGCTTCCGGCGAAATAGTTCTGCACCACGCCCGAGAAAGCGTACCAGCGAAAATCACCAATTTGCGCGAAGGCATTTCCCGGCGACGGGTATTGGATGCAGCTCGAGTTCGCGGTGGTGGTCGGGTCGGTGCAGTTGTTCAAGCGGACGTCGCTGAAGCCGTTGTTGATGACCAGCGGCGTGGTGTTCACCGCCGTGGTGCTGCAGACGCCATTGCCCGCGTCGACGCAGGTGAGGCTCTGCAGCCCGCCGTCGGGGATCTCCGTCGCGTAGTTGCCGCTGCCGGAGGCGCCTTCAAACGTCTCGATGCTCGCGCACTCGGCCATCACGCCGTGGTTCTGCTGGTTGAGGAACGACGCGATGTTCTGCAGTCCGGCGTCCATGCACGACGAGCCGCAGGCGGTGGTGGTGGTGGGCTCAAAATGCGGCGCCCAGAAGACTTGATATCCGCCGTCGCCATTGCCCGTGGTGAGCGCGCCCGCGGCGATATCCGCGACATCGAGCATGTCGAAGATCTGCCCGCCGTCCGCGCCGAGCGGGCAGAGCGCGCGATTGCCCGCGGAGTTGAACTGATTGAAGGCATTGTTCGGGCAGCCACCGGCGGTGGCGAAATCCAATCCGGCCGATTTCAAATAGTATTGCAGCTGCGTTCCCTTGACGCCGCCCGCGCCATTGCCGCTCTCGTCCTGGTATTGACCGCCGGTCGATTGCAGCAGCGCGACCGCCGGCGGCTTGCCGTTCATGCGCGAGCTGTCGTCGGCGGTGAAGGGCAATGCCGCCCGGTGGATATTGACGTGATGCACGTTGGCATAGTTGAGGCCCGAGCCGGTTCCCAGGCTGTTGGCGTTCGATGAATAGGCCGCGACCACCGTGCTGCCCGAAGGCGTCGCGGTGGTCACCGCGCACTTGTTGCTCCCGTTGGAGGCAAACGCAGAGAAGTCGATGCCGTTGCCGTCGCTGTCCTTGAAGGTGCCAGGCGTCGACGAGAGCAGGGTGAGAAACGCTGGCGCGTCCGAGGCGGAGATGACGAAGACGCCGCCGCCATAGCGGAGCAGGTTGACGTTGTTGGCGCCGTTGACCGTGACCGAAGTGTAATTGGGAAAGGCGAGCGCGTTGACGAAGCTGGTCGATGAGCCGGTGCCGCTCAGGTTGTAGATGCTGCTGAAGTTGCTGCCGCCCGTCTTGGTATCGAGCGTGACGATGCTCGTGTCGTTCGAGCTGCTCAGCGTGGTGTCGGTGTTGGTCACCAGCGTGGCGGGCACGGTGTTGCTCGCGCTGCCGTCGACGATTACATCGCAGCCGTCGTTCCAGGTCGGGTCGTTGTTGGCCGGCGCGGGACTGATCGCGCTGCTGCCCGAATAGATGGTGCTGACGTTGGTAGGAATGCAGCGGTTGGGCGAGCCTTTGGTCCCCGAATAGACCCAATGGACGGTAATGCGCGCATTGAATCGCGAGCCGGCGACCGGGTGCACGTCGAGGCCGTCGTCGGCGCGCAGCACGTCGTAGAGCAGGCCGTACACCGACGGCATTCCGCACGCGTCCTGATAGGGCGACGAGGTCGGAATGATCAGCGAGCCGGCAGGAAAGGTCGTCTGCGCTTGCGCCGGCGCGGCATAGAGAAACAGCGCGGCGAGGCCCGCGGCCGCAAGCGCCACCCAGGCGCGCGAAAGTCGAGCAGCGTGGCGAACAGGCCGGGTCACGGGGACCTCCAAGAGCATGCGGTGCTGGGAATCGTGCGGCATAGGAGAGCAGACCTCCGGGCGCGCCGCCCCTTTTTGACCCAAGGAAATCGGGTGCGGAGGGAGAGCCACAAGCCGTCAGCTTACGCAACTTGGCGGCCAGCGCGGAAAGCAAATACGGCTCCTGTTCTCGAGGAGATGGCGGGTGGGCTGCGCTGGCTGGACGCGGCCGGTTCGATACTCTTTGCGCAATCGGCAATCCGGTGGCAGCGCGCGCGGTGTGTGCGTGATGGCGCGCGGCGAATCGATTACGCTGCCGCGCATGCTCGAATTGGAGATGGCGGAGCTGGTGCCCCGCGGCCGTTGCGTGCAGGGCGACTCGCGCGAGGAGCGCAGCTACGACAAGGCGCTCGAAGGGGCGCGCGCGCAGCTGCTGCTGACCGATCCGCCGTACTGCCTGCTGCAGCGGCGGCGCAAGGACGGCGATCTGCGAGACCGCAAGGCCTCGCGCAAGATCGACCACGAGATGGTCGGCCGCTTCCCCGACGTGCGCAGCTACCGCGCCTTCACCGAGGCCTGGCTGCCCAAGGCGGTCGCGCGGCTCGAGGGCGACGCGCCGCTCGTCATCTGGACCAACTTCCTCGGCAAGGAGCCGATCCGCACGGTGGCGCGCGCGTGCGGCTACGGCGCGCAGTGGGGCGAGTTCGCCTGGGCGAAGAAGACGCAGCCGGGTGACGGCAACGAGATCCTCCTGCGCGTCTACGAGGTCGCGCTGGTGCTCGGCCTCGCGCCGCTGCCGCCGCTTTCGCACGCGGCTCCTCCGCGCTGCTGGTCGGTGGTCGCGGGATACGACGACGACGGCGAGGCGCAGAAGTTCGGCGGCCATCCGAACCACAAGCCGTTCGGCGTGATCGAGCCGCTGGTGCGCGCCTACTCGAAGCTGGGCGATCGCGTGCTCGACCCGTTCGCGGGCAGCGGCTCGCTCCCCGCGGCCGCGCTGCGCCTGGGCCGCAACGCCGCGTGCATCGAGCTCGAGCCAGAGTGGGCGAGCCGCGTGCAGTCGCGCCTGGCGAAGACGCAGAGCCCTTGATCTGGCCTGCGCGTCTGCGCGTACCCACGTGTTGTTTTTTGATCGGCCTCAAGCCGCGCTATCAGTGCGCGACTTCTTTCTCGAGGGCCGGCTTGTCGCCGCCCTCTGCGTCGTCCGGCAGCTGCACGCGCGAACCGAACGGCGCACCGGCGGGCGAGAGCGGCTTGAAGCGGGTCGCCACGTCGGTGATCGTCATGCCCATCAAGAGCAGCGCGAAGAGCACGCTGACGAAGATGATCATCCCGTAGATGCCCTTCTGCTCCTTCAAGTGCATGAAGAAGAGGAGCACCAAGAGGCTCTTGGTGGTCGCGATGGCGATGGCGAGCGGCAGGGCGATGGCACCCAGGTGCTGCTTGCCGGTCATCACCGTCAAGAGCGTCAGCCCGCAGAGCACGAGCCACACCACTACATACGGCGTCGCCGAGTGCTCGTGCGCGTCGTGCTGGGCCGCGGGGCGGTGCGCAGGCGCTTCAGGCTTGTAGGTTTCGGCCATGGAGTGATCCGTTTCAGATCAAGTAGAGCAGCGGGAAGAGGAAGATCCAGACCAGGTCGACGAGGTGCCAGTAGAGGCCGCCGAGCTCCAGGCCCGTGTAGTACTTCGACGAGAAGCGCCCGTTCGCCGTCTTGAACGTGAGCACGATCAGCACGCTCATGCCGATGATCACGTGCACCGCGTGCAGGCCGGTGGTGAGGAAGTAGATCGTGAAGTACATCGGCGCGCCGGGTGCGGTGACTTCCTTGAAGGCGTAGTACGGGCCGGGCAGCGCGCCTTCCTGGAACTTGTGCATGTACTCGATGCTCTTGATCCCGAGGAACCCGAGCGCGCACGCGATGGTGAAGATCAGGCAGGCGACCGCGAGGTTCTTGCGGTCGGTGCGCGCGAAGTGGATCGCCATCGCCACCGTGAACGAGCTGGTGATGAGCACGAAGGTGTTGAGCGTGCCCAGGCTCAGGTCGAGGTGCCGGCTCGCCTCGGCGAACGCCTCCGGGAACTGGAAGCGATAGATCGCATATCCCGCGAAGAGACCTGCGAAGAGCAGGATTTCCGTGGCGAGGAAGAGCCACATGCCGAGGCGGACCGCCTCGTTCTGGGCGGCGAGCGACGAGTAGTGGTGCGCGAGGATGCCCTCGGGCACGCCGTCGAGCTCGTGCGGGTCGTGGCCCGCGGCGGGCGTTGCGGCGCTAGACATGATGAACCCCGAAGGCCGCCGAGTGCGTGTGCGTGCGGTAGTCGTGCGGGCCGGTGGTGATGGTGGGGATGACGTCGAAGTTGTGCGTCGAGGGCGGGCTCTGCGTCATCCACTCGAATCCCTTGGAGCCCCAAGGGTTCTGCTCGCAGCGCTTGCCCGAGACCAGCGCGACCACCAGATAGACCAGGATGATCAAGAGGCCGAAGGCGAGCAGCGTCGCGCCCGCGGTCGACGCGACGTTGAGCGCCTGGAACTGGTCCGGGTACTCGTAGTAGCGGCGCGGCATGCCCGCGTTCCCGAGGAGGAACTGGGGAATGAACGTGGCGTTGAACCCGAGGATGATCAGCGAGCCGGCCACCAGGCCCCAGCCGTCGTGGTAGGTGCGGCCGAACATCTTGGGGAACCAGTAGTGCAGGCCGGCGAGGAAGCCCATGATCACCGCGCCGACCATGACGAAGTGGAAGTGGGCGATCACGAAGTACGTGTCGTGCCAGTGCACGTCGAGCGAGACCGTGGCGAGCGCGATGCCGGTCATGCCGCCAAACACGACGAAGTAGAGGAAGCCGCAGGCGTAGAGGAACGGCGTGTTGAACGAGATCGAGCCGCGGTAGAGCGTGCCGACCCAGTTGAACACCTTGATGGCGGTGAAGACGCCGACCAGCATCGAGATGACGCCGAAGATGCCCGCGTTCACCGACGACTGGCCGGTGACGAACATGTGGTGGCCCCAGGCGAAGAAGCCGACGAACGCGATGCCCAGCGAGCTGTAGGCGATCATGTTGTAGCCGAACGCGTTCTTGCGGCTGAACGCGCAGATCACTTCCGACATCACGCCCATCGCCGGCAGCACCATGATGTAGACGGCCGGGTGCGAGTAGAACCAGAAGAGGTGCTGGAAGAGCAGCGGGTCGCCGCCGCGCGTCGGGTCGAACAGGCCGAAGTGGAGCGTGTTCTCCACGCCGACGACGCAGAGGGCGAGGCCGAGCACCGGCGTCGCCAGGACCTGGATGATGCTGGTGCCATAGACCGCCCAGACGAAGAGCGGCATGCGCATCCAGGTCATGCCCGGCGCGCGCAGCGTGTGCACGGTGACGATGAAGTTCAGGCCCGTCATGATCGACGAGAAGCCGATGATGAAGAGGCCCAGGATCACCGGGAACGCGTTGGTGGTCGTGGTCGAAGAGTAGGGCGTGTAGAACGTCCAGCCGGTGTCGACGCCGCCGTGGATCATGCCCCACAGCGCGAGCGACGCGCCCAGCAAGTAGACGTACATCGAGGCCAGGTTCAGCCGCGGGAACGCGACGTCGCGCGCGCCGATCATCAGCGGCAGGACGAAGTTTCCGAAGCCCGACGGGATCGCCGGGATCATGAAGAAGAAGATCATCACGATGCCGTGCAGCGTGAAGAGCCGGTTGTACGTCATCGCGTCGTAGAGGAACGGACCCGGCTGCAAGAGCTTGATCCGGATCGCCAGCGCGAAGATGCCGCCGAGGAAGAACCCGAGCGTGACCAGCACGAGGAACATCACGCCGACGCGCTTGTGGTCGCGCGTGTTCAGCCACGACATGACGGTCGTGCCGTCCTTCAAATAGGGCGTGTACTCGGCAGGCGCGGCGAGCGTCTGCGGCGAGCCATCAATGGACTGGAGCATAGAGCGGTGCCTCCGAAGGCGTGTTGCGCACGGTGTCGCTCTGCAGCGACTTCATGTACTCGACCAGCGCCGCGATCTCGGGCCCGGCCAGCTTGTTCTGAAAGCTCGGCATCACATTGTCGAACCCGTCGACGATCTTCGCGGCCGGGTCCATGATCGACTCGGTCATGTAGCCTTCGTCGACGGTGATCATCTCGCCCGTCTTCATCTTCTCGTGGCGGCCGTACATATCGAGCCAGCTCGGTCCGATGTGGCGCTCGCCGTTGACGGTGTGGCACTTCACGCAGCCCTGCTCGACGGCGATCCGCTTGCCCTGCTCGACGAGCGAGGTGTTGGCGGCGACGTTCTCGATGGGCGTGGGCGTCCCGTCCTGCGTGTTGGGAATGCCGCGCTTCAAGTTCGCAAGCCACGCCTCATACTCAGCCGGCGGCATGACGATCACTTCTCCGCGCATGATCGAGTGGCCGGCGCCGCAGTACTGGGAGCAGAGGATCTGGTACTTGCCCGGGATGGTGGCGGTGAACCAGGTCTGCGTGTAGCGGCCCGGGTTCACGTCCTTCTTCACGCGGAACTCCGGCACGAAGAAGGAGTGGATCACGTCCTGCGAAGTCATCAGCAGGCGGACCGGCTTGCCGGCGGGCACGCGCAGCACGTTCACCGCGTTCGGCCCGTCCGGATAGTTGAACTTCCACATCCACTTCTTCGCCATCACGTACACGTCGATGGCGTCGGCGGGCGGGTTGTCCTGCTCGACGAACTGGCGGAAGCCGACCGCGAACCAGAGGAGGAAGAGGATGAGCGGCACGCTGACGAACGCGGCCTCGATCATCAGGGTCGGCTCGATGTGGGGGGTGGTCTGTGCCTCGCTCTTGCGCCGGTAGATGGCGAAGAACAGCAGCGCGCAGAGGCCCACCGCGGCCGCCATGATGACCGTCGTCATCATCACGAAGTAGTGGAGGTGATCGACGTCGGCGGCGAACGACGACGCCTGCTCCGGCAGGAAGAGGAGCTTCCGAAAGAACTCGTTCATACTGCCTTCCCCTTCTGGGATTTGATGTCGCGGTACCAGAGGACGCTGAGCATCGTTGCAAGGGCGATGGCGACCAGGCCAGCCCCCGTTCGCACGAACGCCCAGACGTAAAAGCTGTAGCGCCGGCTGGCCGGGTCGTAGCGAAAGCACTTCAAGAGCGTGCGGTCGAAGGTGGTGCCGACCTTGCCGCCCGCCGCCTCGACGATCGCCAGCCGCAGGTCGCGCGTCGGGAACTGCACGCCGTACAGGTAGCGGGAGATGCGGCCGTCGGGCGTGAGGATGACCGCGACGGCGGGGTGCTCGAACTGCGCGGTGGGCGCGTCCCAGCGGTACTGGAAGCCGATCGCCTGCGCGAGCCCCTTGATCTGCGAGGTGGCGCCGGTGAGGAACAGCCAGTCCTGCGCGTGGGCCTTCTCGGCGCCGCGCAGCGCGCGCAGGTAGCTCTCCTGGTGGATCGACGCTTCGCGCGGCGAGTCCTTGGGATTGAAGCTGACGGTGAGCGCCTGGTAGTCCTCGCCCAGCTTGAGGCCGCTCTCGCCGAGGCTCTTGATCAGCCCTTGCTCGACGAGGTTGCAGAGCATCGGGCAGTCGAAATAGACGAGCGTGAGAACGATGGGCTTGTTGCGCGTGAAGGCGTCGCGCATGAAGAAGCCGTTCTGGAACGCGTCGAGGAAGTGCAGGTCGCCGGGGATCTTCTCGTTGAGGTGCTCGACGACATCGACCGGCTCCAGTTTGGGCTGGCCGTCTTCGTCGCTGTCGTCGGACTTCGCTGCCACAGCGCCGCTCGCGCCCGCGGGCGCAGCCTTTTCCGTGCTCGCCGCCGAGGGGGCGGGAGCTGCGGCAGGCGCCGGCGCAGCCGCGCGAGCCGCGGCCGTCGAGGGGACATCCCCCGCGGCCGCGCCCGTCAGCAGCGCAAGCATGAGCGGCGCAAACAGCTTCACTTCTTCGGCTCCGAGAGCTGCAGCTCCATCGCGCGCTCGATGGGGATGTGGATGGTGCCCGCCTTGCGATCGACCCAGCCGTAGCTGCCGAGCTGCTTGGCGGAGGTGGCGCGGTCGTCCTTGACCCAGTGGTTCAGGTCGAACGGGATCTGGTCGACCATTCCCTGCTCTTCAGCGCCCAGGCTCGCGGGGATGTTCGCCGCGTGCGTGGGGTTGACCGCGTCGATGATCGACGAGCGCATGCGCAGCGCCCAGACCGAGCCGACGGCGAAGACGAGCAGCGAGACGATGCCGACCGCCGCGACCCTCCCGAGCGCCATGTTCTCGGCTTCGGGGATCGCGGTGGGGGCCGCGTGTCCGTGCGCTGCGTGCTCGTGCGCGGCGGTGTGGCCCGCGTTGGGCGCGTGCGCGTCGCCGGCGTTCGGCGGGACTGCGGGGGCGTTGGGCTGCGCGGCGTGGTCGCTCATGGCTGCGAATACCTCAGCGAGTCGTCCAGGTACGGGTCGCCGACCGGCACGCCGTAGCGGCCATTGGCGCGGAAGAGCGCGAACGCGATGCCCGCGCCGCCGATGCCGACGAACGCGGTGACCAGCGTCCAGTGGAACACCGGCCCTTCGGGATGGAACGCCGGCATCACCAGCCAGTACATGTCGTACGCGCAGAAGGTGAGGATCCAGGTCGCCACCGCGGCCATCTTCCACGTGACCATCTTGAGGTCGCGCGAGAGCAGCGTGAAGAACGGGATGATGAAGTGGCCGAGCACGAGGATCCAGAACATCGGCTTCCAGCCGCCCATCGTGCGCGAGATGAACCAGGGGATCTCGTCGGGCAGGTTCGCGATCCAGATGAGCAGGAACTGCGAGAACGCGATGTAGGCCCAGAAGGCGGTGAAGGCGAGCATCAGCTTGCCCAGGTTGTGCCAGTGGTCCTTCTTCAGCATCGTCGAGTGCGAGCCCGGCGCGTGCGACGAGATCACCGAGCTGAGCGTGAGCAGCGCGAGCGACGCGAGGAAGCTGCCCGCGAAGTAGTAGACGCCGAAGATGGTGCTGGAGAAGCCAGGCTCAAGCGTCATCAGCCAGTCGAGGCCGGCGACCGTGAAGGCGATCGCCATCAGCGGCAGGATGGCCGCCGAGAACGAGCGCTGCTTGCGCGTCAGCGACGCCGAACCCTCGCTGTCCTGCTTGAGCGACCACGAGTAGAGCAGCTGCTGCACGAACACGAAGATCACGAAGTAGAGGACCGCGCGGATCATGAAGCTCGACGGGCTCAGCCAGAAGGCCTTGGCCGGCATCATCTTGGCCAGGTCGGGCGAGAGGCTGGCCGGCGTCATCCACGAGTAGAGCTGCTTGGCGTTGAGCGCGATCGGCACGAAGAGCAGCGCGAACAGCGGCAGCGGCGCGGCCATCGTCTCCATCGCCCGGCGCAGCACGATCGTCCAGCGCGCTCCGGCCGCGTTGAAGATCAGCACCAGGAAGAGCCCGCCCAGCGAGATGCCGCACCAGAACACGAAGGCCCAGAGGTACGAGATCATCGCCTCGTGCGGCGAGGCGGCGATGCCCGCGAAGGTGGCCGCCAGCCCGAGCACGCCGAGCACACCGGCGAGCGTCATCGCGCGGCCGCTCTTGAGCTGGGGCAGCGCGGAGAGCTCCGGCCGCACGTCGATTCCGTGGTTCGCGCTCACTGCTGCGCCTCCTTCTCGAGCTGCGTGCGCACGTCGGCCGGCGCGTCCGCGAGGGTCGTCGCCTGGCTGCGCTGGAGCGCGCGCAGGTACGCGACCACCGCCCAGCGCTCTTCGCTGCTCAGGTCGGCCGAGTAGCCGGCCATCAGGCCGTAGCCGTTGGTGATGGCGTTGAAGATGACCCCGTCGGTCAGATCGCGCTTGGACTTCTCGATCAGGTTCGGCGGCGTCTTGAGCGACATCTGCGTCGAGACCAGGCTGTGTCCGTCGCCGGTCGCGCCGTGGCAGATGGCGCAGTGGATGTCGAACTGCTTGCGGCCGGTGGCGAGCAGCTTCGGCGTCAGCGCGATCGGATTGGCGCTGAGCGGGAGGCCCTTGTCATCGGTGCCGTACTCGATCTGCGGCGACGGGCTGCGCTCGCGCGAGATGGTGTTCGCGGGCGGCGTGCGCATGGCGCGGCCGTCGGAGAAGAACGGGTTCGGCGTGAACGGCTTGTACTTCGCCTGCTTCACCATCGGGTCGATGTCCTCCTGCTGGAGGCAGGAGGAGAGCGAGACCGACGCGAGCAGCGCGCCGAGGAGCAGCTTTGCGTTCAGACGGTTCATGAAATCGGACCCCGCACGATCTCGACCTTGCGCGCGCCGAGGTCGCGAAGCTTCTGCGCCATCTCGGTCAGCTCGCTGGCCGGCTTGTCGCTCTCGATGCTCACCCAGAACGCGTCGATCGAAGCCGAGCGGAACGCCTCCGCCTCGAAGACCGGGTGGTACGGACGCGGCAGCCCGAAGAGCGCAATCGAGCCGAAGAAGAGCGTCAGCGCGGTGAAGAGAATGCCGCACTCGAACGTGATCGGGATGTGCGTCGGCCAGCTGTGGATGGGCCGGCCGCCGACGACGATCGGGTAGCTGATCACGTTGCAGTAGTAGATGAGCGAGTAGCCGCCGCACGCGCCGAGCAGGCCTGCGGTGAGCGCCATCTTCGGCACGATGCTGCGCGGGATGCCGAGCGCCTCTTCGATGCCGTGCACCGGGTACGGCGAGTAGGCGTCGAGCTTGCCGAGGTTGAGCGCGCGCAGCTTGGCGCCCGCGTCGACCAGCTTCTCCGGCGTGTCGAACTCGCCGAGCACGAACGTCTTCTCTGGAGGATGAACCGAGGACATTTACGCCTCCTTCCCAGAGATGGGCGCCGCGTGGGCCGCGGCGGGAACGCCGCCAGCGCCAGCGCCGAGGTTCTTCGCCGCCGCCTCGTGCGCCGCGTGGGCCGCGTGCTCCATCTCGAGGCGGAGCTCTTTGATCTCGCTGACCGCGACCGCGGGCAGGAAGCGCACGAAGAGCAGCATCAGCGTGAGGAACAGGCAGATGGTTCCGACGAAGAGCGAAATGTCGATGATGGTCGGGTGGAACGCCGCCCAGCTCGAGGGGAGGAAGTCGCGGTGGAGCGAGATGACGAAGATGACGAAGCGCTCGCACCACATGCCGATGTTGATGAAGATCGACGCGACCCAGACCGCCCACAAGTTGGTCCGGCCCCACTTGGTCCAGAAGAGGTTCGGCACCACGCAGTTGCAGAACATCATCAGGTACCAGAACGGCGCCATCGGGCCCGCGCGCCGGTTGTAGAACGCGAAGTACTCGTACGGGTTCGCCGAGTAGAACGACGCGAACTGCTCCATCGCGTAGCCGTAGGTGACGATGAGGCCGGTCAGCAGCATCACCTTGCACATCAGCTCGATGTGGCGCGCGGTGATGACGTGCTCGATCTTGAGGATCTTGCGCGCCGGCAGCATCAGCGTGCAGACCATCGCGAAGCCGGAGAAGACGGCGCCAGCGACGAAGTAGGGCGGGAAGATCGTCGTGTGCCAGCCCGGCATCACCGAGACGGCGAAGTCGAAGGAGACGATGGTGTGCACCGAGAGCACCAGCGGCGTCGCGATGCCGGCGAGGAGCAGATAGGCGATCTTGTAGTGGTTCCACGCGCGCGCAGAGCCCGTCCAGCCGAGCGCGAGAAAGCCGTAGACCATCCGGCGGGTGCGGCCGACCGAGGCGTCACGCAGCGACGCGAGGTCGGGGATGAGGCCGAGGAACCAGAAGAGCAGCGAGGTGGTCAGGTAGGTCGAGACGGCGAACACGTCCCACATCAGCGGGGACTTGAAGTTCGGCCAGATCCACATCGTGCTCGGGTAGGGGAACAGCCAGTAGATGGCGAGCCACGGGCGGCCGGTGTGCAGGATGGGGAAGAGTCCGGCGCAGACGACCGCGAAGAGCGTCATCGCTTCGGCGAAGCGGTTGATCGACGTGCGCCACTTCTGCTGGAAGAGGAGCAGGATCGCCGAGATCAGCGTGCCGGCGTGGCCGATGCCGATCCACCAGACGAAGTTGGTGATGCCCCATCCCCAGCCGACCGGGATGTTGTTGCCCCACATGCCGATGCCCTTCCAGACCGTGATGATGATCGCCACGGTGAGGAGGCCGACGCCGGCCGAGGTCAGGCCGAGCATCTTCAGCCAGCCCTCGTCGGTGTTCTTCCAGATGTAGTCGAGCAGCGACTTGTTGATGGTCCCGTCGTCCTGCTTCGGCTGGTTCTCGCCCGGCGCGATCCAGGCCGGCGGCTCCAGCTCGGCGCGCGCTTGCTGCGCCTTTGCGCGGACGTCTGCGATGGCCACGGCGCTCATGCCAGCTCCTTGTTCGGGTTCTTCACGCGGGCCAGATAGACCGTGCGCGGGCGGGTGCCGATGTCGTGAAGCAGGTCGTAGCGGCGCGTGTTCCGCGTGAGCTTGGAGACGGCGCTCTCGGGATCGTGCAGCGAGCCGAAGACGATCGCCTGGCTCGGGCACGCGTCCTGGCAAGCGGTGTGGATGTCGCCGTCCTTGATCTCCGTGCCGGCGACGCGCGTCTCGATGCGGACCCGCTCGATGCGCTGCACGCAGTAGGTGCACTTCTCCATCACGCCGCGGGCGCGGACGGTGACGTCCGGGTTCATCACCATCTTCTCCACGTCGCTGTAGTCCGACGTGTACGAGAAGAAGTTGAAGCGACGGACCTTGTACGGGCAGTTGTTCGAGCAGTACCGGGTGCCGACGCACCGGTTGTAGACCATGTCGTTCAGGCCTTCATCCGTGTGCACCGTCGCGTTGACCGGGCAGACGTACTCGCAGGGCGCGTTCTCGCACTGCTGGCACATCACCGGCTGCGTGATCATCTCCGGCGCGTCCTCGGAGCCCATGTAGTAGCGGTCGAGGCGCAGCCAGTGCATCTCGCGGCTCTTGATGACCTGCTCCTTGCCGACGACCGGGATGTTGTTCTCGGCCTGGCAGGCGGTCATGCACGCGGAGCAGCCGGTGCAGCGGGAGAGGTCGATCGACATCGCCCACTTGAAGCCTTCGTATTTCACCGGCTCGTACATCGAGGTCTGCGGTCCGCGGTTGTCCTGGACCTCCTCGAGCTTGTTCGACTCGACCTCTTCCTTGGTGGCCTGCAGGGCGATCGCGCGGTGGATGCCCTCGTCCATGTTGTGGTGCTCTTGCGTCTGCGCCAGCGTGTTGCTCTCGCCGGCCACGCGCGAGACTTCCACCGAGCCCGCGCTCCAGAACGTGCTGGTCGTGCGCAGCTCGCCGGCGTTGAAGCCCTTGCCGGACGCGATCTGCTCGCCCGCCGAGGCGCGGCCGTAGCCGAGCGCGAGCTGCACCGTCTCGGGCGACTGGCCCGGCTGGATGAACACGGTGCCGCGGACCGAGCGAGTGCCCGCCTTGATCTCGACCACGTCGTTCTGCGCAACGTTGAGCCGCTTGGCGGTCGCCGGAGAGAGCAGCGCCGCGTTCTCCCAGGTCAGCTTGGTGATCGGGTCGGGCAGCTCCTGCAGCCACACGTTGTTGCCGAAGCGGCCGTCCCAGACCTTGTAGTCGGTCGCGAAGTAGCCTTCGATCCCCGAGACCGCGGCGGGGGCGCCCGAGGGGATGCCCTTCTCGAGCGTCGCCCAGTTCGGGACCACGTCGTCGGCGTGCGCGGTGTTGGCCGCGAAGCCATCGGCGATCCACTTCTCCCAGTTCGCCGACGAGACCAGGTCGCCCTGGCCGAGCGCCTTGTTGCGCGCATCCCACGCGGCGCGCAGCAGGCCGTAGCTGCCCTTGTCCGCCTCGCCGAGCAGAGACGCGAGCAGCTCCGCGGCGGTGACGCCGTTGAAGAGCGGCGCGATGAGCGGCTGCTGGAAGGTGACCGTGCCGTCCGGCGCGAGGCCGTCGCCCCACGACTCGAGGTCGTGCGCGAGCGGGACGAACCAGTTGGTCTGCGCCGCCGTCTCGTCCTCGTAGTAGCCGAGGTAGACCGAGTTGGGCACGCTCTTGAGGAGCTTGCCGAACTCGAGATCCGCCGGCGCGCCGTAGACCGGGTTGTGCGCGGTGACGAAGAGCGTGTCGACCTTGCCGGCCTTGATCTCCGCGGCCAGGGCGGCGAGCGCCTTCGGGCCGTCCTCGGGATCGTGCAGCAGCGAGCGGGCGTAGCGCACGGTCTTGCCGCTGTTGCCGAGCGCGCTGTTGATCGCGATGGCCGCGAGGTGCACCGAGGCAGGCTGCCGCTCGCCGACCGCGACGATCGACTTGCCCGCCGAGCGGACCAGGTCGGTCGCCAGCGCGTCGAGGAAGCGCGACTGCTGCGCCGAGAGCGCCGGGTTCAGGTTCGCGAAGCGGGCCAGGTCGTTCGACTTGGTGATGCGCGCGACGCGGCCGAGCAGGCCCTGCGCGATCGCGATCATCTCCGACGGGCGCGCGGCCAGCCGGTGATCGGCCATGCCGCCGGTGGGCGACATGCCCGGCTCGATCACGTAGAGCCGGTTCATCTCGCCGGCCTTCGGGTCGCGCCGGTCGGCGTACGCGCGCTGGTGCGCAAGCGTGCCTGGCAGGCCGGCGAGGAAGTCGAAGTCGAGCGAAGCGATCACGTCGGCGTCGCGCAGATCGAGCCGCGTCTCCGCCTGCGCGCCGAACGCCGCCTCCGACGCCTCCTGCCAGCCCTCGTTGGCGAGCGACGTGTACGAGACGAACTTCGCCTTGGGGAACTGCGCGCGCAGCCGCTCGCGCAGCGACGCGAGCAGGGGCGAGCTCGAGGGCTCCATCAGGAAGCGGAGCGTCTCGCCGCCGTTCTGCGCGTGCTGGTTGGCGCGGGCGAGCTGCTCGACGAGGAACGTGTGATAGGCGCGCTCCTGCCCGCGGCTCTTGACCACGCTGGCCCGCTGCGGATCGTAGAGCTGCAGCAGCGAGCCCTGGTCGAGCGCGCCGGTGCCGCCGAGGCTGGCCGGGTGCGCTGGGTTGCCGTCGAGCTTGGTCGGGCGGCCCTCGTAGCTGGTGGCGATGAGGCCGGTCGCGCGGCCGCCGAGGAAGCTGGCGGTCGAGTAGTGGAGCGCCTTGCCGGGCACCACGCCCTCGGGCTGTCGGGTGTAGCCGAGGATCTGCTCGCGCGGCTTGCGCACGCAGGCGGCGAGGCCCGCGAGCGCGGCCGACGCGCCCATCAGCTGGACGAAGCTGCGGCGCGAGGTGCCGTTGTTGGCCTCGGGCAGCTCGGCCGCGCCGAGCGCGAACTCCGCGGCGACCGCCTGGCGGTCGGCTCCTCCGCGAATGCGCTCTTCCAGCGAGCGCCACAGCACCGACAGCGGGCGCTGGTTGGTCTTGCCCTTCTCATCGAAGACAGGAAGCGAATGTAGGGTTGCCATCGGTCTCTCTAGCGGTGGCAGGTGGAGCAGCTCTGGCGCGTGTGCACGCCGTTCACGTCTTTGAGCGCCAGCCCGAACGCCGTCTTCGGGTCGCTGTTGAGCGCCAGCTTCTGCTCCGCGTCCGCCGGATCCTTGGCGATGCCGTGGAGGAGGAGCTCCTTGACCACCGACTCCTTGGACGTCGGCGCTTCCCACTTGAGGTTGGTCACCTCATCCTTGGGGCGCAGATAGTTCTCGGGGTTGCGGTGGCAGTCGAGGCACCAGCCCATCGTCAGCGACGAGTACTTCTCGATCGCGGCCATCTTGTCGACGCGCCCGTGGCAGGTGGCGCAGCCGACGCCCTTGGCGACGTGGATGGAGTGGTTGAAATAGACGTAGTTGGGGAGCTTGTAGACCTTCTCCCACTGAATCGGCGTGTTGCTGAAGAACGCCTCGCGGACCGGAGCGAGCTTGGGGCTCTTGTTCCAGACCTGGGCGTGGCAGTTGAGGCAGAGCGAGGTCGGGGGAAACCCGGCGGACGCGGCCTTCTCAACCTGCGTGTGGCAGTAGCGGCAGTCGATGCCAACTTCGGCAACGTGGTGTCGGTGGTCGAACTGCACCGGCTGCTCGATGGGGTCGCCCTGTTGCGTGAAAAGCGGCGACCGGACATAGAGCAGCATCCCGCCGATCGCGCAGACGGGCACCATGGCCGCGGCGGCGAGAGAGAGGCGGGCGAGGGTGTTCGACCAGGGCTTGAAGAGAGCGTTCATTCCCGTCCCGGCTCGTTAGGTTGGGCAGGTTCTGTGTGTCGCAAGAGGCGGCGTGTTACCTGCATTTTTTGCGGGGGACAAGGATCGTTTTGTCGCACCTCGCGCAACCTCTGCGGCCGATCGCGGCTCGCGAGCAGTGCTGGCGCGGCCGGCCTGCATTTTGCGAGGTGCTGCAGCCCGCTTGACGCTGCGTGGATGATCTGACAGTTGGCCAGCGGCGGCGAAGGTGCCGCACTCGGAACGGGAGGCACTCGATGCTCGGCAGCCGCAGCTCGCAGGAGTGGATCGCGGAGTATTCGCAGGGCCACCAGAACAAGCTCAACCGCGCGCTGCACTCGGTGGGCATCCCGCTGATCGCGCTCTCGGTGCTGATGTTCTTCGTTTCGCCGTTCGTGCACGACCTCTGGAAGGGCGCGCTCGGGCTGTTCGTCTTCGGCTGGGTGCTCCAGTTCATCGGCCACGCCTTCGAGGGAAAGCCGCCCGAGTTCTTCAAGGACCCGCGCTTCCTGCTGGTGGGGCTGCGCTGGTGGTTCGCGAAGATGGCCGGCCGCGCTTAAAGAGACGCCGCGTGCCGCAGCCACCACCGGACGCCGCGCAGGAGCGGGGCCGGGCGACCGTCCTCATCGCCGACGACGAGCCGGCGCATCGGGCGATGCTGCGCGGCTACCTGGGCGCGAGCCACCGCATCCTCGAGGCGGCCGACGGCGCCGAGGCTCTCGAGCTGGTCGAAAAAGAGGGGCCCGACCTGGTCCTGCTCGACATCGTCATGCCGCACCAGAGCGGCATCGAGGTCTGCACGCGGATCAAGGAAGAGGAGGGTGCGCCGTACCTGCCGGTCATCCTCATCACCTCGCTGGCGGACCAGAGCGACCGGCTGGCCGCGCTGGCCGCGGGCGCCGACGACTTCCTCCCCAAGCCGGTCGACCGCGACCAGCTGCGGCTGCGGGTCGGCGCGTTCCTGCGGCTGCGGCAGCAGGAGGTGCAGCTCCGCGCGCAGGCCGCCGAGCTGGCCCGGCTGCAGCGGGCGAAGGACGAGCTCGTCTCGCTCATCCTCCACGACGTGCGCAGCCCGCTCGCGGGGCAGATGGCGCTCTTGACCCTGGTGGGCGAGGAGCTGCGCGGCCGCGGCGACGCGCTGCTGGCGACCGATCTCGAACTCTCGCTGCGCTCGACGCGCAAGGTGAACGAGGCGATCGAAGAGGTGCTGCGCGTGCGCCTGCTCGCCGATCAGGCGCTCGCCGTCGAGCGCAAGCCGGTGATGCTCTCGGCGATGGTCGAGGACGCGGTGCGCACCTACTCGGGCGTCGCGCGCGCGCAGGGCTCGGCGCTGCAGATCACCATCGGCGGCGACCGGGTGGTCGCGGTCGACGGCAAGCTCGTGCGCCGCGCCATCGAGAGCCTGCTCGCCAACGCGATCCGCTACAGCCCGGAGGGCGGCGAAGTCGCGCTGGCGGTGCGCGCCAGCGAGGAGGTCCTCGAAGTGGAAGTCTCCGATCGCGGCCCCGGCGTGCCCGACGCGTTCAAGCAGACCCTCTTCGCGAAGTTCGGCGCCGTCGAAGCTGCGGCCGGCGGCGCCCGCCGTGGTATCGGTCTGGGTCTCTATCTCGTGCGCTTGATCGCCGAAGGGCACGGGGGAGCGGTGTCGATCGAAGATCGTCCGGGCGGGGGATCGCGCTTCCGCTTCTGGTTGCAGCTCGCTTGAGAGGACAGCCATGGAGTTTGCGTTTCGCAGCTGGCCGTTGCGCTGGAAGATGCTGGTGCTCTTGCTCTGCGCCTCGGCGCTGCCGCTGGCTGTGGCGGCGCTGATCGCGTTCAACAACGCGCGCGGGGTCATCGACCAGGACACCGTCGCGCTGCTGACCGCCCGCGCCGAGCAGGAGGCCAACTCGCTCGACGAGTTCAACGCCTCGATGCTGCGCGCGGCGACGCGGCTGGCGAGCAGCCCCTCGCTGCTGCGCTTCTACGCGCTGCCGGTCGAGCAGCGCGCGGCCGCGATGCCCGACCTCAAGGCCGAGCTGGCCATCTACGCGGAGATCGATCCGCGGCTGCGCGGCATCGCGCTGGTCGACGCGGCGGGCGAGATCTTCGCCGCCACCGAGCCGCAGCTCGAGCACCGGCAGATCGCCAGGCGCAAGACGTTCCAGACGGCGATGCAGGGAGAGAACGTCGTCTCCGAGCTGCACATCTCGCGCGCCGAGCTGGGCTCGGTGCCGACCTTCTCGTACGGCGTGCCGGTGCGCGGAGCGGACGGCAAGGTCATCGGCGTCGCGCTGCTGCTCGCCCGCGCGGCGGCGCTCTGGGATCTGGTCCGCGCGAGCAACGGCAAGGCGGGCGAGGGGAGCTTCTCGGTCGTCTTCGACGCCAACGGCATCCGCATCGCGCACAGCTTCAACGACCAGGAGCTCTTCCGTCCGGCGCAGACGCTCAGCCCGGAGCTCCTCGAGTCGATGGTCGCGGACAACCGCTTCGGCGAGCGCACGCGCGAGCTGCTCACCAACCCGTCGCTCGCGCCGCTCGAGTTCGAGCGCACGCGGCCGGGCGCGAGCCTCGCCCCGTTCGAGTCGTTCTCACCGGCGAACGGGACGCAGAACCTGGCGGTCGGGCAGCGGCTGCACTCGGCGCCGTGGACCTTGTTCACGCTGGTTCCCATCGCGACCGTCAAGGCGCCGATCAAACGGCTGCTCAAGGAGACCGCCATCGCGAGCTTGATGCTGATCGCGCTGGCGCTGGTGGGCGGGCTCGCCTTCTCGGCGCGCATCCTCTCGCCGGTGCGCGCGCTGACCCGCGCGGCCGATGCGCTGCGCGCGGGCGACCCGTCGGCGCGCGCCAACGTGACCGAGGGCGACGAGCTGGGCCGGCTGGGCGACTCGTTCGACGCGATGGCGACATCGCTCGCGCAGCGGCGAGAGGATCTCGAGGCGCAGGTCCGCGAGCGCACCGAGGAGCTCAAGCGGCAGAACCGCGCGCTCGAGCTGCGCACGGAAGAGCTGACCACCCGGCAGCTGCGCGACGTGGCGTTCGGGCGCGCGCTCGAGTCGCTGGCCGCGGGCGGCGAGCTGGGGCCGGCGGTGGAGGGCGCGCTGCGGATCGCGGCCGACTATCTCCACGCGTTGGTGATGGTCGTCTATCGCTGCGAAGGCAGCTCGCTGGTCCCGGTCGCGCAGGTCGGCGTGGGCAACGGGCTCGGGCCGCTGCCCATCCCGCAGGCGGGGCACGCCGCCGACGCGCTCCGCCAGTCGAAGCCGGTGAGCCTCGAGCTGCCCGAGGACAGCGCCTTCCGCTTCGACGCGGCGCTCGCGTCGGGCCGGCCGCGCTCGCTCTCGCTCCTGCGCGTGGCGGTCAACGAGCGAAGCGTCGGCCTGCTCGCCATCGGCGCGGCCCAACCGCTCTCGCTGCAAGCGCTCGCGTTCGCGCAGGAGCTCGCCTCGCCGCTCGGCCTCACGGTCGCGCGCGCCGAGCTGCTCCAGGAGAGCCGGCGGCAGAACCAGGAGCTCGAGCGCAACAACGACAAGCTTCGCGAGCAGGCCGCGGCGCTCTCGGAGCAGGCGCGCCGGCTGCTCGCGCAGCAGAACGAGCTGGAGGCGAAGACGCGCGAGGTGCAGCGCGCCGACCAGGCCAAGTCGGAGTTCCTCGCCAACATGAGCCACGAGCTGCGCACGCCGCTCAACGCGGTGATCGGCTTCTCCGATCTGCTGCTCGACGATCGCGCCAAGCTCGAGCCGCAGCACGTCCGCTTCATCGAGGACATCCTGCAGAGCGGGCGGCACCTGCTCTCGCTGATCAACGCGGTGCTCGATCTGGCGAAGATCGAGGCGGGCCGGGTCACGCAGTCGCTCGAGGCGCTCGCGCCGGCGGCCGAGCTCGCCACTGCCTGCGATCTGGTCGCGCCGATGGCGAAGAAGAAGGGCGCGCGCATCTCGCAGACGGTGAAGACCGCGCGCGAGGTGCGCGCCGATCGCCAGCAGCTGCAGCAGATCCTGCTCAACCTGCTCTCGAACGCGCTCAAGTTCAGCCCCGACGGCTCCGAGGTGCGCGTCGAGGTGGTTGACGCGGGCGCGTGGATCGGCTTCCGGGTCAGCGATGTCGGACCGGGCATCGATGATGCGATGCTGGGCCGCCTCTTCACGCCGTTCGTGCAGGGCGAGAGCGCGCTGGTCAAGCGGCACCAAGGCACGGGGCTCGGGCTCGCGATCACCAAGCGCCTGGTCGAGCAGCACGGCGGCACCATCGAGGTGCAGACGCACCTCGGCCGCGGGACCACCTTCAGCTTCACGCTGCCCGCGGTGGGGCCGTATCCGGAGAGCGGGATGGGCACCAGCGCGCCGCCGAAGAGCGATCCTTCGCTGCGCGCGCTCGTCTCGACGGCGACCACCCAGCCGCAGGCGCCTGCGACCGCGCCGCTGACCAGCGTGCGCCTGTACGGCCGCGTGCTGGTGGTCGAGGACGACGCGAGCAACGCGCGGCTGATGCGCACGCACCTCGAATCGGCCGGGCTCACCGTGACCACCGCCGCGACCGCGCAGGAGGCGCTCGAACAGCTGCAGCGCGACCGGCCCGCGGTGATCGTGCTCGACCTGCTCCTCTCGGGCGGGATCGACGGATTCGAGCTGCTGCGCCGCCTCAAGAGCACCGACGCGACCAAGCGCATCCCGGTGTTCGTCGTCTCCGTGATGCCGGCGCGCGAGCGGGTGCTGGACCTGGGCGGCGTCGACGCGTTCATCAAGCCGATCGAACCGAGGGTGCTGCTCGCCGCGATCGAGCGGGTGCTGGTCGAGCCGCCGGCCTCGCCGCCGCCGCCGGCGAGCGACGCCGCGCCCTCGAGCGGCGCGACCATCCTGGTGGTCGACGACTACGAGACCAACCGCGAGCTGGCGCGCATGCTGCTCGAGCGGCGCGGCCACCGCGTGCTGCTGGCGGTGAACGGCAAGCAGGGCATCGAGATCGCGCGCAGCGAGAGACCTTCGATGATCCTGATGGACCTGGCGATGCCGGTGATGGACGGGTTCGAGGCCGCGCGCGATCTGAAGGCCGATCCGCTGCTGGCGAAGATTCCGCTCGTCGCCTTCACCGCGCTGGCGATGCGCGGCGATGAAGAGCGGGCGCTGCGGGCCGGGTTCGATGGCTACCTGACCAAGCCGATCAACAAGGCGGCGCTCGACAAGATGCTGGAGAAGATCCTCTCGCCCGCGCCGGGCGCGGGCTCCAGCTCGTGACGAAACGCTAGCCGGCTTGCGCCGCGTCGCCGTCGGCCGGCGTGGCCGCCGCGTGCACGGCGGGTACGGACCCGGCGCGCGTGGTGCCAGAGAAGGTCGCGAAGTTGTTCAGCGCGACCGCCGAGAACACGACCCAGAACGCCGCCAGCACCAGGGGAAACCAGACTTTTCGCAGCTCCATGACCGCCTCCGTTTGCCTGCTCCTCCTACGCAGGCCCGCGGCGATCATTTCGCGATGGCGGCGACGCCCGGCTTTCTCGTCATCTTCAGGCGCGTGTAGAGCGCGGCCGGGTCCTCGCCGCGGTGCACGTTGTCGCGGATGTAGAGCGAGAGCAGGCGGGCGCGCGTCTCTGCGGCGGCGCGCGGCTGGTCGGCCTGCTCCTGCGCGAGCGCGAGGCGCTGGCGGCAGAACACCTCGCTGTCGGGGCACATCGAGAGGCTCTCGATGGCGTGCACCGGATCGCGCGCGGCGAGCGCGGCCTCGCCCTCGGCGTGGTGGAGCGCCGAGCGGACCTCGGTGTTCGAGGGGGCGCGGTGCAGCTCGTCGGCGAGATCGGCGGCGGCGCGCGCGGCGACGGCCGGCTTCTGCTCGCGCTCGGCGATGGCGGCGTCGAGCACCAGCAGCGAGCGGCGCAGCCGGTTCTGCTCCTCGCCCGCGCCCGCGTCGGCGAGCGCGCGCCGGGCCTCGCTGCTCTGCCCGCGCGCCCCGGTGAGCTGGCCCAGCTCGAGCAGCATCTCCGCGCGCTCGAAGTGGGCCCAGCAGAGCGCCAGCGGGCTCTTCTTGTCGCGGGCCGCGCGCTCGAGCCCATCGATGAGCGCGAGCGCCTCGGCGGTGCGCCCCTCGCCCAGGTCGGCCCACGCGTCGATGAGCGTGAGCGCCCGCGACTCGTGCTCCGAGCGCGGCGTCTTGCGCGCCTGCGCGACCGCGTCGTGCCCGCCGGCGAAGTCGCCCCGGTAGAAGCGCGAGTAGGCGACGCCGGTCCAGGCCATCCAGAACTCCGGGCTCATCGCGGTCGCCTTGCGAAACTGCGCCTCCGCCTCGTCGAGCCGGCCGACCAGGAGCAGCACCTCGCCGAACGAGTCGTAGGCGTTGGGCTCGTCCGGCTTGAGCTCGACGAACTTGCGCGCGGCCTGCACGCCTTCTTCCGCCATGCCCTGCTGCGCGAGCACGTAGCCCAGGTAGTTGTAGGCCTCGGCGAGCTGCGGGTTGAGCTTCACCGCCGCGTTCAAGTGGAGGATCGCCGCCTGCGATTTCGAGTCGTACTGCGACTGCACGCCGAGCTGGAACTGCGCCAGCCAGTCGCTCGGCGCGAGGTCGACCAGCTGCCGCCGCAGCTTGTGCACCAGCTCGTCGTCGCCGCGCTTGTCGGCCGCGATCGCTTCGATCGACATGCGCTCGGTGAGCGGCAGTCCGCTGGCGAGCTGGAGCGCGCGCTCGGTCTCCTGCGCGCCCTCGGGGCCGGTCTCGCACTTGCCCAGCCACGCCAGCGCGAGCGGAAAATCGGTCTCGATGGCGAGCGCGCGCTTGAGCAAGAGCGACGCGGCGGGGCAGTCCCAGTTGATCGCCTTGAGCCGGCCCTCGCGAAAGAGCAGCACCGCTTCGGCCGAGCGCGCCGTCACCGGGATCTCCCCCGCGATCGGCTTGCCATCGGAGTTGCCCGCGGCCCCGGTTTGCGGTGCGTTGGCGGCGGTCAGCACGGCGAGCGCGAGGGCGGGCAGCAGCATGCGCGGACTCTGGCACGCGGCGCAGGCGACGCCAAGCGGCCCCGCTGCGGCATCTTCGCACCCTCGACACGTGACCCGACTCGTGCTGATTCGGTTCTCTCCGGTGTGGTGTTCGGCTCCCTCCAAGGTTGGCCTCTTTGCGCTTTCCGCTGCGTCTGCTGCTGCTCCTTCTGCCCGGCGCGAGCGCGGCGGGCGCGTTCACCGTCTCGAGCGTGATCACCGAGGGCTGCCACGAGCGGATCAGCTCGGACGCGCTGCGCGAAGTGCGGCTCGAGCTGGCCACCGCGGCGCCGCTGCCCACCGACGCCAACGAGCAGGCGCTGGTCGGCGATCTGCAGTTTTCCCCCTCGGCGGACATGACCGATCTGGGCGGCGTCTCGCTGCTGCTCGGCGTGCGCGACAACGATCTCAAGGGGCGCAGCAGCACCGACCTCACCGAGCTGGCGCTGGTGCAGGGCGACCCGAACGCGCAGGAGGAGCACTGCCTGCGCAACCTCGACGACAAGGAGCCGGGCGGAACGCAGAGCGCCTGGCTCAGCTGCCGGAGCTTCATCCACCAGCGCGTCGTGCAAGCGCTCGACGGCCTCGACGCGGCGGGCGCCCCAGACCCTTCGCAGCGCATGCCGCTGACGGTCTATCTGGCGCTGCGCCACGGCGTGAACGCGAGCCTGCCCATCTACTACGTGCGGATGGGCCAGGCTCTGCACGCGGTGCAGGACAGCTTCACGCACAGCTACCGCACGCCCGACGCGATGCGGGTGACCGTGCTGCTCGACTGGATCGACGCCTCCGACGGCACGCTGGTCGAATCGCGCGACGGGCCGCCGCACTCGACGCAGATGGACCGCTGTGACGACCCGGACCCGCTGCGCACGCGGCGGCGGCAGCTGGCGACCGCGGCCTCGGCGGCGCTGCTGCGCGCGACGCTCGATCCGGCGCTGCGGCGCGATCAGAAGATCGCGCGCGTCGAGGAGGCGCTCGACCGCTACCTGGGCTACGCGCCTGGGTGCACCTACCAGAACCACTGGTGCGACGCGCCCGAGCACGCGCTCGGCAATGTCAGCCTGTTCGGCTGCGGCAGCGCAGGGGCAGGCTGGGCCTGCGCGATCGGGATCGCCGCGCTGCTGCTGCGCCGGCGCGGGCGGAGGGCCGGGCGGCAGACGCGCGCGTCCGCGGCTGCGCTGCTGATCGCGCTCTCTCTCGCCGCGCCGGCGCTCGGCGCGGAGTCCGACGAGCACGGCCCGCCGCCGCCGTTGACCCAGCCGGTCGTCGAGCCGGGGCCGAGCGATCCCACGCGCATCACCTGGGGCGGCTCGCTCGCCGCGGGTGGCGCGCTCGACAACGGCGCGCTCGCGTTCGCGCTGGGCGCGCGTCTGCGCGCGGCGAAGAGCTGGTCGTTCGGCCTCGACGCGGAGTGGAACCCCTGGCTCGCCTACAACGGCACGCTGGTGCGCGGCGGGGTCTTCAACTTCTACGGCACCGCGATGTTCCGCGTCCCGCTCGCCTACGAGCGGTTCAACCTGCGCATCGCCGCCAGCCTGGGCCTGTCGCGGCTGCTCATCAACCTCTACGGCGCGCCCGTCGGCAGCACCGGCGTCTACTTTGCGTTCAATCCGCTCGCGCTGGAGTGGAAGATCTCGCGGCTCTTCTACTTGGTGACGACGCCGCTCGGCTTCGCGATGGCGGCGCCGCAGCTGCGCGGGGTCCCGCTGGTCTACTCGCAATACCGCACCACCGTGGCGCTGGAGATGTACGTTCCATAAATCGTTGCATGAATCGTTTCGCTGCTGGAGATGTGGTTGACGAAAAGAGCGGCGCCCACGAGCGATGCTCGCAGACGCCGCTCCCGTTCTCTCGCGTGAAAATCGTTCCCGCGATCGATGCAGCTAGATCCCCAACGCGCCGGTGCGGATCAGGTAGGCGAGCTGCGCCCGCTGGCCCGAGTCGAGCAGCGCGTGGATCTTGCCGAGCGACTTGACCACCGCGTCGCGCAGCCGCTCTGCCGACTTCACGCGCACGCTGCCACCCTCGGTCGCCTTGGCCTCGTCGAACTTTTCGAGGCCGAGCGCGTCGGCCAGGGCCGCAGTCGCGCGGCGATCGTCCACCGCCGCCTGCGCCCGCTCGGTCTTCAGCTCGTCGAGGACGCGGGCGAGCTCGGCCACCTGCGTCTCATTGAGGTTGAGCTTGTGGGCGAGGAAGCGCAGCGGCCGGCGCACGCCGAACGGGCCGCCGCCGAACTCATCGCCGCCGTGCCCGTGGTGGCCGTGAAACGCAGCGTGCCATTCGCGCATGCGCTCGTGCCGGCCGCCGCGCTCCCCGTGATGGGACTCGTGGCCGTGCTCTCCACCGCCCTCGTCCGCGAACGCACCATCGCCTTCGCAAGCGGCCTGCCGGCGCATGCGCCACCAATGCAACATTCCTGGATGCATACTTTCTCCTCGCGCCGGGGCTTGTCGCTCCCAGCGGGTTCACTCGCGCGGGCGAAATGCCTCGCGCAACGAAATGAGTAATCACGCGGTCGGCGCCGGCAACTGCGGGAGTTCCGACAGGCGCTGCGCGCGCGCGAAACCGCCGGCAAGAATGAGACAAACCGCGACGGCCGGGCGATAGTCCGCGGCAATGGACATCAGCCTGCGGGAGATCTTCGATCGCGCGCGCGCCGCGCAAGAGTGGGTGCCGCCAGCGGAGGCCGATCTGCTGTTCGCGGCCGCGCTGCGCAAGGCGGTGGAGCAGGGCGCGCCGCTCTCGCCGGCGCGGATCATCCTGCGCGAGGGCGGCTTCCTCGAGCTGATCATGCAGGACACCGGCCCCGAGCCCGAGGACTACCGCGCGCCCGAGCTGGCCATCGGCGATCTGCAGCGGCCCGATGCGCGCACCGAGGTCTACGCGGCCGGGGCCGTCGGGTACGAGCTGTTCACCGGCCTGCCGCCGCCGCGGCCGCCCTCGGGGCCGGGTCCGGAGCTGACCGGTCCGCTCGGCGACGTGGTGCGCATGGCGATGGCGCACGACCGGCGCGAGCGGTTCGCCGACCTGCAGCAGCTGTTCGACGCGGTGAAGATGATCGAGCCGCACCGCGCGCCGCCCGAGGAGCGCGGGCTGCTCGCGGCGCTGCTCGCGCGCATCAAGCGGTGGGAGGAGCGCGCGCAGAACGCGGCGGCGCTGGCGATGCTGCGCCATGAGCACGAGCAGGTGGTGGCGCGCCTGGCGCGGCAGGAGACGATCACCGAGCGGCTGATCATTCAAGCGAACGCGGGCGAGCGGTTCGAGCTGCTCGAAGCGTCGATCCAGCAAGTGCGTGCGGAGGCGGCGGCGGGCCTGCAGCGCCAGCAGCAGAACCTGCGCGAGCTGGTCGAGGATCGCCGCAACGACGAGGCGCGCGCACGGGAGATGGAGGAGCGGCGCGAGGCCCATGCGGCGCTCCACCCGCCGCGTCCGCCGATGCTGCCGGTGGTGGGGGCCGCGGTGGCCGCGGCGGCGCTTGCGTCGATCCTCACCGTGACAGCGCTCGATCGGCTCCGGCCGGCGCCCGCGCCGATCTCCGCGCCTGCCGCGCCGGAAGCCGCTGCGCCGGCCGCGCCAGCGGCTCCCGCGGTGGCCGCGCCCGCGGCCGCTCCCTCCGCGCCTGCCGCTGCCGCAGACGTGCCCGACGCCGGCGCGAGCGCTCCCACCGCGGCGCCTGCCGCACCCAGCGCCGCACCGGAGAGCGCGCGCGCCGCCGCGGCCCCAGCCGCCATCGTTTCACCCGAGGCTCCCACCGCGCCCGCGCGCGCCCCCGTTGCTGCTGCTCCCGCGGTGATCGTCGACGCGCAAGGCGCACCCGTTGCCGCCAAGAGCTCGCCCGCGGCCGCGGTGCCGCCCAAGAGGAGGGCGCTCGCGCTGCTCGCCCGCGGCGACAACGCCCTCGAGAAGGGCCACGCCGACGCGGCGATCACCGCGTTCCATTCCGCTCTCGAGGCCGACCCGGAGCTGGCTGAAGCGCATCGCGGTTTGGGGGTGGCCTTCGCGATCCAAGGTCACGACGAGGTGGCGAAGCTCGAGTACGAGCGATACTTGGGCGCCAATCCCAACGCCTCGGATGCATCGGAGATCCGCGCCGCCATCAACGAGCTCAACAGCCGCTCCAAGCTGGACGACTCGCCGCGGTAGCGGGCCCGCCGCCGGTCAGGCGCCCGCGAGGCGGCGGAAGAGCTGCGCATAGGCGGGGCCCTTCGCGGCATCTTCGTGTTTGAAATACACGAAGGTCTCGCCAAGCCCCGCGGCGGCGATCTTCTCCGCCCAGCGCGCGACGTCCGCCTCGGTATAATCCTCGCGGCGCAGGCGGAAGTATCCGAACGGCGCGGTGCGCACCATCGGCGTCGAGCTCTCCTCGGTGTCGGCCACCACCAGCGCGCAGCCGGCCCTCTCCAGCGCCGCGTAGGTCGCGTCGCACAGCCAGCTCTCGTGGCGGAACTCGAACGCCGCGCGGATGTCGCGGGGCAGCAGCGCGAGGAACTCCTCGAGGAGCTTCGGGTCCTGTTTGAGATGGGGGGGCAGCTGCCACAGCGTCGGGCCGGCCTGTGCGCCCAGACCGCGCTGCGCCTCGCTGAACGCGCGCACCAGCTCGCCGCAATCGCGCAGGCGCTGGATGTGCGTCACCCGCTGCCAGCCCTTGAGCGAGAAGCGGAATGTCGCCGGCGCTTGCGCCGCCCAGCCCTGCACTGTCTCGAGCGTGGGCTTTCGATAGAACGACGCATTGATTTCAATGCCGGTCATCCTGCTCGCGTAGTAGCGCAGCCGCTCCTTCTTCTTCAGCCCGGCCGGATAGAAAGCGGGAACCCACTCGTTGTAATCAAATCCCGACGTGCCGACGTAATGGATGGTCATGGCTGGTTGAGCTTTCCGTAGGCGCGCAGGTGGCGGAGCGCGGGCGCTTTCTGGCCGCGCCGCTCATACAAACGCGAGGCATTGAAGTGCGCGTCGGCGAGCGTGGGGTCCAGCTCGATCGCGCGCAAGTATGCGCCCAGCGCGGCCTCCAGCTCGCCGGTGTCTTCGAGCGCGACGCCCAGGTTGAACCAGCCGGTGGTGTCGTCGGGGCGCGCCGCCAAGGCGAGCTGGTAGTGCGCCGCCGCGGCCTGCGCGTCGCCGCGCTCGTGCAGCAGGCGGCCCAGGTTCAAATGCGTTTCAGCGTGCGCGGGGTCGAGCTCGAGCGCACGGCGATAGGCCTCGCGCGCGGCGGCTTCATCGAGATCTTCAAGATCGCAGCCGCGCTCATACCAGCCGCTCGCGGTGGGCCCGACGGCGGCCGCGCGCTCCCGCTCGGCGCGCACCGCCGCCAGCGCGAGCGGCGCCGCCTGCTCGAGGAGATCCTGCGTGTCGAAGTCGAAGAGCAGCTGCCCGTCGCCAGCGCGAAATCGGGAGCGGCCGTCGCCGACCAGCACTTCGTCTCCCTCGGCGAAGATGCGCAGGCTGCGCAGCTCGCGGCCCGCCGGCAGCGCGCCGCGCAGCTTGCGCAGCGAGGCCTTCACTCGCCGCGGCGGAATCGAAGACTCGAGAAGTCCTTTCGCCGCGCGCAGCAGCACCAGGTCTTCGAAAGTGAATCGCAGCGCGTTGCGCGGGCCGCGCTCGGGCGAGAGCAGCCCCTGGCGCACATAGGCGCGCACCTGGCCGACCGACAGGCCGACCATCCGGGCCACCTCGCGCGCGCCATATCCCGACATATCGAGTGGCTATCCTGCGCAGAGCGGGGCGGAGCTATCCACTCGACTTCTTGCCGGCCTTCTTCTCCGCGCGCGGCGCGCGGCGGGCCGGCTTGCGCTCGACCTCGGCGCCGTCGTTGGCCGCTGCATGCGCCCCGGCCGGCGCCGGCTGCTGTTGGCTCGCGCCCGCGTCCGGCGCGGACTTGCCGCGCCTGGCGAGGCTCGCCTTGAGCGCCTCCATCAGATCGATGATCTGCGTCTGCGGCTGCTCGGGCGCGGCCTCGATCTCCTGCCCGTCGACCTTGCGCTGGATCTGCTCTTGAATGCGCTTCTTCACCTCGTCTTCGTACTGCTCCGGCTTGAAGGTCTGGTTGGAGATCTGGTCGACGATCGCCTTGGCCAGCTTGAGCTCGCCCTCTTTCACTTCGGTCTTGGCGATATCGACTTCGGAGAACGGGCGCACCTCGTCGGCATAGAGCAGCTGCTGCATGACAATGCCGCCGCCTTCGATGGGGCGCAGCTGCGCGAGATACTGTTTGCCCCGCGCGGCATATCGCGCGAGCGCGGTGCGGCCGGTCTCCCGCATCGCCTCTCCGAGCAGGCGATAGGCCCGGTCGCCGCCCTTGTCGGGGCCGAGATAGTAGGCCTTGTCGTAATAGACCGGGTCGATCGATTCGAGCGGGACGAACTCGGCGATCTCGATGGTCTGCGTCGATTTCTCCTCGAGCGCTTTCAGCTCCTCGGGCGTGAAGGTGACATATCGATCCTTGGCGAACTCATATCCTTTGACGATGTGTTCGCGCTCGACGACCTTGTTCTCCTCGCGGGGACAGATGTACTGCTGCTTGACCCGGCCTCCGCAGGCGTCGTGGATCAGGTTGAACGAGATCGCCGACTGCGCCTGGGTCGCGGAGTAGAGCTTGACCGGGATCGAGACGAGGCCGAAGGAGATGTTCGCCGTGGCAATGGATCGAGCGCTCATGCGCGATCCATAAGCCGCGGATGGGATGGAGGCCAGTTTGCGGACGGCGGGCCCGAACGGGCGTTCAGCATTCCATCGCGCGCTGGAAAACGCGGGCGCACCGCTGCACGAGATCGATCCGCTGACGCTGTCGCCGATGCTCGCGGAGAGCGCAGGCGCCGTGCCGCCGGGGAGCGATTGGATCGCCGAGCTGAAGATAGACGGATATCGCGGCCTGCTGGCCAAGGGCGGGGCGAGTCCAGAAGACGGGCAGGTGCTGTATCGCAGCGGGCGCGAGGTTGGCGCGGCGTTTCCAGAGCTGCTCGCCGCGCTGCGCGCGCTGCCTTTGTCGCAGGTGATCCTCGACGGAGAGATCGCGCGGCTCGACGCCCGCGGCAAACCCTCGTTCGCGCTCTTGCAGCAGCGGGCGGCGAGCGAGGACGAGCGCGAGCGGCGCGCGATGTCGCGCCGTGAGCCGGTGGTCTACTTCGCGTTCGATCTGCTCGCCGCCGAGGGGCGCGACCTGCGCGGGCTGCCGCTGCTCGAGCGAAAGGGGCTGCTGAAGCTGCTGCTCGAGGCGCCGCGCGCGGAGGCGCCGGAGGGAGTCGCGTCAGCGCAGCTGGCCTTTGTCGAGCATGTCGAAGGCAAAGAAGCAGCGCGCCTGTTCGAGCGCGCGCGCGCGGTGGGCCTGGAGGGAATCGTCCTCAAGCGGGCGAGCTCGCCGTATCGCGCGGGCCGCTCGAGCGCGTGGAAGAAGCTGCGTGTCGAGCGGACGGCCGATCTCGCCATCTGCGGTTTCCAGCGCGGGCGCGGCTCGCGCGAGGCGCTCGGCTCGCTGCACCTGGCGGCGTGGGACGGCGCGCGCTTCGTCTACGCAGGATCGGTCGGGAGCGGTCTCCGGCAAGGCGAGATCGAGCCGCTGGCGAAGCAGATGCGCGCCGGCGCGCTCTCCGCGCCTCCTTGCGCGGGCGCGCCCCGCAGCACCGCGCGCGACCTCTGGTGCACGCCGCGCCTGGTCTGCGAGGTCCGCTATTTCGAAGTGACCACCGACGGGCTGCTGCGCCAGCCGGTCTTTCTCCGGCTGCGCGGCGACAAGACCCCGCGGGAGTGCCCGCCGCTGGCGGCTCCGGCCGTTGTGCCCGCCGCCGCACGCTCGTCCGTCGCGGCGAGCGCGCACGCCTCTTCGCCCGCATCCACGGCCGCATCGCGCGCCGCACTCGGGCGAGTCCCGCCGCGCGCGCTGGTGGAGACGCCGGGCCGGGTCGCGCTGACCAATCTCAAGAAGCTGATCTGGCCCGCGGACGGCATCACCAAGGGCGATCTGATCCAATATTACCGGGATATCGCGCCCTATATCCTGCCCTGGCTTCGTGACCGACCCGCCACGCTGACTCGATATCCCGATGGTATCGAGAAGAAATCATTCTTCCAGAAGCACGCCGCGAGCCACACGCCCGGCTGGGTCCGCGTCGCGCACAGGGAAGGGCACGAAGAGATCGACGCGATCGTCTGCGACGATATCGATACCCTGGTCTATGTCGCGAACCTCGCGAACATCCCGCTGCATATCCCGTCGGCGCGCATATCCGCGCCCGATCGCCCGGATATGCTGACGTTCGATCTCGATCCGAAGAGCGCGCCGTTCGCGCACGTGATTCGCGTCGCGCTCGAGCTGAAGGAGCTGTGCGAGAAGCTGGCGCTGCCGCTGTTCATCAAGACGTCGGGCCAGTCGGGGCTGCACCTGCTCCTGCCGCTGGGCGGCCTCTGCACGCACGAGGACGCGGGCCACCTCGCCGGGCTGCTCGCGCACCTGCTCGTCGCGCGCCTGCCCAAGCTCTGCACGCAGGAGCGGATGATCGAAAAGCGGAAAGGGCGCGTCTATATCGATATCGGCCAGAACGGGCCGAGCAAGACGGTGGCCTCGGCCTATTGCGTGCGTCCGATCGCCGGCGCGCGCGCCTCGGCGCCGCTGCTGTGGGACGAGGTCAACGACGCGCTCGATCCGGCGGCGTTCACCTTGCGCACGCTGCCGGCGCGCGCGCGCGCGCTGGGCGCAGATCCGCTGCTGCCTGCGCTGCTGCTCCAGCCCGACTTGGAGCGCGCGCTCGCCCGTCTCGCCGAGCTGAAATAGACCGTCCGCCCGCGAGGCATCCGTTTGTTCGCGAGGCATCCGCTGGTTGACGGCTTGGCCGAACGTCGGAGTCTGCTATGAGGCTGGCTCCACGATTGACTCGCCTTCGAGAAGCTCGTGCTCAACGCGCGCTCGCAGCTCCCCCGGACTGTCCGCACCGCACTGGCTGGCTTCGCGCTGGCCGCCTGCGCGGCGTTGATCTGCGGGGGCTGCGCGGGCGGCGCGCCGGACGGCTTGCAGAGCGGCCAGGACGACCTCTCCACGGTCCGGCTGCGGGTCGTGGAGGGGAACCTGACCAGCGGAAACAACCAGTCCTACGAAGTCTACGGAATGCGCATCTTCGAAGGGCTCCAGCCCGACGTCGCGCTGGTCCAGGAGTGCAACTATCTGACGAGCTCGCAGGCCGATATGGATACCTTCGTCCATACAACCTTCGGTCCCGGCTACTACTACTACCGCGAGACCAGCCCGGCCTATCAGATCCCCAATTGCGTGGTGAGCCGCTATCCGATTCTCTCCTCGGGCTCGTATGCCGATCCGGCCGTCGCCAATCGCGCGCTCGCCTGGGCGAAGATCCAGCTGCCCAATGGGAAGAACCTCTGGGCCTTCTCGCTGCACCTGTTGACCAGCAGCGCCGGCAATCGCGACACCGAGGCGAAGGCATTGGTCGCGGATATCCAGCGGGATATCCCGGCGGGCGATTACATCGTCATTGGCGGCGATTTCAACACCGGCACCCGCACCGAGGCCTGCGTCACCGACTTCTCCGCCGTCACCGTCACCGCCGCGCCTTATCCGGCCGATAACGACGGCAACGAGAACACCAGCCAGGCGCGCAGCAAGCCGCACGATTGGGTGCTCGCCAGCCCCAGCCTCGATGCGCTCAAGACCGCGGTGGTCGTGGGCAAATCGTCGTTCGCCAACGGCCTGGTGGTCGACACGCGCGTCTACACGCCGCTGGGTGAGATCGCGCCGGCGCAGCAGGGCGACAGCGGCGCGGCGAGCATGCAGCACATGGGCGTGGTGAGGGACTTCCTGCTCAGCGGTGCCATCGTCGTCGGCGACGGCGGCATGTCTGCCGATGGCGGGTCGGACGCGGACGCGGGCGCCGACGCGGGGCCGATGAGCGATGGCGTGCCGCCCGAAGATCCCTCGCGCCACGGCCTCTTCCCGGCCAGCCACCCCGACCCCATTTCGGCCCGATAGCAACGGCGCCGCATTTGAGGCATCAGAGGTCCTCCTTTTCCTCGGAGGACGCATGCACTCGCGACTTTTCGTTGCCTTCGCTGCTGCACTCTCTCTGTCTGGCGCGGCCCGCGCGGGCGACGCCAAACCGGCCGCCGCAGCCGCGCCCGCGGCGGCCGGCAAGACGCAGCTCACCTGGTACGGCCACGCCGCCTTCAAGATCGTCACGCCGGCGGGCAAGGTGCTCCTGGTCGACCCCTGGATCCAGAACCCGTCGAACAAGAATGGCGCGGACGATCTCGCCAGGCTCGACAAGGCCGACCTCATCCTCATCACCCACGGCCACTTCGATCACGTCGGCAACGCGGTGGAGATCGCGAAGAAGACCGGCGCCAAGCTGGTGGCGACGTTCGACCTCGGCAACGCGCTGGTCGCCGCGGGCTACCCGAAGGAGCAGTTCGGCTTCGACACCGGCGGCAACTTCGGCGGCGAGCTGACGCTGCTCGACGGTGAAGTGAAGGTCGCGTTCATCCCCGCGGTGCACGGTTCGACGGTGTCGCCGGCGGAGAACGACGTGCGCCAGGCGGGCAACCCGGGCGGTTTTCTCATCACCATCCGGGGCGGGCCGGCCATCTATCACACGGGCGACACCGACCTCTTCTCGGACATGTCGCTCGTCTCCAAGTTCCACAAGGTGGACGTGATGCTCGCCTGCATCGGCGACCATTTCACCATGGGGCCCTCGCGCGCGGCGCGGGCGGTGGCGCTGGTGAAGCCGGCGACGGTGGTGCCGATGCACTTCGGCACGTTCCCGGTGCTGACCGGCACGGTCGAGGAGTTCGGCAAGGAGCTCAAGAAGGCCGGCTCCCCGGCGAAGCTCAAGCCGTTGACCATCGATCAGCCGGTCGATCTGTAGCTTGCGCTCGGAGTTGTCGCGGAATCCGTCGATCAGCGCGACGCCAGACCGACAGTTGCGCGACATGGTGAACTGGTTTACTAGTTCGCCATGTCGCCCCTCCCGGCCCCTCCCAAGTTCGAGTCGCTCGAGACGGTCGCCTCCCGCTACCCGGTGATCGAACCGCTCGCGCTCGCCACCTGCATCCAGCTGCTGCACACCACCGCTGCGCTCGCCGAGGCGTTCGACGCGCAGTACGCGCGCCACGGCATCGCGCGCGGCCGCTTCGTCGTTCTCACCTTGCTGTACAAGTCCGAGGCGGGCGGCCTGACGCCCGCGGAGCTGGCCGAGCAGGCGGGCGTCACGCGGGCCGCGATGACCGGTCTGGTCGACGCGCTGGTGGCGGCGAAGCTCGCCGCCCGCGAAGACGACGACTTCGATCGCCGCACCTACCGCGTCCGCTTGACCGACCGTGGCCACGCCTTCCTGCACGCGATGTTTCCCGACCACTTCCGGCGGATGGCCGCGCTGATGGCAAAGCTATCTCCCGCGGAGCAGAAGACGCTGCGCAAGCTGCTCGACAAGGTGGCTGGCCAGCTTCCTGCAGTCGCCGATCCCCGTCCGCCGGCGGTCGAGCGGAAGACTCTCTCGGGAGCCGCTCGCAAGGCCCACGCCTTGTAGGAAATCCTGCAGGCGGCTCGCAACCGCTGAAACTTTTTCGTCCGACACGCTTCTTACGCCGCACCCAGCTACCGAGGTTACGTCTCATGGCCGCTGCTCCCACCCCGATCCGCTCCAGTGATAAACCGGTTGATGGTTCGGCCGCCGTACCCGATGCCGCCGCGGAGACTGCTCCGCTGGCCGCTCCGGCCGCGCGCAAGCCGGGCAATGCGCAGCGGGTCTTCATCGGGCTGATCATGCTGGCGGTGGTCGGCGCGGGCTCCATCTGGGTGCTCGGCCGCGGCAAGGAGAACACCGACGACGCGCAGATCGAGGGGCGCATCGTCAGCGTCAGCGCGCGCGTGCAGGGACAGGTGTCGCAGGTGCTGGTGCACGACAACCAGCAGGTCAACGAGGGAGACATCCTCGTCGAGATCGACCGGCGCGACCTGGAGGCGAAGGACGCGGCGGCCAAGGCCGAGGCGGCCGCGGCGCGCGCGCAGCTGGGCGCTGCGCAGGCGCAGCTCGCGCTCACCCGCCTCAACGCCGCGGCCACGCTGCGCCAGGCGCAGGGCGGCCTCACCCAGGCGAGCTCGTCGCTCACCGCCAACCGCTCGAACATCGAGCAGGCGCGCGCCGACGTGACGGCGGCCGAGTCCGCCGTCAAGCTGGCCGACTCGGACCTCGAGCGCGCCAAGGAGCTCATCGCGCAGAAGACGGTGCCGCAGGCGGAGCTCGATTTGAGAACCGCCCGCGCCGACCAGTCGCACGCGCAGCTCGAGCAGGCGCGCGCGCGGCTCGCGTCGATGGAAGCGAATCTCCAAGCCTCGAGCGGTGGCGTCGAAGTGGCGCACGGCCGGCTCTCGGCGGCCGCGACCGCGCCGCAGCAGGTCGCCGCGGCCACCGCCGCCGTCGCGCAGGCCGCGGCGCGCGTCGATCTCGCCGACGCCCAGCTGCGCCTGGCCGACCTGAACCTGAGCTACGCGGACGTGCGCGCGCCGGTGCGCGGCGTGGTCTCTCGCCGCACGGTGGAGCAGGGCCAGCTGGTCGATCCGTCGCGCCCGCTGCTCGCGCTGGTGCCGCTCGAGGACATCTGGGTGGTCGCGAACTACAAGGAAGACCAGATCGGCGAGATGCGCCCGGGCCAGCGCGCGAAGATCCATGTCGATACCTACGGGCGCGATTTTGAGGGCAAGGTCGACAGCGTGGCGAGCGCCTCGGGCGCGCGCTTCGCGCTGCTGCCGCCGGACAACGCCTCGGGCAACTTCATCAAGGTCGTGCAGCGCGTGCCGGTGCTGATTCGATTGAATGAGATCCCGAAGGACACCATCCTGCGCCCGGGTATGTCGGCCGATACCACCGTCTATACCAGCGGCAAGTAACGAGTCCGCCATGGCCGCCGCCGCCGCGATACCGGCCTCCCCGAAGAGGGAGGAGCCCACGCAGATCATGGGCAACAAGGCGATCATCACCATCACCGCAATGCTCGCGGCGTTGATGAGCGTGCTCGATATCTCCATCGTCAATGTCGCGCTCAGCGACATCCGCGCGAGCTTCGGCACGCCGCTCGATCAGATCGCCTGGGTATCGACCGGATATGCGATGGCGAATATCACGGTCATTCCCATCTCCGGCTGGTTCCAGCGGCGCTTCGGCTTTCGCAAGTACTTCGCGGCGAGCATTTTGCTCTTCACCATCGCGAGCGCGCTCTGCGGGCTGGCCTGGAATCTGCCTTCGCTGGTCGTCTTCCGCGTGATTCAAGGCATCGGCGGCGGCGCGATCATCCCCACCGCGCAGAACATCCTCTTTGGACGATATCCGCAGAAGGAGCACGGCATGGCCGGCGCGCTCTTCGGCCTCGGCTCCATCACCGGACCGCTGCTCGGGCCCACCATCGGCGGATATCTCATCAATTGGTGGAGCTGGCACTGGATCTTCCTCATCAACGTGCCGATCGGCCTCGTCGTCGCGTTCCTCGCGTTCCGCTATATCGAGCAGCCGACCTTCAAGGCCGATATGTCGCCGGTCGATGGAAAGGGCATCGCGCTGCTCGGCGTAGGAATGGTCTCGCTCCAATACGTGCTCGAAGAGGGCAATCGAGACGGCTGGTTTGAGGACCTGCGCATCTGCTTCCTCGCGGTGGTCTGCACCGTCTGCCTCATCACCTTCGTCGTGCACGAACTGGAGACCGAGCATCCGGTCGTCGATTTCTCCATCTTTAGAGACCGCACCTATGCGGCCTCGACGGCGCTCAACTTCCTGATCGGGACGGCGCTCTTCGGCGGCTCATTTCTCTTCTCGCTCTATTGCGGCTCGGTGATGCGATATGAGGCGCTCGATATCGGGCTTCTCTTCCTCAAGGGCAGCTGGATTCAAATCATCATCATGCCGCTCGTCGGCAGACTGGTCGGCAAGGTCGACTCACGCCTGCTGATCGCGGTGGGTCTCATCGGCAACTTCTTCAGCCTGTGGATGAACGGCCACCTCACTTCGGGCGCCGATTCGCACGCGATGATGATGCCCATCCTCGTCCGCGCGCTGTCGCTCGGACTCTGCTTCGTGCCGCTCTCGGTGGTGGCGCTCTCGAACCTCTCGCCGCGCCAGCGCGGCAGCGGCGCGGGCCTGTTCAACCTGACGCGCGAGCTGGGTGGCTCGATCGGGCTGGCGTGGATGAGCACGTACCTGACCAACAACGAGAAGCTCTTCCACACCGCGCTGTCGGCCGACGTGAACGTCTACAACCCGCTCGCGCAGGAGGCGCTCGCGGGCGCGCGGGGTGCGCTCGGCAGCCGCGTCTTCGATGCGCAGGCGGGCGCGCTCGCCTCGCTCAATCTGCGCCTCGCCGGCCAGTCGCTGATGCGCGCGTTCAACCAGAGCTTCCTCACGCTCGGTTTCTTCTTCCTGCTCTCGCTCGCGCTGGTGCTCGTCCTCAAGAAAGAGGCGCGAAACGCGAAGATCGATCCAGCGGCGCACTGATACAGGTAGGCCGCAGTTCGCGCCGCGCGAGAAAGAGACTTCGCCAGCATGTCCGCAAAGACCATCGCGCTGATCCGCGTCGAGAGCGGCAAGGGCGAGCCTTCGCGCTTTCGTTATTACGAATTCATTCTCGTCGCCTATGTGGTGGTGCTGCTCTGCTCGAATCTCATCGGGCCGGGCAAGTCGTGCCGCATCGCCGTGTTCGGATTCCCGCTCGTCTTCGGTGCGGGAAATCTCTTCTTCCCCGTCAGCTACATCATCGATGACGTGCTCACCGAGGTGTACGGATATGCCCGCGCGCGGCGCGCGACCTGGGCCGGGTTTGGCGCGCTCATCTTCGCGATGGTGATGAGCCTCACCGTCATTCATCTTCCGCCCGACGCGGCCGAGCCGTTCAACCAGAAGCTGCAGCCGGCAATGGAGCTGGTATTCGGAAATACCCCGCGCATCTTTCTCGCCTCGGTGCTCGCCTTCTGGGTGGGCGATTTCGCCAATGCCTTTGTCATGGCGAAGATGAAGATATGGACCGACGGAAAGCGGCTCTGGACGCGGACGATCGGCTCGACCATCGTTTCCGAAGCGGTCGATAGCCTCATCTTCTATCCGATCGCGTTCATCGGCCTGTGGAACGCGCGGACCGTGTTCCAGGTGATCGCCTTCAATTGGATCATGAAGGTCTTTGTCGAGGTGGTGGCGACGCCGCTCACCTATCTCGTCATCCGCCGCCTCAAGCAGGCCGAGGGGATCGACTTCTATGATCGCGGAACGGACTTCAATCCGTTTACCATCCGGACTTGATGTCCGACGCGACGCCGCCGCAAAAGAGGAGCCCGCCGCCGTGGCCGCCCATCGAGCCGCCGCCGGCGAACGTGCGCTTTCCGCCCCCCGAGCAGCTCGACGCGCTGCTCGGCGACGAGTGGGTGGTCGGCGCGACCCGCACGCTCGACCCCGGGATGGTGCTGCAGGCCTATCGCGCGGGCATCTTTCCCTGGCCCACGCGGCCGGGCGTCATCCCGTGGGCCAGCCCGGAGCCGCGGATGATCTTTCCGCTCGATCGCGCCGGCGAATGGCCGCGCACGGTGCGGCGCGCTCTCGCGCGGGCCGACGAACGCTGGACGGTCACGTTCGATGAGGCCTTCCCCGAGGTGATGCGCGCCTGCGCACAGCGGCCCGGCGAGGGGACCTGGATCATCGACGATCTCTATGCGACGTACGTCGAGCTGCACCGGCTGGGCTGGGGCCACAGCATCGAAGTCTGGGCGCCGGACGAGGTGGGCGCGGGCCTCGGCGGAGAGCCCGCGCGGCGGCTGATCGGCGGACTCTACGGACTCGCGGTCGGCGGCCTGTTCGCCGGCGAGTCGATGTTCCATCGCGAGACCGGCGCGTCCAAGGTCGCCTTCGCGCGGATGGCCGAGCGGCTGCGCGAGCGCGGCTTCTCGCTCTTTGACGTGCAGGCCCACTCCGATCACCTCGAGTCGCTCGGCTGCATCGAGGTTGCGCGCGCGAGCTTCCTCGCGGCGCTGCGCGAGGCGCTGCAGAGCGCGCCGCGGCTGGCCCCTTAGCGAACGGACGCGCGGCAGAGGAAGCCGCTCCAGCGGCCGCCGCGCGACGACTCCCCGGCGACGACCCACTCGCCGTTGGCTTGCGCGATCGCATAGCCCCAGCTGCGCTCGCCCGCGCCGCAGGGGGCGAGCGCGTGAACGCGCCCGTCCGCGCCCAGCGCGGTCAGGATCGATTCCGCGGCGGTCGCTGTCGAGGCAGGTCCGGCCGCGGAGACCGCCGCGAGCGCCGAGCTGCCGAAGGCGACCGCGCCCTTCGCGTTGCCGGTGCTCCAGAGATTTCCCTCTGCATCGAGCAGGGCACCCTGCAGGACCATCATCGACGCCTCGGCGGGCTCGCTCTCGCGTCGCCAGCGGACCGAGCCGTCCGGAGCCAAGCGCAGCGCGAGCGCCTGGAACGTCGGCAGCTGGTGCGGGTTCTGGCCGCGATAGTCGAGCGAGGGCTGCGTGTGGCCGACCGCGAGCACGTCGCCGTCGGGCGCGAGCGCGAGGCTCTGCAGCTCGTCGTTGCCGGTGCCGCCGAAGGTGTCGTTCCAGAGCGCGTTGCCCTCGGGCGAGAGCGCGACGAGAAACGCGTCGGTGTCTCCGCGGGTGGCCAGCGGCCCGAGCCCGAAGTTGATCGCCCCGCGCTGCGGAGGGAGCCCCGCGCCGAACTCGCCCGCGATCAGCAGCGAGCCGTCGCGTCGCACCGCGATGGCGCGCCCCTGCTCGTTGCCCTCGCCGCCGAAGGTGAGCGCGCTCTGGATCGCCCCGGTGGCGCCGCTCAGGTTGAGCACGATCACGTCCTGCGCCCCCTCGCTGCGCAGCGTGCCGAAAGAAAACGCGAGCGTCCCGGTGTAGCTGCCGATGGCCCAGACGTCGCTGCGCGCGTCGATGGCGAGCCCGCGCAGATGTGAGCCGGCGCCGGGCAGCTGCGTGCTCCAGTGCGCCTCGCCGTCGTCGCCCGCGAGCCGGGTGATGAATCCCGCGCCGTGCGAGAGGCCTGCGGCGAGCACGTCGCCGTCGCGGGTCAGCTGCAGCGCGAAGAGCGTGTCCGCCTCTCCGCCGCCGATCGCCCGCGCCCAGCGCAGGTTCCCGCGCGCGTCGAGCCGCAGCACGAAGCCCTGGCGCACGCCGCTCGGCTGCAGCGCGTTGCCGCCGGTGCCGTCGCCGAGCGAGCCGCCGGAGTACCAGCCCGCGAGCACCAGCCCGCCCTGCGCGTCGGCGGTGATGGCCTGGATTCCGCTCTCGCCGGTCCCGCCGAGGATCGTTGCGGTCGCAACGATCGGCCCGCGTCCGCCGCCGAGCGTCGCGCAAGCCGCGAGCGGCCCGAAGAGAAGCGTCCAGAGGAGAGCGCGCGCGCCACGAGGCCTGTGGCGCAGGCGCGCCAGGGGGCTGCGCGCGGAGGCGGGCCGAGGGAGCGGGCGCGAGAAGATCACGCGCGCTTGTACTCCGCCTGCGCGCCGCTGTGCTACGAGCCCCGCATGCCTCCAGCGTCGCAGACGCCCTCCAGCCCGCCACCCGTTCCACTGTCTGTTCCACCGGTCATTTCCGAGGAGCGCCTCTCGCTCGAAGAGCTGCGCGAGCTGGGCCCGTTGCTCTCGCCCCGCGAGCGATTCGAAGCGCTCAGCACGCTCCCGCGCGACATCGCCGAGGAGTACTTCTTCTCGCTCTCCGCGTTCGACAAACTTCAAGTCATCGAGGCGATGCCGTCGGCCGAGCGCCGCTCGTGGCTGCGGCTGCTCGAGCCGGACGACGCGGCCGACGTGGTGCAGTCGGCGCGCGCCGACGAGCGCGACCAGATGCTCGCGCTCATCGACGAATCGACCCGCCGCGAAGTGCAGGCGCTGCTCGCCTACAAAGAGGATCACGCGGGCGGCCTGATGAGCCCGCGCTTCGGCCGCCTGCGCCCGGAGATGACCGCGCAAGAGGCGGTTGCTTATCTTCGACAACAATCTCGCCAGTCGGTGGAGACGCTCACCTACGTCTACGTGCTCGACCCCGCGCAGCACTTGCTCGGCGTGATCTCGTTCCGCGATCTCTTCACCGCGCCGCCGGAGAAGAAGGTCAGCGAGCTGATGCGCAAGGACGTGCGCGCGATCCCGGAGACGATGGACCAGGAGCACGTGGCCGCCATCTTCCGCGAGACGGGCCTGCTCGCGATGCCGGTCCTCGACACGGGCGGGCGCATCCAAGGCATCGTCACCCTCGACGATGTCGCGCGCGTGATGCGCGAAGAGAGCACCGAGGACATCCAGAAGATGGGCGGCACCGAGGCGCTCGGCGAGCCGTACCTGCGCATCAGCTTCGCGCGGATGGTGAAGAAGCGCGCCGGCTGGCTGTCGGCGCTCTTCCTCGGCGAAATGCTCACCGCCACGGCGATGGGCTTCTTCGAAAAGGAGCTCGACAAGGCGGTGGTGCTCGCGCTGTTCGTGCCGCTGATCATCTCCTCGGGAGGCAACTCCGGCTCGCAGGCGACCTCGCTCGTCATCCGCGCGATGGCGCTCGGCGAGCTTCGGCTGCGCGACTGGTTTCGCGTGGTGCGCCGCGAGCTGTTCGCGGGCCTGGCGCTCGGCTCGGTGCTCGGCGCGATCGGCTTCGTGCGCATCACTCTCTGGCACGAGCTCTTCCACAGCTACCCGGTGCACCACTGGCTGATCGCGGCGACGGTCTCGCTCGCGCTCATCGGCGTGGTCGCGTTCGGCACCGTCGCCGGCTCGCTCTTGCCGTTCATCCTGCGCTCTTTGAAGTTCGACCCGGCGAGCGCGAGCGCGCCGTTCGTCGCGACGCTCGTCGATGTCACGGGACTCATCATCTACTTCACGACCGCGAGCATCGTGATGCGGGGAACGCTGCTCTAGGCGGCGCTGCGCGAAGGAGCGGCCGGCTCTCGATCCGTGCTCGCTCTGCACTCCCGCAAGGGGAGTGCTCCGCGGTGCGCGGCCTCGAGAGCCGACTTCCGCCGCGCCTCGAACGCTCGCGACGCCTGAGCGCGGACGGGAAAAAACTCAAGCGGCCGCGAACTGCTTTTCGACCAGGCGCTTGTAGAGCCCGCCGCGCGCGAGCAGCTCCTGGTGCGTGCCGCTCTCGATGGCTACGCCGCCGTCGAGCACCACCACGCGGTCCGCGCCCAGCACGGTCGAGAGGCGGTGCGCGATGATCAGCGTGGTGCGGCCCTTCATCAGCGTCTCGAGCGCGTCGCGCACCAGCGCCTCGCTCTCGGCGTCGAGCGCGCTGGTCGCTTCGTCGAGGATGAGGATGCGCGGGTCCTTGAGCAGCGCGCGCGCGATCGCCACCCGCTGCTTCTGGCCGCCGGAGAGCTGCACGCCTCGCTCACCCACCAGCGTGTCGTAGCCGCTGGGGAAGCGCGAGATGAACTCGTGCGCGTGCGCCGCCTTGGCCGCGCGCTCGATCTCCTCGCGGGTCGCACCCGGGCGCGCATAGCGGATGTTGTCGGCGATCGAGTTGGAGAAGAGCACCGGCTCCTGCGCGACGGTGCCGATCTGCGCGCGCAGCCACTGTGGATCGAGCTCGCGCACGTCGCGGCCGAAGACGGTCACCCGGCCCTGCGCGGCGTTGTAGAAGCGCATGAGCAGCGCGGCCACCGTCGACTTGCCTGCGCCCGACGGCCCGACCAGCGCGACCGCCTCGTTCTCGCGCAGCGAGAGATCGAGGCCCTTCAAGACCGGCACGTCGGTGCGCGTCGGGTAGGCGAACTGCACCGAGTCGAAGGCCACCGCGACCGCGCCAGGCGCGCCCGCCAGCGCCAGCGCCGGAACCGGGAGCGCGCCGATGCCGGGCGGGATCTGCGGCTTGCGATCGAGGATCTCGAAGATGCGCTCGGACGCGCCGATCGACTTCATGAAGTCGGCCCAGAGGTCGGCGAGCGCGCCCAAGGAGACGGCGACGAGCAGCGTGTAGAAGAAGAACTTGGAGAGCCCGCCGACCGTGAGCAGGTGGCGCGTGACCAGGTGGCTGCCGTACCAGAAGACCAGCGCCGCCGAGCCGAACGAGGCGAACGAGGCGACGCCGAAGAAGACGCCGCCCGCCTTGGCCCGCTTGACCGCGAGCTCGTACGCGCTCTGCACCGCGGTGTTGTAGCGAGCGCCCTCGGCCTTCTCGCCGACGAACGAGCGGACGGTGCGGATGGAGGAGATGGTCTCTTCGGCGACCTCGTTGCTCTTCGCGAGCGCGTCCTGCGCGTCCTTCGAGAGCTTGCGGATGGAGCGGCCGTAGAGCACGGCGCCGATGGCGACGACCGGAACCACCGAGAGCACCAGCGCGGTCAATCGCGGCGACGTGTAGAAGAGGAAGCCGATGCCGCCGACCGCGGTGGCCGCGTTGCGCAGCACCATCGAGATGTTCGCCGAGACCGCGCTCTGCAAGATCGACGCGTCGCTGGAGAGGCGGCTGGTCAGCTCGCCGGTGCGGCGCTCGTCGAAGAAGGCGACCTCCTGCTCGAGGATGGCGCGGAAGAACTGCTCGCGCAGCCGCGTGATCGCGCGCTCGCCCGCCGTCGAAAAAAGGTACGCGCGCGTCGACGTGGCGATGGCCTGCACCGCCGCGATGGCGACCATCGCCAGCGCGATGCGATCGATCTCCCAGTTCGAGCGGTTCGAGAGCGAGTCGTCGATCAGCGTGCCGATGCCCTGCGGATAGAGCAGGCTCGCCAGCGCGCCGACGGCGAGCGCGAGGATGCCGAAGATGAGCCGCGACCGCTCGGGGCGGGCGACGGCGAGGATGCGGCGGAGCGTCTGCGTGCGCGGTGCGTGGGGCATGTGGCGTCAGTTGCTGCACGCAAGGCGGGCGCGGCGCAAGTAGAGCCTCCGACACCTCGCGCGCTTTCTGCAGCTCGAAATCTCGCGCCCTGCGTTCTCCCCTCGGCGGCCCAGGTTCGATCAAGTCTTGCTGCAGCTGGAGCCGGGTCCCCTTTCGCTTGTTGTGCGAGGTCTGCATGCGCCATCTCCGCGCCCGGTGCGCAGCCGGCACCACCGACGCGCCGCGTGCGCTCTCGCTCGACGGCCGCCCGCCGCGGCCGGAGTTGCCGCAGGCGAGCGTCCATACGCTCACCGAGATATCTTCCTGCGCGCTGCGAGCTCTTCGCCGGCGGCCCGCGGCTGGGGCGGGCGGTGCTGATCCGGAGTTTCGCGCTGGTACATCTCGTCCGCGCCAGGCGCGGCCGGGAACGTCTCTGGGACCGCCGCGAGGATGAGCGCGGCGATGGCGGGCGCTCACGGGTCTCGTGTCCTCCCGTGCTCGTCCGGACTCAAAGCCCAGGAGTGAAACAGGCGCGGCGGGAGTCGAACCTCAATGCTGCGCGCCGCGGAAGCATCCCCCTCGCGGGGAGGCTGGAGCGGACCCGGATCGAGGTTCGATCCCAGCGCGCCGATCCTTCGCTACTTCGGCGGAAACGCCTGCTTGAACGCGCGCGCGGTCGAGAGCTCGTCGTGCTTGTGCACGAAGCCCGTCGCCGCGCGGAACGCGCTCGCGTCGACCACCACCGGATACTTGATGTGGTTGAGCGCGCCCGCTGCCAGCTTGGGCAGGCCGAAGCGGCCGAGCATCGTGCGCAGCATGAACTCCGGCATCGGCAGCACGTGGCGGCCGACCTCGTGCGCGAGCGCGGAGAGCGGCACCGGCTGCGGCCCGGCGACGTTGAACACGCCGCGCAGCTTCTTCTCGATCGAGAGGATGAGCGCCTGGATCACGTCGTCCTCGTGCAGGTACTGGAAGAGCGGATCGAAGCCCATCACCATCGGCACCGCGCGTCCGCGCAAGAACGACGCGAGCGTGCCCTGGCCGAGCGGTCCGAGCGAGTAGCAGATGCGCAGCACCGAGGTGGTCAGCTGCGGCTTCTGCCAGAGTGCGGCGACGGCGAAGAGATCGGCCGCGACCAGGTCGGCCAGCTCGGGGAACTCGCCCAGCGCCTGCGGCGGCTCGGTCTCGCGGTGGTAGAGCGCGGTGTCTGCGCCGGCGCCGTAATAGGTGTGGCGCCCGACGATCACGCACTGCTCGACGCCGTAGTTCTTGCAGTGCTCGAAGAGCGCCTGCGTTCCGCCCAGGTTGATGCGCGCGCGGTCTTCGATGTTCGCGCCCAGCTGCGCGACGGTGGCCATGTGCACGACCGCCTGCGGGCGCGCTTTGCGGAAGACGTCCTCGGCGGCGCGCTTGCGCAGGTCGACGCGGTGGACCTCGACCGTGCTGGGCGCTCCGTGCCACGGCCGCACGTCGATGCCGACCACATGATGCCCGCGCGCGACCAGCTCGAGCGCGAGCTTCTGCGCGATGCCGCCGGCGATGCCCGCGATCAGGATCTTCATCGCGAGCCTCCCAGCATCGACATCGGCGCGCGCTTGTGGCGCGCCTCGCGGCCGCGCTCGACCAGCTCGGCGATGCGCGCCTTCACCTCGTCGACGTAGCGCACGATCACCTCGTCGTCCTCGGCGCCGGTGCCGGCGAAGATGAGCGGCGAGCCGAAGTGCACCTCGCAGCGCGCCGGCCTCGGGAGGGTGAGCAGCCACGGCGTGATGGGAATGTACGGAACGCCGAGCAGCTTCCCCAGCGCGGTCGAGTTGGCGATGGTGGGGATCGCGTCGGCGCCGCCGACGAAGCCGAACGGGATGATCGGCGTCTTCGTCTTGAGCGCGAGCCGCACGAAGCCGGTGCCGAAGTCGACCAGCGAGTAGCGCTCCTTGAAGAGCTTCGCGGTCCCCTTCGCGCCCTCGGGGAAGACCATCAACAGGCGGTCGTCCTCGAGCAGCCGCTCGGCGTGCTCGGGCAGGCCGGTGAGCTGGCCGCAGCGCGCGGTCCACTCGGAGGCGAACGGCATCACGTTGAGGAATTTCTCCGCCATGCCCTGCGCGAGCCGCGGCGGCTCGAGCTCGAAGAAGCTCGCCGCCACCACCATCGCTCCGTCGAGCGCGACGCCGCCCGAGTGGTTGCCGACCAGCATCGCGCGGCCTCGCGCGGGGATGTTCTCCTGCCCGTGCGCCTTCACCGTCAGGTAGCGCCGGTACATGAACCCGAGCGCCTTGTAGAAGACGGCGAGGTGCTTCTTCGAGACGCCGTAAGGGTCGAGGCCGCGGGCATTGAACGGGAGCTCGAGGCGATCGATGCGGGCTTCGATCGACTCGTTGAGCGATCGCGAGTTCGGGTCGGACATGCCGCTGACTCTACTCCACCAGAACCCAGCGCGCGGGCTCTCCCGGCTCGACGCGGCCGCGCAGCCGCTCTTGCGGCGTGAAGCGGCCCTTGTAGCGCAGCGACGCGCACTCCTCGACGCGGTAGCCGAGATAGACGTGCGCCAGCCCGCGCGACTTCGCGTGGCCGAGCGCGACCAGCACGTTGAGCGTGCCCGGCGAGAGCTCGGCGCGCTCGGGCTCGTAGAAGCAGTAGACGGCGGAGAGCGCGTGCGGCGTCTCGTCGGTGATGCCGACGGCGATGAGCCGCTCGCCCTCCCAATAGGTGAACTCGCGCGCGGACGGATGCGGGAAGCAGAACTGCAGCGAGTAGGAATCTTCGTCGAGCTCGTTGGCGTCCCAGCCGCGCGCCCCTTGTCGGGCCGCGTACCAGCGCGCGTGCAGCTCGAGCCGCTGCGCATCCACGCGCGGCGGGCCGATCTCGATGCGCAGCTCCTTCGCGCGGCTCAAGACCCGGCGCATGTTGGCCGACGGCGCGAACGTCGCGACCGGCACGCGCACCGAGACGCACTCGGTGCAGCTGCCGCAGACGGGCCGGAAGTAGACCGGGCCGAAGCGGCGCCAGCCCTGCTCGAGCAGCTCCTCCAGCTCCGCCGGCGCCACGTCGATGAGCACGCGCGACTCGGTGGTCATCGGCGTGTTCGCCAGGTAGTGGCAGGCCTCGGGGCCCGTGTAGAGGTGGCGCAGCTGGCGGGCCATCGGGCGATTGTAAGGCCAACGAGCAACAAGTGAAACGCGTTTGGGACCTTCGGCGGCTTGACCTGCGCGGCCGTCGCGATTACTTGCAAAAAACAAATGTTGCCTAAACAAGAATATGTCGGATTGTTAATCGGAGCGGCCCGCCGCCGCATCAAGCAGTCGGTGACGGCGCGCGCCGAGCCGCAAGGGCTGAGCTCCCTCCAGTTCTGGGTGCTGGTCCTGCTGCACAACTCCCCCGGGCTGTCGCTGGGCGAGCTGGCGGAGAAGCAGCGGCTCGAGGTGCCCAACGCCTCGCGCGTGGTGGGGAGCCTGGTGAAGCGGCGGATGGTGCGCCTCAAGCGCGACCCGGCCGATCGACGCCGCGCCCAGCTCGAGCTGACGCCCAACGGACTCGCGCTCGCGCGCAAGCTGCAGAAGGCCGCCGACGACGTGCGCGGCGCCGTGGTGGCCGGGATGAGCGCCGAAGAGGTCGAAACATTCCGGTCCCTGCTTCGTCGGGTGCTCGACAACCTCGAGCAGCTCGACTCCTCGATGCCTGCGCGCCGCTAGATCCGGAGGCACCGTGTTCCAGAGAGATCGAAATCGCAGGCTCGCGCGCGCAAGCGCCGTCGCCGCGGGAGCCGCGCTGCTCGCCGCGCTCGCCGCTTCCGCGCAAGAGCCGGCCGCGCCGCCGCCGAACCCGACCATCATCGCGCCCGCGTCGCCGCTGCCGGTGCTCAAGCTCGAAGACGCCGAGAGCGCCGCGCGCGTCCACCAGCCGCAGCTCTTGGAAGTGCGCGCGAGCGCCGAGGCTGCCGACGCGCGCGTCGGGGAGGCCCGCGCGCCGCTCCTGCCGCAAGTGACCGGCACGCTCGCGTACCAGCGCACCACCGGCAACTACGTGCCGCGCGCGGGCGCGATCCCGTCCACCACCACCAGTGGCGCCAGCTCCTCGAGCACCTGGACCACCTACAACGGCTTCTCCGACAGCGTCGTCGCCAACCAGCTCATCTGGGACTTCAACCAGACGCTCGGCCGCTACGGCGCCGCCAAGGATCTCTCGCAGTCTGCCGTCTACAACGAGAAGGCCCAGGAGCTGCTCATCATCCTCAACGTGCGCTCGGCGTTCTTCAGCGCGCGCGCGAACAAGGCGCTGGCTGCGGTCGCGCGCGAGACGGTGGCGAACGACCAGAAGCACCTCGAACAGATCCAAGGATTCGTCGAGGCGGGCACGCGCTCGCAGGTCGACCTCGCGCAGGCGCGCACCGATCTCGCCAACGCGCAGCTCGCGCTGGTCACCGACGACAACAACTACGAGCTCGCCAAGCAGCAGCTCAATCTGGCGATGGGCGTGATCGCCTCGACCGACTTCGATGTCGCCGATCAGTCGCTGCCGCCTGTGCCGGGCGAGACCACCACCGAGCTCGGCCCGCTCATCGACGAGGCGCTCAAGGCCCGGCCGGAGATGGCCTCGTTCAACCAGCAGGTCGCCGCGCAAGAGGCGACCATCAGCTCCACGCGCGGCGCGTACGGCCCGGCCATCTCGGCGACGGCCGGCTTCACGCAGGGCGGTGAAGCGCTCGACAACCTGGCCTGGAATGCCTACGTCGGCGTGAATCTCTCTTGGAACCTCTTCCAAGGCGGGCTGACCAACGCCACCGTGCGCGAGGCGCAGGCGAACCTGCGCAACCTCGCGGCGCAGAGCGAAGCGCAGCGGCAGCAGATCGCCGCCGACGTGAACTCGGCGCGGCTCGCGGTGCGCGCGGGCATCGCCTCGCTCGAGGCGGCCAAGGTGGTGGTGATGAACGCGAAGGAGCTGCTGCGGCTCGCCGAGGGCCAGTACGAGAACGGGCTCGGCAGCATCATCCAGCTCAGCGACGCGCAGGTCGCCGCTTCTTCGGCGCAGGCGCAGCAGATCCAAGCGGAGTTCAATCTGGCGGCCGCGCGCGCGCAGCTGCTCAAGGCCCTGGGGCGTCCGCAATGACCGCCCGCGAGAGTTCACCGATGCGACGAGAGCTTCCGATGAAGACGCAGCTCACGCTGGTCCACACCCCGCTGATGCTCGCGGCGATGCTCGCGCTGGTGTGCGGCGCGTGCGGCAAGCAGGCCAAGGAGCAGGCGGCGCAGGACGCGGCCAAGGCGATGCGGCCCATCCCGGTGGTGGCCGCCGCGGTGAAGAAGATGGACGTGCCGATCTACCTCGACGGCATCGGCAACGTGAGCGCCTACAAGACGGTGACGGTGAAGACGCAGGTCGACGGCGTCCTCGAGAAGGTGCTCTTCCGCGAGGGCGATCCGGTCAAGCGCGGCGACGTGATCGCGCAGATCGACGCGCGCCCGTTCGAGGCGGCGCTGCACCAGGCCGAGGGCGCGCTCGCCCGCGACGTGGCGACGCTGAAGAACGCGCAGCTCAACCAGACCCGCTACAAAGACCTGCTCGCGAAGAAGCTCATCCCCGAGCAGCAGCTCACCGATCAGGACGCGCTGGTCGGCCAGCTCGAGGGCACGGTGGTCCTCGACAAGGCGCAGATCGAGAGCGCCAAGTTGAACCTCGCCTACGCGCGCATCGTCTCGCCGGTCGACGGCGTCACCGGCGTGCGCATCGTCGACCCGGGCAACGTGGTGCACGCGGCCGACGTGAATGGCCTGGTGGTGATCACGCAGCTCGATCCGATCGCGGTGATCTTCAACTTGCCGCAGGACAACCTGCCCGACATCGCGCCGCAGATGCTCAAGAGCGAGCTGCCGGTCGAGGCCTGGTCGCGCGAGGGCGCGACCAAGCTGGGCGCGGGCCGCCTCTTGCTCATCGACAACCAGATCAACACCGCGACCGCCACGCTCCGGCTCAAGGCGATCTTCCCGAACCCGGAGCACAAGCTCTGGCCAAACCAGTTCGTCAAGGCGCGGCTGCTCGTCTCCACGCGCAAGGACGCGCTGGTGGTGGCGGCGACCGCGGTGCAGCGCGGGCCGGACGGCACGTTCGCGTGGGTGGTCGGCAGCGACTCGGCAGTGACGGTGCGGCCGGTCGAGGTCGAGCGCTCGCTCGGCGATCAGGTGGTCATCTCGAAGGGGCTCAACGAGGGCGAGCAGGTGGTCGTCGAGGGGCAGGCGCAGCTGCGCGCGGGCAGCAAGGTGCAGCCGCGCGATGCGAACGCCAGGCCCGCCGCGCCGGGCAGCGAGACACAAGCCGCGCAGAACGCGCAGGCGAATGGCCAGGCGCCCGGCGCGCACGGCGGCAAGCGGAAGGGCGGCGCGCCCGCGGGCGCTGAGGCGACGAGGCCGCAATGAGCGTCTCCGAGCCGTTCATCCGGCGGCCGATCGCCACCTCGCTGCTGACGGTGGGCCTCCTGCTGGTGGGCGTCGTCGCCTACCAGCAGCTGCCGGTCTCGGCGCTCCCGCAGGTCGACTACCCGACCATCCTGGTCTCGACCACGCTGCCCGGCGGCAGCGCCGAGACGATGGCCACCGCGGTGACCACGCCGCTCGAGCGCCAGTTCGGGCAGATGCCGTCGCTCTCGCAGATGACGTCGGTCTCCAGCGCGGGCTCATCCCAAATCACGCTGCAGTTCACGCTCGATCGGAACATCGACTCGGCCGAGCAGGACGTGCAGGCGGCCATCAACGCCGCGTCGAATCTTCTTCCGACCACGCTGCCGGCGCCGCCGACCTACTCGAAGTCGAACCCGGCCGACACGCCGATCCTCACGCTCGCGGTCCGCTCGAGCACGCTGCCGCTCGACCAGGTCGACGACGCGGCCGACTCGATCCTCGCGCAGAAGATCTCGCAGGTCTCCGGCGTCGGCCTCGTCACCATCAACGGCGGGCAGAAGCCGGCGGTGCGCGTGCAGGTCGATCCGTCCGCGCTCGCCGGCACCGGGCTCACGCTCGAGGACGTGCGGACCGCGCTGGCCGCGGCCAACGTGAACCAGCCGAAGGGAAACCTCGACGGTCCGCGCCAGGACTACGCGATCGCGACCAACGATCAGCTCTACAAAGCCGAATCGTTCCGCCCGCTGGTGATCGCCTACAAGAACGGCGCGCCGGTGCGGCTCTCCGACATCGCCGATACTGAGGACGGCGTCGAGAACGCGCAGCTCGCCGGTTGGGCCAACGACCAGCGCGCGATCATCTTGAACGTGCAGCGCCAGCCGGGCGCGAACGTCATCCAGGTCGCCGATCGGGTGAAGAAGCTCTTGCCGCAGCTGCAGGCCTCGCTGCCCTCGGGCCTGAAGGTCGACATCCTCTCCGACCGCACCGAGACCGTGCGCGCCTCGGTCGAGGACGTCGAGTTCACGCTCTGCCTGACGATCTTGCTCGTGGTCGCGGTGATCTTCGTCTTCTTGCGCTCGGTGCGCGCGACCATCATCCCCGGCATCGCGGTGCCGCTCTCGCTGATCGGCACGTTCGCGGTGATGTACGTGCTCGGCTACTCGCTCAACAACCTCTCGCTGATGGCGCTCACCATCTCCACCGGGTTCGTCGTCGACGACGCGATCGTGATGATCGAGAACATCTCGCGCTACATCGAAGAGGGCGAGGAGCCGTTCGAGGCTGCGCTCAAGGGCGCCAAGCAGATCGGCTTCACCATCGTCTCGCTCACCGTCTCGCTGGTGGCGGTGCTCATTCCGCTGCTCTTCATGAGCGGCATCATCGGCCGGCTCTTCCGCGAGTTCGCCGTCACGCTCTCCATCGCCATCGGCGTCTCCGCGCTGCTCTCGCTGACGCTCACCGCGATGATGTGCGCGCACCTCTTGAAGCGCACGCCCGAGCACCCCGGCAAGTTCTACGAGCTCTCCGAGCGCGGCTTCCAGTGGATGGTCGACGTCTATGAGGTGGGCCTGAAGTGGGTGCTCCAGCACCAGACGCTCACGCTGCTGGTCACGCTCGCCACCGTCGGGCTCACGGTGCTGCTCGCCGTGGTCATCCCCAAGGGATTCTTTCCGCAGCAGGACACCGGCCTCATCAACGGCGTGACCGAGGCGCCGGCGGACATCTCGTTCCAGCGGATGATCGATCGCCAGCGCGCGCTCGCCGAGGCGATCGTCAAGGACGACCCCGACGTCTCGACGGTGGCCTCGTTCATCGGCGCGGACGGCACCAACGCGACCGCGAACAGCGGCCGCTTGTCGATCACGCTCAAGCCGGGCAAGCAGCGCAGCGGCGCGACGATGGATCAGATCCTCGAGCGCATGTCGAACAAGGCCGCGCAGGTCGACGGCATCCAGCTCTACTTGCAGCCGGTGCAGGACCTGCAGATCGACAGCCGCCAGAGCCGCACGCAGTACCAGTACACGCTCGAGGACGCCGACCCCTCCGAGCTGCAGACGTGGGGCCCCAAGGTCCTCGACGCGCTCCGCAAGTTGCCGCAGCTGCGCGACGTCGCTTCCGATCAGGAGAGCACCGGGCTGCAGCTGGCGCTCACCATCGATCGCGACAGCGCGTCCCGCCTCGGCATCCTGCCCGCGCAGATCGACGGCGTGCTCTACGACGCCTTCGGGCAGCGGCAGGTCTCCACCATCTTCACGCAGCTCAACCAGTACCGCGTGATCCTCGAGGTGAAGCCGGAGTACCAGGCCAACGCCGAGGCGCTCGACAAGCTCTACCTGCGGGCGACCACCGGCGACATGGTGCCGCTCTCCGCCGTCGCGCACTTCGAGAAGAAGGTGACCGCGCTCTCCGTCAACCACCAGGGGCAGTTTCCCGCGGTAACCATCTCGTTCAACTTGAACAGCGGCTCCTCGCTGGGCGACGCGGTCAACGCGATCCACGCGGCGGAGGCGACCATCGGGATGCCCGACGGCGTGCGGCCCGCGTTCCAGGGCGCGGCGCAGGCGTTCAACGAATCGCTCGCCAGCGAGCCGGTGCTCATCCTCGCCGCGCTGATCACCGTCTACATCGTGCTCGGCGTGCTCTACGAGAGCTACATCCACCCGATCACGATCCTCTCGACGCTGCCCTCGGCCGGCGTGGGCGCGTTCCTCGCGCTCATCGTCTGCAACACCGACTTCAGCATCATCGCGCTGATCGGGATCATCCTGCTGATCGGCATCGTGAAGAAGAACGCGATCATGATGATCGACTTCGCGCTCGAGGCGGAGCGCGACCAGGGGATGAGCCCGCACGACGCGATCTACCAGGCGTGCCTCTTGCGCTTCCGGCCGATCATGATGACCACCATGGCGGCGCTGCTCGGCGGCCTGCCGCTCGCGCTCGGCACCGGCACCGGCTCGGAGCTGCGGCGGCCGCTCGGCATCTCCATCGTCGGCGGGCTGATCATCTCGCAGCTGCTCACGCTCTACACGACGCCGGTCATCTATCTCTTCATGGGCCGGCTGGGAAAAAAGCTGGGGATGGGCCAGGAGAAGAGCTCGGGTGAGAGCGGCGGAGCGGGGCAGGGGCCGCGCGCGACGCTCGGAAACGATGGCGCGATCGAGACGCCGCTCGCGCTGCCGGAGCACCCGTGAACGTCTCCGAGCCGTTCATCCGACGGCCGATCGCGACGTCGCTGCTCGCGGCCGCCGTGCTGATCGCGGGCTCGGCCGCGTACACGCTCTTGCCGGTCGCGCCGCTGCCGCGCGTCGATTTTCCCACCGTCAACGTCTCGGCGGCCTTGCCGGGCGCGAGCCCGGAGACGATGGCGTCGGCGGTGGCGACGCCGCTCGAGCGCCGCTTCGGCCGCATCGCCGGCATCCAGGAGATCACCTCGACCAGCTCGCTGGGCAGCACTTCGCTGACGCTGCAGTTCGATCTCGATCGGGACGTCGACGCGGCCGCGCGCGACGTGCAGGCGGCCATCAACGCCTCGGCGGGCGACCTGCCGCAGAACCTGCCGACGCGTCCGAACTGGCGCAAGGTCAACCCCGCCGACGCGCCCATCCTCATCGTCTCGCTCACCTCGAAAACGCTGCCGCTCGCGCAGATCTTCGACACCGCGAACACCGTGCTCGCGCAGAAGCTCTCGCAGGTCGACGGCGTCGGGCAGGTCTTCGTCGGCGGCGGGCAGCAGCCGGCGGTGCGCGTGCAGGCCGATCCGAAAGCGCTCGCGGGCCTCGGCCTCTCGCTCGAGGACCTCAAGGCGCTGCTCGTGCAGGCGACGAGCAATTCGCCGAAGGGCGCCATCAACGGCGCCGCGCAGACGCAGGCCATCTCGGCCAACGACCAGATCTTCAAAGCCTCCGACTACGGGCCGCTCATCGTCACCTACCAGAACGGCGCGCCGGTCCGCCTGCAAGACGTGGCCAAGGTGTTCGACGACGTGGAGAACAACCGCGTCGCCGCGTGGACGGACGGCACGCGCGCGGTGCTGCTCATCCTCCGCCGCCAGCCGGGCGCGAACATCATCGACGTGATCGAGCGGGTGAAGGCGCTCTTGCCCGAGCTGTCGCACTCGATCTCGCCGGCCATCGACGTGCAGGTGGCGCTCGACCGCAGCCAGACCATCCGCGCCTCGGTGCACGACGTGACCTTCACGCTGGTGCTCTCGGTGTTCCTGGTGGTGCTCGTCGTCTTCGCGTTCTTGCGCTCGCTGCGCGCGACGGCGATCCCCAGCGTGGCGGTGCCGCTCTCTCTCGTCGCCACCTTCGGCGTGATGTACCTGCTCGGCTATTCGCTCGACAACCTCTCGCTGATGGCGCTGACCATCTCGACCGGCTTCGTCGTCGACGACGCCATCGTCGTCACCGAGAACGTCGCCCGCTTCGTCGAGATGGGGAAGCCGCCGCTCGAGGCCGCGCTCGAGGGCGCCAAGCAGATCGGCTTCACCATCGTCTCCATCACCGTCTCGCTGCTCGCCGTCTTCATCCCGCTGCTGATGATGGGCGGCATCGTCGGCAAGCTGTTCCGCGAGTTCGCCGTCACGCTCTCCATCGCCATCGCCGTCTCGGCGGTCATCTCGCTCACGCTCACGCCGATGATGGCCGCGCGCCTGCTGAAAAAAGAGCACGGGCCGGAGAACCGCTTCCAGCGCGGGGCGGAGGCCGCCTTCAACTGGCTGCTGCGCGGTTACGAGCGCGCGCTCACGCCGGTGCTCAATCACCAGTGGTTCACGTTGCTCGTCTTCTTCGCCACCGTCGCATTCACCATCTATCTCTACATCGTCGTGCCCAAGGGCCTCTTCCCGCAGCAGGACACCGGGCAGATCTCCGGCTTCTTCGACGCGCCCCAGGACATCTCGTTTCCCGCGATGAAGGAGCGGGTCGAGAAGGCGACCGATCTCGTCGACAAAGACCCTTCGATGCAGCACGTGATCTCGTTCATGGGCGCCGGCCCCGGCGGCAGCGCGGTCAACACCGGCTCGCTGTTCACCGAGCTCAAGCCGCTCGGGCGCAACCCCAAGACCCAGCGGCAGAAGAGCGCCGACGAGATCATCGCGGGGCTGCGGCCCACGCTGGGCAAGATGATCGGCCTCAACCTCTTCTTGCAGTCGGTGCAGGACGTGAAGGTCGGCGGCCGCGCGACGCGCACGCAGTACCAGTACACGCTGCAGGACGCGAACCTCGACGAGCTGCTCATCTGGGCGCCCAAGCTGCTCGCGACGCTGAGCAAGCTGCCCGAGCTGCGCGACGTCGCGACCGATCAGCAGACCGCGGGATTGCAATTGAACGTCGATATCGACCGCGATACCGCCGCGCGCTTTGGAATCCTTCCGCAGAACGTCGACGCCACTCTGTACGACGCCTTCGGGCAGGAGCAGGTGACCACGCTCTACGGTCAAATGAATCAATATCACGTGGTATTGGAAGTATCGCCCGAGTATCGCTCGCACCCCGACGATCTCAACGCGCTCTACGTGAAGGCGGCCGATGGCTCGCAGGTGCCGCTCTCGCAGATCGCCGCGTGGCATCCGGTTTCGACTTCGCTCTCGGTCAACCACCAGGGGCAGTTCCCCGCCATCACCATTTCGTTCAACCTCGCGCCCGGCATCGCGCTGGGACCGGCGGTCGACGCGATCCACAAGGCAGAGCTGAACATCCACCTGCCCGCGAGCATCCACGCCGGCTTCCAGGGGACCGCGCAGGCCTTCGGTGATTCGCTCAAGAGCGAGCCGCTGCTCATCCTCGCCGCGCTCATCACCGTCTACATCGTGCTGGGTGTGCTCTACGAGAGCCTGGTCCACCCGATCACGATTCTCTCCACGCTGCCCTCGGCGGGCGTGGGCGCGCTGCTCGCGCTCCTGTTCTGCCACACCGAGCTGTCGATCGTCGCGCTCATCGGGATCATCCTGCTCATCGGCATCGTGAAGAAGAACGCGATCATGATGATCGACTTCGCCATCGAGGCTGAGCGCGACGAAGGGCTATCCCCTCACGACGCGATATTCAAAGCCTGCATCCTCCGCTTTCGTCCGATCTTGATGACCACCATGGCGGCGTTGCTCGGCGGGCTCCCGCTCGCGATCGGCAGCGGAGTCGGCGCGGAGCTGCGCCGGCCGCTCGGCATCGCCATCGTGGGCGGGCTGCTCCTCTCGCAGCTGCTCACGCTCTTCACCACGCCCGTCGTCTACCTCGCGCTCGATCGCTTCCGCGTCTGGATCGAGCCGCTGCTCACCGGACCGGCCGTCGCCTACGTCCGCACACAGGCCAACCCGATGCCGGCGCAGCCGCGCCTGGGCGCAGAGTCGCGAAAGGTGAACGGCCCGCCGTGAAAAAAAACAGCAAGCCTCTATTCCTCTCCCCGGTGTGTCGTTATGGTGTCTGCCCAGGGAGGCTGTCCAAATGAACCAGCAGCAGTCGACGCCGGATGTGTGGAGCGACGTCGAAGCGCTCGAGCAGGCCGTCATTGAGCGGCTCGAGCAGGGGACGCTGCGGGTGCCGCCGTATCCATCGGTCGCGCTCGCGCTCCGGCAGCTGGTGAGCCAGCAGAACTACGGACTCGACGAAGTCCTCAAGCTCATCTCGAACGATCCCTCGCTGGTGGCGGACGTGCTCCGCTGCGCGAACTCGGCCTTCTTCGGCCGCGGCACGGTGACCTCGCTGCAGCAGGCGGTCGGCCGCATCGGCGCGCAGCAGGTCACGCGGCTCGCGCTCGTCTCCGGCCTCACCGAGGCGGTGCGCGCGCCGGGCCCGCTCGCGGCGATGCGCCGCCAGGCCTGGGAGATGAGCCTCGCCAGCGCGGCCATCTGCCAGCTGCTCGCGCCGCAGCGCAAACTCTCCGACGAGAGCGCGTTCGTCGCCGGCCTGCTGCATGACTTCGGCTGGATGATGGCCATCGCCGCCATCGAAGAGATGCTCGCGCGCGACTCGACCGCGCCGCAGTCGAGCGAGGGGTTCTGGTCGGCCGCCATCGAGAGCTGCCACACCCGCCTGGGGCTCGCGCTCGCCGCGCGCTGGAACCTGCCCGACCTGCTGCGCGACGCGATCGCCTACCATCACCACCCGGACCCGACGAGCCCGAACGCCGCGTACGTCGAGCTGGTCTCGATCAGCGACCGGGTGATCGAGCTGCTCTACGCGCGCCCGTTGGTCTCGGCGGAGAACCTCGCGAGCATCCCGCAGCTCAAGCCGGCCGAGTGCGAGGCGCTCGCCCGCGCGCTCCCGCAGATCCCCGAGCTCATCTCCGCGTTCGCCAGCGAGCCGCAGGGAGTGGCGCAGCCGTCGCTCCTGCTCTCGCCGCAGAGCGCGCTCCTCGATGGCTTCCGGCCGCTCGACCTCTCGGTGATGCAGCTGCGCCCGCGCAAGTGCGGGCCGTTCAAGATGCTCGGCATCGCGCCGCACGGCTGGGTGATGAAGGGCCGCGAGCCGCTGCCGGAGAAGCAGCTGGTCGAGCTCGAGCTCGCCACCAAGCCGCATGCGCTGCGCCTCTGGGCGAAGGTCGATCTCTGCATCCGCGGCAGCGGCGACGGCTGGGAGCTCGAGTGCAAGCCGTTCGCGCTCACCGGCGCTTCGCTGCAGCTGTGGAACGAGCTCTGGCGCGGAGCACCGCAGGCGGCCTGAGCCGGAGCGCTACGCGACGGTCCCGAGGATCTCGGAGACCCAGCGGATCGACTTCTGGTGCAGGTCGGGCAGCTTCGGCTCGTCGATCTTCAGCTCGGCGCAGAGCGCGGTCACGCTCTCCCATTCGCCGCGCTCCATCGCGACGGCGAGCTGGAAGATCTTCGCGAGCTTCGACTTGCCCTCGAGCAGCGCGGTCGCCACCGCGGGCGGCACCGCGATCTCGCGCAGCACCTCTTCGAGCGGCCGACCGACGATGGTGTCGACCAGCGAGAACATCCCGACCAGGAACGCGTCGAGCTCGTGCTTCTGCTCGTGCGCGAGCGGCGCGAGCAGCTCGCAGAAGCGCGCGCGAATCAGCGAGGTGGTGGCCAGCTCCATCGGCCGGTCGTCGCTCATCTTCGCGACCGCCACCAGCGAGGCCCACTTGCGAAACTGCGCGACGCCGAGCAGCACCAGCGCGTGCCGCAGTGACGTGACTTGCTGGCGCCACCCGAACCAGGCCGAGTTGAGGTGCTTGAGCAGCTTGCTCGCCAGCGAGATGTCCGTCTTGAGCAGCCGCTCGATGCCGGTGAAGTCCAGCTCGGGCCGGCTCAGCTCGCGCAGCAGCCGCAGATAGTTGATCTTGAGGCCGGGGATGTCCTTGCGCGCGCTCATCTCCGGGCGGCAGAAGAAGTAGCCCTGGAAATAAGTGCAGCCGAGCTCGGTCGCCTCGCGCACGTCTTCGGCGGTCTCGACCTTCTCGGCCAGCACCGCGACCTTGCGCGCGACCAGCGAGCGCACCAGAAGCTTGCGCTCCTCGCCCGTCACCGCCATGAAGTCGACCTTGACGATGTCGGCGATCTCGAGGAGCGGCTCGTTGTCGGGCCGGGTGACGAAGTCGTCGAGCGCGAGCTGGTAGCCGGCCTTGCGCAGCGCCTTGGCCGCCTCGATGACCTCCTCGTCGACCACCACCGTCTCGAGGATCTCCGCGACCGCGCGCGCGGGCGGGATCATCGAGATCAGGTCGTCGAGCAGCACCTTGCGCGTGAGGTTGATGAACGCCTTGGTGTTGCCCACCAGCGTGTCGATCCCGAAGACGTGCAGGCTGTCGTCGATGAGCTGGGCGGAGGCGACGTCGGCGTCCGGCGCGGAGAAAAAATTCTCCGGCCCGGAGCGGAACAGCAGCTCGTACGCCACGACCTTCTGCCGCGTGTCGAAGATCGGCTGGCGTGCGATGAACTTGTTCAAGGGGGCGACACTATTGGCAGGACAACCCTGCGCAAAGGGGTTTCTGCGAACCGGCGAGGGCTCCGATATCCCCGGAATCAAACCCCCGTGACAGTCCCCGGAGGGCGTGCCACAGTGTCTGCTTCTCAGCACGCAGGCCCGTGGTGGTCCATCCCACGTTGCTTTCGGGGCGATCCATTTTTCTTCTTTCGCAGTCCAACGTCGAATCGACCTTCGATCCGAAGGGCAGGTCTTGAGCATGTCCCGAATGACGTCTCGTTCCTTTGCGCTGTTCGCCGCCGCTCTCATCGCCGCCGGATGCGCGAAGAACTTCGACGGGCAGATCCCGTGCGCCGACGACACGCAGTGCCCGACCGGGTTCTACTGCGACCCGACGGGCAAGTGCCTCACCGGCGCGACGCCAGCGCCGACCATCAGCAGCGTCGCGCCCGCGTCCGGCGCGGGGCTGCACCAGGCGGTGACCATCACCGGCACATTCTTCTCCGGCACCACCGCGGTGTCCTTCAACGGCACCGCGCAGCCAGCCTTCACGGTGGTCTCTCCGCTGTCGATCACCACCACGGTCCCGGCGGGCGCGACGACCGGTCCGATCACGGTGACCACCCCCGCGGGCACCGCCACGTCGTCGCCGTTCACCATCCTGCCCGGACCGTCGATCACCGGCTTCCTGCCTGCCGCGGGCGCGGCCGTGGGCGCGGCCGTCACCCTCGAAGGCGCGAACTTCACCGGCTCGACCAGCGTCGCGTTCAACGGCACCGCGCAGCCGGCGTTCACCGTGAACACCGAAGGGACGCAGATCGCGACCACCGTTCCCGCGGGCGCGACGACCGGCCCGATCGTCGTCAGCTCGCCGCTCGGGGTGGCGACGTCCGCGTCGTTCACCATCTGGCCGGTGCCGACCATCACCTCGGTGCTGCCGGACGGCTCGGCGCAGTTCCCCGGCGTCCCGGTCGGCACGCAGGTCACCATCACCGGCACGAACTTCCTCGGCGCGACCGCGGTCGCCTTCTCGGGCACCGCGCAGCCGACGTTCACCGTCTCGCAGGACGGCCTCTCGGTCGCCACCACTGTTCCGTCGGGAGCGGCCAGCGGTCCGGTCACCGTCACCACGCCGGGCGGCACCGCCTCCTCGAGCGCCTTCGTCGTCACCGGCTCCGCCACCAAGCTCGCGTTCCTCCAGCAGGCGTCCACCGCGCAGTCGGGCGTGGTCATCACGCCGGCCGTGACCGTCGCCATCGAGGACGCCTCGGGCGATCTCGTCTCGTCGGCCACCGACTTCGTCACGCTGTCGCTGGTCGGCTCCGGCGGCGTGCTCAGCAACAACACGGTGGCGGCGGTGGGCGGCATCGCCACCTTCAACGCCCTGACCTTGACCGCGCCGGCGGGCAACTACATCCTGAGCGCTTCGTCGGGCGCCTACACGGCGGCCACCAGCACGCTGCTCTCCATCACCTCCGGCCAGGCCTCGCAGCTGGCCTTTACGGTGCAGCCGCCGATCACCTTCGCCGCCGGCACCATTCTGCCGACCGTGAAGGTCGCGGTGGAAGACTCCGCCGGCAACGTCGTCACCACGGCCACCGACACCATCACGCTGTCGCTGCCGTCGAACGCGAACGCGGTGCTGACCGGCAACATGCAGTCGGTGGTCAACGGCTACGCGACGTTCACGAACCTCGACATCAAGGCGCTCATCGGCCCGGCGCAGCTGCTCGCCACCAGCGAGGCCGGCAGCGCGTCGGCCTCGAGCAACGGGTTCTTCATCACGGTCGGCGCGGCGAGCCAGCTCGTCTTCACGCGCCAGCCGTCGTCCGTCATCGCCGGTCAGCCGATTGTGCCGGCCGTCAACGTCGCGGCCGAGGACTCCTCCGGCAACCTCGTCACCACCTATGCGGGAACCGTGACGCTCGGTCTCTCCACCGGCCTGGCGGGCACGCTGCTGAACAATGTCCAGCCGGCGAGCGGCGGCATCGCCACGTTCACCTCGCTGGCGCTCGATGCCCTCGACGGCAGCTACACGCTGGTCGCGACGGACACGGACTCGTCGCTCGCCTCCATCGCGAGCAGCCCGTTCTCCATCTCGACCGGACAGGCCAGCAAGCTCGTCTTCACCTCGGAGCCGGCCGGGTCGATCGGCTCGGGCGCGCCGCTCGCCGTCGCGGTCTCCTTCGAGGACGACGGCGGCAACGTCGTTCCGTCCAGCGGCTCGGTGACGCTCTCGGTGGCGCCGGTCGGTTGCTCTCTCGTCAACGGCACGGTCGTCGCGTCGAGCGGCGTCGCCTCGTTCACCACGCTCGCCATCAGCGCCACGGCGGGGACGACCTGCACGCTGACCGCCGCGAGCAATGGCGTCGCCTCGGGCACCAGCAGCTCGTTCAACATCGGTGTCGGTCCGGCCTCGCAGCTGGTTTTCAAGACCGGCCCTTCGAGCGTCGCCTCGGGCGCGGCTTTCGCGCCCTCCGTCGTCGTGCAGGTCGAGGACACCGGCGGCAACGTCGTGACCAGCTCCACCGCCTCGGTCGCGCTCACCCTCGCGACGGGCACCGGCACTTTGTCGGGCGCCACCGTGAACGCGGCGGCCGGCATCGCCACCTTCACCAGCCTGTCGATCTCGGCGCTGGCCGCCAGCGGCTACTCGCTGCGGGCAACCAGCGGCGCTCTCCAGGCCACCAGCGGCACGTTCGGCGTGACGGTCGGCCAGGCCACCAAGCTCGGCTTCACCGTGCAACCCACCTCGGTCGGCTCGGGAGCGAACTTCGCCGCCCCGGTCGCGGTCAGCGTCGAGGACTCGGGCGGCAACATCGTCACGTCGTCGACGGCGACGATCGCGCTGACGCTCGCCACCGGCACCGGCACGCTGACGAACGCGAGCATCGCCACCAGCGCCGGCGTGGCGACCTTCACCGCGCTGACCGTCTCTGGCGCGGCCGCGGTCAACGGCTACTCGTTCCTCGCGTCCACCGTCGGCGGCGCCACGCTGTCCGGCGCGAACAGCAGCAGCTTCAGCATCACGGTCGGCCAACCGACCCAGCTGGTGTTCACCGTGCAGCCTCCGCTCTCGCTCACCAACGGCGCGGTGCCCGCGATCGTCCCGCAGGTCTCCGTGGAGGACTCGGGCGGCAACGTCGTCACCAGCGCGACCGGCGTCATCACGCTGGGCATCACGCCGTCCGGCTCGGTGACGAACCCGACGCAGACGCTCGCCAACGGCGTCGCCATCTTCGGCGGAATGTCGGTCGCGGCGCTCGCGGCCAGCGCGTACCAGCTGACCGCCTCTGGCGCGGGGTTGCCGACGGCGCAGAGCAGCGTGTTCGGCATCTCGCCCGGCGCGGCGGCGCAGCTGGTGTTCTCGACGCAGCCGTCCTCGACCATCGCCTCGGGCGCGAAGTTCGGCTCGTCGCTCGTCGTCAACGCGGCCGACTCGGGCGGCAACTTCGTCGTCGCCAGCGGCTCGGTCACCTTGGCCACCACTCCCGCGACGTCGCTCGCCAACGCGACGGCGACCCTCGACGGCACCGGCACCGCGACCTTCTCTTCGCTGACCGTCTCCGGCGTCTCGCAGAGCAACGGCGGCGGCCCCTACACCTTCGCCGCCTCCGTCTCTGGGGGCAGTTCGCTGAGCCCGGCGACGAGCAACGCGTTCAACATCACCGTCGGCGCCGCGACGCAGCTCGCGTTCACCTCGCAGCCCTCGAGCGTCGGCTCCGGCTCGGCGTTCACGCCGCTGGTCGCGGTGGGCATCGAAGACAGCGGCGGCAACGTGGTCACCACCTCTCCGGCGACCTCCATCACGCTCGCGCTGGCCACCGGCTCGGGGACGATCAGCAACGGCACTGCGACGACCGCGACCGCCGGATCGTCCGCCGGCATCGCGATCTTCAGCACCTTGTCGGTCGCGGGCTCGGCAGCAAACAACTTCTCGTTCAACGCGAGCGCCGGCGGATTCTCCGCGCGCGCCAGCAATGTCTTCAGCGTGGGCCTCGGCCAGGCGACCAAGCTCGTCTTCACCGTGCAACCGACGGCGGTGAAGTCCGGCGCCGTGATCAACGGGGGCAGCGACGGCGGCTCGGGCGCAGTCGCTGTTTCATTTGAAGACTCGGGCGGCAACATCATCTCGTCGACCGCGACGGTCACGCTGACCATCCACAGCGGCACCGGCACGTTGACCAACGCCAGCGCGGCGGCGGTCGGCGGCGTCGCGACGTTCCCGTTGCTGACCGCCTCGGCGCTCAACGGCACCTCGCTCACGCTCGACGCCTCGGGCGGCGGCTTGACCGACGCGACGCCGAGCAGCGCGTTCACCGTCTCGACGGGCGCGGCGACGCACCTGGTCTTCTCGGCGCAGCCGGTGGGGCCGGTCGCGTCCGGCGCCAGCTTCGCGAGCCCCGTCGTGGTGGCAGAAGTGGACTCCGGCGGAAACACCGTCAACAGCTCGGGCGACTCGATCGCGATGTCGTTCGGCACCGGCAGCGGGTCGCTCACCAACGCGACCGCGACGACCAGCAGCGGCGTCGCGACGTTCACCGGCATGACCGTCTCGGCGCTGGCGGGGACCAGCTACGCGCTGAAGGCGACCGCGACCAGCGGCCCGCTCACCGGGGCGTCCTACGCGATCACCAGCGGCACCTTCTCGGTGACGGTCGGCAACGCGACCACGCTGGTCTTCACCACCAATCCTTCGAATGTCCTCTCCGGCGCGACGATGACTCCCGCGGTGGTGGTCAAGGTCGAGGACAGCGGCGGCAACGTAGTCACCAGCGCGTCGACCTCGATCACGCTGGCCCAGACGTCGGGCTCGGCCACGCTGACGGGCCAGACGGTCACGGCCGTCAGCGGCGTCGCGACCTTCAGCGCGTTCACCGTCTCGGCGACGACCGGAAGCACGTTCGCGCTCAGCGCGTCGGGCGGCGGGCTGAGCAGCCCGACCGCGAGCGGCACGTTCACCGTCAGCACCGGCGCGGCCACCAAGCTCGTCTTCACCACGCAGCCTTCGTCGGTGGCCTCGGGCGCGACGATGACGCCGGCGGTGGTGGCGAAGATCGAAGACTCGGGCGGCAACGTCGTCACCACCAACTCGACCGCTTCAGTCGTCCTCTCCTTGGCGACGGGCACCGGCACGCTCACCAACGCGACGGTCACCGCGGCGAGCGGCGTCGCGACCTTCACCAACCTCACCGTCTCCGGCGCGATCGGCTCCGGCTACTCGTTCACCGCCACCAGCAGCGGCCTCTCCTCGGCGACGAGCGGCACCTTCCCGGTCACGCTCGGCGCCGCGACACAGCTGGTGTTCTCGACGCAGCCCACCAACACCACCTCGGGCGTGGCGATGTCGCCCGCCGTCGTCGTCAAGGTCGAGGACTCGGGCGGCAACACCGTCACCACCTCGTCGCTCTCCATTTCACTCGCGCAGTCGCCGGCGACCGGCAGCGAGTTCGGCCAGACGGCCACCGCCTCGGCGGGCGTCGCGACGTTCAGCTCCTTCGGGATGTCCGCGGTCGCAGGCAGCACGTACACGCTGACGGCGTCGGGCGGCGGCTTCACCAGCCCGGTGAGCAGCTCGTTCAGCGTCAGCACCGGACCGGCGACCCAGCTCGTCTTCACCTCGGAGCCTCCGGCGAGCGTGCAGTCGTCGGCTGGCTTCTCCACCGTCGTCTCGGTCGAGGACTCGGGCGGCAACACGGTCACGGGCAACTCCGCGGCGGTCGCGCTGGCCTTCCAGGCCAACCCGGCGGGAGGCGTCTTGGGCGGCACGCTCTCGGTGGCCGCTTCGCACGGCGTGGCCACCTTCACCGGGCTCACCATCGACAAGTCCTCGACGGGCTACTCGCTCCACGCGACTTCGAGCGGCCTCGCGGCGGCGACCTCCTCGACCATCGCGGTCACCTCGCTGTGCGCGAGCGGCACCTCCAACGAGGCGTTCGATACCAAGATGGAAGGCTGCGCGAACGCGGTGACCTACGCCAATCGCGCGCCGCTCTGCGCCAGCAGCGCCCACGTCTGCTCCGCGGATGAATGGGTGGAGAACCTCGACGGCGGAGCGCCCAAGCACAACTACTGGACCGACGACGACCTCCGGTACAGCACGGGCGCTTCGTGCGGCACTGGCGGCTGCCTCTCGAAGAGCTGCTTTGCATCCCTCGGCGGCGGCACGGACACGTTGGAGTGCGGCGCCGGCGCCACCCCGATGCGTGTGTGCGGCGCAGCCTCGGACGCGGTCGACGCGGGCACCAATGTCTGCAACTGGACTTCGTGCGGCTACAACAGCCTCTCCGAGCCTGCATACATAGGCGGCTGCGCGGGCAACACGACGGCCGGCGCGCTCTGCTGCGCGGGCTCGTCGGTGCTCTGGGTCGACAGCGCCAAGGGCAGCGACTCGAACACGGGTGCAACGCAGGGCACTGCGTTCAAGACCATCACCCACGCACTCTCCGTGGCGCAGTCCGGGCAGGTCATCCGCGTCGACCCCGGCGCGTACAACGCGGCCAACGGCGAGACCTTCCCTCTCGTCATCCCCACCAACGTCGTGCTGCGCGGCGATGAGCTCAACAAGGGCGTGGGCACCACCACCACCACCATCTCTGGCGGCGGCATCACGGTGGGTGCGGGCGCGACGCTCGCCGGATTCCAGATCACGGGAACCAACGCGACCACGACGATGAGCGCGGCCAACAGCGTGGTGCGCAACAACACCATCACCGCCACCAGCTCGATCGCGATCCTGGCCAACGGCGCGACCAATTCGCTGATCGCGCTCAACGCGATCAGCGGCTCGGCGGTGGGCATCTACTCGTACCAAAACGCATCGGGGGTCCGGGCCGAGAACAACACGCTCTTGAGCAACTCCTATGGCGTCTACTATTCGACGCCAGGCGTCGACCTGGGCACGCTCACGGCCGACGGCGGCGTGGTGGCTGGCGCGAGCGTGGGAAACAACACGCTCTCCTGCAACACGACCGGCGACGTCTTCGTCGAGAGCGGCGGGACGGTGCACATGGACAACGACTCCTGGGACCACGATCCGCCGTGGACGGCGACGAGCTACTCCGCGGGCATCGACATCCTGAACGACAGCAGCGCGACCATTTCAGATCTGGACCCCGAGCTGACCGCGAACGCATGCCCGAGCGCCTGCTCGACCACCGCGTCGGCGACGCAGTCGTACGACACGGTGATGCAGGGCTGCGGCGGCGCCGTCGCCATCACCAACTCGGCCTCGCTCTGCAACACCGCGGCGGGGTGCCATGTCTGCACCTCGGCCGACTACATCAACCACTACGGCGGCACCGCTCCGGCGCGGGACTATTGGACGAGCGATCTGCTGGCGACCTACGGCACCAACGCGGTCTGTTCGGCCTACCCGACCAGCAGCGGGAGCACGGTGTGCGGCACCGGCATCGGATTCATGATCTGCGCGGGGACGGCTGGCGTGGCGGACAGCAACGGCAACGTCTGCGCGGTCACCGACAACTGCGGCTACAACACGACGGGGAGCAATTCGCCCAACGCGTATTTCGGCGGCTGCCCCGGCACCAACACGAGCAACTCGCAGTTGGGAAAGACGTCCGGCGCGGTCTGCTGCTGCGACTGATCTCGCCCGTCGAGGCCTCCGCACCGCATCTGCGCGCGTGCGGAGGTCCGCGCCTGCACAGGGCTCGCGCGCGGCGGACGCAAGGGCCTCGGCAGGAGGTCCGATGGACGGGCTCCTGCCCGCGTGGGACCATGGTCTGCCCAAACTCGCGGAGCCCCCGTGCCACAGCCACCCCCAGACGGCAGCACCCAGAACGGACGGATCATCGTCTATCTGCCCCAGCGCAGCGGGGAAGGCTCGCACGAAGAGGGCAAGAAGGGCGGCGAGGCGGACTCTGCCGGCGCGGCCTCGAGCCAGAGCAGCGACGCCGCACACGACGGCGGTGAAGGCAAGGGCGCCGGAGCGGGCAAGGCTGCCGGCAAGCCGCCCGCGGCCGCAAGCCGTCCGAAGGGAGCGACCGCCGCCGCTGCGCGGCCGCTCAAGCCGCTCACCAAGCCGCAAAAAGTGCTGCTCGCGAAGAAGCAGGCCGACGCGCTGCGCACGGCGGCGGCGCATGCGGTCCCGTTCTGCGAAGAGTGCGCGCGGGCCGCGGGGCTCATCACTTGAACGCAGCAGCACAGCCGGGCGCCGCGCCCTTGGCGCATGTCGCCGCGCAGGTGCTGGGCGCGCTCGATCCCGAGCTGCCCGTCTACGCTGTGCTCGACGGCGCGCGCGACTCGCGGCTGCTCAGCTGGGTCACCCGCACCGGCGCGCCCGCCTGGTGCCTCTATGCGGGCGAGCTCCCCGCCGAGCTGGCCGAGGCCGCGCCGTGGCTTTTGCGCTTGGGCCGCGGACACGAGTACGCCGCAGAGTTCTTCAACGAAGGCTGGTTCGACGCGTGGGGCATCGTCTTCGCGAGCGCGGCGCCGTCGAAGCAGCTGCGCCGCCACCTGCGCCGCTTCCTGCTCGCGCGCACCGAGGCCGGCAAGCGGCTGCTCTTTCGCTACTACGACCCGCGCGTGCTGCGCGCCTATCTGCCGACGTGCAACGCGGGCGAGCTGGAAAACTTCTTCGGCCCGATCGACGCGTTCGCCACGCCATCGCGCGACCCCCACGCGTTCCAGATCTTCCGCCGCGACGGAGCGCGGCTCGCCGAGCGCTCCATCGCGTACGACCCGCCGCGCGCAGCCGCGCCCAAGGCCGCGCCGCGCGAACTGACCCTCGAAGAGATCGTCCTGCGCCGCCAGGAAGAGGCGCGCAAACACCAGCCGCGCCGACTGGGAGCGACCCCATTCTCCTCGTGATCCGAGACGCGCAGCTCAAGGCGCTGGGCCAGGTGGCCCTCGATGCGTTCGCCGCGCGCGTCGAAGCGCACCTGCGCCGCCACTTCCGCGAGACGTGCGAGCAGCTCGGCCCCTTCGAGGTCCGCGAGGCGGTCGCGCAGGGCATCGAGGCCGCGCACGGGTACAAGATCGTCAGCGAGCGCGGGCTCTGCAAATACCTCGCGCTGATGTTCGTGTTCGGCCGCTCGTTCGATCGCGACCAGCGCTGGGCGAAGAAGATTCTCAAGCAGGCCGGCACCGTCTCCGAGGAGCAGATCATGAAGCAGCTCTCGCGCGAAGCCGCCAATCGCGCCAGCGAAGGGCGCGGCATCCGGCGCCTGCGCGGCGAGGTGCTCCCGTGAGCCCGAGTCGGTCGAACCAGGACGAAGCGCAGCCGGGCCAGGGCACCGGCGCCAGCGACTCGCCGGCTCACGATGGCACCGGCGGCGAGCCGACCGGCACAGGCGCGGAGGGGCCGGCCCAGGATTACAGCGACGCGCTCGCCGCCTCGGAGGGCGACGCCGACCGTAGCTTCAGCGATCGCGCGGCCGACAACGCCGTGTTCGATTGCCCGCTGCGGCCGAAGCATTGGGTCGAGTTCGTGCTGCTCGAGGGCACCGTTCCCTGCGCGTCGGAAGCCTGCCAATTGAAGCTCTCCGACAGCCGCACGGTATCCGGGACGCTCGACAACAACGGCCGCGTGCGCGTCGAGGCGATCGCGGTCGCAGGCAAGTGCACCATTCAATTCCCGGCCATCGACAAGAAGCGCGGCGGGACATTCGGCGATATCCCGAAAGGCGCGTCGGCCTATGTCCCGGGCAAGCCGGCCAGCGGCCGCACCGGGCAATCCACCACGCTGGTACTTCCCGATTGGGATACTTCGACCGTCGAGCTCCAGGGCGCCGGCACCGGCGCGAGCACGTCGGCGGGCAGCGGCGGCTCCGGGCCGGAGCCAGAGCAGGACAGCGACAATCAGACGGCCGGCGCGGGGACGGGCAGCGGTGCGGGCGCCGCCGAACCAGACTGGGATGTTGGCGGCATTGCGCTCGACGACGACGCCAACTGATCGGAGACAGACATGGCCAAGATCTACGTGAATCTTCCGCAGCACAAAGATGGGCTGCAGATCAAATCGAAGGTCGCGAGCAAGTCGAGCGGCGGCGAGGTCCTGCGCCGCGCGTCGACCTGGGTGGTCACGCCCGACCCGGCGAACCTCGGCAAGAAGCAGGCCGCGTTTACCAAGGCAGGCGCGGTGAAGGAGTCGGCGCCGGTGGGCGCGAGCAAGGAGCGGCTCTTCGAGAACAAGCTCGCGCTCTCGCATGTGGGCGGCAACAAATACAAGGTCGCGGTGACCAAGCAGAACAAGCTCAGCCGCGGCGGCAAGGCGACGGCGGTCAGCGCGGACGGGCAGGGCGGCGGCACGGTCCTCGATATCGAGACCTATCGGAAGATATTCTTCTCGATTCAATACATGCGCAGCGTGCGGGCCGAATATGACGAGGTCAAAGGCAATCTGAAGACGCTGTTCGACAAGGCCTTCATTGAGATGGAAGGGCCGATCACGCCTGAGAACGTCAATGTCGAGATCGACGATCTCGAGACCATCGAGAGCGACGACGCGCACAAGCTCGGGCTGGCGAAGGAGTCGAAGCCCGCGCCCGGCACGCCCGCCGAGGGGCTGTGGATTCGATTCGTCCTGGTCCGCCGCATCATCAACGACATGAAGAGCGTCAGTCGCACGCTCAGCGCGTTGGTGGACGGCGACGCGCGCCTGCTCGCGCCTGCCGAGGGAAGCAACCAGTGGGGCTTTACCTTCGAGTTGCCAGGCGGCGCCGATCTCAATCCGCCGAGATATGGCCGCAAGGCGCTGGGCGATTCCCCCTCCGTCGCGGTGACCTTTGAAGGCGATTACAACGCCAAATATGTCGCCGACGACAAGCTGCAGCTGGCGGTGGTCGAGGAAGGGCGCCGCATCAATGTGCGCTTTCGCGACGATGCCATCAACGAGCAGATCACCGCGGCGCTGCGCGGGCCCACCAAGAAGAAGGTCAAGTTCGAGTTCTATGATCGCGCCGGCAAAGACTATGCGGGCATGAGCTCGAACGCGAATATCGCCATCGCGGTCGAGGCCATCAAGCGGCGATATCGCGATTATTGGTCGGCCACCAATCCCGATTGGGCGACGCTGGTTCCCAAGGCGGTGCTCAAGGCGATCGCGCACGAGGTCTGCCACTCGATGGGCGGGCCGATCCCGGAGATTGAAGGGGTAGCGCATCCCCACCACTACACGCAGGACAAAGGCGGTCTCGCGCCTCCGCCCAAGGGGCACTGCGGCTTCAACACCGAGCTGCGCAACAACGTGGATCTCAATGATCCACAGCGAGAGCCGCGCGCGCACTATCGCAAGCTGCACGAGGCGGGCGGAGTCAAGACGCAGATCACCGTGCCGAAGACAGACACGGTTCCCACTTGCATCATGTTCCACTCGCTCTTTCCCGCCACCACGCACAACGCCGAGTTCTGCGACGATTGCATCAAGCAGATGCGCCTGCTCGATCTCTCGCCGGAGGCGCTGGCCAAATGGAAGACCGTCACTTGAGACTCCACTCCTTCTCCTACGATGTGCAGCCGCTCTCGCCGCCCATCGACGGACCGGGCGTGCGCCTCTGGGCGGGCAAGACGCGCACGCAGAATGGCCAGCTGCACCTGCCGATGTACGCGACCTGGCAGCTGGCCGAGCCGGACTCCGCGGCGCTGCGCGACGTGGGCGAGGCGCTGGTGCTGCACGCGAGCGGCTCCGCGGGCGGATGGGCCGAGGCGGTGAAGCTCATCGATCCCGACAAGGAGGTCGATGAATATGAACCCAACTATCGCGGCAATCCCGACCGATGGGGCCACCCGATGAATCTCTCCACCGGGACGGTCTCGTTCACCGCGACGCTGCCGCAGCCGCAGGGCGCGCCGACCCTCTATTTCCATCTGACGCTGCTCCAGCGCGTCTCCAACCTGCTCGCGCTCGATCTGCAGAGCGGCGAGGGGCGGAGCTTCCTCGAAGGTGCCCCGCATGCTTTCCCGAACGCCGATATTCCTCCCCGCTAGCGAAGGCCTCGCCGCGGGGATATCGCTCTTCGAATCGTCCAAGCTGGGCGCGGCCCGCGCGCGCGCGGAGTGGGTGCAGGGCGCGCTCATCTTGCCGGCAGCCGAGGCCGATACCAGCGCGCGGCGCGATCGATGGCTGTGCGCGCTCACGCTCTCGGTGGTGACAGAGAAGGACCAGCTGGCGGCGGCGGCGAAGGTCGTGCCGCAGGCGACGCTCGGCTCGGTCTGGCGCGAGGTGAAGATCGCGGCGCGGCCGCATCGCGCGGTCGAGTTTGCCTTCGATATCCGCGACGCGTTTGGCGACGTACCCAAAGAGCCTTTTTATATCCATCTATCGGCCGAGCGGCATATCAGCGCCATTCAACGGCGCGAAGGAGCGCCCGCGCCAGCGGCTGCGCTGATGGGCAAGGAGGGCGGGGGCGCGCTCGATAGCTTGTCGATCGCTTATGCGCTCTGCCGCGCGGGCAATCATGCGCGCGCGCTCAATGCCTTTCGCACCGCGTTCACGCAGGACGATATTCCGGCCGATCTCGATCGCCCGCACCTGTTCAATGCCGCTTGCGCCGCGTCGCTGGCCATCGCCAAGGCGACCGACGCGCCGACGCGGGAGAAGCTGGTGGCGCAGTCGCTCAAATGGCTCGATGAGGATTTCAAGCTGGCCCACGAGCGGCTCAGCGAGATCTGGCGCGAGCTGTCGCGCGCACCGGAAGAAGAGGCGCGCCAGCGCCTGGTGGCGCAGCGGCAGGTGCTCACCGACGAGTTGGACGCGCGCGCGACCGATCCCGACCTGGCCGCGGTGCGCGAGTCGAGCGCGTGGCGGCCGAGCGGCAAGCCCGCGCCGGCTGCGCGATAGCGCCGCGATTACTTCGCGGCGTCGCGCACGCAGCGCACGCGATGGTTCTCGCTCTTGTCCGCGACCTGCTCGGCGCCGCTGCTGAGCACCAGGGTCGAGCCGTTGCGCCCGCCCGCGCCCGGCGCGGTCCAGAGGGCGGCCGAAGCATCCTGCATCGCAAGAGACTGGCCCCGGCTGCGCTGGAAGAGGGAGAGATCGGCCGCCTCGCCGAGCGTGGGCAAGCGCCAATGGCCGGGCAGCTGCGCGCAGCTCTTGACCGCATCGTCGAGCGACATCGTCTGCGGAGAAGGGCTCTTCTGCCAGAGCAGCGAGGTGGCGCTGTCGAGCCAGCCGCCCTGCGCGAGCGCGAGCGCTCTCGGCCGCTGGGGCGCGTGCGCGGAATTCGCAGGTGGGGTCAGGGTGGAGCCGGCGGCGCTCGCGGGCGCGCTGTGCGCCGCGCTGTTTCGATGCGTGAGCCGCTGCCAGAAAGTGCGCTTGGCGGGCGCGGCAGGAGGCTGCGCGGGCGCGGGAGCCTCGGGCGGAGCGGCCGGCGCGGCGGCCCGCTCCGAGGCGGCCAGCGCGCTCGCTTGCGCGGCCGCCTGCTCCTGCTCGGCGGCCTCTTCCATCGCCCTTCTCTGCGCGGCCTCCGCGCGCGCCAGCCTGCGCGCGGCGATGCGCTGCGAGATGACCTGCGACTCGCCGCTGTCCCAGAGCCAGAGTCCGCCCGCGGCCAGCGCGCAGAGCGCAACCGCGGCGGCGACGGCCAGCGTGCGGCGCCGGCGCTTGGGCCGCTGCGTCTCCACGCGTTTGCTCTCGGCGATGGCCCAGTCGGCGAGCTCCTGCGCGCTCATCCGATCCGCCGCCTTCTTCGCCATCACCCGCTTGAACAGGGCCGATTCAAACCGCCGCCCGACCGGCAGGCCGCGCCCGCGCAGAGGGCGCGGCGATAGCTTGGTATGCGCTTGAATGAACTCGACCGCGCTCTTGGCCTCATAAGGCCCCTCGCCGGCGAGCATTTCATAGAGAATGCAGCCCATCGAATAGACGTCGGACTTGCCGTCGAGCGGGACGCCGAACGCCTGCTCGGGCGAAAAGTAGGCGAGCGTTCCAATCAGCGAGCCATTGCCCGTCAATTGCGACTGGCCATCGTCGATATCGCTGGTATCGAGCATCTTCGCGATGCCGACGTCGACGACCTTCACCCAATCCTGCCCGTCTTTTTGACTGAGCATGATGTTCTCGGGCTTGAGGTCGCGGTGCACCACGCCGCGCCCGTGCGCCTCGTGGAGCGCGGCCGCCACCTGCGCGACGATGTGCAGCGCGCGGCCCGCGGGCAGCTTGCCGTGCGTGCGAATCTCGTCGGCGAGCGTGTGGTCGCCGCCGTACTCCATGGCAAGAAAGAGCTCGCCGCTCTCGAGCTTGCCGAAGGTGTAGAGGCGGACCAGGTGGTGATGATCGAGCACGGCCAGCACCGCGGCCTCGCGGCGGAAGCGCCGGTTGAAGAGATCCGAATCGGCGAGGCTCTCGCGAAGAACCTTGATGACCGCTTTGCGCCCGACGCCGAGCTGCTCGGCGAGATAGACCGAGCCGAACGCGCCTTGTCCAATGCGGCGGACCAGCCGGTATTGGCCGAGCGGGGTCTGGCCAATCATCGGGTCGTCGCTGGCTTCCGGCACCAGGTCGGCGACCGTATCCTCGGGAGCGGCTGGGTCCGGCGTGGTGGCGGCGCGTTCAGCGGAGCCGCGCGGATGGGTGGCGTCGGATTTGGCCATATACCTCGAGCTTCAGCTGTAGCGGATCACCCTGTTGAACTCAATTTAACGGCGCGCGCGCGACAAGACGGAGGCGGACTTGTCTTGCCGCCAGCGCCTCTCTGTGGGAGGCGTCTTCGCCGCTTGTTCCACCGAGGATAAACTGATGATGCTGCCGCTGCGCTCTCTCGTCTGCTCGCTGGTCCTGGCCACCACGCTCGCCGTTCCCGCCCAGGCCAAGGGGGCCAAGGCCGCCGCGCCCAAGAGCGCGCCCGCGGCGCTCCCCGCGCCGGTGAAAGTCACCAGCGTGGAAGGAATCACCGAATATCAGCTCGCCAACGGGCTGCGCGTGCTGCTCTTCCCCGACCCTTCCAAGCCGTCGATGACGGTCAACATCACCTACCTGGTGGGCTCGCGGCACGAGAACTACGGCGAGACCGGCATGGCCCACCTGCTCGAGCATCTGCAGTTCAAGGGCACCGATCGGCACCCCGACGTGCCGAAGATCCTCAATTCGCTCGGCGCGCGCTTCAATGGCAGCACCTGGTTCGATCGGACCAACTATTTCGTCACCTTCCCGGCCTCGGAGGAGAACCTCGAGATCGCGCTCGATCTCGAGGCCGATCGAATGGTGAACAGCCATATCTGGAAGAAGGATCTCTGGGACGAGAAGGAGCAGAAGGGCGAGATGACGGTGGTGCGCAACGAGATGGAGTCGGGCGAGAACGACCCGATTGGCGTGACCACCGATCGGATGTCTTCAGTCGCGTTCGATTGGCACAACTATGGAAAGTCGGCCATCGGCGCGCGCAGCGACGTGGAGAATGTCAATATCGAGCACCTGCAAGCTTTCTATCACCGCTACTATCAACCCGATAATGCCTATCTATTGGTGGCCGGGCAGATCGATGAAGCGAAGACCTTGATGCTGATCAACGAGAAGTTCGGGCGGATCCCCAAGCCTGTGCGCGTGCTGGAGAAGACCTGGACGGTCGAGCCGGTGCAGGACGGCGAGCGCAGCGTGACCGTGCGCCGCATCGGCGGGACTCCGTTCCTCGGCATCGGCTACCACGTGCCGCAGAGCGCGAGCCTCGATTCAGACGCGCTCGGATTGGTGACGATGGCGCTCGACGAGTCGCCCTCGGGCCGCCTCTACCAGGCGCTGGTGGCGAAGAAGCTGGCCGCGCGGGTGAGCGATCAGACGGTGACGACGCTCGAGCCGGGATTCCTCGAGTTCCTCATCGAGCTGCCCAAGGACGGAGATATCGCGGCGGCCCGCAGCGCGGCGCTGGCCGTCATCGAGGGAATCCGGGAGAAGCCGCTCACGCAGGAGGAGCTCGACCGGGCGAAGGCCTCTGCGTCGAAGTCATTTGATTTGATCACCCAGCGGACCGATGCATTCGCCATCGCGTTGAGCGAGGCGATCGCGGCGGGCGATTGGCGGCTCTTGTTCGTTGGGCGCGATCACCAGGAGGCGATGACGCTCGCGCAGGCGCAGGCGGCGGCGGAGAACTACTTCAAGCCGTCCAATCGCACGGTCGGCGAATATATCCCCACCGACAAGCCGGATCGCGCGCAAATGCCGCCTGCGCTCGATATCGCGGCGGAGCTGAAGGGATACCGGGGCCGCGCGCAGGTGGCGCAGGGCGAGGCGTTCGATCCCTCGCCGAAGAACATCGAGGCGCGCGTCACCCGCTTCACCGCGAAGAATGGTCTGCAGGGCGCGCTGCTCGCGAAGAAGACCAAGGGCGGCTCGGTGAGCGTCGCGCTCTCGCTTCGCTTCGGCAGCGAGGAGACGCTGCAGAACCTGGGCGCCGCGCCCGCGCTGGCGGCGGAGATGCTCGTGCGCGGCAGCGCGCTGCACACGCGCCAGCAGATCAAGGACGAGCTCGACAAGCTCAAGGCGCAGCTGACCATCAACGGCGACGCGGAGAGCGCGCACGCGCAGCTCATTACCGACCGCGCCCATCTGCCAGCCGCGCTCCGGCTGCTCGCGGAGCTGCTGCGCAAGCCGGCCTTCCCCGCGGAGGAGCTGGCCACGCTGCGCGCGGAGGCGGTGACCGAGCTGGAGGCGAGCCAGAGCGAGCCGCAGGTCCAGGCGGTGACGGCGATGCAAATTCATACCAGCCCGTATCCGAAGGGCCACCCGCGCGCGGCGAAGACGCCGGAGGAGAGCATCGCCGAGCTCAAGGCGGTCACGCTCGAGCAACTCAAGGCCTTCCATGCAAGCTTCTATGGCGCGGAGCACGCGCAGCTCGCCATCGTCGGCGACTTTGATCCGGCCGCGACGCAGGCGCTGATCGAGGAGCAGCTCGGCGATTGGAAGTCGGGCAAGCCCTATGCGCGCATTGCCGCGCGCCGCAAGGACGCGGCTGCCTTCGCGCAAGAGCTGCAGACGCCGGACAAGGCCAATGCGTTTTTCATCGCCAACGAGACGATGGCGCTGAAGGACAGCGACGCCGATTTCGCCGCGCTCTGTATGGCCAATGAGATCCTCGGCGGCGGCGCGCTCAAGAGCCGGCTCGCCGATCGCATCCGGCAGAAAGAGGGCATCAGCTATGGCGTCGGCTCACAGCTCATGCCGGGCCGGCTCGATCCGGTCACCACCTGGATCACCTATGCGATCTATGCGCCGCAGAATGAGTCGCGGCTGGAGCAGGCCTTTCATGAAGAGCTGGTGCGCGCCCAGGGCGGGTTTACCGCCGAAGAGCTGGCGTTCGTGAAGAACGCCTGGCTGCAGGGGCGGCAGGTCGCGCGCACACAGGACAGCGCGCTCGCCTCGCGGCTGGCCGAGTATCTCTACTTCGGCCGCACCATGGCCTTCGACGAGGCGTTCGAGGCGAAGGTCGCCCAGCTGACGCTCGACGAGGTCAACGCCGCCTACAAGAAGTGGATCGATCCCGCCAAGATCTCCATCTTCAAGGCCGGTGATTTCAAGGCGGCGGCGAAGTAGTCCGCGATAGTCCGGAGGCGGTCGATATGGCGGTCTATATCGCGCTGTTGCGCAGCATCAATGTGGGCGGCAACAGCCTGGTGAAGATGGAGGAGCTGCGCGCGCTGTTCGCGCGGCTCGGGCATACCGACATATCGACCTATATCCAGAGCGGCAATGTGGTCTTCCGCGCGAAGTCGGGCGCGGAGGCCAGAGTGCGCGCCGCGCTCGAGCAAGGGATTCTCGACACGTTCGGCTTTCCGGTCCCGGTCGTCCTGCGCACGCGCGGCGAGCTGCTGCGCGCGCAGGAGCGGAATCCGTTCCTGGGCGAGACGGAGAACCACAAAGAGCTGTCGATCTGCTTCCTGCATGACGCGCCGACGCCGGCCGCGTTCGCGAAGATCGATCCCGACCGCTCGCCGCCCGACGAGTGCCGGCAGCTCGGCCGCGAGCTCTACCTGCGCCTGCCCAACGGCTCGGGCAACACCAAGCTCACGCTGGCCTACCTGGAGAAGTGCCTGGGCACCACGGGCACGGCGCGCAACTTGAACACGGTGAACAAGCTTCTCGAGATGAGCGGCAAGATCGCGTAGCTTTCGCGCCCATGGAATCCAGCGCGACGACGCCCAGCGGAAAGAAGCTCAAGGTCCTCCTGCTCGAGAACATCCACGCCAGCGCGGCGGCGGTGTTCGGCGCGGGCGGGCTGCAGATCGAGACGGTGAAGGGCTCGCTCAAGGGCGACGACCTGGTGGCGAAGCTCGCCGGCGTCGACATCCTCGGCATCCGCTCGAAGACGCAGGTGACGGCCGACGTGCTCGCGCGCGCGCCGCAGCTGCTCTCGGTGGGCTGCTTCTGCATCGGCACCAACCAGGTCGACCTCGAGGCGGCCAATCGCCGCGGCGTGCCGGTGTTCAACGCGCCGTTCTCCAACACCCGCTCGGTGGCGGAGCTGGTCATCGCCGAGATCGTCGCGCTCGCCCGCCAGCTCGGCGACCGCTCGCGCGAAGTGCACACGGGCACCTGGAAGAAGGTCTCCGACGGCAGCCACGAGGTGCGCGGCAAGACGCTCGGCATCGTCGGCTACGGACACATCGGCTCGCAGGTCGGCGTGCTCGCCGAGTCGATGGGCCTGCGCGTGCTCTTCTACGACGTCGCGACCAAGCTGCCGATGGGCAACAACCGCTCGGTGCCCACGCTCGAGGCGCTGCTCGCCAAGAGCGACTTCGTCACGCTCCACGTGCCGGCCACGAAGGAGACGGAGAACCTCATCGACGCTCCTCGGCTCGCGCAGATGGTGAAGGGCGCGCACCTCATCAACAACAGCCGCGGCTCGGTGGTCGACGTCGACGCGCTCGCCGGCGCGATCAAGTCCGGCCAGATCGGCGGCGCCGCCGTCGACGTGTTCCCCGAGGAGCCGGAGGGCAACGGCACCGGCTTCAAGACGCCGCTCGCGGGCCTGCCCAACGTGCTGCTCACGCCGCACATCGGCGGCTCCACGGAAGAGGCGCAGGAGTCGATCGGCGCCGAGGTCGCCACCGCGCTCTCCAAGTTCATCGAGGCGGGCACCACCGCGAGCGCGGTGAACTTCCCGCGCGTCGAGCTGCCGCGCACGCCAGGCACGCACCGCATCCTGAACGTGCACCGCAACGTCCCCGGCGTGCTCCGCGACATCAACAAGATCGTCTCGGACATCGACGCGAACGTCGAGCAGCAGTTCCTCTCGACCGACTCCAACATCGGCTATCTGGTGATGGACGTGTCGAAGAGCCTGTCGAGCGAAGTGGGCGACGCGATCGGTGGCCTCGAGACGAACATCAAGACTCGCGTGCTCTTCTAGCGAAGGAGCGGCGCGCTGGATCCGGTCAGGCGTCGAATACCTTCCCCGGATTCAGCAGCGCATTCGGGTCCAGGTTCCGCTTCATCGCGCGCATCAGCTCAATCTCCGCTGGCGTGCGCGAGTAGCCCAGATACGGCTTCTTCAGCAGGCCAATCCCGTGCTCGGCGGAGATGCTCCCGCCATGCTTCTTCACCAACGCGAACATCGCAGGATCGAGCTGCGCGCAGCGGGCGTGAAACGCGGCCTTCTCCATCGCGTCGGGCTTCATGATGTTGATATGCAGGTTCCCGTCGCCGATATGCCCGAAGACCGCCAATTCAAACTCGGGATAGTTCGTCGATACCAGCTGCTCGAAGTCAGCGGTGAAGGCCTGCAATGAAGCGATGGGCAGGGCGATGTCGTTCTTGTGCGGCAACCCCGTGGCCGAGAGGCTCTCGCTGATGCTCTCGCGCAGACTCCACAGCTCGGCCGCCTGGCTGGGGCTGGCGGCCAGCACGCCGTCGAGCACCGCATTCGATTCAAATAGATTGGATACCCACGACTCGAGCGCTTGCGGGTCGGCCTGCTCGACCTCCATCAAGACGTATTGAGTCGCCGGCTGCTCGAAGGGGGGGCGGACCTTGCGGTGGCGCTGCACGCGATTGAGGCAGACCTGGGTGAACGTCTCGTAGGCCATCAGCGTGAAGGGGCCGTGCCGCGCCGATTGGAACAGCGAGAGCACGGCGGCGAGATCGGCGACGGCGAAGAGCAGCACGTCGAGGTGGCCGGGCACGCGGGTCAGCTTGAGCGTCGCCTCGGTGATGATGCCGAGCGTGCCTTCGCTGCCGATGAACAGCTGGCGCAGATCGACGCCGGTGTTGTTCTTCTCGAGGGCGCCGTTGAGCTCGAGCACCTCGCCGCTCGCGAGCACCACTTGCAGGCCGAGCACCCAGTTGCGCGTGAGGCCGTAGCGAAGGACTTTGAGGCCGCCCGCGTTGGTGGCGATGTTGCCGCCGACCTGGCTCGAGCCCTTCGAGGCGAAGTCGATCGGCCAGGTGAGCCCGGCCTGCTCGCAGTGGCGGTGGACCGCTTCGGTGACAGCGCCCGCCTGCACACGCACCGTGCCGCCGAGGAGATCGACCGGGTCGATGCGGCGCATCCGAGTGAGCGAGAGCACGATCTCTCCGCGCGCCGCGACCGCGCCGCCCGCCAGTCCGGTGCGGCCGCCGGAAGGAACCACCGCGAGGCGATGCGCGGCGCACAGCTTCATCAAGCGCGAGACTTCGTCGGTGCTGCGCGGCAGCGCGACCGCGCTGGGCGCGGGCGGGAACACTTTCGTCCAGTCGCGGCCGTACTCGGCCAGCTCGGCCGGGTCCTCGCTCCAGAAGTCCTGGGGAAAGTGCGCGGCGATGTCGGCGAGGAACGCGGCGGGGAGCGGGCTCATGGTGTCTCGTGCGATTAACGCAAAGGTGGCGGAGGGGGAACCTTGGCCGCGGCGGCCTGGTGGCTCTCCTCGAGCCAGCCGAGCAGCATCCGCAGCGGCAGCTTGTCGCCGGCGGAGAAGCGGGCCTGCACCCAGCCCTTGCGGCCCATGCCGTAGCCGGCCGGCGTCGCCCAGGAGAAGGTCGAGATGACCTTGAGCCCGGTGCGCGGCAGCTTGCACGCGACGGTGAGGCCGCCGCCCTCGCGGCCGAGCGCGACGATGACGTTCTTGTTGCGCAGCTTCACCAGCGTGAGCCCGTCGGCGTGGTCTTCGTAGCTGTTCGGGTACTTGAGCGCCTGCGCGCGCAGCGCCTGGAACGCAGGGACGCAGCTGTTGAGCGGGCGAGCGCCCGGAGGCAGGCGGGGCGCGGGCGCGGTGGGCTCGTCGAACTCGCGCGCCGCGCCGCGCCTGGCCGAGGCGGCCCGCTGCGATGACTGCCGCTCCTCGCGCGCGTCCTGGAGGTTGCGCGCGTTGGGGTTGGCGCGGACATGCCGATCGGGCCGGTCGCTGCGCTCGACGCGCGACTTCATCTCGCCGCGAGAGAGGCCGCGCTCGGGGCGGTCGCTCTTGCGGTCATGCCGATCGCCGCGGTCCGCGCGGCCCTGGCTCTCTGGGCGCACGCCGGCCTCGTCGCGCAGAGCGCCTTCGCGGGCGCTGCGGCCTCGCTCGTCGCGCATCGCGATGCCGTGGCGCCGCGCCTTCTCGCTGCTGAAGTGGGCCCGCTCTGAATCGCCGAACGCGCGTGCGGGCCGCTCCGGGCGCGGCTCTCCGCGATCGGGCGGCGCGCCGCCAACAAGGTCCGCGTGCTGCGGCCAGCGGGTCTTCGGCGGCAGGCCACCTTTCTTCCTCACCGCGTGGAACACCTTCGCTGCGCCGCGCTTCTGGTTCGTCATGCGCGCACTCTACTTCTCGAAGGCCCCCTTTGCGCCGTGATACGCGTCGGTCATGAGCGATCTCGCAGAGGAGCAGCGGCGCGCGGCCGGCAAGCTGGCCGCCGGGATGGTCGAGGATGGAATGGCGATCGGCTACGGCACCGGCCGCGGCGCGGGAGCTGCGCTCGAGGCGCTGGCCGAGCGGATGCGCAGCGGCCTGCGCGTGCGCGGCGTGCCCACCTCGCAGAAGACCATCGAACTCTGCCAGAAGCTGGGGCTGCCGATGATCTCGCTCGAGGATGCGCCGCGGCTCGAGCTGGTCATCGATGGCGCCGACGAGATCGATCCGCAGCGCCAGGTGCTCAAGGGCGGCGGCGGTGCGCTCACGCGCGAGAAGATCGTCGCGCTCGCTTCCAAAAAACGCGTGCTGGTGATCGAGGCAAGCAAGCAGGTGGCGCGGCTCGGCCAGACGCGCGGCCTGCCCATCGAGGTGGTCGAGTTCGGCTGGCGCTCGACGATGGCCGAGGTCGCCGAGCTGCTCCCGGGCGCTGCGCGCCGGCCCGGCCCGCTCTCCGACAACGGCGGCGTGCTGCTCGACGCGCCGCTGCCGGCGGGCGCCGATCTGCGCACCCTCGCGCGCGCGCTCAAACAGATCTGCGGCGTGGTCGAGCACGGCCTCTTCCTCGACCTGCAGCCGGCCATCGTGCTCGGCGCCGACGGCTCGGCGCGCGTGCTCTGAAATGCATCGCGGGCACCCCGCGCGTCCGGCGCGAAGTGCCCGCGATCGAGTCAGCCGCGCTTTCGTTTACTGCTTGGTGAACAGCAGCGAGCCGAGCTGCGTGGGGCGCGTCCCGGTAGAGGCCACTCCCAGATTGTCGTTCTGGTCGTTCTCGCTGCCGAGCTGCAGCGTGTTCGGCGTCGCGCTGGTGTTGTCGTAGACGACGTTGATGAGCGTCGACCCATCCGCGGTCTGCACGCTGCTGCCACCGCCGCCGCCGCAGTTCGCGCCGGAGATGTTGGCCGGCTGGTTCAACGTGAACGTCACGCCCGCGCAGGCCGATGCTCCGTTGTTGGCCGTGTTCAGCAAGCTCGTCTCTGTCTGCGTGAGCGGAGTCGCCGTGTTCGAGGCCACCGCGAAGCTGATGTCGTCCGAGCCCGCGGGCGTCTGCTCGGCCGCGCCCAGCGTGAAGCCGCCCGACTCGACGATGGTGAGCACCGGCGTCGCGCAGGCGCCGTCGGAAAAGACGTGCGAGGTGTACGTGAAGTCGCCGCCGCCGAAGACGAGCGTCCAGTTCTCCGACGCGCCGCCCGGGGGGCCATTGCCGTTGAGCGTCTGGCACGACGCGCTCCAGGTGCCATCGATGGCGCTGGCCGGCCCCGAGCCGCCGCCCGAACCGCCCGCGCTGCCACCCGCCGAGCCGCCGCCGCTGCCGCCGCTGCCGCCGCCCGATCCGCCCGCGCTGCCGCCTGCCGAGCCTCCGCCGCTTCCGCCGCCGCCGCCGTTGTTGCCTCCGCCGCCGCAGGCTGCGAGCAAGAGGGTTGCCGTCAAAGCGATCAATTGTCGGTTCATGGTTTGCTCCTCGTCATCGATGAGGGGGGAAGGATGCGCGCCCGGCGCGCCGGCCATATTGGCAAATAAACCGCGAACGTTCTATGCGCGGCGGATGCGCTCCACTTCGTCGAGGAACAGCCCGCACTCCTCGTCGGTCGAATAGAAGTGCGGCGACATGCGGATGCCGCAGCCGGGCCGGTGGTCGCAGAAGAAGCGGCGGCGGTTGAGCTCCTTCGCCACTTTGTCCGCGCCAGGGAAATCGAAGCAGACCGTGCCGCCGCGCTCGTGCGCGCGCTGCGGCGAGCCCAGCTGGTATCCGCTGGCGAGGCAGCGCGCGAGGATCATCTCCGTCTGCCGCAGCGACTTGGCGCGGATCTTCTCGACGCCGAGTCTGGCGATGATCTCCGCGCCCGCGCGCGCCTGGTAGAGCGCGGCGATGGCGGGCGTGCCGCCGGCATATCGCCAGATGGTCTCGGCGTAGCTCTGCGCCGGCATGGTGAACGCGAACGGCTTTGCGTTGCCGAACCAGCCGGTGATGCGCGGGGCGAACCGCTGCTGCAGCTCGGGGCGCACGTAGAGCCAGGCGGCGCCAGGGCCGCCGCAGAGCCACTTCACCGAGCCGCCGCAGGCGAAGTCGACGCCCAGCTCCTCGACGCAGAAGGGCAGCGTGCCGGCCGATTGATAGCAATCGAGCAGCACCAGCGCGCCCACCTCGTGCGCGCGCGCGACGATCGCTTTGACGTCCTTGATCGCCGACGAGCGGAAGAGCACGTGCGAGATGGGAACGATCAGCGTGGTCTGGTCGAGCGCCTCGAGAAACCGCTGGGTATCGACGCGGATGCCGTCGTCCGAAGGCACCACCGAGACCTGCGCGCCGCGCCTCTCCTCGGCCTTCCAGACGTAGCTCACCGAGGGGAAGTTGAGCGCCGAATAGACCACCTTGTTGCGCGCGCCGTACTCGAGGCAGCTGGCGATGATCGCCTGCACCGACGAGACGTTGGTGAACATCATCACCGAGCCGCGCGGGGCGCCGACGATCTGCCCGATGCGCGCGGCGGCCGCGTCGACCTCCGGCAGCCAGTCTTCCCAGGCGCTGATGCTGCGCTCCGACCAGAGGCGCGCGAACTCTTGCAGGTCCTCCATGGCGCGGCGGGGCATCGCGCCGAGCGAGTGCGAGACCATATGAACGCTATTGGAGAGCGTGGGAAACTCACTGCGCACCGCCAATAACTCATCCATGGAAACAACCCCTGTTCAGAATCATTTCAAGCGCACAAAGCGGCGGCCGCTCCCAACGCCCAGAGTCCAAAGTCCGCTCCTACCCGTGATAGCTCGCGTTGGCGCCTTGCGGATGCGCGCGAGTCCAGGCGGCGAACAGCTCGTCGCGCACGTCCCAGAGCGGCGGGAAGAAGCGGTGCTTCATCCCCTCGGCGAGCAGATCGCTCGGCTTGCCCTTTAGCGACGGCGTGCCCAATCCAATGATTCGATAGACGAGCAGGAGGTGCCGCATGCGCCAGCTCTGCAGCGATTGATCGAAGTCGATCAGCCCCTCGGCCACCTGGAAGAGCTCGCTGTGCTGCTCGGGCTCTTCATGGATCTGCAGCAGCGTCACCGCGCGCGCCGCGAGCAGCTTCTCGAACGACGGCCAGATCTCGGCGGGCAGCGCGAGCAGCCGGCGGAAGCCGGGCGACTCCTGCCCCGACCCGCGGCCGAGCACCGAGCGGATGGTCATGTAGTCCTTCGGGCTCATCGTATCGAGCAGGCTCAGCTGCGTGTGCAGCAGCACCATCAGCTGCCGCACACGCGCCAGATAGCGGATGGCGTGGCTCGCGTCGTTCCCCGCCATCGCCGCGCCGACCGAGGTCAGCTCGTGCTCGACCAGCTTCATCCACAGCTCGGCGACCTGGTGCACCACCTGGAACTGCAGCTCGTCGTGGCAGGAGAGCCGATCGGCGTTCTTCTGCAGCGAGAGCAGCGCGTCGGTGCGGATGTACTTCTCGTAGTCGCTGAGCGGACGGTCGGGGCCTGCTGTCGGCATGGATTCCTCCCGCGGCACACGGCGCGGCGCGAGCGGTTGTTACCACGGGTGCGGGCGCGGCAAATTATGTTGTGTACCAACGATGTGGCTCGCTGCGTCGTTGACGCGAGGCGATCGGGGCAGTAGCTGGTGCGCGCATGGGGAAGACACAGGCGGGGAGCGGCAAGGTGGCGGACGCGGGCGTGGTGTTTCCAGAGGGGCAGAGCGGGTCGGCGCTCCTCTCGCGCTTGATGTCCGAGACGATCGGCGCGCATCCGGCAGCGTTCGGCGCGATGCGCGTGCCGCGCGGCAAGGCGTTTCGCAGCGGATATGGCGAGCTGGTCGCGCGGTTTGAATCGCTGCGGGCCGCGTCGGCGCAGCGCGCGGCGATCGCGCTCTTCGCGACGCGCAGGCAGCTGGAGACGTTCGAGTACCTGGGCGAGCGCGGGCGCACGCCGCTGCTCGCGGCTTTTGAGGAGCCGGCCGAGCCGCTGCCGCTGCAGTCGGGCGCAGGCGCGCCGCCCGCGGGGGCCGTCGTCGAGGTGCCCTATCTGGGCAGGAGCTACCGCGGCGCCGAGCTGGCGGGGCTGGCGCGCGGCTTCGTCGAGCGGCACGTCGCAACCCACGCGGCGGCGCGCGCGCTCGCGTGGATCGGCGAGCGCGCGGACCCGAGCGGCGCGCTCGATCTGCGCGGCGAGAGCCTCGCGGTGCTCGGCGCGGCGGCCGAGATCGCACCGACAGCGCAGCTCATCCGCGGCGGCGCGCGCGTGCTCTGGATCGACGTGCAGGAGCCGCCGGCGGAGCTGCGGTGCGCGAATGTGCAGTGGGCGCCCGGCGGGGCCGATCTGCTCGCGCAGCCGGCGCGCATCGCGCGGACGATTGAAGCATTCGCTGGCGGCAGGCCGGTGCGGCTCGCCGCCTACGCCTATGCGCCGGGGCGCGGGCGCGAGTGGCGGCTGGCGGTGGCGATGAACGCCATCGCGCACCGGCTGCCGCGCGGGCTCGCCTCGTCGCTCTCGATGCTGCTCTCGCCCACCACGCCTGCGGTGGTGCAGCCGGAGGACCTCGAGGCGCTCCTCTCGCGCAAGTCGCGCGCGCCGCTGTGGCAGCGCGCGCTCGCCGGCAGCGGATTTCTCGGGCCGGCCCACCTCGGCGGCGGCAGCGCGACGGTGGTGCGCGCGGTGGTCGCGGCGCAGGGTCCGACCTACCAGGCCGCGCAGTACGCGGCCAAGCGGCTCGCGGCCGAGGCGTTCGCGGCCTACGGCGCGCAGCTCGACGAGCGCTCGCCCGCGCCGCTTCTGGTCTCGGCCAACGTCGCGCCGATCACGCGCACACGCTCGCTGCAGCACCCGGTCTTCGAGGCCGGCTTCCTGGGCGCGCCGCGCTTCGGCGTGGAGATCTTCGACCCGGCGGCCACCCGCGCGCTCGGCGCGATGCTCACGCTGCACGACCTGCTCAACCCGGCCTCTCCCTCGGCGGCCCTGCGCGACGCAGCGCAGGCCGGCTCCATCTTCACCGAGCAGATCCACGGCGGCATCTTCGGCATGCCCTGGGCGCTCGATCCCGCCATCGCCGCCGCGGCGGTGCTGGGCCTGGGCCAGCGGCCGAAGCTCTTGCTGCGCATGCTGCGCTGACCGCGCGAACGCGACGGAACCTCGATGAAGCTCGACGCCCGCGCCCTGGTCCTGCTGCTCCTGGTCGGCCCGATGACCACCGGCGTCGACGTGGAGGGCGAGGGCGGCTGGGGCAACTTCCAGTACGGCGGCTGCGCGAGCCAGAGCTACAACGTGCGCGCGCAGAGCGCGGCGGCGGCGGTGCGCGTGAAGGCGCCGGTGGGCTTCACCGCCGAGGTCGACGGCTCGGTCGCCGGCGGCACGGTGCGCTCGACGGCCGACAACGTCGCGGTCGATCGCACCGGCACCTCGCTGCGCGTCCTCGGCGGCGCGGCGCGCGGTGGCTGGCAGTGGACCTACGGCGGCGCGGACATCGGCGCGGCGATCGCCGAGGCTCCTCCCGACTCCTATCTCGCCGACGGGACCGCGCTGGGCGGCGGACCTTTCGTGGTCCCTTCGCTCTCGGGTTGGGCCGGCGTGCCGCGCTATGCCTACGCGTGGGGCTCCTACGCCGCGGAGCCGTTCCTCGCGCCGCTCAACGCGCGCCCGCCGCTGTTCGTTGGCGTCGGTCATCAAGATGGTTGGGTCGACCTGCGCGCCGGAGCGGGGCTGGGCGCGATGTTTCGCGGCACGCTCAAGCTGCACCGCTATCTCCAGCCAGGTATCGACGTCCGATATATCGATACCCGCAATTGGAACGCCGCACTCACGCTGCGCTTCAGCCTCGACGCTTTTGACGAGTAGCCGCGCGGCGATTCGCCGCTGGTCGCTTCAATCCGCTGCAATCGGCGCGATGCAATCGGATATCGTCTCGTCCATGGCTCCGCCGCGCCGCTGGCTCTCCGCTGCCGATCGCGTCCGCCGCGCCGCGGTGGGCACCTGGCGCGAGGGCGGGCCTCGTGCGCTCGCGCGCGCAGCCGCGGAGGCCCTCTATTGGCGCTTCAATCCCGACGTGCGCCGCTGGCGCGCGGAGCTGCCGGCGCAGGAGGAGAGCGACCGCGCGTTCGATCGGCGCTTCCACGTCGACACTGCGGGCGAGCTTTCGCTCGAGGAGGTCGGCATCCGCGGCGCGGAGATCGAGCGCGGCCACGGCCGATATCGCCCGGTCTGGTCGAGCGTGTTCCACCAGGCGCTCGCCGCGCTCCCCATCGAGTTCGAGCGCTTCACGTTCGTCGATTACGGTTCAGGGAAAGGCAAGGCGCTCCTGCTGGCGTCCGACTATCGATTCGCCGAGATCGTCGGGATCGAATTCGCCCGTCCGCTGCATGATATCGCCTCTCGGAATCTCTCGGCCTATTCGAGCCCGGCGCAGCGCTGCCGCAAACTCTCGTCGCAATGCCTCGACGCGGCGCAGTTCATTCCGCCTGAGCGGCCGCTGGTCTGCTTCTTCTTCAATCCCTTCGACGACGCGACCATGCGCACTGTGCTCGGCGCCCTCGCCGAATCGGCGCGCCGCGCGCCGCGCGAGATATTCCTCGTCTATTGCAATATGCGCGACGTGCGCGAGCACGCCCACGTCTTCGACGAGAGCCCCCAGCTGGAGCGGCTCGAGTCGCGCAGCCGCTTTCTCGTCTATCGAATGCGCAGCCCCCTGCGCTGATCCTTTGCGGTCCGCGCTTTTCGTTCTTGGGCGAGCCCGCTAAAAGTTAGGGAGCGAGCTCAATATCCAGGACCGTCATTGAATAGGCGGTTGCGCCCGCGCGAACGGTCCGGGCCGCGCCAGGCAAGGCCTGCAGCGCCGACGGGGCCTCGGCAAATCCCTGCGGTCCGCCCGCATAGGAATAGACGCGGGTATGCGCCGGCATCCCGCAGCTCGATAGATCGATCTCGGCGTCGAATCCTTCGATGGGATCGAAATTGAGCAGCACCGCGACCAGATGATTGCCCTCGCGCGAGGCGAAGAGAGAGGCATTGTGATCCTCGCCTTCGACCGCGAGCGAGGTATTCAAGAAATGGCCTCCGTGGCCGTCGAAGTTCCGATAGGCGCGGAAAGCCTGACCGGCGGGCGAGCGGGCCGCGGGCACTGTCCAATAGTAGGCCGATAGCACCCCTTCGCGGCCGAATCGCCCGAGCGCCTCGGCGGCGGCGAGCCCGCCGCTCATATGCCCCTCGGCGCCGAAGTTCCATTCGCCGATGGAGATGCCCAGCCCGGGGTGCTCCTCGTCAACCCAGCGCTTGAGGCGCGGCAGCAGCTCGATCGGCTCGGCGATCCACGACTCATCGACGTAGCTCTTGTCCCAGAGCGCGCGGGTGGAGCGAATGCGCAGCGCCGCGGTGGCCGAGTCGACGCCGCCGCTGGCGGCGATGCCGACGTTGGCCTGCGGATAGAAATGGACGTCGAGGATATCGAGCAGGCGGGTGTGCGAGCGCTGCTCCTCCTCGGCCACTTTGCGCAGCCACCAGGGCAAGAGCGGCGTGCCGCCGTGGGCCACCCGATCGAGGCGCAGGCGGTGTCCGGCGAGATCCTTCGCCGAGTAGAAGAAGTTGGCCCAGCCCCACTCGGCGGGACCGGCGATGAGGCCGTCGGGGTCGGCGGCGCGGATCGCCTTCGCGTACGCGAGCGTCTTTTCGAGCAGCTCGTCATATCCGACCGGCTCGGGATGCACGTCGCGGTGGGTCGAGTTCCACAGCGCTGGCTCGTTGTCGAGGATGTACGTGCGCTGCGGGCCGCCCAGCGCGCGCACTTCGCGGATCCAGTCGCCCATGAACTCCGGCGTCGCGGCGACGCTGGTTTGCGCGGGCGCGGGCGGGTCGAGCGGCACGTCGTTGCTGGAGACGCCGTTGCCCGCGTCGTGGTTCTCCGGCGCGACCGCCTTCTGCGGCCCGAACTGCGCGACCGAGAACGAATACGAGTGCGTGTCCTTCGCGACCCACCCGAGCGTGGGCACGGTGAGCGCCGAGCGCACGCCGCGCTTGTCGTCCGCCTCGAGGAATCGCTTCCACGCGGCGCCCGGCTTGCCGGTGTAGTTCACGTTCTGGAAGAACCAGTCGTTCGCCGTGTTCCACGCGTTGCCGAGCTTCCAGTTGTACCGGGTCGAGTTGTTGCCGCCCCAGCGCCGCGCCGTCGCGCCGATCTCCCAGGCCGCGCTCTTCTCGTCGTCGGCGTCGAGCAGGTAGGCCACGCCATAGATGAGCGGGCTGATCGGGTGGCTCTTCTCGTCGCAGCGCACGGCGAACGCGCGGGTGCGCCCGGCGTGCGCGGAGGGCAGGCTGGCGAGCGGGATCTGGTCGAGCGCCTTGGCCTCGGCGCTCGCCGGTGTCTCTGCGTGCGGCGCAGGGAGCGGTGCGGCCGCGGCCGGCGCGCGTGCGTGGCTGCGCGCGGCCGCGCCTGGCGCTGCCTGCACGACCTGTCCGCGCGGCGCGACCTCTGCGCGCGCGCTCGCTCTCTCGGGCGAGGTCTCGGCCTCGGAGTGCTTCGCGGCTGGCGGCTCGGTGCCATCGGCAGGCGCCAGCTCGATCTGATCGATCTCGACCCGCCCGCTCTTCACGTGGTGGGCTGCGCGGAAGATGACCCGCTCGAAGCGCAGGCCCGACGGGTTGAGCAGCTTGAGCGGGAGCTCGACCTGCGTCCAGCCGCCGGCCGCGGTCGAGAGCGCGCCCCAGGCGATCGGCACGCGCGTCGGCTGGGCCGCGACCGAGCCGTCGAGCTGGACCTCGAGAAAGTAGTCCGGCTTCTCCTCGGCGCGGACGCGGAAGCGCAGCGCGCGAAACGGGCCTTCGAGCCCTTCGCAGCTGATCATCCATCCGTCCTCAGAGGAGAAGTCGAGCGAGGCCGGGCCGTGGCCGAGCTTGCGCGGCGCCCAGCCGAGATCCGCGCAGGCTGGAGAGAGCTGGCCGGCGTAGAGCACCGTGCTGGCCGCCGCGGGGGCCAGCGCCGCGGGCGCGCTGGGTGGCGCCGCGTCTGCCGTGGGCGCCGCGGCCGCGCTGGGCGCGGGCAAGAGACCTGCCGCCGGCGCGCTGCTCTCCGGCGCAGCGGCCGGCGCCTTGCCGGCAGCGGCGGCCCGCGGGGCCTCGGCTGGAGCTGTCGGCTGCGCATCGGCGCGAGCCGTGTCCGGCTCGGTCATCTCGGTCGCTGCAGACTCGGCGAACGAGGGCGGCTCGGCCCGCGAAACGAGCAGGGCGATCAGCGGCGCGAGCCATCTCATCGAACGCGCCCTCGCGGCCCGCTCACGGCGCGCCTCGCGTGCGCGCTCGCGCCGGGATGCCGACCGCCACCGCGCCCGCCGGCACGTCGCTGAGCACCACCGCGTTGGCGCCGATCACCGCGCCCGCGCCGATCTGCACCGGCCCCAAGATGCGCGCGCCGCAGCTGATCATCGCGTCGTCTCCGATGACCGGGTACCCGTTCTCCTTCGCGGTGCCGACGGTGTTGTTCCCGAAGAAGCGCACGCGCGCGCCGATCTTCGCGTCGCCGCCGAGCACCGTGCCGAGCGTGTGGACGAAGTAGACGCCCGCGCCGAGCGTGACGCCGTTTCCGATCTCGATGCCGAAGAACATCATCTGCATCCGGCGCAGGAGCGTGTTGACCAGCGGGATGTGGAAGCGGCGCGCCCCTTCGCGCAGCCGGTTCATGAAGAGGATGGCGAAGCCGTCGAGCGCGAGCAGCTTGAGCGGCGTGATCTCGGCCCCGCCCGCGCGCGAGGCGGCCAGGAGCGCATCGAAATCTTCGCGGAAGGAGGGGCCGGACATGTCGATCTGGAACCTAGCGCCCGACCATCACCGCGCCGAGCACGCGATCGCGGCCGAGCAGCTGCAGCGAGTGCTCCATCTGCGCGGTGGTGGTGACGCCGCTCTCGACGACCAGCACCACGCCGTCGGTGGCGAGCGCGACCGGGATGCTCAGCGCGTTCTCCAGCACCGCGTCGAGCGCGACGATGATGCGCGCGTCGGGAAAGATGGCCGCGCCCGCGCCGCCCGGAGACGTGGTGGCCCAGGCGCTCGCGCGCGTGCCCTGCAGCTGCTGGGTCATCTTCGCAGCCGTCTCGAGATCGAGCTGCGCGCCCTCGAGCAGCGCCAGCGTCGCGCCCTGGATCGACTTGCCGATGGAGACGAACTTGCGCGCGAGCTGGAGCGAGCTGCCGCCCTCGCGCGCCGGCACGAACGCGAGCGAGCGCCAGTTGCGGCTCATCAGGGAGAACCAGAGCTCCTGCAGCTCGAAGGTCACGCCGGTGAGCGCGTCGCTGCCTGCACTGGAGCCGGCCTTCACGCTCGGCGTCGTCACGCGATTCAAGGGGGGCCGCTTTCTCGCGCCGTCCGCACCCAGCCTCGGTGCGCGGCTCCGCGAACGGAAACGAACAACTTCCAGACGATGTAGAGCGGGGCGAAGGCGAGGTCAAGCAGCCCACGCAGGCCGGCGCCGGAGAGGGTGAGCCCGCGCGCGAGGTAGAGCGCGACGCAGACGAGGCCCGCGTCGGACAGGTGCAGCGCGAGCGGCGCGCGGTGCGCGAAGTGTCCCAGCGCGGCCGAGGCGAGCGCGCCGGCGAGCAGCCAGAGCGTCAGCTGCGCGAGCGGCGGGATGATCAGATCGAGCGCGAGGTCGACGAGCAGCGGGCTGCGGCGCAGGAGCCCCTCGCGCAAGAGCGGCAGCGCGCGCTCGCGGGCCAGCGCGCGCCGGCCGCCTTCCCAGCGCTGCCGCTGCGAGCGGGCCGCGGCGCCGCCGGAGACCATCTCGCCGTAGACGTGCGCTTCGTCGGCGTACTCGACGCGGATGCCGCGCTCGCCCAGGCGCAGGCCGTACTCGACGTCCTCGACCAGCGAGAAGGAGTCGTACGGGACCGCCTGCAGCAGCGCGCGTGAAAAGCACATGCCGTTGCCGCGCAGGCCGCAGGAGACGCCCAGGCGCGCGCGGCCGCGCGAGCGCACCACGTGGAAGAGCGTGAACGCGAGCAGGATGAGCCGCGTGCGCCACGAGGCCATCGCGTTGCGCACGCCGTAGTCGGCCTGCACCGCCTGCGCGCCCTGCGCGAGCCGCGATGCGAACGCGCGCAGGAGGTTCGCAGAGACGAGCGTGTCGGCGTCCACCACCACCACCGCGTCGGCGTCGCCCTCGAGCGAGCGGGCGAACGCGAGCGCGAGCGCGTAGCCCTTGCCGCGCAGGCTCGTGTCGTTGCGCACCAACACCTGCGCGCCCGCCTCCTGCGCGCGCGCGGCCGTCGCGTCGCTGCAGTTGTCGGCCACCACCACCACGCGGAACTGTTCGCGCGGATGGTCGAGCGCGAGCAGGCTCGCCACCGTGGCGCCGATGCCCGCCTCTTCGTCGTGCGCGGGGACGATCAGGTCGAAGCGCAGCGGCTGCGCAGCGGGCGGCGGCTCCGCGGGTTTGCGCGAGAGCAGCGTGAGCACGAGCAAGTAGAGGCTCGCCGCCAGCGGGGGCAGCGCAGCGAGCGCGAGCAGGAGCAGCAAGGCCTGGAGGATCATCGCAGCACCAGCTCGCTCGAGACCTGCAGGCCGCGCGCCGGGGGATTCTCGCTGGGCGCGAGGCTGGACGGGCCGCGCATCCAATCGGGTTGCGGCACGCGCGCTGGCCACGCGCCGGTGGCGACCGCGGCCTTGCCGACGACCGCCATCCCCATCGCGACCAGGATCGTTCCCACGTCGGTCCAGAAGGCCATGTCGCCGTAAGCTTGGTTGAGGAAGATCGCCAGCACGCCCAGGCCCGCGATGGCCGCGGTGCGCATCTGCGGCGTCGCGCCTCGATGGTAGCTGCGCGCGGCGAGGAAGATGGCGGTCACGAACAGGCTCCAGAGCGCGACGAATCCGAGGAAGCCGAAGAAGACCCAGACGCCGAGCACGCTGTTGTGCGGGAACGATTTGTACTGGGGAAACGCGACGGAGATGTCGTCCATCGGGAAGACCTCGTCGTACTGCTTGCCCAGCCCGCGCCCGAGCGCGCGCGAGCCGTGCATGGTGGAGGCGAGGTTCCAGTTCTCCACGTCGCGGTCGAGCGTCGAGCGGTCGGCGTCCGAGGAGACGACCGACTTGATCATCTTCACCGGCCCGAAGACCTTCGAGCCCGAGTTCCAGCCCGCCGCGATGTAGACGAGCAGCAGCGGCAGCGAGAGCACGAACCCGCGCGCGACCGCCCGCTTGATGCGCGTCCACGGGCTCATGAAGAAGTAGACGAGCATCACCGCGGCGAAGTCGACCCACGCGAGGCGGCGGTGGTTGACGATGACGCCGGCGGCGATGAGCGGCAGGCAGAGGACGCAGGCGCTGATCTGCCGGCGCGTCGGCTCCTCGTTCAGGCCGACCAGCAGGATCACCATCGCCAGCGCGAAGGTGGTCGAGTCGTCGTGGTTGGTGACGTAGATGAGCGTCTCCAGCGAGACGTCGGCGAAGACGGTGAAGCGCACGTAGATGACCAGCAGCGCGCGCAGGCAGGCCGCCAGCACCACCGCGCGGCCGATGGCGCGGAAGTCGGCCGGGCCGCGCAGGCCGGCCTGGAAGATGAAGAAGTAGAACGGCAGGTGGATGAGCGAGCGGGCCTGCCAGAGCGCGATGGAGAGATCGCCGCCCGAGGTCATCCCTCGGCCGAACTCGATCAGCACCATGCCTGCGTAGAGCAGCGCGAACATGCCGAGCGGGCGCGCCGTCTGCACGCGCAGCTCGGGGGGGCCATCGACCGGATCGCGCTTGCCCGCGCGCACCAGCAGCACCACCAGCAGGAACACGTAGAGCACGTCGGCGCCGGAGAACTGCAGCACCTTGATGTTGGTGAGCACGCTGAACTTGCTGTTGAGCACCTGGCCGATGGGGAAGAGCCACGACTGGTAGGCGTCGTGCGAGTCGCCCATCCGCTCGGTGGTGAGCGTGAGGAAGAAGACGAGCCAGACCGACTGGCGCAGCGGGATCCACCAGAACAGATAGAAGATCCCGGTGACGAGCACCGGCGCGCTGGCGAGCAGCAGGTCCTCGCCGCGCGAGTAGACGAGCAGCGCCAGCGTGGCGAAGGCCGCGGCCAGCATCGCGACGATGGCCGAGGGTGGAAGGCGCGCTCTCGCTGCGGCGACGCTCAACGAGCTCCTCACGGACCGCGCAGCTGCGCGAGCACCGGCACGCCGAGCAGCCGCTCGATCTGCCAGCGGCGCACGATGCGCCCGACCACCAGCTCGATCCCCGCGCAGACGAAGAGCGCGAGCAAGAGGCCCAGGCCGAGGCCCGCGCCGATCACCATCGGCGGCTTCAGGTTGTCCGGCTTGGTGGGGAACTGCGCCGGGCGGATGACGATGAAGCGCTGCTTGAACGCCGCTTGCGTCGTCTCGAGATCGATGTGCGCGCTGTCGATGCGATCGAGCAGGTTGTTGTACTTGAGGCTGAGCATGCGCAGCTGCGCGCTCTCGTAATCCTGCTCCGGATCGCCGGTCGAGCTGAGCGAGATGTCGCGCGGGAGGGTGAACGGCTTGGTGGAGACGCCGCGCGAAGGCTGCACGAGCGGCGGCTCGACGGTGCTCTCCGCGCCCAGCTCCTTCTCGAGATCGGCCACGTCGGCCTTGAGCGCGGCCAGCTGCGGCGAATCGAACTGGAGCGCGTCGAGCCGCTGCTGCGCGTCCTGCACCAGCGGGTGCTGGCTGGTGTAGAGCGACTTGAGCTGCGTCAGCTCCTTCTGCACCGCATCGAGCCGCTGCGCGCGCGCCTCTTCCATCGCCTGCACGTCGCGCCGCTTGGCGAGCAGCACCGCCTGCTGCGAGTCCAGGCGGTTCGGGTCGACCACCGGCGTCTCCGCGGCCTCGTCGGCCTTGGCCTTCGCCTCCTCGGCCTCCTTGCGGGTGGGCCGGTGCGCCGCCGCCGCCGGGACGCGCGCGCGAGCCACCGGCGCGTGCGCGCGCTCGGCCTTGTTGGCGCGCATGCGGGCCAGCTCCTCGTCGATCTCGCTGCGCACCGAGGTGGCGTGGCTGCCGAGGATCGCCAGCGTCTCGGTAATGTCGGAAACCTCCGACGCTTCCTTGCCCGCCAGATAGTTCTGCTGCGCGACCGCCGCCAGCTTGTAGGCGAGCTCCGGCGTCTGCCAGGTCACGCCGATGGTGACCACGCCCTCGTTGGTGACGGTGGCCCAGAGCTTCTTCTCCAGCGTGCCGAGCACGCCGTCGCGCACGTCCTCGTCGGTCTCTTTGCGGCGCAGCAGCTTCTTGTAGACGAAGTCCTTGAGCACAGTGGCCGGCGAGCGCGTCGCCTTGTAGGCCTCGACCAGGTTGGTCTGGCGCACCAGCGTCTCCATCGAGAGCCGGCTCATGATCATCTCGACCGCGCCGCGCGTGGGCAGGTCGTCGGCCGAGCGCACGCGGCTGCCGCGCAGCGCGAGCACTTGTGTCTCCACCGTGTACGACTTGGGCAGCGCGAAGAGGATCGCCAGCGTCGCGACCAGCACGCCCACGAACACCAGCGCGAAGACCTTCTTGTGGCGCGCGGGAGAGGTGAGCAGCAGCACCGCGTAGTCGCGCGCCAGCGCGTAGTCGAAGAGATCGCCGTCGTCGCTCTGGCGCGTCGGCAGCTCGGGCCGGAGCGGCGGCGTTGGGATGGCGGGCGGCATGGTGGGCGGTCTCAGTTCTGCGGGTAGTAGATCTTTGGATAGAGGTAGAGCAGGGCGAACAAATAGAGCAGAGCGAAGGCGGCAGTGGCAACCAGCGCCTTCTTCAGCCCGCGCCGCGGATTTTTGTCTCGCGCGGCGACGATGGGGATGAAGATCGTCGCCAGCACCAGCGACAGCAGCAGGAGCTTGTACATCGCTAGAACGTCCCCGTTTCGACGGCGGCGACCGCGAAGTAGGCGGTCCATTGGAAGCCCGCCAGGCCGGCGGGCGCGAGCGCGGTCGAGAGCCAGGCCGCGCGCGCGCCGACGACAAATTGGAGGAAGCGCGCCGGCTGCACCGCCGCGCGCAGCTCGGTCTGTGCCATCGAGCCGGCGAGCGACCCGTACGCGCGCGCGACCAGGCCCGACGCGGAGAGGAGCAGCTCGGGCAGCGGCCGCACGTCGAGCGCGGCGTCGCCCTGCGCGCGCTGGTAGATGCCGATGGTGAGCGGGCTGATCGCGTTGGTGTTGGTCGCGTGCAGCGAGAAGGTCATCGGCAGCGTCCGGTCGGGCAGGTCGATGTAGAGCGCCGCCGCGCCGAGCGGCACGGTCGCCTGCTCGCTGCCGGGCCCGGCGTCGGGCGGCGTGCGCGCGCCAGGCAGCGTCGCGTCGGCGAGGCTGATGCCCGCGGCCAGCTCGGCGCGCACGTCCTGGGTGAAGCGGCGGTGGTAGCCGGCCATGATCCCGAGCAGGCCCGCGCGCTGATCGCCGCTGACGATCGACTCGCTGCCGTCCATCGTCGCCGAGAGCGAGTCGATGCGCGAGAGCGCGTAGTCGAGCTGCTCGTGCACCAGCGGCCCGTGCTGCAGCGGCAAGATCGCGCGCGAGGCCGCGCCGAAGCCGCCGCTCAGGAAGAAGGCGGCGCCGAGCGTGTTGGTGAAGCGCGCGCTCAGCGCCGAGGCGAGGCTGAGCCCCGCGGAGAGGTTCACGCTGTGGATGATCTGCGCCGCTGGCAGCAGCTCTGGCGTGGCGGGCTGCACCGGCGTGGTCGGGCTGGTGGGCGTCGCCGCGGGTCCAAGCAGCGAGATGATGCTGCTGCCGAACTCGGCGTGCTCTTCCATCTGAAGGCGCACGCGCGGCGAGAGCAGCATCGACTCGTCGGCGTGGAAGCGATGCAGCGCGGTCACCGTGCTTCCGGCGATGCCGCCCATCACGATGCGCGGATCGTAGCCGCCGCTCGCCTCGTAATCGCCGGGCGCGCTGCGCACGTCGATCGTTGGATCCGCTTCGACCTCGGGCGAGTCCGGCATCGGGATCGTCGGCGAAGGCCGGCGCACCTCGAGCCGCAGCCCCAGGTCCCACGTCCCGCCGAGCGCGAGGAGCAGGCAGATGCAGGCGCCTGCCACCGCGATCACTCCACCACGATGATGTCGCCCGGCTGCAGGCGGAAGCTGGCCGCGCGGCCTTCGGCGCGGGTGAGCGCCCGCCAGGTGAAGCGGATGCGCGTGGTCTCCGGGCTGCCGCGCAGCAGGTAGATGCGGTCTCGGTGCGCGAAGTCGGTGAGCCCGCTCGCGGCGGCGATGGCCTGCAGGATGCCGGCGCTGCTGTCGAGCTGGAAGATGCCCGCGTGCGCCACCTCGCCGAGCACCGAGATCTGCACCGGCGCGCGATCCTCGACGGCGATGGTCACCAGCGGGACGTTGATGAAGTCCTTGAGCCGCGTCTGCAGCTGGAGCGCGAGCGCGTTGGGCGCGTAGCCGGCGGCGTCGACGTCGTTGAGGAACGGCAGCGAGATCTTGCCGTCGGCGCGCACCTTCATCCGGCCCGAGATCGAGTCCTGGTTGAGCACGCGCACGCTGAGCGTGTCTCCGGGCTGGATGAGGTACCCTCCGCTCTCGGCGGGGGCGGGATAGTCGTCGGCCCAGACGAACTTGCCCGGCCCGGTGCAGGCGGCGGTGAAGACCAGCGCGGTGGCAGCAAGCGCGCGCAAGCGCGGCAAAGAGATCGAGGGGCGCCCAAGCATCGGCTACGAGTACCACCCGGCTGCGAGCATAGAAAGATCGGCGGCTCGGGATCGGACTCCGCGGCGCGCAATCATCGCTGTGGCCAGTCGGACCAGGGCAGCGGCGCGGGGGTCCCGTCGAGCGCGTGCAGGAAGGCGAGCAGCGCCGCGCGATCGGCGGCGCTCAGCGTCTGCGGCTGCAGCAGCGGGTCGACCACGCCGACGAATCCGCTCTGTCCGCGGCCGCCGCCGGCGAGATGGAAATCGACCACCGCGTCGAGCGTGGCGAAGGTGCCGTTGTGCCCGTACGGTGCGCGCGCGCTGAGGTTGCGCAGCGAGGGCGTGCGGAACGCGCCGAGGTCGGCGTCGCTCGGCTGGTAGAGCGCCTCTTCGCCAGCGGGCGGCGGGCCGTCGAAGTACGGGCCGTGCGCGTTGAACGGATTGGCGAGCAGCGTCTGGATGCCGTCGGCGCGCCCGCGATCGGGCGCTTGCCCCGCGCTCGCGGCGACGCCCAGGTTGTGGAAGCGCACGTCGCTGAGCGCGGGACCCGCATGGCAAGCGGTGCAGCGCGCGCTGACGAAGACGCCCAAGCCGCGCTGCTCGTCCGCGCTGAGCGCGGTCAGATCGCCGCCGAGGAACTGATCGACGCGCGAGCCCCCCGCGCTCTGCAGGCGCAGATAGGCCTCCATCGACTTGCCCAGGTTCGCGACGATGCGGTTGATCGTGTCCTGATCGGCGGGCGCCATCGCGTCCCACGCGGCGCTCCCGGGCTTGCCCGCGGCGGGGAAGCGGCTCGCGTCGCTCAGGTCGGGCAGCGGACCGAACGCCGCCGCGTACATCGAGGCGTAGAGCGCCTGCAGCTGGTGCGCGATCTCCAGCCGCGTGAAGTTCATCTCCGCCGGGTTCTCCAGCGCGAAGAGCGGCTGCGACCAGAGCGAGTCGGCGCGGCCGTCCCAGAACTGGAAGCTCATCCGCGCGGCGTTGATGGTGGTGGGCGTGCGGCGGCCGACGAACCCCATCGCCTGCGGCAGCGCGAGGCCGTCTTGAAACTCGAGCTCGGGCTGGTGGCAGCTCTCGCAGCGCGTGTTCTGGTCGGACGAGAAGCGCGCGTCGAAAAAGATCTGGAAGCCGAGCTGCGCGGCGGCGGGCGAATCGGCGAAGTCGTTGCCCCGCGCGGGCGGGAGCGCCGCCGGCAGCTGCAGCGCGGAGGCCTCGTCGCACGCTTCGCCGGAGAGGCCGGCCGCCTCGCACGCGGGTGAGCTCTTGCCCTTCGCGCAGCCGAGCGCGCCCGCGAGCAGCAGGGCGGCCGCGCTCAAGATCGTGCGCTCGCGGTGCCGGTCAGGGCGCATAGACGAAGCACGCGCTCTCGTCGAACGAAGGGATGGCGGGCACGTTCTCTTCGAAGCCCAGGTTGTCCCAGGTGCGGCTGTCTACGAACGGCGCGTCGTCGAGGTAGTAGCGCTGGCCGGTGCGCAGCCAGTAGCTGACGTTGAACTCCTGCCGCTCCGCCGCCGAGTGGTAGAGGACCTGGCCGAAGCCGATGGCGGCCTCCGGCATGGTCAGCGGCGCAGAGGGGAAGTCGTTGCAAAGCCGCTGCTGGCCGTTGACGAACAGCACCGCGCGGTCGCGCCGCAGCCAGAGATCGTACTGCGTGCGCGCGCCCACGCGCAGCTGGTCGTCGAGCATCGGCGCGGTGAGCACGCCCGCGCTCTCTTGCCGGTACCAGCTCGCCGGCCCGATGCCGGTCTGGCCCGGATAGGTCTGGAGGATCTGATCCGGATCGACATCGACCACGTTGGTGCGCACGCCCGCGTCGGAGAGGTTGACCATCACGCGCACGTCGGTCTCGGGGAAGGTGTTGGTCGGCGGCAGCGCCACCGACCAGCCGCCGCGCATGAAGATCTGGAAGCAGTTCCATCCCTGCGCGACCGGGTCGAGGCCGTCGGGATCGAAGAAGAAAGGGGTCTGGATGAGGTCGCCGAGCAGCTCGCCGTTCGCGTCCATCGTGCCGCCGTCCTGGTCGGCGCCGCAGACGAAGAGGTTCCAGTAGCGCCGCTCGCTGGCGTCGCTCTGCACCTCGTAGGTGATGTGCAGGTACGCCGTGTCCGACGGATGCGCGAGCTGGCGCGGATAGGCGATGGCCGAGGAGAAGATGTCGGTCTGCCAGTCGGCGAGGACCATCTGCAGGCCGCCCCGCGCGATGTACGGGTGGAACATGTTGTCGGTGATGTCGCCCGCCGCGTCCTCGTCGTGGTGCGCGCCGTACGAGTAGATGCTCCACTTGCTGTTCTGCCAGAGCTGGCCGTTCTGCGAGGCGTGGTACGGCGGCGCGTCGGGCACTGACTTGATGAAGACCGGCTGGTCGCTCTCGTCGGAGAAGTCGTCGAAGAAGGTGGCGGTGAGCGGCGCGCCGTTGCCGGTGGGCACCACGTGCACCGTCTGCGCCGCGAGCACGCGCGGGTCGCCCGGAGGCGCGGGCTGCGCGGCCTTCGTCGCCGGGCCCTGTCCGTTGATGATCAGCGCGCCGTAGGCGGCGCGAACTTCGTCCTCGGTGAAGAGAGAGAACACGCCCTGCGCAGCCGGCTCGACTTCGCTGTTGGTCACGTCGATGTCGTGGTGGTCGGCCGCGATCATCCCCGGGAACGGGCAGGGGCGATCGAGCGCTTCGACCACCACGTCGCCGGCGTCGAAGAGACCGTTGATCTCGAGGAGCGCGAGAGGCACGCCCGCATCTGTCGCGGGCAGGTTGTGCTGCACCAGCCCCGCGCAGAAGATCGTCGTGCCGCTCACCGACTCGAGGCCGCCGTCGAGCGCGACGGTCGCGGGCAGCGCGTAGGCGCGGTAGTCGGCCGCGCCCGGCATCGGCGCGAGCACGAGCTGCGCGCTGTCGCGGTTGGCGAGCACCTGGAGCACCAGCAGCGGCGGGCCAGCGTCCGGTCCGCCATCTGCGCCCGCGTCGAGCGGGCCGCCGTCGAGAGGGCCGGCGTCGAGAGGGCCGGCGTCGCCTGCGTCGCCGCCGTCGTGCAGCGAGCTCCTGCCCCGGCACCCGGCGAGCACCAGCGTGAGCGCGAAGAGAGCAGAGCCAACGTTTCGAGAAGCGGTTGCCACGCATCTCAGGCTAACAGAAGACCGCGCAGGCGGAGCGCGGCTTGGCGCGATCTTCCGCCGCGCCTCCGCTAGCCCGCGGCGCGCCGATGGTCCGCCAGGTCGCTCTGGGCGCGGGCGCGCGAGCCGGCCTCCTCGCGCACGCCGCGGAAGTACTGCATCCCGTAGACGAGCGTCGTGCCGCGCAGCGCGAGCGCCTCGAGGCCGGCGCGGGCGAGCAGGCTCGAGAGCGCCATCGCCGCGCGCGCGAGCGTCTCCGCCGCGCGCGGGGCGCGCACGGCGAAGAGGAGAAACGGCCGCGAGATCGGGTTGACCTGCGCGAGGAACGCCCACGGAGAGACCGCCGGCAGCTGCGGGTGCTTCTGGGCGATGCGCGAATCGTAGACGCCGTAGAGGAATGCGCGGCGCAGGAAGATCTCGAGGCTCTCGTGATCCGAATGGTGCGTGGTGAAGGCCGCCTCCGAGAACGCGATCTGCGCGCCGTCCTGCTCGAGGCGGATGCCGAGGTCGCGATCCTCCGAGCGCTGCAGAGCGGGATCAAAGCCGCCCACGCGCAGGTAGGCCTCGCGGCGGAAGCTGACGTTGCCGGTGCAGAGCGCCGCGCCGTGCACGGGCTCTCCGCGCGTCGCCGCCGCGCGCTGCTGCTCGAGCTGCCAGGCGTGGAAACGCTCGAACAGCGGCATCGAGGCGAGCGCGTCCGACGAACGGATGCAGCCGAGCACCAGCGTCTTGCCCGCCTCGTGCGCGGCGAGATGTGCGCGGAGGAATCCGGTCGGCAGCTGCATGTCGTCGTCGACGATGACGATCACTTCGCCGCTCGCCGCGCGGATGCCGCGATCGCGCGCGGCCGCGGCGCCGGCGTTCGCCTGCTCGATCAGCTGGTAGCGGAACGGAAAGGTCTGCCCCGCGAGCGCGGCGCGGGCGGGTTCGCGCGAGCCGTCGTCGACGAGGATCAGATCGAACGCGGGCGCGCCGCTCGCCGGATCGACCAGATCCTGCCGCGCGAGATCGGCGAAGAGGTTGAGCAGCAGGCGGCTGCGGTTGAATGTCGCGACGACCACCGTGAGCGTGCGCATGCGCGCTTCTATCTAGCGCGAGGTGCGCGCTGGCGGCCTGTCTTTTCGAGGAACCGTGGTAGCTTCCCCGCTCTTATGAGCCGTGAAACAGAGCCTGCGCCGCGCGGCTTGGGATACGCGGCCCGCCAGTTTTCTCGCGGCGTGCGCGGCGACTTCGCGCAGATGCAAGCAGGCCGCGCCAAGTACCTCGGCGACCGCATCGAAGGCTGGCAGCTCCCGCTCGAGGCGATCCGCAAGATCGGCTTCCAGATGCTGATCGCCATCCGCGGGATGCAGTTCTTCCGCGACGCCGGCTTCTCGCTGGGCGCGCAGTTCGCCTCGCGGATGATCCGCTACATCTACAACGCCGAGATCCACTGGGACGCGCAGCTCGCGCCGGGCCTCTACATCATGCACGGCAACGGCCTGGTGATTGGCGGCTCGGTCACGGTGGGCGAGGGCTGCGTGCTCAGCCAGAACGTCACCCTCGGCGCCGCCTACGATTCAGAGACCGGCACCAACGCGGGCCCCACGCTCGAGCGCGACGTGCACGTCGGGCCGGGCGCGACGCTGCTCGGCCGCATCACCATCGGGGCGGGCACGAAGATCATGGCCGGCTCTGTGCTCAGTGTCTCAGTGCCGCCCGGCTCTCTGGTGGCGCCGCCGCAGCCGGTGGTGAGCGAGCGGCGCTCCCTCGCCTCCGCGCAGCCGGAGGCGGCCCAGGTTCCCGCGGCCGCGCCAGGCGCGGCGGAGCGCAGCTGATGCTCGACGACATCCTCCAGCGCATCCAGAAGAACCGCGAGCAGCCGCTGCAGGAGGTGGCCCGCAAAGGGCTCGACTATCTCGTCTCGACCGCGCGCACGAAGGTCGTGCTGCGCGCCTGCGATTCGGTCGGGCCGGGCACGCGCGTGTCGGGGCTGCCGCGCGTCGTCAATGAGGGTCACATCTCCATGGGCGCGAACCTGCTCTTGATGAGCACCTGGAATCCGGTGGAGCTGGTCACCTCGCCGGGGGGGCGCATCGAGATCGGCCGCGACGTGTCGATCAACTTCGGCACCAGCATCCGCGCGGGCCAGCGCGTCTCCATCGGCGACGAGGCGATGATCGGCCAGTACTGCATCCTCGACGACGGCGAAGAGCCGGAGCGGGTCGGCGGCGCGCAGGAGCGCACGGTCCGCGAGCCGCATCGCGCGCTGGCGGGACCGCTGCGGGAGCCGCGCGAGATCATCATCGGCAAAGGCGCCTGGCTCGCCGGCCGCGTGACGGTGCTGCCCGGCGTGACCATCGGTGACGGCGCGGTCATCAGCGCGGGCAGCGTGGTCGAGAGCGACATCCCCGCGGGCGTGATCGCCGGCGGCATCCCGGCGCGCGTGCTGCGCAAGTTGGCTCCTGGCGCGGCCGCGCGCGATTCGGCGATCGCGGAGCACGCCGCATTCGTTCCGCCGGCCGCCGCGCCGAGCGCTCCCGCGCCAGCGCCCGCGCGTCCGAAGATCGAGCACCGCGGGCTCCTGCTGGCCGACTTCACCATCGATGAACTCACGCAGCGCCTCTCCGACGATGTCGAAACGCCCGGCCTCGAGGCGGAGACCGGCTTCTTCGATCAGGTCGCGCAGACGCTCCTGCAGGGCGTGCCCGCCGAGCGCGCGCAGTTCGCCATCGTCTGGACGCGGCCCGAGGCGGCGCTGCCCTCGTTCGCGCGCGTCGCCGCGTTCGAATCGGCCGCAGGGCTGGACGACGCGCTCCTCGCCGAAGTCGACGCGTTCTGCGCGCTCATCGCCCAGGGCTGCGCGCAGCAGAAGGCGGTCTTCGTGCCGAGCTGGACGATGCCTCCTTGGCAGCGCGGCTTCGGCATGCTCGACGCGCGCCCGGGCGGCGCCACGCGCGCGCTCGCGCTCGCCAACGCGCGGCTGTTCGAGTCGCTCGCGAAGATCCCCAACGCCTACGCGCTCAACGCGCAGCGCTGGATCGACGCCGCCGGCAAGGGCGCGCACAACATCAAGGGCTGGTACCTCGGCAAGGTCCCCTTCTCGGGCGAGGTGTTCGCCGAAGCGGTGCGCGACGTGAAGGCGGCGCTGCGCGGGCTCTCCGGCCAGGCGCGCAAGCTGATCGTCGTCGATCTCGACGACACGCTCTGGGGCGGCATCGTCGGCGACGTCGGCTGGCAGCAGCTGCGGCTGGGCGGCCACGACGGCGTCGGCGAAGCGCTGGTCGATTTCCAGCGGCAGCTCAAGGCGCTCACCCGCCGCGGCATCGTGCTCGGCATCGTCAGCAAGAATGAAGAGTCGGTTGCGCTGGAGGCGATCGACAAGCACCCCGCGATGGTGCTCAAGCGCGAGGACTTCGTCGGCTACCGCATCAACTGGAACGACAAGGCGCGCAACGTCGCCGAGCTCGCGGCCGAGCTGAACCTGGGTCTGCAGTCGGTGGTGTTCCTCGACGACAACCCGGCCGAGCGCGCGCGCGTGCGCGAGACGTTGCCGGAGGTGCTGGTGCCGGAGTGGCCGGCCGATCCGATGCACTACCCGAGCGCGCTCGCGTCGCTGCGCTGCTTCGACGCGCCGGCGCTCAGCCGCGAAGATCTCGAGCGCACGCAGATGTACGGCGCGGAGAAGAAGCGCGAGGCGCTGCGCGCGCAGGTGACCGATCTCGACGAGTGGCTCAAGACGCTCGGCATCCACCTCAAGGTGGAGGCGCTGGGCGCGGCGAACCTGGCGCGCTCGGCGCAGCTGCTCAACAAGACCAATCAGCTCAACCTCTCGACGCGCCGGCTCACCGAAGCGGAGCTGACCGCGTGGGCGGTGCAGCCGGGCCGCGCGCTCTACGCGCTCAGCGTGTCCGATCGCTTCGGCGACGCCGGGCTCACCGGCCTGCTCTCGGTGGAGCGCGAAGGGAACAGCGAGACCGCGCGGGTGGTCGACTTCGTGCTCAGCTGCCGCGTGATGGGGCGCAAGATCGAGCAGGCGATGCTGCACCTCGCGGTCGAGGAGGCGCGCGCGCTCGGCGCGGCGCGGCTCGAGGCGCGGCTGTTGCCTACCGCGAAGAACAAGCCGACGCGCGAGGTGTTTGACAAGGCGGGCCTCGAGCGGCCCGAGGAGAACCTCTACGCCTGGCCGGCGGCGCAGGACTACGCGCTGCCTGCGTCGATCGCGCTGGAGCGGATCCGGTGAGCGCGGTCGAGCGGCTGCGAGTCGCGCTGCTCTTGCGCGCCTGCGATCGGGTCGGCGCCCACGCTCGCCTCGAGGGCGCGCCCTGGATCGACAACCGCGGCCGGCTGGAGCTGGGCGAGGGCGTGTCGATCTCGTCCCGGCCGGTGCAGTCGCGCCTCTTGGTGGCGCGCGGCGCGCTGCTGCGGCTCGGCGACGGCGTCCGCGTCGGGCAGGGCGCGGCCATCTCGGCCTACGCGCGCGTCGAGATCGGCGAGGGCAGCACGCTGGGGCCGTTCGTCGCCATCGAGGACACCGACTACCACGTGCCTGGCGACCGCCTCGCGACGCCGCGGCCCGCGCCGGTGCAGATCGGGCGCAACGTCCGCATCGGCGCGCGCAGCACCATCTTGCGCGGCGCGGAGATCGGCGACGGCGCGCAGGTGGCGGCCGGCAGCGTGGTGAGCGGCGTGGTCGCGCCAAACGCGCACGTCGGCGGCGTGCCCGCGATGCAGCTGCGCGCGGTCGGCGCGGAGGCCGGCGGACCCGGCGCTGCGCTCGACGGCTCGGGCGTGAGCGCACGGGTCGTCGCGGTGGTGCAGCGCGTGCTCGGGCTGCGCGAGCAGCCTTCGCTCGAGAGCGGACCCGCGCAGATCAAGCAGTGGGACTCGCTCGGCGCGCTCAAGCTGCTGCTCGCGCTCGAGGAGGACCTCGGCCTTTCGCTCGGCGAGACCGCCGTGGCGAAGGCCCGCTCGGTGCGCGACCTGGTCCACGCTGTCGAGGCCGCGCGTGCGGCCGCGTAGCCCGCGATGAGCGAGCTCCTCGATCGCCTGCGCCGCAGCCGCGCGCGCGAAGGCTCGCTGCCGATCGCGGAGCTCCTGGCTCGAGTCTTCGCGGTGCCGCTCGGGCTCTGGCACGCGCACGGCGCGCTGCGCGGCTGCGAGCAGGTCGGACGCTGGCCGCGCACCCGCGGGGAGGTCCACCTCGAGGGCGCGCAGATCCGCCTCGGCGACGAGTTCAGCGCCGACGGCCGCTTCGCGCCGGTCACGCTCATCTCCGCAGGCGCGCCGCTCGAGATCGGCTCGCGCGTCTTCATCAACTTCGGAAACACGCTGCGCGCCGCGGCGCCGCTGCGGCTCGGCTCCCGCATCGACATCGGCCCGCACGGGAGCATCGACGCGAGCGACGCGCCCATCGAGATCGGCGACGACGTCTGGCTGGGCGCGCGCGTGCACGTCCGCTCCGGCGCGCGCATCGGCGCCGGCTCGGTGGTCGCGGCCGGCAGCGTCGTCGAGGGAGCGTTCCCCGCGGGCGCGCTGATCGGCGGCCGGCCCGCGCACGTGCTGCGTTTCACCGGCGGGCGCGGCAAGAGCCTCTCCGACGCGAGCCGCCCGGTTCCCCCGGCTCCTCGCTCGGGTGCGCACGAGCAATCCCCGGCCGCCGCGCTGCACACGCAGGCGCCGCTGCCGGCCGGCGCCGACCGCTGGCATGCGCGTGCGGCCGCTCCTGGCGCGGACGCGCGCGTGCTCGGCGCACCGTTCGTTGGCCTGCACGGCTGCGCGTCGATCGGCGCCCGCTTCTCGCTGCGCTCGGCGCCGGCGCTCTCGCATCTGGTGGTCGCGCCGGGCGCGCGGCTGCGCATTGGCGACGACGTCGTGATCGGCGATGGCGCCGCCATCAGTGTCCGCTCGGGCTTGGAGATCGGCGATCGCGTCCGCTTCGGCCAGGGCGTGATGCTGCTCGACTTCGCCTTCCATGCCATCGGGGCGGAGGGGCGCCTGCCGCCGCCGAAGCCGATCTCGATCGGCGCGGACGCGCAGCTGGGCGACCGCGTGATCGTGCTGGGCGGGGTGAGCATCGGCGCTGGCGCGCGCGTCTGCGACGACGCCGTGGTGACGCACGACGTGCCGGCCGGAGCCAGCGTCGCCGGAGCGCCCGCGCGCGAGACCGGTGGGCGCTAGCTGTGGTGTCTCGATAGGTTGTTCACAAGTGCGGTGACCTAGAAGTGTTCATCCGGTCCCGGTCGTGGCGGAGTGCGGCTGTCCAAGGCTGCACCCGACAACAGAGACCGGATGAACATC
>Ga0302196_10000050_pt1 | contig 107272 bp, 97 predicted proteins | sample II_Bog_N1_3_FD_198794 | JGI IMG/M metagenome (GOLD analysis project Ga0302196, IMG submission 198794) | Peat permafrost microbial communities from Stordalen Mire near Abisko, Sweden - II_Bog_N1_3 | ecosystem: Environmental > Terrestrial > Soil > Wetlands > Peat | place: Sweden: Abisko... | reverse complement strand
ATCAGCGGCACCAGCACAGGTGGCGTGAGCGTCTCGGTCGCGGGGCTCGTCGGTCAGTCGGCGGCCCGCCCGGTGCGCGGCACCGTGCAGGTCTCGGTGGTCGCCAGCGCGAACTCGGGGCTTTCGGCGCTCGAACTCAACGCCACCGACGCGGATGGCGGTACCAAGAACTTTGCGGCCGACGGCGGCGTCATCGCGCCCATGACCGTGTTTGCGCTCGACACCACCACGCTCTCCGACGGTGTCGGGACGCTGACGGCGCGCGCGACGCCGAACGACCAGACAGTGCAGCCGGTCACCTCGGCTGCGTTCCCGATCACCATCGACAACACCGCGCCGGTGCTGACCTCGAGCGATGTCATTCCGACCGCGAAGACCGGCTCGGAGATCACGCTGGCCGTGACGGCCTCGGAGCCGCTCGATCCCACCACGCTGCAGGCCGTGGTCACCAACGCGACGAACACCGTCGTTGGCAACGGCACGGTCACCGCGCCCAGCAGCGGGCTGATCTACCAAGTCTCCTTCGGCGTCACCGAGGAGATCAGCACCGGCAGCTACACGCTCACCGTCAGCGGCAGCGACCTGGCCGGGAACCCGGCGGCGCCGCTGGCCAAGACGTTCCAGGTGCAGGCGCCCGTGGCCCTGACCAGCTCGAACCTTTCCATCACCTCGTCGGCGAACGTGATCTCGGGCGGGCTGCCCACCGGCGCGGTCGGCACGACGTTCACCATTGCGCTGACGCTGCCGAACGGCCTCACTCCGGCGACCAACGGTGTTTCGATCTCGCTGCTTCTCGCCAACGCCTCTGCTCCCAATCCGCTGACGGTCACCGCTCCTTCAGGAAGCCAGACGGCCTACACCGCGACGTACCAGGTCCAGCCCGGTGACTCGGCCGGCATTGGAACTGTGCAGGTCAAAGTCACGGATGCAGCGAACAATCAGAGCACGGTGAGCGGTCAGCTCTTCATCGACCTGAGCGTGCCGGCCATCGTCGGCATCACGGTCGATCACTCGTTCGTTCTCGACCCGAGCACGGTCACCATCACCGGCACCGCGACCAAGGCGCTCTCCGCCGCGACCATTACCTCGAGCAACTCGGACAGCGGGAGCTGCCTCTGCGGCGCGACGCCTCATGACTGCAGCCAGGACGAGGGCGACGCGTCGCCGCTGGTCACCTGCACCCTCTCGGTCTCGCACCCCGCGACCGGTTCGCCGAGCACGGCGACCATCGTGCTGACCGACCTGCTCGGCAACGAGTCGCCGACTGCAAGCAGTGACGCGGCGAACTTGTATCTCTACCAGGCGAGCTACGAAGTGGTGAACGCGGCGGCGGTGACCAGCCTGACCTTCCCGAACCTCACCTCGGCGATCACCATCACGTCGGGCAACTCAACGCTGCTGCTTCCGAAGTTTGCCAACGGGCAAGGGACGATCACCGCGGACAACGGGCAGCTCTCGCCGGGCCCCGTCAGCTCGAACTCGCCGGTGTCGATCGCGCCGACGGCCCCGACCACGCACTACACCTTGACCGTCGCGGGCGAAGCTGGCCCGGCGGCCACGGCGACCGCGACCGTCACGGTGGCGCCGATCCCGGTTGCCACCATCACGGCGAGTGCGCCGAGCGCAACGGCCAACAATCCTGTCCAGCTGACCATTGGGTTCAGTGGGAACGACACGCCGGCGCACGTCTCGGTCTCGCGCACGGTCGGTGGCGTAACGACCCAGTTCACCGGCCCCTTCTCGTCGCCGCAGACCCTCCAGGACGTGCCGGCCGCGACGACGACGTACACGATCACCGTCACCAACGCCGCGGGGGCGCAGGCCAGCCAGTCGGTGGTGGTGAGCGTTGGACCGCTGCCGTCCGGCACGCTCTCGATCACTTCGATCAACAACGTCGCGACCGTGGGTACGCCGACCTCGGCGACGGTGACGTCGGCCAACCCGGTCCAGTTGACCGCCACTTTCTCCAACGGCACGGCGGTCGTCACCAATAGCTTGAACAGCAGCACCCTATCGCCCACGACCGCGACCGCGTTCTCGATCACCGCACCGACGGTCACCGTTGCGACGCCGGTGAGCTACACGCTCACCGTGACCAACCCGGTGACGGGGGTGAACTCGTCGGCGACGATCATTCTCAACGTCGTGCCGGCGGCGTCGTGCACCGGCTTTGCGGTTGCTGCCACCACGATCACCTCGGGCCTCTCGACCCAGCTCGTCCCGACGTTCTCGGGCGGCACGGGCACGGTCACTTGCACGGGAAGCGGCTGCGGCGTAAACAACGTCACGGTGGGCTCCGGCGTCCCCATCTCGGTCTCCCCGACCGCGGCCTCGAACATGTACACGCTGTCTGTCGCGAACGCGGCCGGCAGCGCTGCGACCTGCTCGGGCAACGCCAGCGAGACGGTCTCGGTCGTTGCTGCGGTGGGCCCGATGACGATCACTCCGGCTGCGTTGACGGTGACCGCGGGAGCCGGGAGCCTCACGGCGACCTGCGTCGCGAGCGGCGCGACCAGCTACTCGTGGCAGATCTCCGGCGGCACGGCCAACTCTGCGACGAATACGTCCAGCTTGACCTATACGGCCGGCTCGGCGGGAACGCTGCAGCTGACCTGCACGGCCTCGAACAGCGCGACCACTCCGCAGTCGGTGACGGGCACGCAGAACGTCACCGTGATTGCCGCGGCGGGTGTCGCCACGGTCGTGGGCGCGCCCACGACGGTCACCACGGGAGCGGGCAGCCTGACGGCCAACTGCCTTTCGGCCAATGCGTCGAGCTACCTCTGGAACATCACAGGCGGCGGGACGATCAACTCGGGCGGGACGACCAACCAGATCACGTTCACGGCGGGTGCCGCGGGTACGCTGACGCTGACCTGCCAGGGACAGAACGCGCTCAATGCGACGGGCACGCTGAGCGGAGTCGCGAACGTCACAGTACTTCCCGCAGTTGGAGCGGCGACCGTCAGCGGCACGTCCGCGACCGTCACGGCGAACACGACGCTTACTGCCACGTGCACGTCGACGAACGCGACGTCCTACGTCTGGACGCTCGGAGGAACCAGCGGCGGCGCCATTCTGAGCGGACAGACGGAAGCCACGCTGGTGTTCAACTCCGGCTCCACCGCGCCCGGCACGGTCACGCTGACCTGCCAGGGCAAGAATGCAGCAGGCAGCACGGGAGCGGTCAGCACGCCGACGACGTCGATGAACGTGGTCGCAGGAGTCGGCCCGATGACGATCACTCCGGCTGCGTTGACGGTGACCGCGGGAGCCGGGAGCCTCACGGCGACCTGCGTCGCGAGCGGCGCGACCAGCTACTCGTGGCAGATCTCCGGCGGCACGGCCAACTCTGCGACGAACATGTCCAGCTTGACCTATACGGCCGGCTCGGCGGGAACGCTGCAGCTGACCTGCACGGCCTCGAACAGCGCGACCACTCCGCAGTCGGTGACGGGCACGCAGAACGTCACCGTGATTGCCGCGGCGGGTGTCGCCACGATTTCGGGAGCGCCCACGACTGTCACTGCCGGTACGATCGGACTCACCGCCACGTGCGCCGCGAGCAACGCCGCGACCTACGCCTGGACGCTTTCCGGAACGCCGGGAGGGACGATCACTAGCCTCACCAACATCAGCCAGATCACCTTCACGGCGGGCGGTCCTGCGGCCGGCACCCTGACGCTGTCCTGCGCGGGTGTGAACAGCGTTGGCACCAGCGGCACAGCCAGCTCCTTGACGACCATCAACGTGGCCGCCGCAGCGGCGAGCGCTTCCGGCTCGTTTGGCGGGCCGTTCCTCGTGATCGATGGAAAGCCGATCACCTTCACGCTTCCGACCTTCAATGCGGCGACCACCACGGCCTTCATCCAGGTCGCGGGATCGAACGTGACGCCGGACATCCACTCGGCGGGCACGAGCTACATTTTGACCGAGACGCCCACCACGACGACGACGTTCTCTCTGGTCGGCTACAACGCGGCAGGATCCTCGACCGCGATGGGCAGCGTCACCGTGCACGTCGCCGGTTCGTTCTCCGGCGACAGCCTCGCGAGCGCACTCTACGGGAGTGCAGCGGCCGCGATCGGAGGATCGGGAGCCCACGCTGGGCAGATCTTGATCATCGGCGGCGCCTCCACCGCGGCGACCCCGGGATCGAACACGGCGCTCCCGACCGGCAGCACCGCGACGTACTTCTTCAACCCCAACACCGGGACCATCACCACCGGGCCGACGATGACCAATGCCCGCGCGTTCCACACGGCGACTGCGTTCGCGGTCGGAGCTGTCGGAAAGATCCTGATCGCGGGTGGCGCGGCCACGCCGACGACGAGCGCGTTTGAGCTCTACGACGACACCGCTGGCACGATCAGCGTGGTGGGAACGAATACGATGGGGATCTGTCTGCACTCGGCAGTGCTGCTCGACCCGGCCACGGCTGCCATCGGCCTCTTCGGCGGCACCGATTGCACGGCGACCAACGCTGGCCTGACCACGGTCGCGATCGTGAACGGCGTGACGGGCGTGGTCGTTTCGCCTGTGGGCAGCGGAAGCAATGGCCAGCTCACCGTCGGCCGCGCAGCTCCGACGGCGGTGCTGTTGGGCGCGACGAACAAGGTGCTGATCGCCGGCGGGTACACCACCAACGCGGCGAACCTGGCCTCGGCGGATATCTTCACGTACGTCTCGGCGACGCCTTCGACCAGCTCGACGGCAGCGACCGGCACGATGACCGCGACCGCAGGCCGCAGTGGCGCGACCAGCACGCTGTACACGGCGAGCACGTGCGATGGCGCCGGCGGCGGAGACTGCAAGGTGCTGGTTGCGGGCGGCAACGGTGCGGCGACGCACACTGCGGAGATCTATACCTATCACTCCGGTGCGGGGACCTTCGCCGCCACGACGAACGAGATGAATGCCCAGCGTCAGTATCACGCGGCCGCGCTGATCTCCTCGACGAGCGGGCTGGTTCTCCTCGCTGGAGGATTGGGCGCGACCGTGGCCCTGAAGAGCACCGAGGTGTTCGACCCGAGCAGCAGCAGCTTCTACACGGCTGCGCCGATGGCGCTGTCGCGGCAGCAGTTCTCCGCGACGATCGTGCCGGGATCGTCACCGGTCACGGCGGTGCTCGCGGGCGGATCGAGCGCGGTTCCGAACCTGGTCGAGGCGGAGACGGTCACGCCGTAGCGCAGCTTGCGGTTGCCGCGGTGAAACGGCACGGCGAGGGCAGCTCTTACCGCCCCCGCCGTCCCCCGAACGTCCCGCGGACGCCGAACCCGCCTCCGCCGAAGCCCCCCTGCTGCATCTGGGGGGGGCTCTCGAGCCAGAACTGCCACCACTGCTCGCCGTAGGCGTCCATCTTCATGCGCTTGTCGTTCTGCGCGCGCGAGAGCAGCGTCTTGAGCCGCTCGTCGCCCGGCACTTCCGCGACCGCGCGCTGGAGGATCTCCAGCGCCTTCTTGCGCTCGCCGCGCTTCTCTTCGCACCAGGCGTAGACAGCGTAGAGCAGCGCCTCGCCCTTGTTCGAGCTGATGGTCTTTTCGAACAGCTCCTCCATCTGCGCGAACTCCTTGCGGCGGTAGAGCTGCGCGCCGAGCATCGCCTTCGCAGGCCAGATCTTCAGCCACGCCTGCTTGAGGTGCGGCTCGGACTCGTCGAACTTTTTCTGCACGTAGAGGAGGGTGCCGATCTGTCCGTGCAGCTGCGAGGCGACGAGGAACTGCCAGCGCGCGAGCGCAAACCCGCTCGTGAGGATCTCGATGGCGCGCTCCGGCCGCTTGGCCGCGAGCTCCTTGTGCGCCGACTGGACCAGGGCCTCGAGCTGCTTTCCCGAGCGGCGCGCGAGCAGGACGTAGCTCGCGACCAGCGCGACGAGCGCGGGAAAGATCGCGCCGATGGTAGGCACCCAGCCCGGCACGCGCAGCAGCGCGAAGATGACGATTCCAGAGGCGATCGAGAGGATGAGGTTGAGCATCGGCGCTTTCAGTCCCGCCGGCCAAAGCGACCGGACGCAAAGAGGCGCACCCTCTACTCCCGGGCAGGCTTGGCGGCAAGCGGCGAGCGCATGAGGACGCTGCGCCATCGCGGCGTGCACATCGCTCGAAGTTGTTGTGGTGGCCCTCCCCGGAATCGAACCGGGACGATCTTGCGATCGGTGGATTTTGAGTCCACTGCGTCTGCCAGTTCCGCCAGAAGGCCCGCGAGAGCGTCCTAGCGCGCGGGTGCAGGCGGCGTCAACGCAAACGAGCGAGCGCCGTCAACAGCCGCAGCAAGATGTTGCGCAAGTGTTTAACGAGCGGGGAATTTTTCACCAGAGCGGCGGGGATTTCCGCCGCGCATCACACTTGCCTCACACGTCGATTTGTCATGCATCTGCTTGAAAATACGTGATTCTATCGAATCAGACTTACGGCACGTGTCTTGCGGAATGAAGCTGCGTGCACGGGAATGAATCCCGGGCAATCCCAAGGAGCTTCCATGATCCGCTCGATCGCCGCTGCCCTCGCCGCTTTCGCCCTCGTTTCCTTCGCCGCCGTCGCCGACGAGGCCGCGAAGAAGCCGGAAGAGAAGAAGGCCGAGAAGTCCGAGAAGAAGGCCGATAAGGCCGAGAAGAAGGCCGACAAGGCCGCCGACAAGAAGGACGAAGCGAAGAAGTAGTTTTTCTTCAGGCGATCGTTCGTTTCAAACGGGGCCCCCAGCGCTGCGAAGCGCGGGGGCTTCGTCTTTTTTGCAATTTGGCCGGATCTGGGACACCGGGGAACCACTCCCCAGTCGATCCGGGGCGAACTTCCGCAACCGCCTCCGGCCAGTTCTGACGGACCTCCAAAGATCAGCCGTTTACGTGGCTTCCTGGGTTGGCAAAGCACTTGCTCAATAGCTGCTCGTCGGCGGGAGTCGTTCCCGCCACATACCCCGGAGCAACCATGATCCGCTCGATCGCCGCCGCCCTCGCCGCTTTCGCCCTCGTCTCCTTCGCCGCCGTCGCCGACGACGCCGCCGCCCCGGCCGCCCCGGCCGCGGACGCGAAGGCCCCCAAGGCCAAGAAGGCCAAGAAGGCCAAGAAGGCCAAGAAGGACGCGGCCGCCCCGGCCGCCGACGCCGCCCCGGCCGCGAAGTAGTTTTCGCTTTTCCGGCGGTATGCTGGAATCTTCGAGGCCCCTGGCGCGAAAGCGCGGGGGCCTCGTCGTTTTTGTAATCTGCAGCGCCTCTTCTTCCCGCGGATAGACGCTCCCGATGGCCCATTACGATCCGCGCGACCGCTTCTTCCTGCAGGCGAAGAAGGACGGCTACCGCGCTCGCTCGGCCTACAAGCTCGACGAGATCCAGAAGCGGTTTCGCCTGATGCGCTCGGGCGATCGCATCCTCGATCTCGGCGCGGCGCCGGGCGGCTTCTGCCAGGTGGCCGCGAAGGTGGTCGGGCCCAAGGGGTTCGTGCTCGGCATTGATCTCGAGGTGATTCCGTCGCTGCCTCCGCCGGTGGTGACCTGGGCCGCCGACGCGTTCACGCCCGAACTGCTCGCCCGGCTGCGCAGCGAAGGCCGCGCGCCCTACGATGTGGTGCTCAGCGATCTCGCGCCGAAGACCTCGGGTGTGCACGGCGTCGACGAGGCGCGCTCGCTTGCGCTGGCCGAGCGCGCGCTCGATCTCGCCAGGCAGGTGCTGCGTCCGGGCGGGGCCTTCGCCGTCAAGCTGTTCATGGGCGCAGGCTTCGAAGAGTTCCGCGAGCTCTGCCGGAGCGCGTTCGGCAAGGTGAAGGCGATGAAGCCGGAGGCGAGCGTCGCGCGGCACAGCAAGGAGCTCTACCTGGTCTGCCAGGAGTTCAAGGTGCAGCTGCCGTCCGCACAATAAAGTTGCGCGCGACGTTTGCGGACGTGAAGGTCCGCCCCCATGAGCGAGACGCGCGCGCAGGTCGTGATCCTCGGCGGCGGATTCGGTGGGCTCGCAGCGGCGCGGGCGCTCGCGAGGGCCCCGGTCGATGTCACGCTGATCGATCGGCGCAACCACCATCTCTTCCAGCCGCTGCTCTACCAGGTCGCGACCGCGGCACTCAGCCCGGGCGAGATCGCGACGCCGATCCGCCGCATCGTGCGCGAGCAGCAGAACTGTTCGGTGATCCTTGCGGAGGCCGAAGGCATCGATGCCGCGCGCCGCGAGGTGCGCCTGCGCGAGGGCGCGCCGATCCGATTCGATCACCTGATCGTCGCGACCGGCGCGGCGCACAGCTTCTTCGGCCACGACGAGTGGGGCGCGTTTGCGCCGGGCCTGAAGACGCTCGAGGACGCGCTCGACATCCGGCGGCGCACGCTGCTCGCGTACGAGCAGGCCGAGCGCGAAGAAGATCCGCACGAGCGGCGCGCGCTGCTCACGTTCGTGGTGATCGGCGCCGGCCCGACGGGTGTGGAGATGGCCGGCGCGCTCGCGGAGATCGCGCGGCATGTGCTCACGCGAGACTTCCGCCGCATCGATCCCGCGAGCGCGCGCATCGCGCTGATCGAGGCGGGGCCGCGCATTCTTCCCTCGTACTCGCCGGAGCTTTCGCGCAAGGCGCGGGCGCGGCTGACGAAGATGGGTGTCGAGGTGCTGACCAACCACCGCGTGATCGGTCTCGATGCGCAGGGTGTGTCGCTCGAGGTGGAAGGGCACCTCTCGCGCATCGAAGCGCGCACGCTGGTGTGGGGAGCGGGCGTCGCCGCCTCGGCGATGGGCAAGGCGGTCGGCGTGCCGACCGATCGCGCCGGTCGCGTGCTGGTCGAGCCCGATCTCTCCGCGCCTGGCGCGCCGAACCTATTCGTGATCGGCGATCTCGCAGCGGTGCGCTGGAAGGGCGACGACTCGTTCGTGCCCGGCGTCGCGCCGGCGGCGCAGCAGGAGGGCCGCCACGCCGCGAAGATGATCCTCGCCGATCTCGCGGGCAAGCCGCGCAAGCCGTTTCGCTATCTCGACAAAGGATCGCTCGCGACCATCGGGCGCGCCGCCGCGGTGGCCGAGGTCGGCCAGCTGCGCACCGAGGGGCTCTTCGCCTGGCTGCTCTGGCTTGTCGTGCACATCGCGACGCTGATCGGCTTTCGCAACCGGCTGCTGGTGCTCGCGCAGTGGGCGTTTTCGTATCTGCGCTTCGAGCGCGGCGCGCGGCTGATCACCGGCGGCCTCCAGGGGCCGCCCGACTCCGCGCCGCGCGAGCTGAGCGCGGGCGCCGAGGCTACGCCGACGCCGGCTTCGCGCTCGCCGCAGGCCAGGCCGCGCTGAGCGCGACGCGGTTGCGGCCCGCGCGCTTGGCCCGGTAGAGCGCGATGTCGGCCGCGTCGAGCAGCTCCTCGGCGGTGGCGATCCCTTCGCTGGGAAGGAACGCGAGCCCGAGGCTCATCGTCGCGCGCACGCTGACGCCGCCGTGCGAGATCTCAAGCGCGCTCACGGCGCGAAGGATCCGCTCGCAGACCCGCTGGGCGCCGGCCGCGTCGGTCTGCGGGAGGATGAGCGCGAACTCGTCGCCGCCAAAGCGCGCCGCGGTGTCAAGCGTACGCACCGAGCGCAGCATCCGCTCGCCGATCGCGCGCAGCACCAGGTCGCCGAAGAGGTGGCCGTGCTCGTCGTTGATCGGCTTGAACGAGTCGAGGTCGAGCATCGCCAACGCGAACGGCTGGCGATGGCGGTGGTAGCGCTCTATCTCGATCTTCAGCCGCTCGAGCAGGCCGCGCCGGTTGTAGAGGCCGGTGAGCGTATCGGTGGTGACCAGCCGCTCCAGCTCGCCTCGCGCGAGGCGCACGCGATCGTGCGCGGACTTCTGGCGCAGCAGCGCGCGCACGCGAGCGAGCAGCTCCGGGCCGCCGCAGCTGCGGTCGATCGAATCGTCGGCGCCCGCGGAGAGCGCTTCGATCCGCTCGGGCGCGCCGCCGTCGCTCGCCATCAGCACCGGCACGAAGAGATCGCGGGCGTCGCCGCCTGCGTCCTTGAGCAGCGGGAGCAGCGCGAGGCCGTCGCCGTCGGGCAGCTGGCGATCGACGAGCAGCAGATCGGGGAGGAACAGCTCGGGCGCGACGGAGAGTTCGCGCTGCGCTTCGCCGAGCGAGGAGGCCTCGACGACAAGATGGCCGGCCTGCGCAAGGAGCGCGCGCGTCGTCTCGCGCGCCGCACCGGGCGCGGCAACGAAGAGGATGCGCGAGGGTGCGGGCGAAGCGGGCTGGTTCATGAAATGCGTTCCGGAGCAGAGCGGACGCGGCTTTCTAGCATCTCGGCGAGACGAGCTGCCCTCCGGCATCTTCCGGTGGTCTACCCGGAGATCACCTTGCGCACGCCGCGCGTCTCGAGCAGCTTCGCGGCGCGCTCGCGATGGTCGCCTTGGAGCACCAGCGCGTCGCCTTCGACAGCGCCGCCGCAGCCGAGTGAGCCCTTGAGCGCCTTGAGCCAGACCTCGAGCTGCTGGGCCGGCAGGGCCAGCTGCTCGACCACGGTGACCTCCTTGCCTCGGCGGCCTTTGCGTTCGAGGCGGACCACTGCGCGCGCTGGGCCGCGCGGGGCGGGCTCGGGCGCGATCTCCGGCGCGTGCGCGGGGGCGCCTTCGGGCAGCTGCGTGCGCAGTCCCGAGAGCGCCGCGAACGGCGAATGGAAAGGCGCCGGCTTCTTTGCGTCGCGCGGGTCCTGGCTCATTGGCCGGTTCGAACACGAAGCGGCGCGCGTGTAAACGTTGCGCTCGCAGGGGCGGGCAGACCGCGCGACGAGAAGTTGAGCGGCTCGCCGGGGCGACGCAATGTGGAGGCGCGGCTCGCGCTCGTCCGGCCGCAACTCCGGGAGCTCACGATGACGACCCTTCGCGCCGCCTTGGTCCTCGCCCTCTGCGGCTCGCTCGCCTGCGCGGCTGGCCGGCCGCAGCTCGCCGCCGCCTGGTGCTCGGGCGAGAGCGACAAGATCTGCGGCCAGCGCTACGACGGCCTCTATTCGAAGTTCGATCTCTACAGCGCCGACGACGGCAACCGCGACGGCATGCTCAGCTGGTACGGCTACCGCTGCGCGCTCGATCCCACGTCGGAAGAGGCGGCAGATTCCAACAGCCAAGGCGGGTTCGACTGCTGGCGCGCGAGCTTGGTCGCGCTCGCGCAGGGCGACGCCGCGAAGGCGCGCAAGCTCGACGAGCGCGGCTGCGAGGCGTGGGAGTGGCCGGACGCGTGCGCGCTGGCGGCGACGTACGCGCGCGAGAAGTTCGAGCTGCGCGCGGCGCACGACTTCGAGTGCCGCGGCAAGAAGGCGGCGGAGAAGGGCGTCGCACCGGCCCCATCGCTGGCCGCGGTCGACTGCACGCCGGGCGCGGACACGGTGAGCCACCTGCGCGCCGTCGCGAAGGGGCCGGAGCTCGCCCCGCCGCCGCAGAATGAAGTGACCTGCGCGCTGCACGGCTGCACGCTCGCCAGCGGCCGCGTCATCAAGCCCTGGATCGCCGGCTGGTAGAGCGCGCGGCCTACATCGCCGGCGCGCGATCCCACACCGCGGCGAAGAAGCCGTCGGTGCCGTGCCGGTGCGGGAGCGCGTGGAAGAATCGTTGGTGTACAAACGATTCGTCGAGCCAGCCAGCGCCGGGCTGCGCGCGGCGGAACGCGGGGTGATCGCGCTCGAATCGCTCCGCGACCTCCTCGTTCTCTTCCCGGCGCACGGTGCAGGTCGCGTAGACGAGGCGGCCGCCGGGCCGCACGCGGCGCGCGGCTTCGTCGAGCAGGCGGCCCTGCAGCGCGGGGAGCGCGGCGAACGACGCGGGGGCGAGCCGCCAGCGCGCGTCGGGTCCGCGCCGCAGCGGGCCGAGCTCGGAGCAGGGCGCGTCGACGAGCACGCGGTCGGCGACGAACGAACCGGGGAGCGAATTGAGCTCGCAGACCTCGATCGCGCTCGCGCCCGCTCTCTGCGCGCGAATGCGCAGGCGCTCGAGCCGCGGCGCATCGATGTCGCAGCAGAGCACGCGCCCGCGCGCGCCCACCGCGGCCGCGAGCTGCAACGACTTGCCGCCCGCGCCCGCGCAGAGGTCGATCACCGTCTCGCCCGGCTGCGCCTCGAGCAGCTCGCCGAGCAGCTGGCTGCCCTCGTCCTGCGCTTCGAAGAGGCCCGCGCGTGCGGCGGAGCTGGCGAGCAGATTCGGCCGCGGGCTGCGCACGAGCAGCCCGTCGCGCGCGTGCGGCGCGGGCGCACAGTCGATTCTCTCCGCGCCCAGCGCGCCCCGCAGCGACTCGCGGTCGGTGCGCAGCCGGTTGGCGCGCAGGCAGATCGGCCCCGGCAGCGAGATCGACTCTGCATAGGCCGCGGCATCCGCTTCGCCGAGCGCGGCGACCAGCTGGGCCCAGAGCCAGTCGGGCAGCGAGCAGCGTTCCGCGGTGGGCCGCGTCCGCGGGGCGGGTGCCGGGGCGAGCATCGCGACTTCGCACCAGGCGCAGGCGAGCGCGTCCTCGATGCCGCCGAGATCGCGCAGCAGGACGGCGAGCAGCTCGGCGGCGCGCTGCGGGAGGTCGCGCGATGCGCGCGCGTCGTCCCAAGTCAGGCCGAGCGCAGCTGCGAGCCGGCGGCGCCAGAGCGCCACGCCGAAGAGCGCCCAGGCCGAGGCGGCGCGCTGCGCGGAGGTGAAGCCGCGGTGCGCGCGGAGGAAGCGGTCGAGCGTGCGTTCGGCGCTCGCGCCCCCGAGCACCGGCGCGAGCGCGGCGGCGACGTCCGCGCCGATCCCGTCGAGCGCGCTCCAGTCGATCTCGCGCAGCCGCGCCGCCGGATCGCGCGCGAGGTCGCCGTCCGCGCTCAAGGCTTGTAGCCCTCGGCCTGCAGCGCGAAGAGGTGCGCGTAGCGGCCGCCGCGCGTGAGCAGCTCGCTGTGCGAGCCGAGCTCCTCGACCTGCCCGTCGCGGATGAGCGCGATGCGGTCGGCGGTGCGCACGGTGGAGAAGCGGTGGCTGATGAAGATCGCGGTGCGATCGCGGGCGAGCTCGTGCAATCGATCGAGCAGGTCGTGCTCCGCCTCTGCGTCGAGGCTCGCCGAAGGCTCGTCGAGGATGAGCAGCTCCGCGTCGCGCATGAACGCGCGGGCGAGCGCGAGCTTCTGCCACTGGCCGCCCGAGAGCTCCTGGCCCTCCTCGAACCAGCCGCCCAGCATCGAGTCCAGGCCGTGCGGCAACCGCTCGATCACGGGCCGCGCGCCGCCGCGCTCGACCGCCTGCTCGATGCGCACGCGATCGTCGATGTGCGCGATCTCGCCGACGCCGATGTTCTCCGCCGCGCTGAACTGGTAGCGGACGAAGTCCTGGAAGAGCACGCCGATGCGGCTGCGCAAGTCGAGCGGATCGAGATCGCGGATGTCGACGCCGCCGTAGAGGATCTGCCCCTCGGTCGGGTCGTAGAGGCGCAGGAGCAGCTTGATCAGCGTGCTCTTGCCCGCGCCGTTGTCGCCGACCAGCGCGAGCTTCTCTCCCGGCGCGATGGTCAGGCTGATGTGGCGCAGCGCCCAGCGATCGCTTTGTGGCTGGCCCTCCTGCGCCGGGTAGCGGAACGAGACGTCGCGCAGCTCGAACGCGAGCGACTTGCCGCGCGGCAGCTGCAGCGGCGGCGAGACGCGCGGCGCCTCGCCCGACTCGATGTCGAGAAACGCGAACAGGTTGGAGACGAACAGGCCGTTCTCGTAGAGGCTCGCCACCGAGCCGAGCAGCGACTGGAACGAGCCCTGTCCGAGACGGAAGAGCGAGAGGTAGAGCGTGAGATCGCCGATGGAGATGCGCGCGTGCGCGGCCTGGTCGGCCATCGCCAGATAGGAGACGTAGAAGGCGGCGAGCGAGAGCGCGCCCAGCGCCAGGCCCAGCGCGGTCCGGCGGATCGCGAGCTGCTTGTCCTCGGCGTAGAACTTTTCGTAGAGCGCGCGATATCGTTTGAGTACCAACGGTCCCAGGTCGAAGAGCTTCACCTCTTTGACGTGCAAATCGCGGGTGAGGATCCACTCCAGGTAGTTGTGCCGGCGCCCTTCGGGCGCGCGCCAGGAGTTGAGGCGGAAGGCCTGGCCCGATGCGCGCGCCTCGGCGATGAACGCAGGGAGCGACGCCGCGGCGATCACCAGCACGCTCCACCACGACAGGCGCCAGAGCAGCACCGCGTAGCTCGCGAGCATCACCCACTGCTGCGCCAGCGAGAAGAGCTCGAGCACCAGCGCGAGCGGGCGGGTGGCCGCCTCGCGCCGCGCGTTCTGCATCTTGTCGTAGAAGGCTGCGTCCTCGAAGTGGCGCAAGCTGAGCGTCGCCGCCTTCTCGAGGATCATCACGTTGACGTGGTTGCCGAGCGTCGCGCGCAACAGCTCGCGCAACAAGCTCTGCGCGCGGGCGAGCAGCGTCTGGGCGGTGACCAGCGCGAACTCGATCACCACCAGCGTGAGCACGCGGCGCTGCGCGCCGGGATCGCCGCTCTTCGCCGAGAGGACCACTGCGTCGACGATCAGCTTGCCGACCCACGCCATCGCGCCCGGCAGCAGCGCCTGCGCGAACATCACCGGGATGAGCGCGAGCACGAACGAGCGCGATGAGCTGCGCAAGAGGCCGAGCACGCGGGGCGCGGCCTTGAGATAGCCGAGCGTCAGCGCGAGCCGCTCTCGCAGCGGCAGCGCGTCCGCGGCCGGCTTGAGCGGCGGACCCATTGTGCTCGCTCTCTTGCCGTTCGGATTCACGCGGCTCCTACGGTCCGTCGACGTCAAGCTGCGGCAGCGTGAGGAGTCGGCCTCGGTGCCATCGACGAAGAAGAGCTGGTGGCCAGCCGACGGGCCGGAAAGCAGTCGACCAGAACGATCGCCCACCGTGATCGCGGCCCTTCTACGCTCGCCTGCGCGCCGCTGACAAGCGCGGCGCAAAATGTTCGGCCAGTTGTCCGACAGAGGGGCGCGCTGCGCGATCGGGCCATACAATGCCCGAGCCGATGGCGAACTTGAAGCTGCGCGCGCTCGACGGAATCGACGACGTCCCCTCGCAGGCGTGGGACGCGCTGGTCGACGTGCGGGCGATGCCGTTCGTGCGCCACGCGTGGCTCTTGGCGATGGAAGAGAGCGGCTGCGCCTCGCCGCGCGCGGGCTGGCGGCCTCGGCACCTCACGCTCTGGCGCGGCAAGGAGCTCATCGCCGCCGCGCCCGCGTACATCAAAGAAAATTCGGATGGCGACTTTGCGCGCGACTGGGATTTCGCCTCGGCCGCCTCCCGCGCGGGCCTGCGCTACTACCCGAAGCTCTGCATCACCGTGCCGTTCACGCCCGTGACGGGCCGCCGCGTGCTGGTCGCGCCGGGCGAGGACGAGCAGGCCTGCCGCGACGCGATCCTGCGCGGCGCCGAGGCGCTCGCGGAGAAAGAGGAGCTCGCGTCGATCCAGATCCTCTTCCCCGAAGAGAGCGAAGCGCGCGCGATGGCGGGCTTGGGCTTCTCGCTGCGCATCTCGCACCAGTTCCACTGGCACAGCCGCGGCGACGCCAACCTCGAGGGGTACCTGGCGCGGATGAACAGCAAGCGCCGCGCGATGATCAAGCGCGAGATGGCGCAGCCGGCGAAGGAGGGGATCTCCATCCGCACCGTGCGCGGCGAGGAGATGGCGAGCGATCCGGCGAAGTGGGCCCGCCTCGCGCACGCGCTGCACGAGCACACCGTCGACAAGCTGGTTTGGGGCCGCCGCTGGCTGAACCGCGACTTCTATCTGCGCGCGTTCGCCGCGATGCCCGAGTCGCTCGAGTTGGTCGTCGCCGAGCGCGAGGGCAAACCGATCGCGGGCGCCTTCAACGTCGCGACGCCGACGCACCTCTTCGGCCGCTACTGGGGCTGCTTCGAGGAGCACCCGTTCCTGCACTTCAATGTCTGCCTCTACCACTCGGTGGCCGACTGCATCGCGCGCGGCATCCGGGTCTTCGAGGGCGGCGCTGGCGGCGAGCACAAGCTGTCGCGCGGGTTCGAGCCGCGCGAGACGTTCAGCCTGCACCGTGCGCTCGAGCCGCGGCTCGACGAGGCGCTGCAGCGGCACCTCGAGGCGGAGACGCCGGAGCGGCACGCGGCGCTCGAACGCTTCCGCGCGGAGGCGGGCATCTTCAAGGCTGAACCGGCCGAGGCCGCCATGAATCAGGCGGAGCCGGCGCGGCCAGCGGCGAAGGGATCGAGGCGGACGTGAGCGAGAAGCGTTCAGGCAAGGGCGGCGATGTCGCCGTCCAAGAGAGGACGGCGGCGGCGCAGAAGACCAAGCGCCCGCGGCTCTATCGCGTGCTGCTGCACAACGACGACTACACGCCGATGGAGTTCGTGGTGATGATCCTCGAGCAGGTCTTCCGCAAGTCGCAGAGCGACGCGATGTCGATCATGCTGCACGCGCACACCACGGGGTACGCGGTGGCTGGCGTCTTCACGCGGGAGATCGCGGAGACCAAGGTCGACGAGGTGATGAAGCTGGCGAGCGAGGCGCAGTTCCCGCTGCTCTGCACGATGGAGCCCGGCGACGAGCCGGAGTAGCGCGCGCACGCTCAGGCCGTCGCGATCGATTCGACCAGCAGCGCAAAGAGCCGCGGCGAGCGCGCGACCAGGCCCAGCGCGGCCCGGCGAACCACGGGCCGGTGCGCGAGCGCGAGCAGCGCGCGGGCCGGCAGCGCATAGCGGCGCCACGCCGAGCGCAGCGCGTGGTCGTAATTGCGGAGCGCGTTAGAGAGCGCGGCCGCGTCGTCGAGCCGCGCGGGCAGCGCGTCCACCAGCGCTTGCGCGCCAGCGAGCGCGAGCGAGATCCCCTGGCCGGTGATCGCGTCGACGTACCCGGCGGCGTCGCCGACCAGCGCGACCCGATCGGCCGCACGCCCGCGGGTCGGCCTCCAGAGCGGTCCGGAGCCGCGCGCCTCGCTCGAGGGCTGCGCTCCGGCGAGGCGCGTGGCGACCGCGGGAAAGCGGGCGAGCAGGGCGTCGAACCGATCGCGACGCGGCTCGCCGCCGCCCGCCGCGCGCGCGCCGTCTTCGGTGGCACGCGGGTCCCAGAGGAACGCGATGTTGACCTGCGCAGGTCCGACGGGCGTCGCGTAGCACTCGGCGCCGCCTTGCCAGTGGACCTCGACCAGATCGCTCCAGGGCGCACAGGCGTAGTGGCGGCGCAGGCCGAATCGGTGCGGCGCGCCGTCTTCGCTCGGCAGCGCGAGGCCTGCGGCGCTGCGGACGGGCGACTGCAGGCCGTCGGCGCCGACCAGCAGCGACGCTCGAACACAGCCGCGCTCGGTCTCGATCGCAACGCCGTCCGGCGAGGTCGAGAAGCGGCGCAGCGCGGACCTCTCGATCGACGCGCCTGCGTCGCGCGCGACCGCGCCCAGCGCAGCCGAGAGCGCGGTGCGCCGGATGCCGAGCCCACCTCCGTGGCGGAAGCGCGCGTCGACGGCTCGCCCGCTCTCGAGCACGTAGCGGATGCCTGCGAAGGGCGAGCGCGCCTCGGGGGGAATGAGCGCGAGCGCGCCGAGCGCCTCGAGCGCGCGCACGCCGCGCGGCATCAGCCCCTCGCCGCACGCCTTGTCTGCCGGGCCTTCGCTGCGCTCTAGAACGATCGTTCTAAATCCGCGCCGGGCCGCGCGGGCCGCGGTCGCGAGGCCCGCCGGTCCTCCGCCCGCGATCACGATGTCCGCTTCGCGCGCGCTCGCCATTCGAGTGGACTAGCTGCCGTCGAGCGCGTTCTTGATCCGCAGCACCGCGCCCGCGGCCATCGAGCGGGCTGCCTCGCGGGCGACGCCGAGCACCGAGACCGCGTCGGGCGCGCGCAGCTCGTCGGCGTGCAGCTGCCGCAGCGCCTCGCCGCGCCGGAGCTTGCCGCTCGAGGTGCGCGGGAGCGTGCCGGGCGCGAGCAGCCGCACCAGCTCGGGCCGCACCTGGGTGCGCTCCACGACGCGCGCGGTGATCTGATCGATCAGCGTGGCGTCGTCGGCGGCCGGCGCGGCCGCGTCGCGCTCGACCAGCATCGCCAGCGTCTCGCCGTCGCCGCCCTCCTTGGAATATCCGACGGCGATGGCGCAACCGGCGCGCACGCCGGCGAGCCCCTCGAGCGACTCTTCGAACTCCTGGGGGGCGTGGTTTCTCCCGCGCAGGATCACCAGCTCCTTCGCTCGTCCGCAGAGGTAGAGTTCGCCGCCGCGGATGAAGCCGAGATCGCCGGTGTCGAGCCAGCCGTCTTCGAGAGCGCGCGCGGTCGCTTCTGGATTGCCAAAGTAGCCGCCCATCACCGACGGACCTCGCACGCGCACGCGGCCGACGCGGTTCTCCTCGAGCGGCGCGCCCGCCCCGGTCTGTGCAGTGCTCGCCGGAAGATCGATGCGCACTTCGACGCCGGGGAGCGGCGTGCCGACCGAGACAATCTCTCGCGCTCGCGCGCCGCTGCTCCGCTCGGGCTCGCCCGCGGGCAGCGCTACGCCTCGCAGCGCCAGCGCCGCCGCGTCGAGGCGCGCCGTGCAGAGCCCATTGCCGGGCGGCGTGAAGGTGACCGCGAGCGACGCCTCGGAGAGTCCGTAGACCGGCGTGAGCGCGCGCGGGTCGAATCCGAAGCGCGAGAAGCGGGCGATGAAGGAGCGCGTCGCCTCGGGCGAGATCGGCTCGGCGCCGTTGAGCGCGAGCTGCCAGGAGGAGAGATCGCAGCCGGCGAGATCTTCGTCGCGCACGCGCTTGGCGCAGAGGCCGAAGGCGAAGTTGGGCGCGGGCGAGACCGTGGCGCGATCGCGCGAGATGGCGCGCAGCCAGAGCGCGGGCCTGGCGAGGAACAGCTCGGGCGGGATCAGCGTGAGCGGGCCGGGGTGGCCGACCGCCAGCAGCAGGCAGCCGATCAATCCCATGTCGTGGTAGAGCGGCAGCCAGCTTGCGCCGCGCTGCCGGCCCGGCCCGCCTCGGGGCCCGTCCTCGACTAGGAACCGGTCGATCGCGTCGATGTTCGCGAGCAGGTTCGCGTTCGAGAGCGCCACCGGCTTCGGCTCGACCGTGCTGCCCGACGAGAACTGGATGAGCGCGAGATCGTCGGGCTTCCGCGCGCGCACGGTGTGGCCTTGTCCGCGCGCGAGAAGCGGCGCGACTTCGCGGCAGCCGAGCTTGACGCCTGCGCGCAGCGCCGCGACGCCGAGCAGCTTGCCCACGCGCGCATCGGTGAGCAGCAGCCGCGCGCCGCAGACCTCGAGCATCCGCGCGGTGCGCGCGTGGTACTCGGCGAGCCGGCCCAGCCGCACCGGCGGGTAGAGCGGCACGGGAACCGCGCCCGCGGCCAGCGCGCCGAAGAACGCGTCCATGAAATCGGGCCCGGTGGGAAGGCAGAGCGCGATGCGATCGCCCGGCTCGATGCCCAGTTCGGCGAGCGCAGAGGCCATGCGGCCGGCGCGTTCCCATAGCTCGGAGAAGGGCAGCTCGCGCCGCTCCTCGCGCTGGTCGACGAACGAGAGGCCGACGCTGGATGCGGCCGCGCGCTCGAGCATCGCGATGACGGAGCCGAAGCGCGGCGGCGCTGCGTCGGGCCCGCGCAGCCAGGCGAGCGGCCCGCTCACGCCGCCGTCCCCGGTGGCGGCGCCTCGAGCGGCTCGCGCGCGCGCCGCACCACCAGCGCGGCCAGCTCGGCGACGGTGCGAATCTCCGCCGCATCCTCTTCGCGCAGCGCGATGCGGAACTTGTTCTCCAGCTCGACCACCAGCGTGAGCAGGCTTACCGAATCGAGCTGCAGATCGCGTGCGAGGTCGTCGTCTTCGTGGACCTCGGCCGCCAGCTGCAGCTCGTCGCGCAGCACGCGCGCGATCTCCGCGATCACCTCCTGCGGAGCGATCGCCCGCGGCGTCTCAGCTCCCACGGGCGCTCCTCGGCCACAGGCGCGGCGTGGCGGCGAACCGCTCAGCGTACAGCTGGCCGAGCGCGCGCTCCTCGGCGGGGATGCGCACCGCCATCAGACCCGCGTTGGCGAGCGAGAAGATGACCGCGCAGAGCCACGCGCCGTGCACCAGCGGCAGCGAGAAGAGCTCGAGCGCGACGGCGAGATAGTTCGGGTGACGAACTACCCGATACGGTCCGGCCACCACCGGCGCGTCGCCCGGCCGCGCAATGACGCGCACGTTCCAGCGCGTGCCCAGCGTGAGCACGGCCCACCAGCGCAGCGCCTGCGCGAACGCGGCGCCGGAGAGCGCGACCACCACCAGCGGCACGGGCGGCGCGCGGCGCAGCAGCCAGGCTTCGGCGAAGCAGGCGGGCAGGAAGAGAGCGTGCACCAGCGTCATGACGCGAAAGTGCGGCGCGCCCACTTCGATCGCACCGCGCGCGAGCTGGATGCGCGCATTGCGTCGCGAGAGGACGAGCTCGGCGACTCTCTCTCCGCCCACCGCGAGCAGGAGCATCAAGTAGAGCCAGAGCGAAGGCGTGAGCGGCGGAACGGTTCCCATCGGTCACCAGCGCAGGAGGACGAGCTCGGAGCAGAAGCCGGGCCCCATCGCGAGCAGCAGGCCCACCTCGCCGGGCCGCGGTTGGTTGCTATGCAACAGATCGTCGAGGACGAACAGCACCGAGGCGGACGAAAGATTCCCCACGCTCTGCAGCGAGGCCCAGCTGCGCGCGAGCGCCGCCTTGGGCAGGTCGAGCGCGGCCTCGAACGCCTCGAGCACCTTGGGGCCGCCCGAGTGGCAGACCCAGTGCTGGATGTCCTTGCGGGCGAGGTCCTGCGAGGCGAGGAACGAGTCGACGTCGCCGCCGATGCGCGCCCGCACCAGCTCCGGCACCTGCGGCGAGAGCACCACCTTGAAGCCGCCCTCGACCACGTCCCAGCCCATGGTGCGCTCGGTGTCGGGATAGAACACCGAGCGGGTGGCGACGATGGCCGGCCCGCGCGGCGATCGCGCAAGCCCGCTCCCCGTGCGGCCTGGCGCCCGCGGTGCGCCGTCCGAGGGCGCGCTCGCCGCCAGCTTCTCTGCGCGCTCGTCTCCGGCGAGCAGCACCGCCGCCGCGCCGTCGCCGAACAGGCCGCTGGCGATGATGTTGGCGATCGAAATGTCCTCGCGCTGCAGCGTCAGTGAGCAGAGCTCGACCGCCACCAGCGCGGAGATCCCGTCAGGAAAGCCGCGCAGCGAGTCGGATGCGCGGGCGATGCCGGCCGCACCCGCGACGCAGCCGAGGCCGAAGATGGGCGTGCGCTTGACGTCGGGCCGCAGGCCCATCCGATTGACCAGGCGCGCGTCGATGGACGGCGTGGCGATGCCGGTGACGGTGACGAAAAAGATCTGGTCGATCGCTTCCGGAGCAAGCCCCGCGCGGTCGAGCGCGCTCCTGAGTGCGGCCTCGCCCACGTCGACGGCGACGCGCGTCCAGGCTTCGTTGCGCTGCGCGAAGGTGGTCAGCGCCGGGTAGTCCGCGAGCGGCAGCGCGAGGTGCCGGCCGCCGACACGCACCGAGCGATGCAGCTGCTCGAGACGCGCCAGGTTGAAGTGGCGCTCGCTCCAGAGTGCGCGGAACGCCTCGAGCAGCGTCTCCTGATCGGCGAAGTGCGGCGGCAGCGCGCGGCCGGTAGAGAGGATGCGCGGGTTCATCGCGCCGCCTCTCTGCGGGCGCCGTCGATGACCGGCACCAGCGGCCGCACCGTGACGCCGGGGAGCTGCGCGGCGAACCCCGAGCCGAACGCTTGGGCGGGCGTCCACGCGCCCGGCGGCACCTTGCCGGCGAGCGTGCGAAGCGCGCACTCGAGCGCCGCGGCCGCGGTGAACGCGTAGCCCTCGGGGGTGGTCATCCATCCCTCGAGGGCGCGCCCGCTCGCGTCCTCGGCGCGGCCCCACAGTTGGACGCTCCCGCGCGCGCGGTCTTCCGCCGACGGCCCGCGCACGTTCTTCTCCACGCGCGCCTGGAGAAATCGCTGCACCAGCTTGAGCCCGAGCAGCGGCGCATAGAAGCGGCGAAGCCGCGAAGCGCGGATCATCGACTTGGGCGCGCCCATGTAGACGGTGATGTCGGGGATGGCGGTCGAGCGCCACGCCGACGCGAGGTCGCCCCAGGGAATCGCCATGCAGTCGCGCTCGCGATCAGCGAACGCCACGCGACGCACCAACGAACCGTCGGCGATGCGCTCGAGCTTGCCGCCTCGGCGCACCCAGCTGCCCATCGGCAGCCCTTCGATCATCGTCTTGAGCGTGCCGGCGCTGGGCCGGCCCGAGGTGGCGAAGGCGAGCTCGAGGCGCACCGCGCCGGGCAGCCCTTCGCGCAAGAGCAGCGCGAGGCAGTCGCTGGGGACCACGTCGAAGCCGACGCCGGAGAGCAGCGAGACCTTCTTCGCCTGGGCCGCTTCGTGCTGCTCGAAGACCGCGGCGAGCACGGCCATCTCGCCGGTGATGTCGAGGTAGTGCGCGCCCGCCTCGAGGCAGGCGGCGACCATCGGCCGGCTCGTCACCGAGAACGGCCCGGCGCAGTGGAGCACCAGCTTCACGCCGGCGAGACCGGCGCGCAGCGCGGCCGCGTCGTCGAGCGAAAACGCGCGCGTCTCGAGGCCGAGCCTCGCCGCGAGCGGCGCGAGCTTCTCCCTCGTGCGGCCGGCGAGAATCGGCTTGAGCCCGCGCTCGCGCGCCAGCTCGGCGATGAGCTGGCCGGTGTACCCGTTCGCGCCGTAGATCATCCAAGCGTCCATCGTGGGGCTCCTCAAAGAGCAGCTTTGTCGACACCAGCGAGTGGGCAGCTGCGGCTGCACTGACGGGCGGACCATCCGCCGCAAAGCGGCGGCGCGCAATTCGACAACGGGCCGGTCGATGCTGCCCGACCCGCGTGCGAGGGGCGCCGGCCACGCTTGGTGGCGCCAGCACAGACCAAGGCATTAGTTCTCCTCTCGCGCGGCCCGGCGCGATACGGTGGCCGCAGAACCGAAAGCGGAGAGCGAACTCAACGTGCCAGCCATCCGACTTCTCGTCGCCGCCGATCCGAAGATGCTCACCGCGCTCGCCAACGCGATGCGCGCGGGCGCCCGGTTCGAGGTGACCACCGCGGCGCTGGCGGAGCCCGCGGCTCTCGCGCCGCTCGCAGCGAATGCAGATGTGGTCGCGCTCTTCTACGGCTCGAAACAGAGCCCGCTGCCCGAAGCGGTCCGCGCGCTCGCACCCGAGCTGCGCGCGCGAGGTGGCCGGCTGATCGCGGTGCTGCAGAAGGAGCAGGCGGGCGTGCGCGACGACTGCTTCCGGGCGGGCGCGAGCGACGCCCTGTTCATGCCGATGCCGAAGGAGGCGTTCGTGGCACGTCTGTTCGAGGCGGCCTCGCTCGCGTTCTCCGCGGCGAGCGGGCGCGAGGCCGCGGTGAGCGCCGCGGCGCACGGTCAGACCTTTGCGCTCAGCCTCGCGCGCGTGCACAGCGCGGGCTTGCAGGCGGGCAGCCTCCCCGCGCTCAAGCCGGGCGACACTGCGCGTCTCTCGTGGGGCGACGCGCCGGCGTTCGCGCGCTGGGGCCTGGTCGCGCAGAGCAGCGCGGACGGGCTGCGCATCCGCTGGGCCGGCTCGACGCCCGAGGAGGATTCCGCGCTGCGCAGCTGGCTTGCGGGGACGCCGCTCCCGTTCGCGCCGGCGGCGCCAGCGCCGGTCGCCACGGTGTTCGAGATGGCTCCCGCGGGCGCCGCGGTAGCGGCCGCGCCGGACACGGTGCTCGACGTGAAGACCGTGGTCGACTCACCGGCGGTGCCACCCACGGTCGTCAACGCACCCTCGGTGGCTGCGACGCAGATCGATCTGCGCCCCCCTTCGCAGATCGCGCCCACGCAGGTCGAGGCGCCCGCGGCGGTCGCACCGGGCGCGCGCAGTTCGGCACCCGGGGTCGCCCAGGATGGTCTGCCGCCGGGCTTCGCCGCGCGCCCGCCCGTCCGCCCGCAGAGCCGCGTCGGGCAGATCACCAATCCAGGCCGTCCGCGCGCGCTCGATGGCTCCCAGGGCGGCGCCGCGAGCGGCGCCGGCGCAGAGGTCCTGGCGGCTCCGGCCTCCGCCGCGCCGGCCGAGGTCGGCCTCGACTCGCTCTTCGACGAGCCGCTCGATCCGTCGGGCTCTTCCGACGCGTTGGCGAACCTGCCCGGCTGGCCCGCCCGGTTCGACTCCGCGCTGGCGCGCACGCTGCTCACGCGGATGCTGCGAGAGAAGGAGTTGCCGGACGATGCGCCGGCCGGTCCCTCCGCTGCCGTGCGCAACGTGCTGGCCTCGCTTCCCTCGGCGGAGCGCGACGCGGTCGATCTGTCTGGCGTCGGTTCGGCTCTCTACGACGCGCTCGCCGCGCGCGTCCTTCTCGCGGCCGCCAGCAGCGAGGGCGGCCAGCTCCGCGCGGAGGGGCAGGGCGCGCTGGTCGACGAAGACGAGGTGGGCTCGCTCGGCCAGCTCGCCGGCGCCGCCGCCAGGCGGCTGCAGACCGAGGCCGATCGCGCGATCAGCGGCGGCCAGCTCGAGGCGCTGCAGCAGATCCGCGCGGCCAGCGCCGCGCTCTCGCGAGAGCTTCTCGCGTTCCAGGACGCTGCCGACAGGCTTCGCGGCCTCGCCGCCGCGCCCAAGCGTGGCACCGGCGCGCTCGACCCACAGCTGTTGGTCGGCGCGGGCTCGCGCCCGAGCTCGCCGCGGCGCGAGGTCGACGCGCGCGCCGAGCCGGTGCGCGCCGGACTGAGCGACTTCGCCGGCCTGCAGGATGTTCCGGCGCACTCCTCGCGCAAGCGCGCTCTCTGGCTCGCGTCGGGCCTGCTCGCGGTGGCCGCGATCTACGCGTTCGGGTTCGCGCTCCCGCGCACGCGCGCGGGCACCGCCTCTCTGCTCGAGCAGGCCGGCACCGGCGTGCTCGGCGTGACGCTCTCCGAGCGCTCCGCCATCGTCAGCGTCACGTCGGCCTGGGTGACCGCCCCCGACCGCCGCGCGCGCGCCGCCAAGGTCTGCGCGGCGCTCGCTCCCAAGGGCATCCAGTCGGCCGCGCTCTTTCTCGAGGGAAAAGGGATGGTCGGCCAGCTGGAGATCGCGAGCTGCGAGACCAGCGGCCTGCCGGCGCAGAAGCCGCCCGAGGAGAAAGTGGCCGCGCCCGAGAAGACCGCGCCGGCTCCGGTTCCTGCCGCCGCGCCCGCGCAGAGCAAGCCGCGCGCGAGGTAGCGCTTACAGCGTGGGGACCTCGACGCTGGTGATGGTCGTGCCGCTCAGCGTCTCGACGAACAGATAGTTGCCGCCGTTGGGGCTCTGCGCGAGCGCCGCGCCCAGGCCGGGAATGCTGCCCTCGACGGTGATGGTCATCGACTGCCCATCGGCCGCCGTCTGGTAGCTGTAGCGCATCTTCAAGCCGCCATCGAACCCGAACGGGAGGAGCGTCCATCCATTCGCGGAGGAGCTCCACAGCGCGTCCTGGCCGATCGGCGCAGTGCTTGGATCGGGATCGTACGCCGAGGTCACGCTGCTGCCGTACGAACCGTTGTTCTCGAACAAGTTGATGAAATAGAGGTTGAGCTTGTTGAGGACCAGCTGCGCTTCGGCGCAGTGCGCGCGCGCGTTGACGCGCGTGTAGTAGGGGTACGCGAAGCTGCCGAGGATGCCGATGATCACCAGCACCAGCATGATCTCGATGAGCGTCATGCCGCGATGGTGAGGCGTTCGGCGGGGGGCGCGCGCGACGTTGGTCCGCATCAGACCATCATCGGCGTTGCGGCCTGCATTGCAAGGGGGCGCGGGTGGCAGGAGCTGCGCGCGGCTGGGTCAGCGCTTCTTGCGCTGGAGCAGGTCCGCGGGGAGCACGGCGCTGTCTCCGAAGCGGGCGTGGATCAGATCGATCGAGCGGTTCAGCCTCGTGCGCTTCTCGTCTTCGCGGCGGCGCTCCTGGTCGAAGAGCGAGCGCTGCGCGGGCGGCGCGTCGAAGCCGGTCGCCGAGACGCCGGTCAGCCGGATCGGCCGGCCGCGCGCGAGCTCCGGCAGCATCGCCGCGACAGTGCGGTAGAGCGCGGCGCCATCGTCGGTCGGCTCGTCGAGCGAGGTCTGCCGCGTCGCCAGCTGGAAGTCGGCGTACTTGATCTTCAGCGTCGCCGTGCGCGCGCGCAGGCCCGCGCCGCGCATGCGGGCCGCGACGCGCAGCGACTGCTCGTGGATGCAGGGCAGCAGATCTTCCAGCTCGACCAGGTCGTCCTCGAACGTCTCCTCCGCGCCGATGCTCTTCGCTTCGCGATCGGCGACGACTGGCCGATCGTCGATGCCATGCGCGAGATCGTGCAGCCACGCGCCGGTCTGGCCCAGCTCGTGCTCGAGGCGCGCGCGATCGGTGCGCGCGACGTCGCCGATGGTGAGCAGCCGCATGCGCGTGAGCTGCTCGGCCGTCTTCGGGCCCACGCCCCAGAGGCGGCCGATCGGCATCGGCGCGAGGAACGCCTGCACGCCGCCCTCGGGGACCTCGGTGAGGCCGCCCGGCTTCTTGACGTCGCTGGCGATCTTCGCGGCGAACTTCACCTCGGCGATGCCGACCGCGCAGGAGAGCGCGATCTCGTCGCGCACGCGCTGCTGGATCGCCTCGCCGATGGCGCGCGGCGTCCCGAACAGCTCGAGCGAATGGGTGACATCGAGGAACGCCTCGTCGAGCGAGAGACCTTCGACCTCGGGCGTGTACGAGCGGAAGATGCCGAAGACGTGGTCGCTCGCTTCGCCGTAGCGCTTGAAGTCGGGCGGGATCACCACCAGCTCCTTGCAGAGCGCGCGGGCGCGGCTCATCGGGATCGCGGAGCGCACGCCGAACTTGCGCGCCTCGTAGCTGGCCGCGCAGACGATGGCGCGGCGTCCGGTGCCGCCGACCGCGACCGGGCGGCCGCGCAGAGACGGGTCATCGCGCTGCTCGACGGAAGCGTAGAAGGCGTCCATGTCGACGTGGAGGATCGCGCGGCGCATCGGCAGACATTGTATGAGGAAGCCGGATGTTTCACTCGCTCGCCAACCGACTGCGCCGTTTCTGGCACGGGCTCGCGCTCGAGGTCTGGCACGATCCCGCCTACCGATTGCCGCTGCCCGGGCTCGAGGCGGCGACGGGATTCGAGCCGCGCCGCGCCGACTTCGTCGCCTGGTATCTGCTCGGCAGCCACGCGGTGCAGCGCAAGAACATCCGCGCGCCGCGCCGCGCGACCTACGCGGAGATGGCGCGCGTGCACCCGCACTCGTTCCTCGACGCGATGTCGCGGCCGCAGGAGCTGGCGCGCGTCTTCTCGATGGATCCGGGGCAGCTGCCGGTCGACGAGCTGATCCGCTCGATCCGGCTCTCGGTGGGCGGCACCATCGACGCGGCCAAGAGCATGCTCGCCCCCGGCGGACCGCGGCTGGGGCGGCGCGCGCTGAATCTGCTCGGCGGCTTCCACCACGCGGGCCCGACCAGCGCCGGCGGCTTCTGCGCGGTCAACGACGTGGCGGTCGCCATCGCGGCGGTGCGCGCCGACGGCTTTCGCGGGCGCATCGCGGTGCTCGACCTCGACGCGCATCCGCCCGACGGAACCGCGGCCTGCCTGCGCGACGACGAGCAGGTCTGGATGGGCTCGATCTCGGGCGCGGAGTGGGGCGCGTATCCGCGCCAGGTCGACGAGATCGTCATCCCGGGCGCGGGCGACGAGCTGTACTTGAGCTCGCTCGCCGATCTCCTCGCGCGGATGCCGCGCGACTGCGGGCTGGCCTTCGTGCTCGCGGGCGGCGACGTGCTCGCGGGCGACACGCTGGGCAAGCTCGCGCTGACGCTCGCGGGCGTTCGCCAGCGCGACCTGCGCGTCTCCGATGCGCTCTTGCACGTGCCGTCGGTGTGGCTGCCCGCCGGTGGCTACGGGCCGAACGCCTGGTGCGCGCTCGCGGGCACCGGGCTCGCGCTCTCGGTCGCGTCGGACGTGCCGATCCCGACGCGCTACGATCCGCTCGGCGCGCGCTTCGCCGCCGTCTCGCGCAAGCTCGCGCGCGAGGCGCTCGGCCACGGCGACGACTTTTCGATGGACGACGTCGCGCAAGATCTCGGCATCCGCTCGCCCGGCACGCAGCTGGTGCTCGGGCTCTACAGCGCGGCGGGCATCGAGGCTGCGCTCGAGCACTACGGCCTCTTGCAGCAGCTGGCGCGCCTCGGCTACGGACCGTTTCGCGTCGAGATCGCGCGCGGCTCGCCCGGCGATCGGGTGCGGCTCTTCGGCGGCGACAGCGACGGCGTCGAGCACATGCTGGTCGAGGCTGCGCTGGAGAAGCGGGTCATCGATGGCTCGCCTGTCCTCTACGTGCACTGGCTGACGATGCGGAACCCGCGCGCGAAGTTCTCCGCGCACCGGCCGCGGCTGCCGGGCCAGGAGGTGCCAGGGCTCGGGCTCGCGCGCGAGATGAGCGAGCTGCTCGCGCGGATGGCGCTGCGGCTCGATCTCGACGGCGTCGCTTTCCGGCCCGCAGGTTTTCACACCGCCGTCGGCGGCCGCGTGCAGGAGCTGCGCTTCACCGACCCTGCGCGGCAGGGCCGCTTCGAAGCGCTCGATCGCGATCTCGCGCAGCTCTCGCTGCTCGACGCGACCATCGCCATCGCCTCGGGGAACGTGCTGATGAACGGACAGCCGTACACTTGGGAGCCCGACGAGATGGTGCGGTGGCTCAAGGCACATCCGACCGCGGGCGCCGAGGCGATCAAGGCGGAGCGCGAGCGGGTCCACTTCACGCTGGTCCACCCGGTGAGCGCGGCCGCGCAGTTCGACGGGAAGAGCGCACCATGATGATCAGCGTCATCACGCCGACACGAAACCGCGAGGCGCGCTTGCAGACGATGTACCGCTGCTTCGCCGCGCAGAGCTGGCCGGTGCGCGAGCTGCTCATCCTCGACGACAGCCCGGCGCCGTCGGCGTTCTTTTCGGCGATAAATGACCGGCGGGTCATTTATCGCCACTCACCCACGCCGATCGGCCTCGGCGAGAAGCGCAACCTGCTCGCGGCCGAGGCGCGCGGCGAGCTCATCGCCCACTTCGACGACGACGATCTCTACGCGCCCGACTACCTCGCGCGGATGGTGGCGCTGCGCGGCGACGCCGACTTCTTCAAACTCTCCGGCTGGCACGCGTTCGTCGAGAAGACGCGCACGTTCTGGTTCTGGGACAGCGCGCAGATCCTGCCGTTCCGCTACTCGGTCTCCGGCAAGGGCGAGGTGCTCCCGCAGCAGCGGCCGCCCACCACCGACGTGAGCGAGAAGCGCGTCGATCTCGATCTCTGGGGCTACGGCTTCTCGTATCTCTACACGCGCGGCGCGTGGGAGCAGGCGCAGTTTCCCGCGCTGAACTTTGGCGAGGATCATGTCTTCGCCAGCCGCATCGACGCGCTCGGGCTGCGACGCGCGCACGCCGCCGATCGCGAAGGGCTGACGCTCCACGTGCTCCACGGCGCCAACAGCTCGCGCATCTTTCCGCAGTACGCGCTGCCAGACTTCGCCGCGCGGCGGATCTTTGGCAACTGGCTCGACGGGCTGCTGCCCCCTCCGCCGTGAGCCTGCCCGATCCGACAGCGTGGCTCGAACGCCACTTCGAGTCGCTCGCGGCGCTGCTGCAGCTCGAGCGCGACGCGGAGATCGCGCGGTTCGCCGACGCGCAGGCGACGCTGTCTCTGCGCGAGCGGGACGCGCGCGGCACCGCGATTGCCCAGTGCGAGCCGGTCGACGAGGCGCGCCTCTCGGGCCGCTTCCTGCTCACGCTCGCCCGGCCGGGCAGCGCAGAGCTGGGCGCTTCGAAGATCCACACCGGCGCGCGCGTGCGCCTGCGGCCGCGGCGCGGGGGCGACGAACTCGACGAGAAGCGGCTGCCGCAGGGCATCGTCTCGCGCCGCACGCGCGCGAAGCTCTCCATCGCGCTCGACGAGCCGCCGCCCGACTGGGCGACCGAGGGGCGCCTCGCCGTCGAGCTGCTCCCTTCGGCGGCGACGTTCGAGCGCTTGCTGGGCGCGGTCCGGCGCATGCGCGACAGCAAGGAGGGCAAGCGCTGGCACGCGGTGCTCTCGGGTTCGCCGCCGCGATTCGAGGGCGCGGCCGCTCGCGAAGATGCTTTGCACACCGAAGATCGGGACACCAACGAAGTGGCCGGCGCGCTCAATCCGGAGCAGCGGCGCGCGGTGGAGCTGAGCGAGCGCGCGCTCGATCTCTCGCTGGTCCACGGCCCTCCCGGCACCGGCAAGACCACCGTGCTGGTCGAGCTGATCCGCCGCGCCGCCGCGCGCGGAGAGCAGGTGCTCGCCTGCGCGCCGTCGAACCTCGCGGTCGACAACCTGGTCGAGCGGCTCGCGGCGGCGGGCCTCGACTGCGTGCGTTTGGGGCACCCCGCGCGCGTCCTGCCGTCGGTGGTCGAGCACACCCTCGAGGAGAAGGCGAGCGCGCACCCCGACGCGCAGCTGGCTCGCGAGCTGGTGCGCCAGGCGCTGCGGCTCAAGGCCGACGCGGCCCGGCGCGATCAGCGGCGCAGCGCCGATCGCTTCTCCGCCGCGCGCGCGCAGGAGCGCGAGGCCCGCCAGCTCTTCGCCGAGGCGCGCGCGAAAGAAGATGCGGCCGAGCGCGACGTGCTCTCCCGCGCGCAGGTGGTGCTCGCCACCCTCACCGGGCTCGACTCGGGCGTGCTCGGCCCGCGCCGCTTCTCGCTCGCGGTGGTCGACGAGGCGACGCAGGCGGTGGAGCCGGCGGCCTGCCTCGCGCTGCTGCGCGCCGACCGCGCGGTGCTCGCGGGCGATCATCTCCAGCTGCCGCCGACCATCCTGTCGCAAGAGGCGCAGCCGCTCGCGCTCTCGCTCTTCGAGCGGCTCGCCCGCGCCGCGCCGCAAGCGATGGTCACGCTGCTCACGCAGCACCGCATGCACGCGCAGATCATGGAGACGCCCTCGCGCGCGATGTACGGCGGCCAGCTGCGCGCGCACCCCGACGTGGCGGCGCGCGCGCTCGACGACAGGCCGCTGGTCGTGATCGATACCGCCGGCCGCGGCTTCGAAGAGGAGACCCCCGAGGGGAGCGACTCGAAGTGCAATCCCGGCGAGGCCGAGCTCTGCGCGGCAGAAGCTCGCGCGCTGCTCGAGGTGGGGGTCGCCCCCGAGGAGCTGGCGGTGATCGCGCCGTACGACGCGCAGGTGCAGCGCGTGCGGCAGTTGCTTTCGCTCGAGGTCGACCGTGGGCTCGAGGTCGACACCGTCGACGGCTTTCAAGGCCGCGAGAAGGACGCGATCATCGTCTCGCTGGTGCGCAGCAACGACCGCAGCGAGATCGGCTTCGTCTCCGACTTGCGCCGGCTCAACGTCGCCATCACCCGCGCGCGCAAGAAGCTCGTCGTCATCGGCGACGGCGCCACGCTCGCCCGCCAGCCGCTCGTCGACGCGCTCTTCGAATACGCGCGCGAAGTTGGCGGCTGGATCTCCGCGTGGGAGAAGTGAAGGGTGACCTTTCGCCTCGCCGAGCGCCGCGCGTGACCGGACGGATCCTCGCGCTCTCGCTGCTGCGCGCGGGCGACGCGCTGGTGCACATTCCCGCGCTGGCGGCGCTCGCGCGCGAGGACCTGGATCTGCACGTGCTGCTGCAGGCGGCGGGCGGTCCGGCGGCGGAGCTGCTCGCGCCCTTCGCGCGCGTGCATGTGCTGCCGGTGAACTTCACCGGCGGCGACTGGTCGCCGCTCGAGCCGACGCTCGCGTCGCTGCGCGCGCTGCAGTTCGATCGGGTGGTGAACCTGACGCTCAAGAGGTTCGCCGCCGAGCTGGGCGAGCGGCTCGCGCCCGGCCGCGTCGAGGGGTTCGGCCTCCCCAGCGGCCAGCCGCGCCTCACCTCGCCGTGGCTGCGGATGCTCAACGACTGGGGGACTGCCGCTTCGCTGAGCGTCGTGCACTACGCGGACATCTATGCGCAGGCGGTCGGCGGCGAGCGCGGCGCGCCCGCGCTGCGCCCGGCCGAATCAGATGAAGCCTGGTGGTCGGCGGCGCGCGCGGAGATCCCCGCCGCCGCGCCCATCGTGCTCCTGCAGCTGTCGACCAGCGAGAAGAAGAAGACCTATCCGCGCGAGCGGTTCGCCGCGCTGGCCGCGCAGCTCGCGGCCTCGGTGCCGGACGCGGCGCTGCTGGTGCTCGCCTCGCCCGCCGAGATGGCGGAGGCGTTCGCTTTTTGCGAGCGCGTCGGCGGCCGCGCGCGCCCGCTGGTCTGCTCGCTCGCGCAGGCGGCCTGCGCGCTGCGCGAGGCGCGCCTGCTCATCACCGGCGATACCGCGCTGGTGCACCTGGGCGCGCTCGCCGGCGCGCGCGTGCTGCTGCTCTCCTCCGGCTCGAGCGCGTTCCGCGAGCTGGGGCCCATCGGCGCGGGCCACATCGTGTTGCATGCCAACTATCCCTGCAGCCCGTGCCGGCACGACAACGGCTGCGTGGTGCGGCAGGACGGCTTCTTCCCTTGCACCGAAGCGGTGCCGCCCGAGTTTGCCGTGCACGTCGCGCGCGCGCTGCTCCTGGGCCAGCCGCTGCCGAGCGCGCCGGGCGCGATGGTCCGCGTCTACCAGAGCCAGCTCGACGCGCGCGGCCTGGTCGACTACGCGCCGCTCGGCGAGCCCTCGCCGGCCGATCGGCTCGCGGCGCTGCTGCGCGCGCACATGCTCGCGCCGCTGCTCGGCGAGCTGCCGGCGCCGCGCACCGCTGCGCTCTCGACCGCCCAGCGCGCCGCGCTCGTCTCGATGGCGCAGGTGATCGACGCGCTCGCGCTGCGCGCGCGCGCTGGCGAGAGCGCGCAGCCGCAAGTGCAGGCGGCGCTGCAGGGCGCGTCGGAGTTCATCGTGCTCGAGCTGGCGCAGCATCTGGCGACGCGCTTTCGCGAGCTGCGCCCGCGAGGGACCGACCCGGGCCGCATCGCGGAGCTGCAGGCGGAGCTCGCGCGGCTGCGGCAGCGGATTGATGAGCAGCTCGCGTAGCTCGCGGGGCGCCGCTCAGGCCTTGCGCGTCAGTTCCATCGTCGGCGTGCCCTGGAACTCGTAGGTGCCGACGTGCTTGAGACGGCTGCGCAGATCGAGCCAGACCTTGCCGCCTAGCTTCCGCCAGCGCTGGCAGAACGTGTAGTCCTCGCTCAGGTAGATCCCGTTCTCCGGATCGATCACGCAGTCGAAGAGGTTGTAGCGGTTCTCGCTGGGCGGCTCGCCGATGTGCGCGCTGCGGTACTTGGTTTCCGGATACGCCGCGATCATCTTCTCCGCGCAGGAGCGGCGGATGAGCATGAAGCCGGTGCCCGCGTACTGCGCGGTGACGAAGCCGTCGCGCTCCTCCCGCGCCGCGCCAACAGCGGGCACGCCGACATAGTGCAAGCCGGAGGCGCGCATCTGCTCCCCGGTGCGGCCGGGGCTCCCCATCGCGATGCGCGGCCAATCGAACGTCTTGACGGGATAGACGCCGCAGACGAGCTCCTCGTCGAAGTCGAGCATCCGCTTGACCTGCTCGAGCTCGAAGCCGGTGTCGGCGTCGATGAAGAGCAGGTGCGTGAGCGACGGATCGTCGAGGAAGATGGTCAGGATGCTGTTGCGCGCGCGCGTGATCAGCGAGTCCTGGTGCGTGCGCAGCGAGAGCCCGACTTCGCTCGAGCCGGGCGCGCCAAGTTGGCGCACGTTGGCCATCAGCGCGACGAGCGACTGCACGTAGACTTGGGTGAGCAATCCGCCGTAGCAGGGCGTGCCGATCAGGATGTTGCGCGGAGCGGTCATCGCAGAGGGATACCGCGAACGGCGCGGCGGGTGCGCTGCGAAACGGGCGCGCAATCCGCCGCGGGCCTTCGTCGCGCCAGCGCCCGCGCGGTGCCTTGATCAACCGGGCCGGGAATGACAGCATCCGCGCCTTTCGTCGCACGGAGGCACCTTTGGACACCTCAACCCTGCTGCGCCAGGTCTCGATCTTCCGGGACTTGTCGGAAGACGACCTCGCCGATCTCTCCTCGCGCGTGCGCCCGCGCGCGGTGGAGGCGGGCGCGATGATCGTCAGCCACGAAGAGAAGGGCGACGCGCTCTTCGTCATCGCCAGCGGCAAGGTGAAGGTGGTGCTCTACGGCGAGACCGGCCGCGAGATCATCCTCTCGCTGCTGCGCGCGGGAGACTTCTTCGGGGAGATGGCGCTGCTCGACGAGCAGCCGCGCTCCGCCAACGTGGTCGCGCTCGAGGACGCCGAGCTGCTCACGCTCGATCGCCGCGCCTTCCGCACCCACCTGGCCTCGCGGCCGTCGACCAGCCTCGCGGTGATGGCCGAGCTGTCGCGGCGCCTGCGCCGCGCCGACGAGGTCATCGGCAACCTCGCGCTGCTCGATGTCTACGCGCGCGTCGCCCGCGCCATCCGCGAGCTGGCGCAGAAGCAGGGCGAGCCGGCCGAGGGCGGCCTGCTCATCCGCGTCCGCCCGACGCAGCAGGAGATGGCGGGCCTCATCGGCACCAGCCGCGAGACGGTGAACCGCGCGCTGAGCGACTTCGCGCGCCGCGGCCTGCTCGAGCTGCCGGGCAAGACGATGCTGGTCCGCTGGGAGTTCCTCAACAGCGGGGACGAGGTCGCCTGATGCCGGTGTGGCGCGTCTCGAAACAGCTCTGGTTCTGCGCGGCCCATCAAGTGCGGCTCTCGGAGACGAAGTGCGAGGAGCTGCACGGGCACAACTTCCGCGTGCTGGTGCACGCCGAGGCGCGCGCGCTCGACCCGACCAGCTACGTGCTCGACTTCTCCGTCTTGAAACGTGCTGCGCTCGAGCTGCTTTCACCGTATGACCACCAGAATCTGAACGAAGTGCCGCCGTTCACCGAGTGGAACCCCACCGCGGAGGAGCTGGCGCGCTTCATCTGCACCGAGTTGGGCAAGCGCTTCGACGACGGGCGCGTGCGCATCTGCAAAGTGGAAGTCTTCGAGACCGACAACAACCGCGCGGAGTACGAACCGTGAACGCATCGATTGCCCGCATCGCCCTCATCGCCTTTGCTCTCGCCGGCTGCGCCGAGCTGCGGCCCACCAGCGACTATCCCGACACCGACCTGGGCGTCGTCGACGAGGGCGGCACCTCGGTGGCGGGCGAGTACGTGCTCTGGGCGAAAGGGCACGAGGAGAGCTGCCGCGCGAGCGGGTATAGCTGCCCGGTCAACGTCCCCGAGGGCGACTACAACCTGACCTTCTACAAGCAGAACTCGGGCGGCATGGCGCAGGCCGGCGGCGGAAACTCGGGCCACGATCACTTCAGCGGCTGCCTGCGCGCGCGCATCCACCTGGTGCCGGGCACGGCGATCAAGTGCAAGAAGCTCACGGAGTACAACTGCGCGGCAGGCGCGACGGAGACGATGGACTGCGGCCCGGCGCGCGCGGCCGCGAACCATGCGCCCGCGGCGCCGGCGACGAAGCCCGCCGTGGCGCAGTAGGCGCGATGGGCTCCGAGCCGCGCGCGGGCGCGAAGCCAGACGCGCCCACCGGCGCGCCGGAGAAGCCGAAGACGACCTTCGCGCTGCGCCTCACCAGCGGCCTCTTGCCGGGCCGCTTCGAATTTCTCCTCGCGATGACCGTGCTCGCCAGCGTGTTCGCTGTGGCGTGGCTCATCTTCGAGCTGCCGGGCCCGCTGGTGGTGCAGGTCACCGACGATCAGGGCGAGCCGATCATGGGCGCGACCGTGCACTGCGCCGACGGTCGCGGCGAGCGAAAGTTCGCCGGCATCAGCGACGTGTTCGGCGAGGCGAAATGGCCCGGCCTCACCAAGGAGATGTGGTTCTGCAGCGCGACGCCGCCGGACCGCTTCCACGGCGCGGAGCAGGACGGCTCGGCTCCTGTGCGCGCGCGCTCGCCCGCCACCGTGCGGCTGCGCTTCGATCGGCCGGTGCATCTCAATGTCCAGGTCAAGCGTCCGCGCGGCGCCCCGCGCGCGCCGATGGCCGTCCGCGTGGTCTGCCCGGCGACGCAGACCGCGCCCGCGGCAGCCTGGGAGTCGCGCGCGAGCATATTGTCCGGCAATACCTTGCTATGGATGCCCTATGGCCGCGAATGCCGCGCCGGGCTGGTCCATCCGTCGCTGCCGACCGAGCAGGGCGCGCTCGCCAAGAGCGATGAGCTCGATTGCGCGAACTATCCTTGCACCGGCGTGCTCAAGGCCGGCGTGGGCGGAGATATCGATACTTCTTTGGAGCCGACGATCGCGCAGTGGGAAGCGCTGCGCCCGCCGCCGAGGGCTGATGACGAGCCCGACGGCGGCAGCAGCAAGTAGCCGCCCGATTAGACCATCGGCGCGGGCGCGCCGCCGGGCCGCAGCATCGCATTGTATTTGTTGACCAGCGACGAGCGATAGATACGCACCGCGACCGCGCCGCCCAGCGATATTGCCCAGGGCGCCTGCCAATTATCGCCCATATGAATCGCGACGCGCCCCACCAGCACCAGCAGGCTGATGCCGAAGAGCACGACATAGGCGACTTGCAGCATCGCGATCTTGGACTTCAACTTCGCCGCTTCGGGGTTCGGCTGCGGGGCGTCCATGGTGTTCTCCGGTATGGGATGGAACTGATTCGATTATGCGCGAAGGCCAGTCACGCGACAAATCACCGGATATCAGTGGATATGCGAAGGCAATAAAAATCCCGCTGCCGCCCTGAAGGCCGCAGCGGGACGGTTCGATCGAGCGCTGGTTACTTCGCCGCGCCGCCGAAGATATCCATCACGTCGTGCAGCAGCTTGACCGCCTCGTCGTGCGGCCGCTGGAACGCGTTGCGTCCCATGATCGATCCGAAGGCTCCGCCGTCGCGCAGACCCTTGATCTCCTCGAGCAGCGCCGAGGTCTCCTTGGCCTCGCCGCCGGAGAAGATGACGATGCGGCGTCCGGCGAAGCAGCTCTGCACCACGTGGCGCACGCGGTCGGCCATGGTCTTGGTCGGCACCGCATACTTCTCGAATACCTTCTTCGCCTCGTCTTGATAGATGAAGTCCATCGGCGGCTTCACCTTGACGATATGCGCGCCCAACTGACAGGCGATCTGCGCGGCATAGGCGGCCACGTCGACGGCCGTCTCGCCCTTCTTGTCGGTGATTCCTTCGCCGCGCGGATAGCTCCAGACCACGGCGGCGAGGCCCGCGTCCTTGGCCTCGGCAATCAATTCACGAAGGTCCTCATACATCGTGTTGCGCGCGGCGCTGCCTGGATAGATCGTATATCCGATCGCCGAGCAGCCGAGGCGGACCGCGTCCTTTACCGAGCCGGTCACCGCCGAGATGGGCGAGGCCATCTTCGCCAGCGTATCGCTGTTGTTCAGCTTGAGAATGAGCGGGACCTGTCCGGCATACTTGCCCGCGACCGCTTCCAATGCGCCGAGGGGCGCCGCGTAGGCATTGCAGCCCGCGTCGATGGCCAATTGAATGTGATATTCGGGATCATATCCCGCGGGATTGGGCTGGAATGAGCGGACCGGACCGTGCTCGAAGCCCTGATCGACCGGCAGGATGACCAGCTTGCCGGTGCCGGCGAGGCGACCGTGGTTCATCATGCGCGCCAGGTTGGTCAGCGTGCCGGGGTTGTCGGAGGGGTACCAGCTGAGGATCTCGCGGATGCGCGCGGTCATTGTTTGGCTCCTGGTTGGGGCGGGACAAATAGCACAACACACGTGCGCCGCGGGGTCCGGTGGGGGGAGCCGTGCTCAGACAGGTGCTCGGCGCACGTGAGCGTTCCCATTCACTGCATCTCCGCCTGCGCAACTGCGCGCGGCTCCCCCCACCGGCACCCCGCGGCTTAGGGCCGTGCAATGGCCACCACGAGGGAATATCGCGGCTTCTCGATCCTCGTTGGGAGACTAGAGGAAGCGATCGATTTCGGCCGCGAGTGACGCGAGCTTTTCGGGCGCTTGCCACTCGGGGGTGAGGGCGAGCTTGCCGGTCTTGCCCTCGCCTTGGACGACGACGCCGCGGTCTTTGAGCATCACCAATGCGTTGTCGAGGAGCGCTTTCGAGAGCGCTTCGCCGCGGCGGATGCGGCCGGCCAGATAGGCGGCGCGGCCGCGGTCGAGCGCGCGGCGGGCCCACTCTTTGGCGTCGAGCGGCGAATCGCGCAGGAGCGAGAGAGCGTCGGTGGCGAGCCAGATCCCTTCGCCGAACGGGCGCAGCAGGTCGGCGAGCAGCTCGACCCAGCGCGCGCCGGCGGGGGTCTCGATGATGAGCTCGCCCTCGGGGCCTTGCCGCCGCTCGACCAGATTCCACTTGAGCAAGAGCGCGAGCGCGCCGTCGACGATCACTTCGAAGGGCCGGCCCGGCTCGTAGATGAACTCGTTCTTGAAGAGGCGGGAGAGCTCTTTCGCAGAGCGGAGCAGCTCGGGCAGCGGCACCGCGAGGCCGCCGCGCGTGCGCAGCGCGGCCGAGAGAATCGAAGGGCCCACCAGGAAATGGATGATTCCATTCTTGTGATAGTCGAGCGAATAGCGGCGCTCTTCGGTGACGGAATAGTAGGTCTCGCCGCCCGCGGTCTGGCCGTGGATATCGCCCGACGCGGTGAGCGTCTCGAGCGCGCGGTGGATGAGCCCGCTCGCGCGCAAGGACGGCGGCGGCGCGCCTTCCTTCTTGTCGCCGGTGTGCCACGCGGGAGCAGGCGCGCCGTTGTCGACCGCGGCCATGTGGAGGAACTCAGCGCGCGAGAGGATCTCGTCGCTCGAGAGGCCGCGCCGGTCGTGGCTGAGCAGCGCCGCGCAGGTGAGCCCCATCGGCGCGAGCGGCGCCGCGCGGTTGATGCCGGCCGCGATGCGCCAGCCGAGCGCGGCCACCAGCTTGCGCCGCTCGTCGGGCGTCTGCTCCTTGAAGTCGACGCCGCGCTCGGTGAACAGCTGGCGCAGCGAGATCGGCTCGGCAATGCGGATGGTGATGCGCCCGTAGCGCGAGCGCAGGATCGACGTCGCGCCGAGCAGCGCCTTCGCGTCTTCCTTCTGCTTCTCTCCACCGAGCAGCTCCCGCTCGTAGGCCTGCCCCTCGATGAGCTTCTCGTAGGAGATGGAGATCGGGCAGAAGCTGACGTCGCTCTTCTCGCCGGCGATCCAGGCCTCGACCTCCATGGTGAGCATGCCGAACTTGGGCGGCAGCAGCTTGCCGGTGCGCGAGCGGCCGCCCTCGATGAAGAACTCCTGCGTGAAGCCGTCGCGCAGGAGCTGCTTCACGTAGGCGGACAGCGTCGCGCCGTAGACCTTGTCGCCCTTGAAGCTGCGGCGGATGAAGAAAGCGCCGCACGCGCGCAAGAGGCGACCGACCGGCCAGAAGTTCAGGTTGTCGCCAGCCGCGATGTGCGGCGGCTGGATGCCGTGCTCGTCGAAGATGTAGCCGAGCACCAGGTAGTCGATGTGGCTCTTGTGGCAGGGGCAGAGGATGAGCGGGCCTTTGGCGCTCGCGTCCTGCAGGATCTTGATGCCCGCTTCGTCGACGTCGATGCCGTCGTAGATGCGGTTGAAGACGAAGTGCAGGACGCGCTTGATCACGTCGATGGCGACCGAGCTGTAGCGGGCCGCGATCTCGCGCATCGCGCGGCGGGCCTCGCGCTCGACGCTGCCGTCGGCGCGGCCGCGCTCGCGGGCGATCTCCGCGAGCGTGCGGCGCAGGTGCAGATCGCGCAGCGTGAGGTCGGCGACGCGCTCGGGCCGCTTGAGCGGCGGGCCGGTGATGATGCGGCTCTCTCGCGCAAGGTGCTGGTGGAGGAAGCCGCGGACGCGGCGCGCGACGCGCCCGTCGAGGTCGACCGGCTTCACTCCCGGCGGCGGCGGCAGGCTGGCTGCGTTGACCTGCCCGGGCGGCAGGCTGGCGGGCCGGTTCGGATCGCCCGGCGCGCGCGGGTCGCGCTGCATCTCGTTGGCCAGTTCGACCGGTGCGCCCACGCGCACCACGGCGGTGCCGCGGTGGATGAGGAAGCCGATCGCCGCGCGGATCGCGCCCGGCTCCTCCGGGTCGCCGAAGAGCACGTCGCGGAACGAGCGCGAGAGCTGGCGCGGGCGGCGCCGCCACAGCAGCGTGAGCGGGATGAGCACCACCCGCTTGCCGCTCGGGAGCATCTCGCGCTGTAGCCGCGCGAGCGCCGGGAACGGATCGGCCAGCGTCGCGACAGCGCTGCCGAGCGAGCGCGGGCTGCGCAGGAACGCGAGCGCGCTCTCTCCGCGGCGCACCGCTTCGACCACCGCCGCCGTCGTCTTGTCTCCGTCGGCGCTGCGCGGCGCGGGGACCTGCTTGCCGCCGAGATACCAGCGCGCGAACGGCGAGAAGATGCGGTAGCCCAGGCCGGTGGCGGCCCGCGCGATCGGCAGGCCCGCGCGGTGGAACGCGAAGTTGAAGTAGAGCAGGTGCAGCAGCGACGAGGCGCGCAGCACGTAGACCAGCGTCGCCTCGCTGCTCAAGCGGCGCAGCGGCTCGATCGCTTCGGGCGGGAACTCGACCGGCGCGAACAGCCAGCCGAGCAGCCAGCGCGCGAACGGGCCGTAGTTTCCAGAGCGCGTCGACGGAGGCGTGGGGCCGGCGGGTGCCGCGAGGGCGGGCGACGCTGCGTTCGCGATCTGCGCGTCCGGCTTCGCCCCATCCCCGAGAGCTGGCTGGTTCATTGCGCGGCACTCTATGCCAACGCGCGCCAGCGCAACCGTTCGTTTGACGACGATCTTACGACGCTGCGCGCCGTGAGGCCGGTCCTCGCCGCGCTACTGGCGCAGCGACGAGATGTCGATGACGAAGCGGTACTTCACGTCGCTGCGGAGCATCCGCTCGTAGGCCTCGTTGACCTGGTGCGCTGCGATCACCTCGACGTCCGAGCCGAGCTTGTGGGCAGCGCAGAAGTCGAGCATCTCCTGCGTCTCGCGGATGCCGCCGATGAGCGAGCCCGCCAGCGAGCGGCGCTTGTCGATGAGCGCGAACGCGGCGATGGACGGTGGCGTCGGCGGCACGCCGAGCAGCACCATCGTGCCGTCGAGCGCGACCGTCGAGAGCAGCGCGTTGATGTCGTGCTCGGCCGAGACGGTGTCGAGGATGAAGTCGAACTTCCCGCTCGCGGCCGACATCGCCTGCGCGTCGCTGCTGAGAAGGAAGCCGGTTGCGCCGAGCCGCTCCGCGTCCGCCTTCTTCTTCGGCGACGTGCTGATGAGCGTGACCTCCGCGCCGAGCGCAGCGCCGAGCTTCACGCCCATGTGCCCGAGGCCGCCGAGGCCGACCACTGCGACGCGATGGCCCTTGCCGACCTTCCACTTGCGCAGCGGACTGTACGTGGTGATGCCGGCGCAGAGCAGGGGAGCCGCGGCCGCAGGCGAGAGCGACTCGGGCACGCGCAGCACGAACTTCTCGTCGACGACCACCGAGGTCGAGTAGCCGCCCTGCGTGCGCGAGCCGTCGCGGTCGGGCGAGTTGTAGGTGAAGACCGGGCCGCCCGAGCAGTACTGCTCGTCGCCGCGCTTGCAAGCGACGCAGGCGCCGCAGCTGTTGACCAGGCAGCCGACGCCGACGCGCTCGCCCGCGCGGAAGCTCTTCACCGCCGCGCCGACGCGGGCGACCTGGCCGACGATCTCGTGGCCGGGCACCATCGGATACGCCGAGCCGCCCCACTCGTTGCGCGCCTGGTGCACATCGGAGTGGCAGATGCCGCAGAAGAGGATGTCGATCTGCACGTCGTGCGGACCAGGCTCGCGGCGCTGGAACGCGTAAGGGCGCAGCGGGCTCGTCGCATCGAAGGCAGCGTAGGCGCGGGTCTCGGTCATGGTCTCTCTCGGAGCGCGTTCGCGCGCGGAAGGTTGGCTGCTCTGCGATGCCTGCCGCGCGGGATCGTCGCGCCGGTGCGACAAAATAGGGGATGCGCGCTACCGGGTCGAGCAGCCGGGCGTGCCGCCGAGGGGCGAGGTGATCTCCGCGACGCGCGCGCTCGGGTCGCGCGCGAGCGCCTCGCTCAGCTGCTGCAGCCGCGCGATCGCTCCCGGCGTGGCCCGCAGGAACGCGACCGCCGAGGTCTGGCCGCTCTTCTCCAGCCGCTCGCTCTGCCCGCGCGCTTCGCGCACCTCCGCGAGCGCCAGGTCGCCGCCCGCGCGCTCGAGCGCGTCGAGCCAGCCGCGCCGCTCGGCGATTTGCCCGGCGGCGTCCAGCTCGGCCTCGTCCTCGTCGAGACCCTCGGCCATCGCGCGGCCGATCAAGTTGGCGAGCAGGGCCTCCTCGCCCTCGGCCTCGAGCTCAGCGCGGACCCAGACGGAGAGAAACTGTCGATCGAGCTGCGCGGGCATGTGGCTCCTTGCGATGCGAGGCTGCGGCGCGGGCGCTACTGCGGCGCGAGCGCGAAGTCTTGGATGGCCGTCGAGCCCTGCGCGATCTCGACCGTGACTTCGCGCGCGCCGAGCTGCTCGTGCCAGAGGTGGATGGCGTGCTTGCCGGGCGGGAGATCGATGAAGTAGCTGCCGTCGGTGTCGGTCATCGCGAAGGCGCTGGTCGGCACCGACTGGACGTAGCCGCGCATCCACGGATGGTTCTTGCTCTCGAGCACCAGCAGGCCGGCCCGCTTGAGGTGCACCGGCACCGAGTGGTTCTTGAGCACCATCGCGTAGCTGAACTGCGCCGGCCCGGTGCCGGTGACGTTGTGGTAGAGCGCGTCGCCGTTCCGCAGGATGAAGTCCGCGCCCGCGCCCAACGCAAGCACGTGCGGCGTGAACTGGCAGCCGCGGATGGTGACCTCGGCGCGCGCTCCCTTCTCGGGCGGCGGGCCATCGGGAGCCCAGAGCACCGCTTCGAGCAGACCGCCATCGCGCCCGATCTTGACGGACGGGGACGGCTGCTCGGCGCCGCAAATCTCCAGCTCCTTCTCGGCGGCGCTGCCACGCTCGACGCTGGCGCGCGGCGAGTTCGACGGCGTCGGCGCCGCCGCTGTGTCCGCGAGCCGCACGTGCCCGGCGACGCGGCCCATCCCGCGCGGGATCGGCGGGAGCGCCTGCGGCGGGGCGAGCGGCGGCGCGGAAGGAAGTGGCACACCGGCGTCGTCCGCGGCTGCCGCGACTGGGCGGGGCGTGCTCCCAGCCGCGCCAGGCGTGGCCGAGCGGTTCGACGGCGTCTGCGCGCGCGCACCCGGCGCGAGGAGGAGCAGCGCTGCGAGGGACAGTGCGGTGCGCATGGGCCAGCGCGGCTCGTACCGTGGATGGCTCCCCGCAAGCAACCGATCGCGCGGTGCGCTCCTGCGGGGCCCGTGTTAGGAATCGCTCCCACCGTGGGTCGCGACCGAGCTCCAGATTGGCAGGACCAGCTGCAGCAGAGCTTGCGTCGCGCGCAGGACGCGATCGATCGCGGCGCGCTCCAGCAGGACGAGATGGTCAAGGCCTGGACCACCGATCTGCGCGCGGCCTATCCCGATTGGGGCAGCGAGCGCTGGCAGCGCAAGCTCGAGCGCAAGCTGCGCAAGCGGGCCGAGCGCGAGGCGGAGCTCCTGCAGGCGAGCCTCGCCAAGGGCTACCTGTGGGGCCTCTGCGGTGTCGCGCTCTTTCTCGCCATCCTCTACGACCCGCAGATGTGGTGGCTCGCGTTCCCCGCGATCTTCTTCGGCAGCAAGGGCGCGCGGGTGGTGGCGCGCCATGCGCGGCTCGGGCGTGGCGACGGCGATGCAGCCGGGCAGCCGGGCAGCCTCGGCGAGCGCGCGGCGAGCGCGTTGCCCGGCCCTCCGCTGCCGGATGGCGCCGACGCCCAGAGCGCTGCGCGCGCGCATCGATTCGGCGCGCTCGGCGGCGCGGAGCGCGTGCCCGATTCCGCGCGCGCGCCGTCGTCGGACGGGAGAGCGAACGGGCGGGCAGGGCCCCCAGGCGCGCCGGCTGCGGCCCCCGTCGATCCGCGCGACGCGCGCGTCGACGCGGTCTGCGACAAGATCCTCGCCGAGCTGGTCGACGCGCCCGAAGTGGTCCGCGACATCTTCAAGCAGCCGGAGCAGACCGTGGCGGCGCTGCGCGAGACCTGCAAGACGCTGACGCGGCGCGAGCGCGACGTGCGCCGCTTCCTCTCGCCGGACGAAGATCTGCGCCTGGTCCGCGAGCGCGAGGCGCTGCAACAGCGCACGGACGCCGAGGCTGACGAGGTCACCAAGAGCCGGCTTGCGTCCGCGCTGGCCGCGCTCGATCAGCAGCGCGAGCAGCGGGCCGAGCTCGCCCGCAGCGCGTCGCGTTTCGAGGCGGAGCAGACGCGCATCTCGTACACGCTGGAGAGTCTCTACACGCAGGTGGTGCGTATGCGCTCGGCCGACTCCGCCTCTGCCGACGTGGCCGGCGCGGGCCTGCGCCGCAGCCTCGATTCGCTCTCGCAAGAAGTGAACGCGCTCGCCGACGCGCTGGAGAGAGTGAACGCGCAGGGCGATGCACCTCCGGTGCGGCCGAGCGAAGCGCAGCGGATGAGCGCGCTCGCCGAGGCGCCGGGCGCCGCCGCGCCGCCAGCCGCGGTCGCCGCGCCGCTGCGAGAGAAAGCTTGAAGAGGGCGCGATGATCCACACCTTCGATGGCAAGTCTCCGCGGCTCGGCAAGGACATCTTCATCGCCGACGGCGCGCAGGTGATCGGCGACGTCCGCCTCGGCGATCAAGCGAGCATCTGGTTCAACTCTGTGGTGCGCGGCGACGTCGGGATCATCCGCATCGGCGCGCGCACCAACGTGCAGGACCTCTGCACCATCCACATCACCGGCGGGCAGTTCGACACCACCCTCGGCGACGACGTGTCGGTCGGCCATCGGGCGGTGCTGCACGGGTGCAAGGTCGGCGATGCGTGCCTCATCGGCATCGGCGCGGTGCTGCTCGACGGCTGCGAGATAGGCGAGGAGACGATGATCGGCGCGAATGCGCTGGTCACGCCGGGCACGAAGATTCCGCCGCGCGTGCTGGCCATCGGCGCGCCGGCCCGGGTGGTGCGCGACTTGACGCCGGCGGAGATCCAGTTCCGCCGCCTGCACTCGGCGCAGTACGTCGAGTACGCCGCGCAGTACCTGGCGCAGCGCCGGCCGCAGACCGAGGCGCGGCCGTGATCGCCCCGGGCGAGCTGCGGCCGCCGCCGCCGGACCTCGATCGCTTCGCCGCGCTCCGCGTCGCGCCGCTCCTGCGCGACTTCACCGACGTCGGCGTCAACATCCTCGCGGCGGCGAGCCGGCAGCGCAGCGTCGGACGCGGAACGTACGCGTTTCGCGCAGGAGATCCCGCCGACGGCTTGTCGATCGTCGCGCGCGGCTCGCTGCAGCTGCGCGCCCGCGATGGGGCCGACACACTCGGCGAAGTGCAGATCGGCGACGCGCTCGGCGGCCTCGGCCTGCTCGCAGGCGGCGAGCATCTGGTGTCGGCCTGGGCCTCCACCGATGTCGAGCTGATCGTCCTCGCTCGCGATGCCTTCGAGAAGCTGCGTCAGGAGAAGCCGGGCGCGGCGATGAAGCTGCTCATCGCGCTCTCCACCGACTTCGCCGAGCGGCTGCGCGAAGCGAAGGGCCCGCTGCGTGAATTTCTCGCCTGGCAGGTCAGCAAGCGGCGGGGCTAGAGCCGTGCGCCCCAAACCCTTGCTTGACGAAGGGGGCGCGCATAGGCTCCTTCGTTCGTCGCAAACCTGCGTGGAGAGAGCCTGAAGCACCTCGTCACTACCTTCCTCCTCCACTTCTACGGCCCGGCGGGCTACGTCGGCGTCTTCACGTTCCTCGTGGCGTGCGGGCTGGGGCTGCCGCTGCCGGAGGACATCGCGCTCATCACCGGCGGGTTCCTCGCCGCGCTGGGGCCGCCGCACGGAGTCGGCTCAGTCTGGGCGATGATGCTGGTCGGCCTGCTCGGCATCCTGGTCGGCGATTCGATCATCTTCAAGGCGGGCAAGGACTACGGCGACGCGCTGCTCGAGACGCGCCTGGGCAAGCACATCCCGCGCGACCGGGTGGAGCGGGTCCGCGAGATGTTCAAGACGCACGGGCCCAAGCTGATCGTGCTCGCGCGCTTCTTGCCCGGCCTGCGCGCGGTGACCTACTTCGTCGCCGGCACCAGCCGCGTGCGGTTCGCCGTCTTCGCGCTCTACGATGGTCTCGCCGCGCTGGTGTCCGCGCCGGTCTGGGTCTGGCTCGGCTACTCGATGGAGCGCCAGCACATGCCGCGGCGCGCCTACCTGCTCGCCAAGCAGTTCCAGACGCTGATCTTCGTGGTCGTCTTTGTCGTGCTGGTCTGTGCGTTTCTCTGGTGGTTGCTCAACCGCCGCCGCGAAGCGCGCCGCATCACCATCATCACCCGCGGCAGCTCCGGCGACAGCGATCCGTTCCTGATGGGCGACGCGGCCAACGAGGGCGGCTCCGGCGCCGGCTCGAACGTCGAGTCGCTCAACGAGAAGCGTGCGCAGGCGGGCGTCTCCGGACTGCCTCCGCGTCCCGGCATCGGCCGCGCCTGAATCGCCGTTCATCCCGCTGAATCGGACCGTCTCCGGCGCGCATTGCCGGGGCGGCGATCCTTCGCTATCTTCGCGCACTTTATTTTTTCGCAGTGGATGCTCCCTTCGCCCTCGAGGCACCGATGCTGGACGCCGACATTCCCCTCGCGCTGACCTTCGATGACGTGCTGCTGCAGCCGGGCGAAAGCGATGTCCTGCCCCGGCAGGTCTCGGTGGCGGCGCGCCTGACGCGCAACATCTCGCTGAACATCCCGCTGGTCTCCGCGGCGATGGACACGGTGACGGAGGCGCGCGCGGCCATCGCGATGGCGCAGGAGGGCGGCCTCGGCTTCATCCACAAGAACCTCACGCCCGCCGAGCAGGCGCTCGAGGTGACGCGCGTGAAGAAATACGAGAGCGGGATGGTGGTGAACCCGGTCACCATCGAGCCGCAGGCGCGGCTGCGCCAGGCGCTCGCGCTGATGAGCGAGCACCAGATCAGCGGCATCCCGGTCACGCAGAAGGGCAAGCTGGTCGGCATCCTCACCAACCGCGACGTGCGCTTTGAGAAGAACCTCGAGCAGACGGTCGCGGAAATGATGACCACCAAGCTCATCACCTGCCGCGAGGGGATCTCGCAGGACGAGGCGAAGGAGCTGCTGCACCGCAATCGCATCGAGAAGCTGCTGGTGGTCGACGAGAGCTACGAACTCAAGGGCCTCATCACCATCAAGGACATCGAGAAGACGCGCGCGCACCCGAACGCGGCCAAGGACAAGACGGGCCGGCTCCTGGTGGGCGCGGCGGTGGGCATCGGGCCCGATCGCGACGAGCGCGTCTCGGCGCTGCTGAAGGCGGGCGTCGATGTGATCGCGGTCGACACCGCGCACGGCCACTCGCGCTTCGTCATCGATGCGGTGCGCGACCTGAAGAAGAACTTCAAGGGCATCGAGATCGTCGCCGGCAATGTCGCCACCGGCGCGGCCACCGAGGCGCTCTGCGCGGCGGGCGCGGACGCCATCAAGGTCGGCATCGGGCCCGGCTCGATCTGCACCACCCGCGTGGTCGCTGGCGTCGGCGTGCCGCAGATCACCGCGGTGCAGGACTGCGTCAGCGCCGCCAGGAAGCATGGGGTCCCATGCATCTCCGACGGCGGCATCAAGTACTCAGGCGACATCGTCAAGGCGCTCGCGGTGGGGGCGGACACGGTGATGATCGGCTCGCTCTTCGCCGGCACGGAGGAGGCGCCCGGCGACGTGATCCTCTTCCAGGGCCGCAGCTACAAGAGCTACCGCGGCATGGGCTCTTTGGGCGCGATGAAGCAGGGCTCGAAGGACCGCTACTTCCAGGGCGAGAGCGAGGAGAGCAAGCTCGTGCCCGAGGGCATCGAGGGGCGCGTGCCGTACAAGGGCACGCTGGCGATGAACGTCCACCAGCTCGTCGGCGGCCTGCGCGCCGGCATGGGCTACGTCGGCGCGCACACCATCGCCGAGCTGCAGCAGAAGGCCCGCTTCGTGCGCATCACCCAGGCCGGCCTGCGCGAGAGCCACGTCCACGACGTGCAGGTCACCTCGGAAGCGCCCAACTACCGCGCCGAATAGATGGGCGTCTCGATGAAGTCCGCAGCCGGGTTGGTCTTGCTCGCGGGGCTCGCGGCCGCTTGCAGCCACCAGACGCTCGGCGCGGCGCTCGCTTCCCGGCCGCTGCAGATCGATCGGTTCAAGCCCGCGCGCTTCGACGCGGAGGCGTCGGTGGTCACGCTGGAGGCGCCGGCGAGCGCGGTCGAGAGCGTGGTCGATCTTCGCAAGGAGATCGCCAGCGCGCTCAACGCCGAGCTCGACGAATCGACCGTGGGCCGCTCGACCACGCCCGCGCGCTTCCGCGCGAAGATCAGCACGGCGGAGTCGTACAACGTCTGGTCCTGGCTGGGGTGGATCCCTCCGCTCGGATATCCCGTGCTGCTGCCGCTCTACGACGAGGACGTCGACCTGACCGCGCGCATCGAGCTCGGCCTGCAGATCGGCGACGGCTTCTACGCGGGCGTCGGCAGCGGCAGCGCCTCGTGCTTCGGCATGGGGCCGCGCGAGCCCTGCTTCCACGAAGCGCTCGGGCTGGCGATCAACCAGGCGCTCAACCAGCTGCAGGGGCCGCAGCGCGTGGTCTCGCTCGAGGGGCAGCGATGACGCTCGCGCGCACGGCTCTCGTCGCGGCGGCGCTCGCGGCGGCCGCGTGCACGCAGCCCTCGATTCGCTGGGCGCCCGCGCAGCCGGTGCCGACGCCGGCGTTCCCCGCCACGTGGGATCAAGTGCAAGTGATCGGAGGGGCCGCGCCGCAGCCCGCAGCCCGGCAGGCCGAGCCCGCTTTGTCGTCGGCCGCCAGCGCGCCGCCGCCGAGGCTGGTGAGCGCATCGCCCGTCGCGCGCACGGCCGCCCCGCTCATCGCCGTGCTCGAGTTCACCAACCGCCTCAAGGGCGAAGACAAGAACTTGTTGGACACCAACTATCTCTCCAACGCCGTGCGCGCCGCGGTGAAGCGGACCCTGCCGGACGCGCGCCTGATGACGCAGGAGAACATCCAGGTGCTGCTGCAGTCGGCGCACAAGACGCTCGAGGATTGCCAGGGCGAGTGCGAGGTCGACACCGGCCGCCTGCTCGGCGCGGACATCATCATCACCGGCGACCTGCTGCGCGTGGGCACCAAGCTCAAGCTCGACATGCGCATGCACGACACCAAGAGCGGGCAGCTCATCTCGGGCAGCACCGCCAGCGGGCGCAGCGTCGACGACCTCGACACCGACCTGCCGCGCGCGGTGAAAGAGCTGATGCTCGGGCTGCGCTAAGCCGCGCGTTGCGGCCGATCAAAAGCGGCCAGCGGTGGTAGATTGCGCGCCCCTCGCGAGGAGCCAAGCTTGTCCGATCTGCACGCCGAGAAGATCCTCATCCTCGACTTCGGTTCGCAGTACACGCAGCTGATCGCGCGGCGCGTCCGCGAGCTGCACGTCTACTGCGAGATCCACCCGTGCACGATGCCGATCGAGAAGATCCGCGCGTTCGGGGCGCGCGGGATCATCCTCTCCGGCAGCCCGTCGAGCGTGGAGGCGCCGGGCGCGCCGCTGGTCGACGCGGCGGTGTTCGAGCTGGGCGTGCCGGTCCTGGGCGTCTGCTACGGCCTGCAGCTGATGGCGAAGCTCCTCGGCGGCACCATCGATCGCACCGCGCACCGCGAGTACGGCTCGGCGAAGTTGAAGGTGACCGACGCGGTGGGCCCGCTCGCGCCGTTCCTCGCGGGCGAAGAGATCGACGTCTGGATGAGCCACGGCGACAAGGTCTCCGCCCCGCCGCGCGGCTTTCGCACCATCGCCTCCAGCGGCAACTCGCCGTTCTGCGCGGTCGCCAACGTCGAGAAGCGCCTCTACGGAATCCAGTTCCACCCCGAGGTCGCGCACACGCCGCGCGGGCTCGAGCTCTACCGCGCGTTCTTGCAGGAGTGCGGCGTCACCTTCTCGTTCCGCATGCAGGGCTATGCGCAGGAGGCGCTCGAGAAGATTCGCGCGCAGGTCGGCGATGAGCGGGTCATCTGCGCGATGTCGGGCGGCGTCGATTCAGCGGTGGTCGCGCTGCTGTTGCACAAGGCGATCGGCGAGAAGCTGCTCTGCATCTTCGTCGACAACGGCCTCTTGCGGCTGCGCGAGCGCGAGCAGGTCGAGGCGACCTTCAAGGATCGCTACCACCTGCCGCTGCGCGTGGTCGACGCGCGCGAGCGGTTCCTGACCGCGCTCTCCGGCGTCACCGATCCAGAGCGCAAGCGCAAGATCATCGGCGCCGAGTTCATCTCGGTGTTCGAAGCGGAAGTCGCGCGCGATCGCGCGGAGCATGGGGATGCGCGCTTCCTCGCGCAGGGCACGCTCTATCCGGACGTGATCGAGAGCGTCTCGTTCAAGGGCCCGTCGGCGGTGATCAAGAGCCACCACAACGTGGGCGGCCTGCCGGAGCGGATGCGCATGTCGCTGGTGGAGCCGCTGCGCGAGCTGTTCAAGGACGAGGTGCGCGCGCTCGGGCGCGAGCTGGGCCTGCCGGAGGCGATCGTCTCGCGGCAGCCGTTCCCCGGGCCGGGTCTCGCCATCCGCGTGCTCGGCGAGATCACCGAAGAGCGGCTCGACCTGGTCCGCCGCGCCGACGCGATCGTGCAGGAAGAGGTGGCGCACCATCCCGACGAGGCGCTGCGCAAGCGGCTCTGGCAGGCCTTCGCGGTGCTCTTGCCGGTCCGCTCGGTCGGCGTGATGGGCGACGAGCGCACCTACGAGAGCGCGTGCGCCTTGCGCGCGGTCGAGTCTCTCGATGGCATGACCGCCGACTGGGCGCGGCTGCCGTGGGATCTGCTCGGCAAGATCTCCTCGCGCATCACCAACGAGGTCCGCGGCATCAACCGCGTGGTCTACGACGTGAGCAGCAAGCCGCCCGCGACCATCGAATGGGAGTAGCGCCGGGCCGCGCCCAGAGCGGTCGCGCGGATGATCGCTTGCCGCGCCTTTACTTTCATGTCCGCTCGTGTGTCGACTCTTGCAGCCGCAGTGAGACCCGCGCTTTCGAAAGGCCTGGCTCGTATGTCGATCGTCCGCAGCGCGGCCCTCGCTCTTGCGGCGCTCGCGTCGGTGGCCAGCCTCGCCCCAGCGGCGGGCGCGGACGATCTGCCCGACGACATCCTCGCCGACCCGCCCGCGGTCTCTTCCCCGGCTGACGCGGCAGCGAAACCGGCGGAGAAGTTTCCCGACCGCGGCTCGATCTCCGACGAGATCGGCACGCTGCAGCCGAGCGGCTCGCTGAGCAACCCGGCCGGCCCGAGCTACTCGAACAACCTGCTCGGCATCATCAACCTCACCGACAACTGGTCGCTCAACCTTGGATTCCTCTTCTCGCTCGAAGAGGGCGCGCCGCCTCCTCCCGGCTCGAGCTATCCCGACTCGGGTGGCCACGTCTCGCTCTTCACCGTCGGCGCCGGCTGGGACTCGAACAACCATTGGAGCTTCGACCTGCTCGCCGATGGCTCGCCGGAGAGCACCACCATCAGCGGCAGCACGCTCGTCGTCAACAGCACGCCGGACGCGGCGCGGCTGAGCTCGACGAGCTCGAACCTCGAGGTCCAGCTCGGCGCGGGCTACGACACCAACGGGGAGTCCGCCGCTGAGTGGAGCTTCCTCGGCTCGGTGACGGGCGGGCACCTCGTCACCGACCAGCGGATCACCGCCGTGGAAGTGGGCCGCAGCTCGCTCACGCCCGCGCAGCTGCAGAGCTACTGCGACGCGCATCCGCTCAAGTGCCCGCGGGCGCTTCGCAACGCGCTCCACAACGCGAACCAGAACGGCGACTCCAATCTCGATTCGCTGAAGATCAACCTGGGCGCGACGCTCACGCTCTTCGACGACACCGACTTGACGCTCAGCGGCGACTACTTTCTCTACGCCGAAGATCCCGCGCAGGCCGGCTACTTCAACGTCGCGACGGCGGGCCGCTCGATCGGCGGCGGCGGCGGCGTGCCGATCGCGCCGCTGCTGTTCGACGGCAAGCTCGAGGTGGCCCACCGCTTCGGGGCGCTGTCGATCAAGCTGTGGGCGAGCGCGGGCGAGTACGCGGTCGACGCCGACGGCATCACCTACAGCGGCGGCGCGAAGGTCCAGTACAAGATCACCCGCGCCTGGCGCGTCTGGGTGACCGGCTCGCTCCAGCACGACGTCGACGACGCGGGCAACGACACGGTCACCTGGGGCGTCACGGCAGGCGTGGGTTTCCGTTTCTGACCGGCCGGTCAGAAATGAGCCGCGCTGTTGTTCACCCGGCCTTCGCGGTAGGCTCCGCGCATGACCCTCGCCCTGGCGCGCTCGCTCATTCGCGACATCCCCGACTTCCCTTCCGAGGGGATCATCTTCAAGGACATCACGCCCGTGCTCGGCGATCCGGCCGCGTTCTCGGCGGTGCTCGACGGGCTGCAGGAGCGCGTCGCGGGCCGCGGCTTCACCCGCGTCATCGCCATCGAGTCGCGCGGATTTCTCTTCGGCGCGGCGCTCGCGGATCGGCTGCGCATCGGGCTCGCGCCGGTGCGCAAGCTGGGCAAGCTGCCGTACCACACCGATCGCGTCGAGTACGCGCTCGAGTACGGCACCGGCACGTTGGAGGCTCACGTCGACGCGGTGAAGCCGGGCGACAAGTGCCTGGTCATCGACGACCTGCTCGCGACCGGCGGCACCGCGGGCGCCGCTGGCCGCCTGGTGGAGAAGCAGGGCGGCAAGGTCGGCGCGTTTCTCTTCGCGATCGAGCTGGCTTTCCTCAACGGCCGCGAGCGCCTCGAGGCGACCGCGCCGGTCGAGTCGCTCATCGTTTTCTAGAGCGCGTTCGCGCTCCGGCGCAGGCGGGCCGCCGGTGCGGAAGAGCGCCCCCGGCCTGATTCGAACAGGCGACCCCCGGTTTAGGAAACCGGTGCTCTATCCATCTGAGCTACGGGAGCGCAGCGGCGAAGCTCATACCAAACAAGTGGACTCTGCGTCTCCATCTGCTGCCGCGCCTGGAACGGGGGCGCGCGCTCCGGCGCTCCGGCTCGAGCGCGCGCGCGTTCCGGAGTTGGTGCTGGGCGTGCTGCGCGCGCTGCACGCCGCGGGCAAGCAGGCGTTCCTCGCGGGCGGCGCCGTGCGCGATCTGGCGCGGCTTGCGCTCGGACAGACCGAAGTCCCCTCGAGCGAGCGCTGGCCGGCCGACTTCGATGTCGCCACCGATGCGCTCCCCGAAGAGGTGCTGGCGCTCTTCCCGCGCGCGATCCCCACCGGCATCCAGCACGGCACCGTGACGGTGCTCGCCCGCGGCGGCGAAGGCGCGGATCGCGAGGAGCACAAGGTCGAGGTGACCACCTTCCGGGGCGAGGGGCCGTACCTCGACGGTCGCCGGCCCAGCTCGGTGACGTTCCTCGGCGACATCGAGGGCGATCTCGCGCGGCGTGACTTCACCGTCAACGCGATGGCCTGGGACCCGCTCGCGCCGGACGAAAACGGGCTGCGCGACCCCTTCGGCGGGCTCGACGATCTGCGGCGGCGTCGCCTGCGCGCGGTGGGCGATGCGCGCGCGCGGTTCACCGAGGACGGCCTGCGCCCGCTGCGCGCGGTGCGTTTCGCGGCGACGCTGCGGCTCGCGCTGGAGCGGCAGACCGAGAAGGCGATCGGCGAGACGCTGCCGACCTTCGCGCAGGTGGCGCAGGAGCGCGTGCGCGACGAGCTGGAGAAGCTCCTCGTGCGCGGCCAGCCCGCGAGCCGCGGAGCGCGCGTGCTCCTGCGCACCGGGCTGCTCGCGGCCATCTCCCCCGCGCTGGCGGAAGAGATCACGCGTGCGCCGGGAGCCTGGCGGCGCGCGCTGAGGGCGCTCGACTTGTGCCGTGCCCGCGGCCCGGAGCCGCTCGCCGGCGCCGCAGAAGCGTGGGGTGCCAATCATTGGGATCCCACTCAGTTGCTCTTGGTCGCGCGCTTCGCGCTGCTCTTCTCGCCGCTCGGGCCCGCGCGAGCGGCGCAGCTTTGCGAGCACCTGCGCTTTCCGCTGCGCCAACGCGATCGGGTGCAGCGCCTGCTCGCCGAGGCCGCACAGGAGTTTCCCGCGGCCGTGTCGGACGGCGATTGCCGGCGTGCGATGGCGCGCATTGGCCCCGGTGAGCTCGCGCCGCTGTTCGCGATGCGATGCGCGCTGGCCGCCGCCGACGGCGCAGCCGATCGCGACGGCGCGCTGGTCGCCCGCTGGGCCGCGCTGCTCGCCGAACGCCCGCCGCTGACGTTGCAGGCGCTCGCCGTCGACGGCCGCGAGCTGATGCGCGAGCTCCACCTCGCTCCTGGCCCCCTCGTGGGCCAGCTGCTGCGCGCGCTGCTCGAGCGCCTCTTCGATGATCCGTCGCTGAACAGTCGGGCCGCGCTCCTGAGGCTTGCGTCGGAGCTTGCTGGCGGGCAATTCACAGGCAATTCACAGGCCTGATCAGACCCGTGCCATTCGAGAGCAGTCCTCCTCTGAACCTGGCGTCGGGCACGCGGCGGATGGTGCGCGCGCCGAGGTGAAATGCCACAGGAAACCGGTCCCTTGTGGCGCATCGCCGCATGGCCGATGGCGGCCTCTTCGTGCGCCTTCATCCAGCCGTCACCGGAGGGAAAACGTCGGTCCAGGGCTGTGCACAACTTGTGCGGACGGGACCCACCAGCCCGTGGCCAGTTGCCGCGCGGGGCGTTCTTCTTGGCGCTGGGGATTCCCCCGCCGCCGCTCGCCGCTGCGCTGGTTGCCGCGAACCCTTTGGTGCTACAGTTTTCGCCCTCCGCATCGCCGGGGCGATCTCGGTTCCCCCTCGTTCGCACCTAGGACGCGCGCCATGCCCGAGACACTTCCCACCCATCCGCGCATCCTCCTCATCGAGGACAGCGCGGACAATCGCTTGCTGGTCCGGCGCGTGCTGGAGGCGCGAGGGTTCGAGGTGCTCGAGGCCTCCGACGGCCTCGCCGGCATCGACCTCGCGACCCGCCAGCATCCCGACCTGATCCTCGTCGACATTTCGCTGCCAGGCATCGACGGCTACGAGACCTCGTCGCGGCTGCGCTCCTACCGCGGCCTCGACGCGTGCCCCATCGTGGTGCTGACGGGCAACGGCGATCGCAGCCTCTCGCTCTCGGTCGGCTGCGACGGTTTCATCGAGAAGCCGATCGACGTCTCGAAGTTCGGCGAGCAGATCCGCGCGTACATCCGCGGCAAGCGCGAGAAGGTGCGCGCGCCCGAGGAGCGGCGGCTCCTGCGCGAGTACAGCCAGAGCCTGAGCGAGCGGGTCGAGTCGACTGTGCGCGAGCTGTCGCAGGCGAACACGCGGCTGACCGCGGCCGCGCGCAGCAAGAGTGAGTTCATGCAGAACCTGTCGCACGAGCTGGCGACGCCGCTGACGCCGCTGACCGGCTACTTGAAGATGCTGCGCTCGGAGAAGATGGGGCCCATCAACGAGCAGCAGGCGCGCGCGCTCGAGTCGATGGCGCTCTCGGTCGAGCGGCTCTCGCGCACCATCGACAACCTGGTCGACTTCGCGTCGCTCGAGGGCGGCGCCACCGAGGTGAACCGCGCCGAGTTCAACGTGGCCGCGCTGGTCAAGGCGGTGCTCGACGACGCCAAGGCCAAGGCGAAAGCCCGCCGCATCCACCTCGCTCAAATGGGCTCCGCGTTGAACGCGGGATACGGCGACGAGCGCAAGCTGCGCCAGGCGCTCTCCAACGTGATCGACAACGCGATCAAGTTCAGTCCGCACGGCTCCGAGATCCTCCTGCGCGTCGTCGAGGAGCCGCAGCGGCTGGTCTTCGAGATCTACGACCAGGGCGAAGGCGTGATGCCGGAGGAGGGCGAGCGCATCTTCGAGCCGTTCTTCCACGCCGACCGCGGCGGCGACGAGCGGGCGCCGGGCGCGGGATTGGGGTTGCCGGTAGCGCGGCAGATCATCGAGGCGCACGGCGGCAGCGTGCAGCTCGAGTCGCCGCCGAAGACGCAGCCCGAAGGCGGTCACAACTTCTGCGGGACCAAGCTGACGTTTTGGGTTCCAACCCGCGAGAGCGCGCCTGCCGACCCGACACCTCCGTCGCCGCTCTTCGCGTCAGGCGCACCTTAAATGGCAGATGCTCCCTCGGCCCCGCCCGGCGCCCGGCATGCGCGCGAGCCGATCATCCTCGGCATCGATCTCGGCACGACCAACACCTGCGTCGCCTATGTGAAGAATCGCCTCGCGCGCGTGGTGCCGAGCGACAAGGGCTCGCTGATCCTTCCGAGCGTCGTGGCCGTGAGCGAGAAGGGCGATCTGCTCGTCGGCAATGTCGCCAAGGATCAAGTGGTCGTCAATCCGCGCAATACCATCTATGGCGCGAAGCGATTGATTGGCCGCAAGTACAACTCGAAGGTTGTTCAAGACATCAAACACTACTTCTCTTATGAGATCACCGAAGGCCCGCTGGGCGAGGCCGCGGTGCTGCTCGCCGGCCGCGTTTATTCATTGCCGCAGATATCCGCGTTTGTATTGCAGCATTGCAAGCGCGTCGCCGAGGCCACGCTGGGGCAGGAGATCAGCGACGCGGTGATATCGGTACCCGCCTATTACAACGACAACCAGCGCCAGGCGGTGAAAGAGGCGGGCAAGCTCGCCGGATTCAACGTGCGCCGCATCGTCAATGAGCCGACCGCAGCCGCGCTCGCGTACGGATTGAATCGCGGCTTCGATCACAAAGTATTGGTCTACGACCTGGGCGGCGGCACCTTTGACGTCAGCGTGCTGCATCTGCACGGCAACGTCATGGAGGTGCTCGCCACCGGCGGCGATACCTTCCTGGGCGGCGTCGACTTCGACAATCGAATCATCGATTACGTGCTGGAAGAGTTCCGCACGGACACCAAGATCGATCTGACGCAGAGCCCGATTGCGATGCAGCGAATCAAGAATGCTGCCGAGGCGGCGAAGATCGACCTCTCGCTGCTCTCCAACTGTGTCATCGAGCTGCCCTATATCACCGACAAAAAGGGCAAGCCGGTCGACCTGCGCATCCCGCTCTCGCGCGAGCGGGTCAATCAGCTGGTCATGGACCTGGTCGACAAGACCTTCGAGTTGGTCGAGCGCGTGCTCGCGGAGAAGAACCTCTCTCGCGCCGATATCCAGGAAGTGCTGCTGGTGGGCGGGCAGACTCGCATGCCGCTGGTGCAAGGCAAGGCGCACCAGTTCTTTGGAAAGCCGCCGCGCAAGGGCGTGCACCCCGACGAGTCGGTCGCGCTCGGGGCCGCGCTGCTGGCGGACTCGATGCAGGAGATCGACTCGGTGACGCTGGTGGACGTGCTCTCGATGCCCATCGGCTTTGCCGTCGCGGGCGGGCGCTTTCGCAAGGTGATCGAGAAGAACACGCAGATCCCGGCGCAGCGCACGTTCCGGCTTCCTGCGAGCCAGGGTGATCAGCCGCTCGAACTCGACGTGTTCCAGGGCGACAGCGATCAGATCCTCGACAACGAATATCTCGGCACGCTCAAATTTCCTGCCGAGGCGATGGGCGAGCGGGTCAGCTTCAACCTCGACGAGGAGTGCCTGCTGCGCGTCACGGTCGAGGGGGTCGGGACGCAGCCCAAAGAGGTCCTGCTCGCGACGCAAGACACGCCCGCGGCGCTCAAGCAGGCCTGGCTGGAGGAGAACGAGCGGCGCCGCGCCGAGGCGGAGAGGCACGCCGTCAGCGCGCAGCCGACCGGGTTTTTCGCGGCGATTCGAAAGGCATTCAGCGGCGAATAATCGCCGTGATAGGACGCGCTGCATGACGACGCCCACGCCCCTCTCTCCGCTCCTGTTCCCCTCGCGGGAATGGTCGCTCGCGCTCTCCCGCGCGCTGCAGGCAGACTCGGTCGTGCAGCAGGCGCTCGGCGAGTTCGGCGCGTTCACCGCCGGCGCGATCCTCGAGAAGGGCGCGGGCCTGGGCAGCGACTTCTGCGTCCACATCGAAGCGGCGCCGGGCCGCGAGCCGAAGCTGACGTTCTGCGAGGACGAGGACGAGCTCGACGATCTCGAGCCGGACTATCTGGTCCGCGCGCCGCACGCGCTGGTGCGCGATCTGCTCAAGTCGACGCTCGCCGGACAGCTCCCCGACCCGCTGCGCCTCGTCACGACGGGGCAAGTCTCGCTGCGCGGCGACCTGGGCCGCATCGTCCGCGTGGCCGGCCGCTATCCAACCGCGGGCCTCGAGTCGCTGCGCCGCTTGCCGACGCGCACCCTGGATTAGCGAAGTTCGCCTGATCGAGATCTCGAGTTCAACTCGCATCCTCAAGTAGAGTCACTTCGTCGATTGCAGCTCCATTCACGAAAGTCGAAGCCGGAGGCAGCCGTGGCAAAGTCCGTTCGCGAGCGCGCAGCAGAGCTGGGCATGAAGGCGATGGGCAAGCTGTTTGAGGACCCCAAGCGCGCTGAGCACATCGGCAAGGCGATCGCGGGGCTGCAGCAGGCGAAGGTCGCGCTCGACGAAGCGCAGGAGAAGGCGCTCAAGGCGGCAGGCCTTCCCACGCGCGATGACTTCAAGACGGCCGGCAAGCGCATCTCTGCGCTCAAGCGCCGCTGCAACGAGCTGGCGCATGAGCTGGACGGCCTGATCGCGACGAACAAGAAGTAGCGGCGGGCGCGCCTCGCGCCGGCCGTGCGTGGCGGCTGCGCGTGCAGCCGCGCGGCGATTCGGATGTCCGGTGCTCCCGGACTCTGCCGCGGACGCGCGAAACGCTTGACTCGCTCGCGCGACCGTGCGAAACGCATCGCCCTTCGCTGAAGAACCGGTCAGCGAGGTCGGAATCGGGTGCTTAGCTCAGCGGTAGAGCACTGCCTTCACACGGCAGGGGTCGAGGGTTCGAATCCCCCAGCGCCCACCAGTTTTCCCCAACATTCAATCAATGGTTCTCCGGTGGATGAACCGACGAAAACGGAGCGGCGGCCCTTGCTCGCCGCCTGGGAGTGGCAGTCATCGCGCTGTCGTCGCGGCCCTGGTCGAACGGCGGGGATGGGCCCAACTCGGTTGATATGTCGGGGCCTAATCGCCCGCGCCGATGTCGCTCTGGCTTGATGTGCCCAACGATCATTGTTTCGAGCCCGGATATGCCGCGCGCTGGTTCAAGGCTCTCGAGGACGAGGCGGCAGCGGTTGATTTAGTTCATCAAGCAAATGGGTAATCTGATCGCGACTTGATACAGCTCAAGTCGCAAAGCCAGGTCGCGCAAGAGTCCTGCTCCTCGGCTCATTTCGCTCCCGACACGATGGCCGCTCGGCTGGAGAAGATCGTCACCGCGATTCGCAAATGCAGCGCCGTCGCGCAAGCCTTGCGCAGCATCGCGGCGGAAGCCGCTGCAAAGCCTGCTTCGCGGCTTGGCACATTCATTGTTTATATGCGGGCATGGGCAGGAACTTCATCGAGCGCTGGTTCGACGTCGAAGCTCTGCACGCCGACGACTCCTCGGTCGCGGCCATCGATCGCGCATTCAGGATTCGATGGGTCAATCCCGCGTGGCATCGATTTGCGCAGGCGAACGGGGGGGCCGATGTCGCCGATCGCGTCGGCCCGGGAATTTCATATCTAGATGGGATTGCGCCACCGCTTCGATCCTTCTACGAGACGATGTTCTCGGCGGCGTTGGAAAAAAAGCAGGTCTTCGAACAGATATATGAGTGCTCCTCCGCCAACACGTTCCGCCTGTTCCGCCTGCGCGCACTTCCGCTCGAGTCGGAGGGGCTCCTGCTCGAGCACAGCCGGGTGGTCGAGCACCCTCACGAAGGCGTGCCGTCCGAGCTTCCTCCCTCTTCCTATGCGCGGCCAGACGGGACGATCCTCCAGTGCAGCAATTGCCGCCGGGTGCGGCGCGCACAGGGGGAAGGCTGGGATTGGGTGCCCACGTGGACGCAAGCGTCGCCGTCCTATACAAGCCACGGGCTGTGCGCCTCATGCGCTGCGTTCTATTGGGGCGTGAAATGAAAGACCTTCGCATTCAGGGGTGACATGGCAACACGCATTCTCATCGTGGATGATGACGCGACCACGCTCAAGGCGCTCTCTTTCCTGCTCCGGCTCGAGGGGTATGAAGTCGACGTCTGCGGGACTCCGCTTCAGGCGCTCGAGAAGCTGCAATCTGTTGCCGCAGACATCCTTCTTACCGACCAGGTGATGGGGGACATGAAGGGGCTCGAACTCGCCCGGCAGGCGCGCGCGCTGCACTCGACGATTCGCTGTTTCGTCATGAGCGGGCACGATGCGCCTGCCCCCTCGGATTGTGCCCATGTGACCTGGCTCAAGAAACCGCTCGATTTCGACACGCTCGTCGGCAGGCTCGATCCAGCGTCGGACTCGTTGGTGGCGAATACACACTGACGTTGAAACGAAGCGTCTCTGCCTCGCGAAATGAACCGCAGACGCTGCGTTGCGAAGAGTGCTGTGCGCAGCTCTTGCGCGACCGGCGATGGGCCGCTCGCGAGCAAGCGGCCGGGCGCGGGAGTTGCAGCTCTTGCTGGGTATGCGCCATTTCCTGATCGCGTTGGCTCTTGCGTGTCTTTTCACCGGCTGCCGCAGCAGCGGGACCAGCAATGGCGGCGGTTCGAGCACCGAGTTGCGCGCCAATCTCGGACTCGACTTCTCCAATGTCGCCGGGTTCATCATCGCGAGCGGAAGCCGCGCCACTCCGGCTGAGCAGGGAGACGATGGTGGCGCGCAGCCCAACCAGCTCTATGCGCTCGGCAAGGACGATAGCCTCACCGTCGTGACGGTGACCGAGTTGTCGGACGGAGGAAGCTCGTCGACGTCCCAGACGGTGGAACCACTCGCCGTGCTCGATACGACGGCGCTGCTCTTTCTCGCGTTTGAAAACGTGACGCACGAGGGAGCTCTTTGCAGCCTCATCGCCGCCAGCAAGTCCGACGGCGCGCTCTTCTGCATCACCGACGGGCCGCCGCCGACTGTCTTTCTGGGCGGCTGGGCGCCGCCATATGGCGCGAGCATCGCCTCGGACGCCACAGGCGATCTCGTCTGGTCGGATCTGCCGAATCAACTCGTTCGATACCAGCTCGACGACGGTGGATTGACCTCGTCGCAGCCGCTGGGAAGCGCGGGCGACCCTGAGGCGCAAGCGGTCAATTCCGACGGGGACGATCTAATCGTATCCGGCGATGTCGGTAGCCAGGCGGCCTATACGCGCGTCATGCTCGCAGACGGCGGCATCGCCGACGTGAGCGCGCTTGCCGCGATGTGCGTCGTGGCCGGTCCCGCCAGCGATGCCGAGGCCTTCTACTATCTATTGAACGTCGGGCCGACCAGCGATGACGCCCAATGGGTGCGCCTCGCCAAGACGTCGTCCACCGTCTTCACCCCGAATGTCCTCGGCGTCGTGGGCTGGGCCGATTGCGGTGAAGGGCTCGTGAGCACCAGCACCCACTTCTTCCTGACCGGCGATGTCGAGAGCCGCGCGGCGCAGGTCGTCGATATCGTGGGCGGGACCGCGACGCGGCTGACTGTCGAGGCCTTCGTGGGGGGCACCATCTCCCGCATCGCTGGATATGAAGACGCGCTCTTCATCCTCGGCACCGACTCGACGGGATCGAGCGGGCTCGTGGAATATGAAATCGCGACTGGCACCTTCACAACGCTGCTCGCCCCGGGCGCGTATAACATAACGACCATGGACGTCTCGAGCGGAGGAGAGGTCACGTTCTTCGGCCAGCGGGAATCGGACGGCGCGATGGTGCTCGGCAATCTCCCCGCAGGCGCGACCACGCCCACGATCATCTCCACTGGGCTGCCAGGGGTCACGCAGATTCAACGCATCAACTGATTCGTCGGGCGCATATCCAGCGGGCGGAGCTCTGCAGGGGAATGCAGGGCGATTGAACGCGCTCGCTGTTTGCGAGGAGGGGCGATTGCGCGCCCCCTCCACGCTGGGTGCGGCGGAGAACAGCCCGCCGTCACCTGCTTTGTCGACTCGGGATCTGCTTAGTGCTTGTCGGCGAACTCGCAGCCGCGCTTGGTCTCGTTGATGGCCTTGTCCGTGGCTTCAATGGCCTTGGCGCGCCAGCCGCCCTTGTCGTGCTCCGCGTGCTCCAGCGACGCGCGAGCGCTGCGGAGCTGATCGAGCGCTGCCTGCATGTTGGGCTGGTTGCGGCATTCGCCGCCAGCATAAGCGCTGGTGCTGAAGGTGAGGGCAAAGCCGAGAGCAGCAGCGAGCGCAATGATCTTGCAAACGTTCATGGTCGATTCCTTGGGTGCAACGTGAGGGGGATTGAAGCAGCGCCAACGGTACGCTTCGACGACAATGCCGTCTAGAATTAGGTGCATTGTGTGTCATTTGTTGACGAGCGGCCCGGCTCAAGTCGGATATGGGCGGCGACCTTTCCTGGGCAGGGTTGGGGCTGATTAATTTGCAAGCCGTCGTGGGTCTGCGGCAAAGATGCTCCAATGAGCGCGTGTCCTCGCTGCGGCAAGAACCATCCTGCGGGCGCTTGTCCAGCGCGCGTCTCAGGGCCGGGCCGCGCCGTGAACCCCGGCAGAGTCTCCGCGCCGGGCGCGCGCGCCGCGCCTCCTCCCGCTGCGCCGGTGGACCCGGCCGAGAGCACGCTGCCCGATCCGGACGATGATGCGCCGGGAGGGACCCGCGTGCTGCAGGAATCCCGGCCGGTGCAGACCTCGGCGCGGGTCACCGCGTCTGGCCGGCAGCGCACGCCGCAGCGCCTCGGCGACGGACCCGAAGAGCCAAGCATCACCCAGGTGGATCCGCTGATCGGCCAGACGCCGCTCGGCCAATACAAGATATTGAGCAAGATCGGCGAAGGCGGTTTCGGCGCAGTCTTTCTCGCGGATCAGCTCGGCGTCGGGCGCAAGGCCGTCATCAAGGTGCTGCGCCAGGCGCTGGTCGGCTCGGAAGACTTCGTCAAACGATTCGAGCGCGAGGCCGCGGTGCTCGCTCAGCTGGAAAACCAGCACCTCGTCCGCCTCTACAACTTCGGCAGGCTCGACGACGGCCAGCTCTTTCTTGCAATGGAATACGGCGGCGATACCACCGTCGCCGACGTGATCAAGCGACAGGGCCATCTCGAGGCCGACCGCGCGCTGGTCATCGCCGAGCAGATCTGCGAGGCGCTCGAGGACGCGCATGGGCACGGCATCGTCCACCGCGATCTCAAGCCGCAGAACGTGCTTGTCTCCCGACGCAACACGACCGACTGGGCGAAGGTCGTCGACGTGGGCATCGCGAAGATCCTCGACGCCGACGACGGCGAAGTGCCGGCGCAGCACCTGACCGGCACCGGCGTCGTGATCGGCACGCCCGCCTATTTCTCGCCCGAGCAGGCGCGCGGCCTCTCGGTGGATGGCCGCTCAGATCTCTACGCGCTCGGAATCGTTCTCTACGAAATGCTCTCTGGCACGCTGCCCATCAAAGGAATCAGCGGCCTCGATTTCGTGCGCGCGCACGCGGTGGACCCGCCGACGCCCTTCTCGAGGAACGGCATCGAGCTGCCGCCCTATATCGAGAAGGTCGTCTTTCGCGCGCTCGAGAAGAATCCTGCCAAGCGATACCAGAGCGCGGAGGAGATGCGCCGCGCGCTGGTCGAGGCGCGCGCGCGGATGTACTCCGGTGGCGGTTCGCGCGGTCCGCGGAAACTGCTGTACGCCGGCGTCGCGGCCGCCGCGGCCGCGGCTGCTGTGTCCCTGGCGGTCTATCTCGCGCGGCCGGCCCTCATTCGCCTCGCGGTGGCTCCCTCGAATGCGGAGTTGCTGCTCGATGGCAAGGTCGTGCACGCGGGCAAGATCAAAGTCGGCCCTGGTCTGCACACCGTGCGCGCGCGCGCCGACGGTTTCGCGCCGCAATCGCGCACCGTCGATATCGAGCGCGGCGCCGAGCTGGCGCTCAATTTCGCGCTGGTCGAGACACCCGCCGAGGAGCCTGCGCGCGAGGATGCCGCGGCGCAGCCCGCGCCGGATCCGTCGCAGGCAGCCGCAGCGGAGCCCGCCGATGCGCAGCCAAAGGACCCGCCGAAGAGTGCCGCCGACGCGCCGCGCGCGGCCCCCGCACCGACGCACAAGCGGGAGCGCGAGAGCGCCGATGCCGCCGCGAGCCGGCGCGACGAGCAGGCGCTGGAGCAGTTGGTGCACGCGCGCAAGCTGGAGCAGTCGGGCGATCTCGCCGGCGCCATCGCGTGCGCGCAGCGCGCGGCTGCGCTCAAGCCGGAGAAGCAGACCGCGGCCGCGGCGAACCTCATGCTCGGCCGGCTGCACTATCGCAAAGGCGAGCTGATGTCGGCGCGCATGTATATGAATCTATACTTGCCTCATTGCACCTCGGATTGCGCCGAGGCCCGCGATTTGCTCGCGCGGATCAATGCGGCCTCGAAGTAGCGGAGTCTCCACTATGCGGCGATGCCTGCTGGACCTGCGCGGCTGGATATGCGCCGGGGCGTTTCTCTTCATGGCTTGCGCCGCGGCGGCGGATACGCTGCCCACCCATGCGCGCAAAGCGCTGCCGGCGAAAGCTCGGACGCTCGACCGGGACGCGCACGCCGCCTTCGCCGCGGGCGACGCCGCACAGGCGCTCGAGCTGATCGATCGGGCGCTCAAGGTCGGCCGCGCGGCCGCGCTGCTGCTTGATCGCGCGCTCATCGAGCGCAAGCTCGACCGGCTGCAGGCCGCCGCTGATGATTGCCTGCAGATATCGGCCGAGTTCCCCGACTCGGATGAAGCGACGGCGGCGGGACGGCTGATGAGCCGATTGGAGGCGGATATCCATCGGGAGAAGACGCTCCAGTCGCTGCGCGGTCCGGCGCCTTCCGACGATGCGCCGCCCGCCGTCGCCGCGCCCGACGCAGATCGAAATGGCGCGCGCGCGGAGAGAGAACAGCCACCCGTCGCCAGCGGCACCGACTCCGCCGCAGAGCGGCCCGCCGCGCCCGCGATGAGCGTTGCGCCCGCGCCCGTCATCTCGCAGGAGCTGCCCGCGCGCTCCGCGAGCTCGAAGCACATCGTGTTCTGGAGCGGCCTCGCGGTTGGCGCCGCCGCCGCTGGCACTGGCCTCTATTTTGGAATGCAGTCGGTCTCCGAGCGCAACCAGGTCGGCAGCGGTTCGCTCACGCGCAGCGAAGTCGACGGTCAGATCTCATCGTTCCAGCGCGACGCCACTCTCGGCAACGTCCTGGTCATCTCGGGCGTCGTGCTGATCGCCGGCGCCGCCATTGCCTGGTTTGCGGGTGCCCCGTGAGAAGCTCTCTCCCTGCGCAGGCGTTGCGCGCGCTCGCCCCTCTGCTGCTGGCCCTCTCCAGCGGCTGCATTTTCTCCGGCAGCGTGCCTGCCGTTCCGTGCACCAGCACGGCCGGCTGCCCCACCGGCCAGTCCTGCGACGGCACAGCGCATGTCTGCTCTGCAGAGAATCCGAGCTGCTCGGCCGATCAGGTCATCTGCGGGGGCGCTTGCGTGACCGGTAGCTGCGGCTCTGGCGGCGGCACAGCAGGCGGCTCTGGCGGCGGCACAGCAGGCGGCTCTGGCGGCGGCACGGCCGGCGGCTCTGGCGGCGGCACGGCAGGCGGCTCTGGCGGCGGCACGGCAGGCGGCTCTGGCGGCGGCACGGCAGGCGGCTCTGGCGGCGGCGCGGCCGGCGGCTCTGGCGGCGGCGTGGCCGGCGGCTCTGGCGGCGGCACGGCAGGCGGCTCTGGCGGCGGCGCGGCAGGCGGCTCTGGCGGCGGCGTGGCCGGCGGCTCTGGCGGCGGCTCTGGCGGCGGCGTGGGTGGCGGTTCGGGCGGCGGCCCCGCGCAGCTCACGTTCTCCGCGGAGCCTGGCACTGCGGCTGCGACCAATCTGTTCCCGGTGAGTCCGGTGGTCGCCATCCAAGATGCGAGCGGCAATACTTTGGCCTCGAGCACCGTGGCCGTGACCGTCGCTCTCCTCGGACCCGGGGGAACGCAGAGCCTGGCGCTCTCGGGCAGCACCACGGTCAATGCCGTTGCGGGAGTCGCCACGTTCAACACTCTTCGCATTGCCACTCCGGGCAATGGATATGTGCTGGTCGCTTCGGCGGTCGGGCTGAGCGCCAATTCGACGGCCTTTGACGTGGTCGCTACCAACTGCGCCGCTGGCGGGGCTGCCGAGGTCTTCAACAGCAATATGCAAGGATGCGCGGGCTCGGTGCCATTCAGCAACCGTGCGAGTCTCTGCGCGGCGAGCGCGCATGTCTGCAAGACGGATGAATGGACGAACAATGCTTCGTCGAAAGCCCCTTCGAATATCTATTGGACCGACGACGCGCTCCGCTACAGCAGCGCGCAGGGAGCTTGCGGGACCAGCGCTTGCGCGTCGGGGCAATGCTTCGTGTCTTCCGGCGCGGGCGGGTTTGATGGCGGTGCGCTCACCACCGCTGCGGCCAACCCGATGCGGGTCTGCAGCGGTTCCTCGGATAGCCAGGGCAACGGCTGCGAATGGACCGGCTGCGGCAACAGCAGCGTCTATCCGGACGCCCGATTCGGAGGAAACCCCGACTCGTCGGCCAGCGGCCAGAACGCGGGTGCACTCTGTTGCGCGGGCACGACGCATCTCTGGTACGTCGACGCCGATGCGGGCAGCGACGCCCTCGACGCGGGCACGCTCGCGCATCCATTTCAATCGCTGACCCACGCGGTCTCGGTCGCGACCTCGGGGCAGACCATCCTGGTAAATCCGGGCGCCTATTCGCCACCGGGATATCGATGCTGCGCCTTGAATCCGCCGCTGGTTGGAAATCAGCTCGAGCAGTTTCCTATCGTGGTGCCCGCTGGCGTTGCGCTGCTGGGGAATGAGGTAGGCCAGGGCACCACGAACGGTTTGGTGTCCACGGCGGTCTATGGCGAGATCATCGTGGGCGCGGGCGCGGTGGTGACCGGCGTCGCGAGCGTGGAGAGCCTGTTCCAGACCACCAAGTGGAATGGGATTGTCGTCGCTGGCGCGAACGGAACCGTGCGCAACAACTTCGTCGTGCTGCAGGACGCAGGAATCGATACGACCGGCGCGACGGACTATCTCGTTGCGCTCAATACCTTCGAAGGCAACCTCACCGGCCTGCACAGCCAGAGCGCGTCGAGCGGCCGGATTGAGAACAATGTCTTTCGCCAGAATGAAGTGGGCATCGAACTCCAGGCCGCTGGCCCCGACGTGGGCACAGTCGTCAATGGCGCCGTGCCGGAGGGCGATAGCGTCGGAAACAACGTCCTGAGTTGCAATGTCGTGAGCTTCGCGACGGATGCGGGAGGGACGCTCCACCTCGACAACGACCAGTGGGACCACGCGCCGCCGGCCCAGAGCAGCTCTTCGTCCACGCTCGACCTCGACAACACCGGGGGCGCAACGCTCAGCTTGCTGGACCCGCGCGATGCGCCTTATCGATGCGGAATCTGCTCTTCGCAGGCGAACGGAACTCAATATTACAACAACACGATGGCGGGCTGCTCCGGCGCGGTGTCCTTTGCCAACGCGGCCTCGCTCTGCAATGTCGCGGCGGGATGCCACGTCTGCTCCGCCGCGGAATACAGCACGAACTATGGAGGCGTGGTCCCGAGCGAGGATTACTGGACCTCCAACGCGCTCAACAGGAATGGCACAGCGAACAGCTGCTCCGCGACGGTGGTGGATAGCATCAGCAACTGCGGCGCCGGGAACTCGATGCTCGTCTGCATTCCCGCGGCGGACACGCCCGATGACAACGGAAACACCTGCGCGTGGACCGGCTGCGCGTTCAGCAGCGCAGGGGTCAGCGGCGGCGACGTCCCCATGGGGGGCTGCGCGAGCCCCAATACCGGCGTGCCCGACGGAGGCGCGACCGCCGGCGCGGTCTGCTGCTGTCCGTAGCTGACGGCTCGCTCGCGGTGGCGCAGCCGCTGCGCTCCTCGACGCAAAATGCCGCTCGCGCCGATTTGCTGGTGCGAGCTTGCATCCGCTGCGTGGCAATCGCTGCGCGCTCGCGCGCTGATCTGCGCAGGTCTCGCACGCCGTGCCGCTCGCTGCTGCCTCTTGAGACGTGATGTCTGGGCGAGCCCGCTGGCCGTTCGATTGCACACATCGATTCGCGGCTGCGCGAACAGTCCTGTTCGCCGCGGTCGAGCGGCAATTCCGCCCTGGGCTCTGGAGCCTCTATGAAGCGAATCATCGAATGGAGCGCAATCGCACTCGCGGCGTCGCTCGCCTCCTGCGGCGGAAGCTCGAGCGACACCTGCACCGTCACCGCCGCCCAAGTGGCGGGGACCTGGTCGGGCTCCGACCTCACCGGCACCCTCTACTCGGCGAGCGGCGCTGTGCTGCTCTCCGGCGCGACGTCGCAATCGGTGACCATCAGCGCCGGCTCGGGTACGTGCGGCGTCAGCCTCGCCGTGCAGAACCTGACCACTTCATACAGCAGCAGCTGCACCGGCTCGATCAGCGGCAACGTCATTACCAGCACCTGCTCCATCTCGAGCGACACCTCGAGCTCCAGTCCAAACTGCACGTCGGCCGCGGCCTATCAGCGCGTCGATACGCTCGACACCTCGACGACGCCTTGGCAGATGACCACCTCCGACGAATACACGCTGGCCAGCACCAACGGCGGAACTTGCAAGCTCGCGGGGGACAAGGCCAGCACGCAAGGCGTCCTCACGCAGGCCGCGAAATGAGGTGAATTCGAACAGGCGATTCATCGAGCGGCAGCCGTCTACGCAAACGATGCGCTGGCACATCTGCCGCGAGGGCGAGCAGGGCACGGCCGTGAATCGCAGCGTTGGTGGCCGATCGGGTCCGCCGCACAATCTATGCGGCGAACTCCAAGGAGATCCCCATGAAGTCGCTCCGCACCGCTGTGTTCTCGCTTGCCGTCGTTGCGCTCGGCGGCTGCAGCTCCACGCAAGTCGTCTCTTCGTGGCGCGACCCTGAAGTATCGAACGTGACCTTCAGCCGCGTGTTGGTGGTCGCGATGGTGCGCGACGAAGCGCGCCGCCGCGCGGTCGAGGATCGAATGGTCGCGGATATCGAGCGATATGGCGCCCAGGCGGTGCCTTCCTATCGGTTGATTGCCGCGGAGGACACGCGCAACGCCGAGGTGGTCAAGGCGGCCGTGCTCAAGGGAGGATTCGACGGCGCGGTGACCTGGCGGACCATCGCGGTGACCCACGAGACTCACTATGTCCCGGGTATCGCCGATGGGCCCATCGGATATGGCGGCTTCTGGGGCTATTACGACGCCGGTTGGAGCAGCGCATATGAGCCTGGATATCTGCAGACCGACCGCGTCGTTCGCGTGGAGACGATGGTCTATCGGGTCGGCAGCGGAAGCGATCGGCTGATCTGGGCTGGCACCAGCGAGACGCTCGATCCGAATTCGCTCACCGGGCTGGTCGACGGCGTCAGCGACGCCACCATCGAAGAGATGCGCCGCCAGCAGATGTTCGCGCCGCGCCGATGAGGTGGATCGCCATTCTCGGTGCGCGAGGTCGGGACCTTCGCTAGTGTCGCGCGCATGAGATCCATTGCGCTGCTCGCGCTGCTCGCTCTCGCTGGCTGCAAGTCGTCCAAAGGCGCCCCGTCGGCCACGCTGGAGGGGACCGTGGCTGGCGTGCCGCTGCACATCGTGTCCGCGCTCTCGGCCGCGACCACCGCGGGCGATCTGGTGGTCGCTCTTTCCGACGTGCCGCTCGAATGCCCGGACATCATGGGCGCGCGGCAGCCGCCGAAGGCGAACACGATCTTCCTCTATGCCAGCGAAGTGGTGCGCACCGGGCCGGGCGGACAGCGACTTCCGCAGCGGGCCGAGACGCTGCGCATGGTGAACTTCGCTGACTATCGCGCGCTCTGGTTCCCGGCCGACGCGAAGGAGATCGAGGGGCGCAAACGCCTCTCGCCCGGCGCATATGTCGCGTGGCGCTCGAATGTGCCCACCGAGGAGGCGCTCAAGCAGGAAGAGCCGAACTGGCCCAACGGACAGTCGGGCTCGCTCACGCTCAACTCGGTGCCTTCGGCCGCGGGCGATATGTTCGATGGCGACTTTGAAGCAACGCTCGAGTCGCACGAGTTTGTCCGCGGCGAGTTCCACGCGCTCTACTGCGGCGTCCATCCCTAGGCGAGCAGCGCTGCTCTAAACGGGGTGCGAGCCGTAGGTGCCCAGGGCGCGGTGCTGGTTGCGCGCGTCGGCCTCGAGCGCATGGATGAGCGCCTCTTCCAGCGCGGCCTTCACTTCGCTCGCCTGCGGCAGCGAGCCGCTCTCCAGCTTCTCGATGAGCTTGCACGCGCGCATGAGCTGCTTGGCGTGGGCCACATCTCCTCGCTGGAGCGCGGAGATGATCGCGCGCACCTGGAGGAGAAAGGTTTCCAGCTCGGTGGCGTCCATGAACCCGGCCTCGCAGCGAAACGCTTTGTGCTGTTTGTATCGCGTTTAGTCACCCGCGGCCAGCCAGCGCGCGCCTCGGGCCGCCGGGCGGATGGCCCGCGTGTGCCAGGACTTCTATCGACGCAGCGGCCGCCGGCGATAAGCCGCGTTTCCTTGAATGTGGCTTGGCCTCGCTCGGAGCAGCGCGATCGCCGGGCGAGATGCGGGCAGGACGTTCGTGCCGGGCCGCGGGCCCTCCTCATCGCATAGGTTCGGGGGATGTCCTGTTTGCTTGCGCTGCTGCTGGCCGCTCCGGCGGTCGCGCCCTCTCCGGCGCGCGTCTCTCCGTCTGCAGGCTCGCTCATCGCGGTGCTCGAGTTTCGCAACAAGCTGGCGGGCGAGGAGCGCAAGGGCGTCGACGCGGGATATCTCGCCGACGAGGTGCGCGACCTGCTGCTCAAGGCGTTGCCGGGCGCGCGCGTGATCACGCGCGAGAACATGCTGGTGCTGCTGCAGGCGAGCGGGAAGAAGCTGGAGGAGTGCGAGGGGGAGTGCGAGGTCGATACCGGACGGCGCATCGGCGCGGATCTGGTGGTAAGCGGAGAGGTCCTCCGTTTTGGCGAGAGCTACAAGCTTGATCTCAAGCTGCACCAGACGCGCGACGGGCGGCTGCTGGCCGGCGCCATCGCCAGCGGCAAGAGCATCGACGAGCTGGACGCCGGTACGGCGTCCGCGGTGGCGCAGCTGACCGCGCCGCTCAAGGCCGCGCCGCCGGCCGCGGTCAAGAGCGAGAGCGCGCCCAAGGGCCCGCGCGACCACCCCATCATGCGGCGCGAGGAGAAGAGCGGGCTCGAGTTCGTGCGGGTCTTCGACGGCAGTGGACACCTCGGCTGCGCGACCGGCGACGCCGCCTGCCAGGCGAACGAAAAGCCCGGCCGCGAGCTGGGCATCGGCGGCTTCTGGATCGGCCGCACCGAAGTGACCGCGGGCGCGTACGGCGCGTGCGCGAAGGCGCGCGCTTGCAGCAAGAAGCCCAAGGGGCGCGACTCAAAGCAGACGTTTACTTGCAACTGGCACAACGGGCGCCACACGCATCCGATGAACTGCGTGACGTGGGACGAGGCGGCGCAGTTCTGCAAATGGGTCGGCGGGCGCCTGCCGACGGCGATGGAGTGGGAGTATGCGGCGCGCGCGGGCCGCGACGTGATCTATCCGTGGGGCAATGAGCCGCCGACGGGCGCGCGGGCGAATCTCTGCGACAAGAACTGCGCGCGGGCGCTGGCGAAGGGCATTCGCACCAAGCCCGCGCTGGAACTGGATGACGGCTGGCCCGCGACCGCGCCGGTCGGCTCGTTCAAGAGCGGCAACAACGCGTGGGGCCTCGAGGACATGGCGGGCAACGTCGCGGAGTGGACCGCGAGCACGCTCGAGGGAACCAGCGAGAAGGAGGTGCGCGGCGGCGCGTGGAACCGCTCGGCGCGCGATCTGCGCGCGTCGCACCGCGCGAGCGCGCCCGCCGGGAAGAACGAGCCGGGCCTCGGATTCCGCTGCGCGCTGCAGGCCGCGGATTAGTTGAGCGCGCCGGTCGCCTGGCCGCCGCAGCTGTCGCCGTTGATTCCCGCGCTCTCGGTGAGGTCGACGTCGAGCCCGCCCGAGTCGAACGTCAGCGTCCCGCCGATGCTGGTGATGTCGATGTTGGTGCCCTGGCCGTCGGTCTGCGTGCAGGTGAAGGTCGTCGTCTGGGCAATGTCGACCTCGTTCCCATTCTGCACGCCGTAGAGTGTGTCGCCCGGGCACGAGCCGATGTAGATGGTCGCGTTGCCCGCGCCGTCCACATCGAGCTCGATGGTGTCGTCGGGCAGCACGAACGCGGGGGGGCTCGAGCTGTCGCAGGAATAGGTCTCGGTGATATTGCCGCTGTAGGTCGCGGAGTATCCGCTCGAGCCCTTGCCGCAGGCCGCTGCTCCCAGCATCGCCACCACCAGAATGCGCTTCATTTGTCCTCCCTCGTTGCTGCACTGGACGGTTGCAGCGGCCGTCTGGCCACCTGCGATTTCTGCAGGCCTTCAGCCGGCGCTGACGGTCACGGCGAGCTTGCCGCGCACCTCGCCGCTGCGCAGCCGCTCGAGCGCAGCCGGCAGCTCGGCGAGCGGACAGGCGCGATCGACCGAGGGCTTCACTTTGCCTTCGCTCATCCAGCGCGCGAGCTGATCGAAGTCTGCGCTGCGCGGCGAGGCCATGAGAAAGGCGCAGCGGTGCGAAGAGAAGAGAGCGCGCGCCATCCCGAGAAAGACGCGGGATGAGGGCAAGAGCGAGATGAACGAGCCGTGCGGCTTGAGCAGCTTCGCGCAGTCTCCGTAGGACGCGTTGGCGATCACGTCGAAGACCATGTCGAACCGCTCCTCGATGTCGGCGAGGCGTGTCTTCTTGTAGTCGTAGACGCGCAGCGCGCCGAGGGCGGTGACCGAGCCGGCCTTGGCCGCGCTCGCGGTGGCGACCACCGTCGCGCCCAGCGCGTGCGCGATCTGGACCGCGTACGTGCCGACACCGCCCGACGCGCCGTTGATGAGCACCGACTGGCCGCGCGAGAGGCGGCCTTTGTCGCGCAGCGCCTGCAGCGCGGTGACGCCGGTGGTCGCCGAAGCGGCCGCCTCTTCGTGCGAGAGGTTCGCCGGCTTGCACCCGACCGCGCTGGCCGCGCAGACCAGATAGTCCGCGAACGAGCCGGAGCGGTTGCTGCGCGAGTAAGGCAGGAAGCCGAACACCTCGTCGCCGACGGCGCGGCCGCTGACGCCGGCCCCGAGCGCCTCGACGGTGCCGCTGAAATCGAAGCCGAGCGTGAGCGGGAACCTGCCCGCGTGCAGAAAGCGGCCGCCGTCCTTGCCCGACGCAACCTTCAGGTCGGCGGGGTTGAGCGCGGCGGCGCGAACCTTGACCAGCAGCTCCCGGGGCCCGGGCGACGGGCGGGGAAGGTCCCGCAGGCGCAGCGTGGAGAGATCCCCATATCCATCGATCGCGTAGGCGTTCATGGCGGTTCGACTATCGCGCCGGGCCAGGAGGGGCAAGCCACGCGCGGGCGCCAGAGCGCAGGCGCCGGGAAGCGAAACTCGCTCTAGCCGCGCGCCGCGCCTTGTCCCGCGCGGGCCGCGGCGGCGCCGAGCGCCCGGCAGGCCTTGAGCACGTCGTCCGAGAGCGTGGAGCCGCGCAGCGCGCGGGCGAGGCTGAGCCCGCCGTACATCAGCGCGACCAGCCCGAGCGCGAGCGTTCGGCGCGGGAGGGGACCGTTTGAGGGCAGGTGCGCGGCCAGCTCGCCAGTCAGCGCGGAGATCTGCTCGCCGAGCGCGGCGCGATGCTCGGGGGCGGTGCTGCCCACTTCGCCGACCACCGCCGGCAACGCACACCCTTCCTCGAGATCGTCGCGGTGCGCGGCGGAGAGGTACCGCTTGAGGATCACCTCGGTCCGATCGGCGGCGGGCTTCTGCTCGAGATCGCGAAACAGGCTCGCCCGCATCTCGGCGGCCGCGCGCCGCAGGGTCTCGTCGATGAGCGCGTCCTTCGAGGCAAAGTGCGCGTAGAAGCCGCCCACGGTCAGGCCGGCGCCCTGCATCACCTCGGCGACGCTCGCGCCGGCGATTCCGCGCGCGCGCAACAGCCGGGCGGCCGACTCCAGGATGGTCTCGTGCGAGCGCTCTCGCTGCTCCGTCTTGGCGGTCATGGGGTCCTCGCGGCAGGCGTCAATCGCGTATGTATGTCATATGATTATTATAATATGAGCTACATACTAAGGGCTGGTGGGCCGGCGGCGGAAGAGAAAGAGGTTCCCTGTCAGACGGCCGCGGGCGTCCAGGCGCAGCGTCGTCTCCAGGCAGCGCTCGAGGAGGAAGTCCTTCCGTGCCATCGCCAGCACGTAGCGGGTCTGGTGCGCGAACCGGCCGGAGGGCAGCACCGCGAACCCTTCGTGGCCCTCCTCCGGGAGCAGCTCGGTGCTGAGCGCGAGCAGCCCTCCCGGGCGCAGCGCGCGGGCCGACTGCAGGAAGAGCGGGGCGAGATCGCCGAGATACAAGAGCACGTCGGCAGCGACGATCGCGTCGAACAGCCCGGGCCGGGTGGCGAGGAAGTCGATCAGCTCGGCGCGGACCAGCTCGTCGTAGACCCCGCGGCGCTCGGCCATCTCCAGCATGCGCGGGGAGAGATCGACGCCGACCAGGCCGCGGCTGAGCGGGCGCAGCAGTGGCCCGCACAGGCCGGTGCCGCAGCCCGCGTCGAGCGCGTTCTCCAGCGGCGGCTGCGCGGGCGTGAGCGCCGCGGCCACGCCCAGCGCGGTCCGGATGAGATCGCACAGCTTCTGCGGCACGTCGTAGCCGAGCACGCCGACCAGCTGCGCGTCGAACCCCTCCGCGAAGGTATCGAACGTCTCGACGATGTAATCCTCCGGCGCGCGGATGATGTGCGCGGCGCCGCCGAGCACGTCGAGCAGGTAGCGCGCGGAGGCGCTGCCCGGTTGCATCTCGAGCTGCTTCTGGCAGATGCGGATGGCCGGCTCCGCGTATCCCCAGCCGGAGAGCATGCCCGCCGCCGCCTCGAGCCAGGCGATGCGCTCCTTTTCTTCTTCTTCCCCGAGCGGCTCGGGCTGCGGCTGGTACGCGCCGAGCGCGCCCTCGACCGAAGCGCCGATCATCATGTCGCGCAGGAAGCGGGCCTTGCGGAACATCCGCTCGTAGTGGCGGTTGCCGGGCTCGTCGCGCACCGCGCGCTCGTACGCGTCGTGGGCCTGCTCGGGGCGGCCGGTCTGGTAGTAGAGCTTGCCCAGGTTCGCGTAGATCGCCGCGCTGTTCTGGCCGAGCGCGATGCTCGCGCCGAGGCAGTCGATGGCCGCTGCGTAGTCGCGCTGCTGCTCCTTGACGAGCGCGAGGCACTGCCAGGCCGCCGCCGAGTCGGGCTGCTGTTCGAGGGCCGCGCGGTAGGCCGCCTCGGCCCCGTCGAGATCGCCCAGCTTGCCGCGGATGATCCCGAGCAGCAGCCAGGTGTCGGGCTGGTGCGGCTGCAGCTCGAGCGAGCGCGTCAGGCAGGCCGCGGCCGGCGCGCTCTCCTGCGTGCGATCGAGCGCGACGCCAAGGTTGGTCCAGAGCGCCGCGTCGTCGGGGCGCAGCGCGGCCGCCGCGCGAAACACCGTGGCCGCGTCGCCGTTCTGGTTCGCCTTGAGCAGCTCCAGGCCCCAGCGCAGGGCCGCGTCGGCAGGCGAGAGCCCGGCCGCGAGCAGCTCCGAGAGCGCGGGCGCGATCGACCGCCAGGCGACGATCGAGTCGGCCGCCTTCTGCGCCGTCGGGATGGGCGGCAGCGCCGGCGTCACGGCCAGCCTGCGAGCAGCGCGCGCGCCGTCGGGCGCGGAGAGGAGTGGGGTGCAGCGAGCACGCTCGATGATTGTGCGTGCCCGCCACAATCGCAAACTTTCGTCCGCGCGACGGCGATCAGTGGAAGCGGAGGATCAGGCCGTAGATCGGCATCGCGATCATCAGCGCATACGTCAGCGTCGCGCCGATCACCGACATCCGGTTTTTGAGGATCAAGCCCACGCCATGGGTCAGCCGCGAGAGCGCAATCGCGCCGCCGAAGAGGTGCAAGGGCAGGCTCTTGCCGCCCGCGAGTTCGAGCACGAGCAGCAAGAGCAGCATCATCGGCGCCCACTCGGCCGTGTTGGCGTGCGCGCGGATGGTCCGCAGCATCTGCGCGTTCGGCGCGTCGGTCACGGAGGTCTTCGTGATGCCGCGCACGCGGCTCACGTTGAGGCCCAAGCCCACGAAGATGAGGCCGGTGATCGAAGCGTAGAGGAGAGAGATCGGCACCGAGTTCATGCGCGCTCCGGAGAGAGAGGTTCGCGAGAAGTACCACCCGGCGCGCAGATCGGCGGTGGAATCGAGCGCGCGGCGCGGACGTTACCCAACGGTGGTTCGCGCGGCGCGTCGCTTTGGGCGATGTTGCGTGCGCGAACCCGCTGCCTGGAGGCGAGCCCATGCTGAACGAGCCGTTCGATTCCGATGCGCCGCCGCCGCGAGTTGACGGAATGCCGCCGCGGCCGCGGCCGGGCTCGGCGCTGAAGACAGCGCTGATCGTTGCGATCCCACTGATCGCGGTGGCGGGCGGGCTCTACTGGTACCACCAGCGTCCGCCGCCCGCGCCGCCGCCGGTCGGACCGGCTGCCACGCCCGCGCCGGCGGCGCCGCTGCCGCTCGCCGCGCTGCCGGAGCAGGAGGTGCGCGCAGCGAAGGCGCTGCAGAGCGGCGAAGGGAGCGACGCGCGCCTGCGCGCGCAGCTGGGCCAGCTCTCGGCGCGGCCCGAGTGGCTGCGCTGGGTGGCGGCCACGCCGGATCTCGTCGAGAGCGCCGTGGTGATCCTCGCCAACGTCTCGGACGACGACGATCCGCGCAAGCGCCTCGCGCCGCTGCGCGTGGAAGGCCCGTTCGATACGCTCGACTCGCCGAGCGGCACGTTCGAGTCCGAGGCGAGCTGGCACCGGTTCGACGCGGACACGGAGGTCATCGAGTCGCTCGACGCGCGCGCGGTGGCCTCGCTCTGGCGCACGCTGCATCCGCTGCTCGCCGTCGCGTACCACTCGGTGGCCCGGCCCGGCGTCTCGCTCGACCGCGCGGCGGGAAATGCGCTCAAGCGGATCGAGCTGATGCAGATCCCGGCGACCACGCCCGCGGTGAAGCAGGTCGGCAAGCTCTGGCTCTACGCCGACCCGAATCTCGAGAGCCTCGGCTCGATGGAAAAGCAGCTGCTCCGCGTCGGGCCGGTCAACGCGCGCAAGCTCCAGGCGAAGGCGCGCGAGCTCCGCGCGGTGATGACACTCCCGTGACCTTGCCACCGCGCAGGCTGTGCTAATCGACTGCTCCGCATGGAACGGATCGGTCGAGGACAAGGTGTCGCGGCGCTGTTGAACGGCCGCGCGAAGCGGGTCAACGCCAAGGTCGTGCGCGCGCTCGAGCACGCGCTGCCGGAAGCGATGATCCGGGTCAGCAGCGATTTCGAGCAGGCCCGGCGGCACGCGCGCGACATCTGCGCGGCGAAGCCTTCGGTGGTGCTCTCGGGCGGCGGCGACGGCGCGATCGTCAAGCTGCTGAACCTCTTGCGCGAGGAAGGCCACGGCGCGCCGCTGCCGACCATCGGGATCCTCAAGCTCGGCACCGGCAACGGCTGGGCGAACACCAGCGGCGCCCCCGATTTCTTCAAGATGGTGCGCGACCTGCCGCAGCTGCCGCGCGCGCTGCCGACCACGCACTACGATCTGCTCGAGGTCGAGGGACAGCTCTGCCACTTCGCGGGCGTGGGATGGGACGCGAAGATCCTCAACGACTATCTGCGCAACCTCGACAAGCGCTCAAGCCAGCTGATCGGCTCGCGGCTCGCGTCGCGCATCCACAAGGGCCTGCCGGGCTATCTCTATTCAGTGGCGCGCATCACGGTGCCCGAGGAGCTGGCTGCCTCGCGCAAGCTCGGCCGCGCGCGCGTCTCGCTGGTCGCGAAAGGCCCCGACGTCTACAGCTGCGATGACGACGGCGTGCTCTCGAAGATCTTCGTGCCGGCGAGCACCACGGGCGAATCGCGAACGCAGGTCTACGAAGGTCCGCTCAGCGTCGGCGCGTTCAGCGTCACGCCGGACTGGGGCGCGAACTTTCGCGCGTTCCCGCACGCGCGACTGAAGCCGGGCTTCATCAACGTGCGCATCTACGACCGCGGCGCGTTCGAAGCGCTGCGCTCGCTCATCCCGATCTGGAAGGGCAAAGCGCGCGAAGGGTTCCACGACTTCTTCACCAAAGAGATGACGATGAAGTTCTCGCGGCCGATGCCGTTCCAGATCGGCGGCGACGGCGTCGGCTTCCGCGACGAGGTGACGTTCAAGACGGCCCAGGAGTCGATCGATCTGGTCGACTGGCGGGAGGCGCTGAAGCTGGCCCGCGCCGAGTTGACATAATGCTTATTATCAGACGTTCGATCCTGGGCTCTCCTCTGAAAAGAGCGCGCTCCCGGACGACCGTCCCGCCCGTTTTGCGTCTCCGCGCGGGCCATCGTCCGACGAGATTGCACGTTGCCGATCGATAGCCACCTCGACGACAACGACATCCTCGCGCTGGTCTCCGGCACGGTCGGCCCCGAGCTGCGCGCGCGCATCGACGAGCACCTCGATGCCTGCAGCGACTGCCGCATGCTGGCGGCGGCGTCCGCGGGCGCCGAGCTCTCGCCGCACCCGGCTCCAGCCGCGCCGGGCGAGCCGCCGCGCGGCGCGCAGTCGCTGCAGCTCGGCCGCTACTCTGTGCTCCGGCCGCTCGGCGCCGGCGCGATGGGCATCGTCTACGCGGCCTACGACCCGGAGCTCGATCGGCGCGTCGCGCTCAAGCTGCTCCACTCGGGCGCCGGCGACGGGCCCGACCAGCGCGCGCGGCTGCTCAAGGAAGCCCAGGCGATGGCGCGCCTGTCGCATCCGAACGTCATCGCGGTGCACGACGTGGGCACGGTCGACGGGCGCGTCTTCGTCGCGATGGAGTTCGTCGAAGGCCAGACGCTCGCGCACTGGATGAAGGAGCGCCACCCGTGGCGCGAGGTGCTGCGCGTGTTCCTGCTCGCCGGGCGCGGGCTCGCGGCGGCGCACCACGCGGGCGTCATCCACCGCGACTTCAAGCCGGACAACGTGCTCATCGGCAACGACGGCCGCGTGCGCGTGACCGACTTCGGCCTGGCGCGCTCGGCGCGAAAACCGCTCGCGTGGAGCCGCATCTCCGGCTCGCCCGTGGACCCCGCGTCGCTCAGCGATCAAGGCATGCTGGTCGGCAGCCCGGCCTACATGGCGCCGGAGCAGATGGACGGCGCGCTGGTCGACGCGCGCGCCGACGAGTTCAGCTTCTGCGTCGCGCTCTATGAAGCGCTCTACGGCGAGCGGCCGTTCGCAGGCGGCGACCTTCATTCATTGCGGGAGTCGATCGAGCGGCGCGAGGTGCAGCCTGCGCCGCCGGGTTCGGGCGTTCCCGGCTGGGTGCGGCGCGTGCTGCTGCGCGGAATGCAGCCCGCGGCGTCCGAGCGCTTCGGTTCGCTCGAGGCGCTGCTCGACGTGCTCGAGACCGATCCCGTCGCGCGGGCGATGCGGTACGCGCTCGGCGGCCTGGTGCTCGCGCTGGCGGTGGGCGCGGCCTTCGCGGCGCGCGCGCAGCTCTCCCGCGGCGAACAGGCCTGCCGCGGCGCCGAGCAGAAGATGCAGGGCGTTTGGGACCCGGCGCGCCGCGGCGAGGTGCAGCGCGCGCTCGCCGCGACCCGCCTGCCATACGCGGACGCGGCGTGGAGCACCGTCTCGAAGACGTTCGATCGCTACGCGGCCGAGTGGGTCGCGACGCGCACCGATGCCTGCGAGGCGACCGCGGTGCGCCGCGAGCAGTCGCCCGAGCTGCTCGAGCTGCGCGTCGCCTGCCTCGATGATCGACTGGGCGGGCTCGCGGCCGCGTCGCGCATGCTGGCGTCGGGCGGCCCGGCGGTGGTGTCGAAAGCCACGGCGATCGCCGGCAGCCTGCAGCCCATCTCCGACTGCTCCAACACGCGCGCGCTGCGCGAACCCGGTGCGCCGCGGCCGGAGCAGCGCGCGCAGATCGACGCGCTCAACACGCGGCTCGCGGAGCTGCGCGCCGAGCGCTTCGCCGGGCAGCTCGACGCCGCGCTCCCCAAGGCCGACGCGCTGCTCGCCGACGCGAAGAAGCTCGGCTTCGCGCCGCTCGAGGCCGCCGTGCTCTACGAGCAGGGAAAGCTGCAGAGCTGGGCCGGGCGCGATCCGCAAGCGCGGCGCACGCTCGCCGAAGCGGCGGCTGCGGGCCTGCGCGCGCGGACCGACCCGCTGGTCGCCGCAGCCTGGACCGAGCTCGCGTATGTCGATGTACTCGACGCGCAGAACGACGACGCGCAGAGCGCAATGCTGCAGGCCAAGGCCGCTGCCGCGCGGCTGCCGGACGACAGCGAAGCGCAGATCGACCTCGGGCTGGTCCTCTCGCTCGCCGCGCGCGCGTCGGGCCAGGTCCACCAGGCGTTGCTCGAATCGCAGCGGACGCTGGCGCTCGCCGAGAAGCGCTCTTCGAACACCGAGATGGTTCGCGTGCTCGGCGAACTGGCGCTGTCGCAGGAGGCGTGCGGCGAGCGCGCCGCGTCGCTCGACTCGCAGCAGCGGGCCTTCGCTCTCGCGTCGGCGGTCTATGGCGAGGGGCACTTGATGTCCGCGGAGGTCGAGCGCGACCTCGCGCACGCCGAGACCGTCGCTGGATACTCCTCGTCGGCGCAGGTGCATGCCGCGCAGGCCCTCGAGCGCATCGAGCAGGTCGCGGGACCCGCGAGCCAGGAGGCAGCGCAGGCGCACGCGACGCTCGGCGAATCGTGGCTGCGCGCAGACCCTGCTCGCGCGCTCGCGTCGCTCGAGAAGGCCCGTTCGCTGTTCGCGCCGGACTCGCAGGCGGAGACCTTGACGCTCTCGGCCCAGGCCTTGATCGCGCTCGGTCGTCGCGCCGAGGCGCAACAACGTCTCGAGGACGCGCTCGCCCTGGCGCAGCGGCTCGACCCGGCGCCCGGCAACGGCGACGCCGATCGCGCGATGAGCGCGCTCGGCTCGCTGCTCGTCGACCAGGGCCAGTTGCATCGAGCGAGGCCGATGCTCGAGTTCGTGCTGGCCGTCTACGAGAAGTTGGCCGCCGATACGCCGCCCCTCGGGCTGGCGCTGTACGACCTCGCGCGGCTGGAGCTGGCCGAGCACAAGAGCGCCGAAGGAGTCGCGCGGTTGCAGCGCGCGCTGGCGCTGGTGGGCAAGAGCGCGCCGGACAGCGCCGATGCGATCCGGATCGAGCTCGCGCTGGCGGCGGAGGAGCTGGCCCGCTCGCCCGAGGCGGCGCGCGCGCGCCTGGAGCGCATCGCCGCGATTCCGATCCCGTCCGACGGCCGCGACGACCCGGTCGATCGCGCGCGCACGGCCACGTTGCTCGCCCGGGCCGCGCGGCGCCGCGCCGCTGACTAGCTGTCGCGCAGATGCCGCGCGTGCGCCGCGTGCGGGCGCGCGACCACCTCGACCGGCTGGAACGTGAACTCCCGCCCCTTCGCGGCGGCGTCGACGGTGCCGATCACCAGCGCCGGCTCGAACTCGAACTTCTCGTCGATGGCGGCGCTGGCGGCGCGCGGCTGGGGGCGCGCCTCGCCGGGGGACCAGCTGGCGGCGATCGGCTGCAGCAAGAGCAGCGCGGCAGCGGCGGTGGAGAGAGCGGAGACGGCGAGGGTGGCGAGGGCGGCGTTTGCAGGCAGGCGCATGGCGGGCTCCTTCTGCAAAGCAAGAGCACCCTCGCCCGCCGCTTTTGCATTCGCACCGCGAGAAACTGCGACGATCGCGCGCGGCCGCTCCTGGCGCGGGCCGGCGCTAGCCGAGCACCTTGCGCAGGCTCGCCTGCATGCGGCTGCGGAGGATGCCGAGCAGGCTCTCGACCTCGCTGCTGGTCAGCTTGAGCCGCTCGCCCAGGAGCCGCCGCGTCTCGATCAGGAGCGTCTCGCGCGTGGTCGCGAGCCACCGCGACACGGTGGACGCGTGCACCTGGTACATCGCGCCCAGCTTCTCCACGCCGAGGCCGTCGACGTAGTAGAGGCGCATCACCGTGCGATCGCGCGGCGAGAGGGCCTGCGCGGCGTCGCGGAAGGCGGCCCGGAAATCTTCGCCGTGCCGCAGCTTCAGGTAGTCGAGCTCCAGGTCGGGCTGGCCCGAATCGGCCGCGTCGAACTGGACCTCCTCGAGGCCGACCTCGCGCACGCTCTTCTTGCGCTGGCCCAGCGCCGTCCGCACCGCGATCACGCGCAGCCAGGTGCCGAGCGGGCCTTCGCCGGAGTAGCCCGCGATCTGGGGTGCCTCGTCTCCGTGCGCGACCAGCAGCTTCTCGCGCAAGAGCTGCCGGACCTCATCGGAGACGCTCGCCGTCCCCGCCGGGAGGTTCCCGCAGGCCGCCTTGAGCAGCGGGTCGAGCGCCTGGAGCGCACGCGGATCTCCCTCGGCGCAAGCGCACGCGAGATAGACGTCCTCGGCGTGCAGCGCCGTCAGCGCGGTGTGGCGCGGAGACCAGAGGCCGCCCAGGTGCCGCGCGAACGCATCGGCGGCGAGTTCGACGCCGGGCCAGGCCTGGCGCCCGCGCTGGTGCATCGACCGCAGCGCCTCCTCGAGGCCCGCCACCTCGGGAGCTGCGCCTTCGACCTCGGCGAGGTACTCGTATGCCAGCTCCATCGTGCCGCCTCCCGCGCGCGAGCATATACCGGTGCTCCCGCTCGCGCGTCCCGCGACGTCCAGGGCTGCATGGTATGCAGCGGCATGAACGAGCAACCCTCCTTCTGGCGGCGCGTGATCGCGCGCGGCACCGAGCTCGCTGTTGCGCACCCCTGGCGCGTGCTGGCGCTCGCGGCGCTGGTCACGGGCCTGTCGGTGCACCTCGCCTCCGGCCTCGAGATCCGCTCGAACTTCGACGAGCTGCTGCCGAGCGACATCCCCAGCGTCGCGCACATCAAGGAGATGGTCCGGCGCGTCGGCGGCGACGGCTCGGTGCTGGTGGTGCTCTCGTCGGCGGACACGCCGCCCGGCGCGAAGGGCGCGAGCGGCGAGCTGCTGCCGCACAAGGCGATCGACCTCGCCGCCGCCAAGAAGCTCGCGCCGGCGCTGGTCCACGACCTGCTCGCGCTCGGCCCGGACAAAGTGCGCGCGGTGCAGTGGAACACCCGCGACGTGCAGACCTGGTACGAGGACCACTGGCCGCTCTTCGTGCCGCAGGAAGATCTGCAGAGCGCGCTCGACGGCCTGCGCTCCGAGGTGCGCAGGAAGAAGATCGCCGCCAATCCGCTCGCGGTCTCCATCGAGGACGAGGACGACGACGCGCCTATGACGAGCGTCATAGACGGCGGGACGGCCGCCAAGGCCGCCGCTCCCGCGAGCGCGGTCGATCAGTGGCTCGACGTCGACAAGTCGCTCCCGCGCGAGCAGGTGGCCGAGCGATTCGCGCAGTACGACGACGGCTTCCTCATCAACAAGGACAAGACCGCGCTGGTGCTCAACGTGCGCCCGGCCGGGACCAGCCTGGGCGTGAACGAAGCGCGCGCGCTCATCGAGCAGATGCGCGCCACCGTGGAGAAGCACCAGGGCGAGCTGGCCGCGGCCCACCTGCGCGCGGGCTTCGGTGGCTCGACCGCGACGTTCATCGCCGACTACGAGGCGATCACGCACGACGTGTTCGGCACCGCCGCGCTCTGCTTCTCGCTGGTGATCCTCTCGATCCTGCTCTTCTTCCGCGACCTGCGCTCGACCAGCTCGCTCGGCGTCGCCATCCTCATCGCGGTGGCGGTGACGTTCGGCCTGACCCGCGTCTGCATCGGCTACCTCAACACGCAGACCGCGTTCCTCGGCGTCATCGTCGCGGGCAACGGCATCAACTACGGGCTCATCTACCTCGCGCGCGTCCAGCAGCTGCGGCGGCGCGGCGTCGCGCTGCCGGCCGCGTGCGTCGAGGGCGCGCTCACCACCGCGCAAGCGACGCTGCTCGCCTCGGCGGCCACCAGCGTCTCGTTCGGCGTCCTGATCATCGCGGCCAACCGCGGCTTCCGGCACTTCGGCTTCATCGGCGGCATCGGCATGCTGCTCTGCTGGATCGCCACTTTCACGCTGGTGCCGGCGCTGCTCGCGATTTGGGAGAAGGTGCGCGCGGTCAAGCCGGGCAAGGACGCGCACGTCGAGCCCAAGGTTCCGGCGTGGCTCGCCGGAGCGTTCTCGCGGCCCGGCGTCATCGCCTCCGTGTTCGCGGTGGCGACCGCGCTCTTCATCGGCATCTTCGTCGCGAAGGTCCCGCGCGCGATGGAGCGCAACCTCGACAACCTGACCAACGATCCGCTCGAGGGGCCCACCCACCGCGACAACGATCTCGGCCAGTCGGCGTTGGGCAAATCGATCGCCGGCACGCTGGCGCTGCTCGACTCGCGCGCCGAAGCGGAGGCGTTCTGCGACGCGATCCGCGCGCGCATGAAGGACCCGGCGCACGCGCCGGGCGTGCCGCCCAACGCCGACCTCATCGACGGCTGCGAGACGCTCTCGCTGGTGGTCCCGCGCGATCAACCGGCGCGCCTTCTACTCATCCACCAACTGCACGACGAGCTGACCGACGAGCTCCTCGGCCGCTTGAGCCCGAAGCAGCAGGCGCGTCTGCGCGGCGTGCGCGACCAGCTGGGCGCGCAGCGCGAGCTCACGGTCGAGATGGCCCCTTCGACGCTGCTCGATCCGTTTCGCGAACGCGACGGCCAGATCGGGCGGCTCGCGGTGGTCACCGCGAAGCCTGCCGCGCACCTCGAGCTGGGGCCGAACTTGAAGGCGTTCGTCGCGGCGGTGCGCAACGTGCCGGTCGCCGGCCGGCTCGTCGACGCGAGCGGCGAAAACGTGATCTTCAACGACCTGCTCGACGACATCGATCGCGAAGGGCCGCGCACCACCCTGCTCTCCTTCCTCGGCGTCTGCGTGCTGGTGTTGCTCTACTTCCGCAACCTGCGCACCAGCGCGGAGGTGCTCGGCACGCTCTTCGTCGGGGTCGCGCTGATGGCGGGCGTCGCGGCGCTCTTCGACTTCAAGATCAACTTCTTCAACTTCATCGTCTTCCCCATCACGTTCGGCATCGCCGTCGACTACGGCGCCAACGTGGCCGCGCGCGTGCGCGAGCGGGATGGAGAAGCGCTGCTCGCGCTCGCGGAGGTCGGCGGCGCGGTCGCGCTCTGTTCGTTCACCTCGATCATCGGCTACGCGTCGCTGCTGGTCTCGATCAACCGCGCGCTGCGCTCGTTCGGCCACTATGGAATGATCGGCGAGTTGACCAGCATCGTCGCCGCGCTGGTGCTGCTGCCGGCGCTGCTGGTGATCGCGCAGAGGCACCGCGTGGCGAAAGCGTAGAGCGCGGCTCGAGGTCCAACGCCAGCAGGGAGCTGCCCTTCAACGCGGCAGCAGCCCCGTCGCGAGATCGGCGATGACGTGGCACGCGATGGCGGGCCGCAAGCTGCGGCAAGCGTGCGCGAGCAGGCCCAGCGCGGCGCCGATGAGCGCGATCTGCGCGCTCGCCGCCAGCCCTTGGTAGCCGTGGGCGATCCCGAAGAGCGCGGCCTGCAGCGCGATGGCGCCCCCCGCGCGGCCGGTGATCGACTCGAGCTGGCGCAGCAGATATCCGCGAAACACGATCTCCTCGCAGAGACCGGCGCTGAGCGAGACCGCGATCCAGACCAGCTGCTCGCGATGGCCTTGCGGCAGCAGGGCCGACGCGGCGGGCGAGCGCGGCACCAGCCGATCGAGCGCGCTGAGCGCGACCCAGGCGAGCGCGCCCACGAGCAGATCGAGCGCGAGGCGTCGCAACCGGACCGGCGCGAACAGCTCGCGCAACAGCGCGCGATCGAACGCGGCCACATACGCGAACAGCCCCCACTCGACTGCGAGCAGCGGCAGATAGACCGCGCGGATCTTGTGCAGCTCGGGCGCGAGCAGCGCTTGCGCAGGTCCGCGCACCAGCGCGCCCGTGACCGCCACGGCGATGAACAGACCCGCCAGCAGCGCGGTGTGCCAGAGCGGCGCGCGCAGTGGCCGGGGTCCGGGGCGGCGACTCCTCTCGTTCATCGTCCTTCCACGGAGCGTTCCATGCTTGCCGGAGCCCTGCTGCCCGCGACCCTCGTCGCCACGCCCGCTCTCGCGATCGGCTACTCGCTGCTCTACCTGCTCTTCGGCGGCGGCCTCGGCGGCGCGGTGCTGATCTTCATTGTCGCAAAGATGTTGAAGAAGTAGCGCGACGGGCTGGAGTGAATCGGCACTCCAGATCGTGAATCTGCGTTCTAGAAAATGAATGACCGCTCAGCCGCGCGGGGCGGCCATCGGCGAGCTAGCCCGGAGCGGCCTGCTCTTCGGAGAGCCGCTTCACCAGCGCAATGTCGGCCTCGAGGAACGGCAGCTTGGGAAGGTCGACGCGCGGCACCCAGCGCACCTCGGAGGCCTCGAGAGGCCGCGGCGCGGCGTCGGCGGGGATCTGCGTGCGGTAGAGAGAGAGCTCCACTTCGAGGTCGGCGTAGCGGTGCTCGACGCGGGCGTAGAGCGCGCCCGGCGTCGAATCGACAGCCAGCTCCTCGCGCAGCTCGCGGATGAGCGCGCCGTGCTCTGTCTCGCCCCGCTCGATCTTGCCGCCGGGGAACTCCCACAAGCCCGGCTTGTTCGGCCGGTCGCGACGGCGTGAGACGAGGATCTCGTTGCCGCGCTCGATCAGCGCCGCGACAACGCGGATCTTCCTCACGGCAAGAGGCCCAACGAGAAGAGCGTGCCGTCGTTGGAGATGACGAAGGCGGCGCCGGGGACCGCGAGCGGAGCCATCGAGAATCCGTCGCCGGTGTTGAACGCCGAGCGGGCGCGGCCGGTGGCGACGTCGAGCGCGACCAGCGCGCCGCGGTCCTCGGCGAAGAGGAGCAGCCCGTCGATGGGGACGGGCTGGCCCGCGAAGGTGTCCTTGGGCAGGTTTGCGCGCCAGATCTCAACTCCGTGCGCGCGGCCGAGGCCGATGATCGCCCCGCGGCCGGTGGCGTAGATGCGCGGCCCGTCGACGGCGAGGTGGTTCGCGCCCGGGAAGTCGCGCTCCCAGACCGTCTCTCCGGTGAGCGCGTCCAGGCAGAGCACGCCCGCCTTGGCCGACGCCGCGTAGATGCGCGTGTCGTCCGACGGGGCGAGCACCGCGTCGACGTCCAGGTAGTCGCCGGTGCCGCTCACGTTGCGGGTCCAGCGGGCGACGCCGGTGTCGGGCAGCAGCGCCGCGACGGTGCCGTCGGAGAAGCCGGCGAAGAGCAGCCCGTGCGCGAAGGCCGGGCGGGCCTCGCCGCGCAGCGTGAAGCTCGAGGGGCGATCGCGGTGGTAGCGCCAGAGGCTCTTGCCGGTCTCCGCGTCGACCGCGGTGATCGACTCTTCGCTCGACATCACGAAGAGCCGGCCCTCGACCAGCACGGGCGTGGTGAGCAGCTCTTCTTTCACGTCGAGCGACCAGCGGACCGCGCCGGTGATCCGGTTGAGCGCGGTGAGCGTGCCGTCGCCGGCGGCGACATAGAGCGTCTCGCCGTCGATGAGCGGCGCGGCGAGCACGGCGCTGCCGGCCTGCCAGGTCCAGACGAACTGGTTGTTCATCCGGCAGCGCACTCGGCCGTCGTGGAGCGCGATGTAGAGCCGCGTCTGCGCGTCGTCGAGCACGGGCGTGGCAAGCTCGGTCGCGTTGAAGTCCTGCGTCGCCTGGGGCGTCAGGCGCAGCGCCTCGGCGATGAACACCGGCCGATCGAACTGATAGTCGTGGCGCGCCGGGCGCACGTCGTTCGCACCCGGCCAGTTCGAGAAGGCGACGAGAAGCGCGGCGAGTTGGATCACGCGCGCCTCTTACTTCGACTTGCTGGGAGCCTTCGCCGGCGCCTTGCCCTTGGCGGGCGCGGGAGCCTTGACGGCCTCCGGCGGCGGCGCGGCGATGGCACCAGGCGCGGGCGGCGGCGGAAGGTCGGCGAGCTCGAGCGAGCGGCGCGCGTCGGCGCCGGCCGGATCCTTCGCGTAGTCCTTGGCCACCTTCTCGAGCTGGTCGCGCGCATCGGGCTTCTTCTCGACGAGCGCGAGCCGCGCCGACTGGTAGGCCGCGTCGCCGGGCGCGCCCTCTTCGGCAAGGCGCGCGTACGCCTGCGCCGCCTCTTCGAGCTTGCCCTGGTTCTCGAGCGCCGCGCCGAGCGCAGCCTGGGCCGCCGCGCGGAGCAGATCTTCCTTGCCCGACTGCGCGAGATACTCCTGCAGCAGCGCCTGCGCGCCGGCCGCGTCGCCGTGCTTGAGCTTGAGGAAGCCGAGCTGCGCGGCCGCCGTGCGGGCCGCGGCGCGGCCGGCGTGCTCGGTGCGCACCTTCTCGAACGCGGCGGTCAGCGCCTGCGTCTTGGCCTCATCGGTCGCGAACGTCTCGACGCCGGGCTGGGTCGAGCCGGGCTCGCCCATCACAGGCCGCGCGACCAGCGCCAGCGCGGCCGAGAGATCGCCGCCCGCCTTCGCGTCCTGCGACGCCTGGTACTCGCCCATGCCCCAGACGCCGATCACGACGGCGCACACGGCCACGCCCGCGCCGATGAGGGCGCCGCGATGGTCGATCATCCACTGCAGCACGCGCGAGGCCTGGACCTGGAACTCGTCCGGCTGCCGCATCTCTTTGCGTTCGGCCTTCGTCGCCACTTGAGGCTCCTTCTCGAGGGTGCGGATAGGTGCTTGAAGGGGCGTTTCTTGTCAATGGGCGAATGTTGAGGGGCGCCGGACGGAGGTTTTGCCCAAGCGTGATCGGGCGGGCTGGTACAGTTTGCCAATGGGTGCGTGGCGGGCGCTGGTTCTACTCTTCTTGAGCGCGCTCGCGGCGCGGGCGGATGGGCCGGTGGCGCCTGCGCCGATCTTTTCGCTGGAGCTGGAGCCGCAGTTCGCGCAGCCGGACGCGCCCTCGTCGCAATCGTTCGGCGCGGCGCTCTGGGGCGTCTGGAAGTTCACCGATCAGCTCTCGGCGACGGCGGCGGTGAGCGGGCTCACCTCTCGCGCGGGTCCGTTCGGCACGGCGGGCTTGGGGCTGCGGGGGATGATCGACATCACGCCGGTGGTGCCGTTTGTCGACGCGCAGCTGGTGGCGCTCGGGCCGGAGTCGGCGGTCGGGTACCGCTGGGCGGCGCGGGTGGGCGGCGGAGCGGACTATCGCGCCGCGCGCGCGTTCGCGGTCGGCGTCGCGGTGCGCACGCTGATGCCGCTGGGCGCGAGCACGCAGAGCGGCGCGCCGGGGCTCGAGGTCTCGCTGCGGCTGGTCCTCACGCCGGCGCTTCTGCAGTAAGGTTCGCCCTTCGTGTCATTCGTACACGAAGCCTCGGGAGGTCACTGCATGCGCGCCGCCGTCCTGCATCGGGTCCAAGAGCCGCTCTCCGTCGAAGAGGTCGCCGAGCCGATCGCGCCGGCCGGTGGCGTGGTGGTGCGGCTGCGGGCGGCCGCGCTCAACCACCGCGATTCCTGGATCCGTCGCGGCCAGTACGCGCGCATCCAGCTGCCGTGCATCCTCGGGAGCGACGGCGCGGGCGAGATCTGCGCGCTCGGCGCGGGCGTCGACGCGAGCTGGCTGGGCCGGCGCGTGCTGCTCCATCCCTCGAGCGGATGGGGCGCGGACGCGCGCGCGCAGGGCAAGGCGTTCGCCATCCGCGGCATGCCTGGACCCGGCACGCTGGCGGAGAAGATCGCGGTGCCGCTCTGCGAAATCGAGCCGCTCCCCGAGCATCTCTCGTTCGCCGAAGGGGCCGCGCTGCCGCTCGCCGGCGTCACCGCTTATCGAGCGCTGGTCACGCGCGGTGAGCTGAGGGCGGGCGAGCACGTGCTCATCACCGGCATCGGCGGCGGCGTCGCGACGTGCACGCTGGTGCTCGCGCGGGCGCTGGGCGCGACGGTCTCGGTCACCTCGAGCCGCGCGGAGAAGCTCGCCGCCGCGCAGGCGCTCGGCGCGAGCTTCGTCGCGAACTATTCGGCGCCTGGCTGGGAGAAGGAGCTGGTCGCGCGCGCCGGCCGCGCGCCCTCGCTGATCATCGACGGCGCCGGTGGCGACGGCCTCAACGCGCTGATCGCGGCTGCCGCGCCGGGCGGGCGCATCGTCCTCTACGGCGCGACGCGCGGCGTGCCCGCTGCCGCCGATCTGCACCGCCTCTTCTTCAAGCAGCTCGACCTGCGCGGCACGACCATGGGCAGCGAGGACGAGTTCCGCGCGCTGGTCGCGCTGGTCTCTCGCGAGCGGCTCAAGCCGGTGCTCGATCGCACCTTCCCTCTGGAGAAGATCGGTGAAGCGATCGCCTGCCTGGAGAGCTCCACCCAGATGGGGAAGATCGTCGTCGAGATCTGACGGCCGCGGAGTTCGCGAGCGTCCACTCGACGAGACGCCTGCGCCGTGCAAAAATGCGGCATCCCCAGTTCTGAAGTGGGAGCTGCCGCGTGGCCAAGAAGACGAAGAAGGACGACCCGAAGAAGAAGGTCGAAGAGCGCTTCGTCGAGTGCAGCGACCTCGACGCGGGCGTCAAGCTCAAGGCCGGCCACCCGGTGCGGCTGCTGCTCAAGTGCGACGGCGGCAGCGTGACTCCGGCGCCCACGCCGGCTCCCACGCCCACGCCGGCGACGACCACCACGCGCGCGCCGGCCACGACCACCACCCAGTCGACCACGCCCGCGCCGACGCCGGGGACCACCCCGAGCACCACCACGACCGCCGCGCCGACCACCAGCTCGACGAAGCCTGCCGCTCCCACGCCGGCGCCCACGCCGATCCCGAGCACCAGCACGCGGCCGCCCACGACCACCACGCGGCCGGTTCGCGCCACGCGCATCACCGAGTTTGGGTCGGAGCATTTCGAGACGGCGAAGTCGTTCCCGCTCCCCTCGCCCGCCGCGCTGCAGACGTTCCGCGACATCGTCGCGCTGGTCCAGGCCGAGCCGGATCGACAGCTGCTCATCCTCGGCCACACCGACACGCAGGCGAACGACGACTACAACATGGCGCTCTCGCGCGAGCGGGCCGCGGCGATCCAGGCGTACCTGACCAACGACGTCAGCGCCTGGTACCAGTTCTACTCGCACAGCGATCTGCAGAAGCGCTGGGGCACGCGCGAGGACCAGCTGATGTTGAACGCGCTGCCCGACGGGCAGAAGCCCTACTACGGCGTGGTCGCGTACAACCGCAACTCGGTCGACGGCAAGTCCGGGCCGAGCACGCGCAAGGCGCTGCAAGATTTCCAGAAGGCGGCGAACCTCAGCCAGCAAGATGGGGACGCCGACGAGCCGACGCGGCGCGCGCTCATCCTCGCGTTCATGCAGATCGAAGGGACCAGCATCGCTCCTTCGACGAAGATCGTGTCGAAGGGCTGCGGCTATCACAACATGATCGTCAAGACGACGATCAAGCCGCAGGTCAACGAGCCGCGAAACCGCCGCGTCGAGGTCTACGCGTTCCCGGGGCCAATCACGCCGGATGCGTCCGCGTGGGACAGCGATCGAGACGGCACGTGGGCGAGCTGGCAGAGCGGCGCCACGCCGATCGATGGCGCAGAGAAAGCCCAGAGCTAGCTCGCGTCGGGCCTCGCCCGTCCGAGATGGTCCGCGCTGAATCGACGCTTCAGGGCCGGTGGCGTCGGCGGGCCGCCTCGCGGCTCAAGGCTTGCGCGCGGAGCTCTGCGCCGGCGCGGGCCAGAGCAAGCTCGCCGTGAGCGCGAGCCCGAGGATTCCGGCGATGACGACGATCGACGTTCCGGTCGGTACCTGGATCAGCCGCACCAGCATCATCTTCGCGCCGACGAAGAGCAGGATGGCCGAGAGCCCCGGCTTCAAGAAGCGCAGGCTGGCGAGCGCGCCCGCGACGACGAAGTAGAGCGCGCGCAGGCCGAGCAGCGCGCAGACGTTGCTGGAGAAGACGAGGAACGAATCGTCAGTGACCGCGAAGACGGCGGGGATCGAGTCGAGCGCGAAGACGATGTCGGCGCTCTCGGCGGCCACCAGCGCGAGGAAGAGCGGGCTCGCCACCAGCTTGCCCGCGCGGCGCAGGAAGAAGCGCGGCCCGTCGATCTCGTCGGCGATGGGCAGGTGGCGCTTGACGAAGCGCACGAGCCACGAGTCGGTCGGCGCGCCGTCGTCCTTGCCGAACGCGAGCTTGAGCGCGGTGAACACCAGCACCGCGCCGAAGATCATGATGATCCAGTGGTAGTGGTGCACCAGCGTCACGCCCGCGAGGATGAGCGCGCCGCGCAGCACCAGCGCGCCCAAGACGCCCCAGAAGAGCACGCGGTGCTGGTGCTCCACGGGAACTCGCAGCGCGCCGAAGATGAGGACGAAGACGAACAGGTTGTCGACCGAGAGCGACTTCTCCAGCATGTAGCCGGCGAAGAACTCGAGGCCCGATTCGCCTCCGTAGTGGCCCCAGACGAATCCGCCGAACGCGAACGAGAGCGCGATCCAGAACAGGCTCCAGCCGAGCGCGCTGCGGAAGGACTGCGGCCCGGTCCGCTTGCCGGCGAAGTAGAGATCGACCCCGAGCAGCGCGAGCACCGCGGCGAGGAAGACGACCCAGAGCAGCGGCGAGTTGATGTTGCGCGCGCCGCGATCGACGACCGCTCCCGAGTGGAGCGCCCACGCCGCAGCCGAGATCGCCGCGGCGAGCGCCATCAGCCGCGACCGCCCTTGCTGCCAGCGCCGCGCGGACCGCCGATGCCGCGCGCGACCGCGCGGCTCTTCTGCTTGAAGAGCAGCCGCACCGGCACGCGCAGGTTGAACCGCTCGCGCAGGCCGCGCAGCAGGAAGCGGCGATAGACCTCGCTCACCACCTGCGGCCGGTTGCACTGGATGGCGATGGTGATCGGCTGCATCGCCACCTGGTACGCGTAGCTCATCCGCACCGGGAAGCCATTCCACAGCGGCGCCGGGTGCGAGTCCTGCATCTCCTGCACCCAGGCGTTGAGCTGCGGCGTGGGGATGCGCGTCGCGGCTTCGTCGTGCAGCTGTGCGGCGAGATCGAGGATGGTGTTCACCCGCGTCCCCTCGAGCGCGGAGATGAAGATCATCGGCGCGAAGCCGACGTGCTGGAGGTGCCGCTCCGCCTCCTCGCGAAGGCGCGCGCCCTCCTCCTCCTTGTTCTTCACCAGGTCCCACTTGTTGACGCAGAGGATGATGGCGCGGCCGCGCTCCTCGGCCTGCGCGGCGATGCGCGAGTCCTGCTCGACGCCCATGTCGCTGACGTCGGTGAGCACCAGCACCACGTCGGCCTCCTCGACGGCGCGCAGCGCGCGCTGGGCCGAGAAGACCTCGACCTTGTCGGTGACGTTGCGCTTCTTCCGCAGCCCCGCGGTGTCGGTGAGGATGAACTTGCGGCCCTTGTGCTCGATGGTCTCGTCGACCGCGTCGCGCGTGGTGCCCGGCATCTCGGAGGCGACGAACCGCTCGCTGCCGATCAGCCGGTTGAGCAGCGTCGACTTGCCCACGTTGGGCCGGCCGATCACCGAGAGGCGGACCGGGCCGCCCTTCTTGAGGCCGGCGTCGCGGAAGGCGTTGGGGAACTCGTCGTCGCCCTCCTCTCCCTCGTCGCCGAGCTCGTTGGCGTGGAGATCGTCGCCCTCGGCGTCGGCGTCGCTCTCGAGCTCCCCGTCGCTGTCTTCGCCTTCGCTCTCGCCCGAAGCGGCGCGCTCGGCGGCGGCCTTCGTCTCTTCCTCGGCCGCGGCGAGCGCTTCGCGGGCCCGCTTGGTCGCGCGCTGCGAGCGGGCCGAGCCGTCCTCGCTGATCGACTCGATCTCGACCGCGCGCTGCTCCTTGCTGATCGAAGGCAGGCGCGCGACCGCGGCGTCGAGCAGATCGGAGACGCCCCGGCCGTGCTCGGCGCTGATGGGGAAGACGTCGAGCCCGAGCTTGTACAGCTCGCCCAGATCCACCTCGCCCTCGCGCTTGAACGAGTCGATCTTGTTCGCCGCCAGCAGCACCGGCTTGCCGCCCTTGCGCAGCAAGGTCGCCAGCTCGTTGTCCTCGGAGGTGAGGCCCGCGCGCGCGTCGACCACGAGGATGATCACGTCCGCTTCGTCGATGGCGAACATCGCCTGCGTGCGCACCGCCGCGACCAGCTTCTCGGTGGTGGTCGGCGTGAAGCCGCCGGTGTCGACGGCGCGGAACTGGCGGCCGTCGTGATCGGCCTCGGCGTACTGCCGGTCGCGCGTGACGCCAGGGCGGTCCTCGACGATGGCGAGGCGCTTCTCGACGATGCGGTTGAAGAGTGTGGACTTTCCCACGTTGGGGCGGCCGACGAGGGCGAGGAGCGGATGCATGTTGGGGACTTTGGGTTCGGGAAGGAAGGACGGCGTGCGGGCGGCGTCGGTCTAGACGCTCACCACCGCGAGGCGATGACGGCTCGCGGACGCCGTGGAAGGGGCGATGAAAGGGGTCGGATCGGCGATGGCGATCTCGTCGCCGCTCATCGCGGCCATCGAGGCGCGCGCGACGCGGACGCGCACGATGTCGCCGACGCGCGAGCGGCCGTTGAAGTGGACGGTCCAGTTCTCGCGCGAGCGGCCGAACCGATCGCCGGGCGTGCCCGCGTCGCTCTGCGCCTGCTCGACCAGCACCTCGAGCTCCTGGCCGATGAACGCGCGGCGGCGCTCGGTGGTGCGCGCGCGCTGCAGGGCCTGCACCTCTTCGAGGCGGCGCAGCGCCAGCTCGCGCGGCACTTCGATCCAGTCGGGCGACGGCACCGCCGCGAGCGCGTTCTTCTCCAGCATCTTCTCCGCGGTGGTGTGCGGCCGGCTCGAGAAGATGAAGCTGAAGAGGTTGTCGTAGGGGACGCGCGCGAGCATCTCCATGTTCAGCGCGTGCTCCGCGTCGGTCTCGCCGGGGAAGCCGCAGATGATGTCGGAGGTGAGCGCCAGCTCGGGCCGCAGCGCGAGCAGCTGCGCGATGCGCCGCTCGTACTCGGCGATGGTGTAGCTGCGGCGCATGCGCTTCAAGACCGCGTCGCTGCCGTGCTGCACCGGCAAGTGGAAGTGCGGCATCAGCGCGCGCACGCCGCCCGCGCTCTCGGGCGCGAAGCAAGCGACCAGCTCCTCCGAGAGATCCATCGGGTGGCTGGTGGTGAAGCGGATGCGCGCGACGCCCGGCACCTCGCCGACGCGCCGGATCAGCTCGGCGAATGTGCAGCCGCCCTGGTACGAGTTGACGTTCTGGCCGATCAGCGTGACCTCGCGGATGCCCACCCGGGCCAGCTGCGCCACCTCGCGCACGATCTCCGCGTACGGCCGCGACACCTCGCGCCCGCGCGTGTAGGGCACGACGCAGAACGAGCAGACGTTGTCGCAGCCCTTCATCACGGTGACGAACGCGGTCGCCTTGCCGGCGCTGCTCTGCGCGTCGGCCTGCGGGAAGAGGTACTCCTCGCTCGGCATCCAGTCGGTCTCGACGCGCGCGCTCGAGCCGGGCGCGCCCAGCGCGTTGGCGGCCGACTTGTCGGCCAGCTCGGCCACCTTGGAGAGCTGATCGGGGCCGAGCACGAAGTCGACGTACGGCGCGCGCGCCAGCAGCTCGGCCTTCTCCTGCTGCGCGACGCACCCAGAGACGGCGAGGCGCGTGCCGCGCTGGCTCTTCAAGAGCCGGTAGCGGCCGAGCGCGGAGTAGAGCTTGTCCTCCGCCTTCTCGCGAATGGCGCACGTGTTCACCAGCACCAGGTCGGCGTCTTCGGCCGTCTCGGTCGAGGCCCAACCTGCGCGAGCGAGCGACTCGCCCATGCGGGAGGAGTCGTGCTCGTTCATCTGGCAGCCGAACGTGTGGATGAAATAGCGACCGGGCACGCGCTGCGTATCGCAGAGGGGGCGAGGGGCCGTCAATCGGTGGAACGGGAGAGGCGGGCCGGCGGGGAGCGGCCGGGCAACACGCGCCTGGCGATATCGGGGCGCGCGGTTTGGGCTACCCGGTTCTTGTCAGCGCGGCGGGGCGATCCCGTTCGTGCCCCGCCCGCGCGACGGTCGCGGCTCAGGCTCCCGGAGCCGGCCGCTGTTTCATCGTGGGCGCGGCGAGGCGAAACTAGATCGTGATGGATCGGAGCGAAATGTTGCCTGGCCGCTCCCCGCCGGCCCGCCCTGTCTGGACAGGCAAAAGCGTTGGTGGCCCATGCGAAGGACCGATCAGTGGACTTCGATGCCGACGAGTTTTTTGCCGCGGAAGATCTCGGTGGCGCGGGTTTGCTGTGAGCCCTCGTCGCCGTCGGGGCTGAGCCAGGTTTGCGAGTGGGTGCCGGCGACTTTGTCTTCGGCCGACTCGGGCGGCTGGGCCTTCTTGAGGGCGAAGCCGGCGCGGGATTCGAGCGCCACCTGGGCCTTCGCTTCGCTGGGGAAGCCGTTGGGCGTGCTGAGCGTGCCGTCGAAGGGGCCCAGGGTCAGGCTCAGCGTCGCGCCGGCGAACTCGTAGCGGACGGTGCCCATGAAGGCCTCTTCGGTGGGGTCCTCGACGGGGAACTTTCCGAACAGCTCGCTCGCGGTGACCTTGCAGCTCTTGGGCGGGCCGAAGGTGTCGACGGCGAAGGCGTAGAGCGTCTCGCTCTTCTCCGCATAGTTTCGGAAGAGGTCGGTCACGGTGCGGCGATAGCCGGTGAACGGCTCGCTGCCCTCGTTGCAGACCAGCGCGGGCGCGGCTGGCTTCGCGGCGGTGCCCTCGGCCGGCGTGGCGGCCTCGGCGGGCCCGGCGTCGGCGGGCGCGGGCGCATCGGCCGGCGCGTCCTCGTCGGGCGCGTGGGCGCTGCCCGGCTCGGTGACCGGCAGCGCGTCGTCGAGCAGCGGCCAGTTGGTGATCACGTCGTCGGCGCAGTTGAGCTGGGCGAGGTGCTTGCCGCCCTTCTCGATGGTGAGGCTCGCGCTGCTGCCGCCGGTCTGCTCGTTGGTGTCCTCGTCGAGCGTGTAGGTGGTGCCCGCGTTCGAGAAGAGGAGGATGTCGTCGAAGCCCTTGCCGTTGCTGGTGTGGTTGCGCACGAAGCTCGCGGTGGCGGGCGCGGCGGCCGGCGGGTACTCCAGCTCCACCGCGCCGGGCTTGCCGAAGCGATAGACGAGCGACTTGTCGGTGAGGCAGTACGAGGCGACCTTCACGCCCTTCTTCGACTTGGGGAACGAGCAGGAGAAGATCGCCTTCTCGCCCGGCTTGCAGAGCGAGATCGCCAGGTCGATCGCGCGGCTCGGGCCGGCTCCGAAGAGCGTCGCGACGATGGCGAGGCCGGCGGCGGCGCGGAGTGCGCGCGCCGAAGATGCGTTCGGCTTGCTGCGGTTCATTCGTGCTCCCCGTACCCGGCGCGGCGCATGCCCTTCTCGCTGCGCGTCCATTCCGGCTCCACGCGCACGTGGAGCTGGAGAAATACTTTGCATCCCAACAGCCGCTCCATCTCGCGGCGGGCGAGCGTGCCGATCTCCTTCAGGCGCGCGCCGGCCTTGCCGATCACGATCGACTTCTGGCTGTCCCGTTCGACGATGACCTGCGCGTGGATGCGCACCAGGCCGCGCCGTCCGGTCTCGCGCTCGCTCTCGTCGAAGTCCTCGACGACCACCGCGCACGAGTACGGCACCTCCTGCGAGAGCTGCCGCATGATCTGCTCGCGCACCAGCTCGGCGCAGAGCGCGCGCTCGGGCACGTCGGTCCAGACCTCATCGCCGAAGAGCGACGGCCCCTCGGGCAGGTGCTGCGCGACCGCGTCGAGCAGGCCGTCGACGTTGTCGCCGGTGAGCGCGGAGAGCGGATAGATCGCCGTCCACGGGTGCTCCTGGCTCCAGCGGTGCATCAGCGGCAAGAGCTCCTGCTTCTGCACGGTGTCGATCTTGTTGATGACGAGCAAGAGCGGCTTGCGCGACGCCTTCACCTGGTCGAGCGCCTTCTTCGTCTGCGTGTCGATGGCCGGCGAGCCGGCCTCGATGAGGAAGAGCGCCACGTCGGCGTCGTTGAGCGTGTCGAGGGCGCTCTGCACCATCCGCGCGTTCAACCCGCCCTTGGCCTCATGGAGCCCGGGCGTGTCGAGCAGGCAGAACTGCGAATCAGGCCGCGTGACGACGCCGAGGATCCTCCCCCGCGTCGTCTGCGGCTTCGGCGAGACGATGGCGATCTTCTGCCCGAGCAGCCGGTTGAGCAGCGTGCTCTTGCCGACGTTCGGGCGCCCGATGATCGCGACGAAGCCAGCCCGGTGCGGACCTGCCGCCCGGGCCGGCCTTCCGGCGCGCTCGTCGTGCTCGCTCTGCGTCTCGTCGCTCGGGATCACGGAACGGTGGCCGAGCGCACGATCTCGACGTGCTTGAGCTGCGTGCTGCCGTTCGGCTTGCGCGCGATGCTCGGGACCAGCTCGAAGCCCTTCACCACTTCGCCGAAGATGGTGTGCTTGTTGTTGAGGTGCGGCGTCGGCACCTCGGTGATGAAGAACTGCGAGCCGTTGGTGCCCGGCCCGGCGTTCGCCATCGCGAGCAGGCCCGGCTTGTCGAACTTCTTGCCGCTCTGGAACTCGTCCTCGAAACGGTAGCCCGGGTCTCCGGTGCCGGTGCCGAGCGGATCGCCGCCCTGGATCATGAACTGCGGGATGACGCGGTGGAAGACCGTCCCGTCGTAGAGGGCCGCGGTCGACTTCTGCCGCGTGCGCGGGTCGGTCCAGGTCTTCGAGCCGTTGGCGAGCCCGACGAAGTTCGCGACCGTCTTGGGCGCGTCCTTCTCGAACAGCTTGACGGTGATGTCGCCGGCGGAGGTCTGGAAGATGGCGTAGAGGTCGCCGGGGCCCTGGGGGATCTTCACTTCGGCCATGGATTCTCCTTGAGGTTCGGGAGCAGCGGGAGGGGGCAGCGCGGGGTTCGAAGGCTTCTGGTCCATGCAGGCGGCGGCGCAGAGCGCAGCGAGCAGGCAGGCGATACGTGCGGTTTGCGGGTGCGTGGTCATGATTTGCTTCCTCGAAGGGCGCGCAACCTAGCACGAAGTATTGCGGGGAAGGCGCGTGGTGGGCGCGCAAGCCCCAAGGCGGCGGGGAGCTTTGCCGGCGACACGCGCCTGGGGATGGCATGGCACGCGTCTTGGCCTAAGAGCGGTGTGTCTGCGCGGCGGGGCGACTTCATTCGGTTCCTGCCCGCGCGACGGTCGCGCCAGGGGGAGTTCCTTCCTGCCCGGACCGAGCCAGGTGGAGGAGGAGCAAGCAGCGCGAGGAACCGACGAGAAGCCGTACCTCGTGGTACGGCGCCGAGGAGTGACGAAGTCGATGCGCCGCTCATCCTCCGCCTCGGCGACGGGAGCGGCGGGAAGGAACTCCCCCTCAGCTCCCGGAGCCGGCCGCTTGTTCATCTTGGGCGCGGCGGTTCGAAACTAGATCGTGGTGGATCGGAGCGAAACGTCGCCGGCAAAGCTCCCCGCCGCCTTGGGGCGACTGGGCACACGCGTCTTCGCGCAAGGGACGGATCAAAAACGGCGGGCGCTCTCGTGGGGTGAGGCATTCGTGTCGCGAAATTGCAGTGGCACTGTGTGCTCGCGAGCGGCTCGATCGATCGCGCGGGGTGCGGGTTGAAATGAAATCGCGCGGTTGACGGGATCGGCGGGCGTGGCGCGCCGTTTGCTCTTCGACCGGCTCCCGTGACGACGCGAACTCTTACGAGCGAGCCGCGCGGGATGCGCGAGTTCTTCGGGCTCGTGCCGCTGGGCGCGGTGGCGCTGCTCGCGCTCAATGATCACGTGCTCAAGGCGGCGTTTCACAACTGGATCACCGGCAAGCTCTCCGACGCGGCGGGCTGCTTCTTCCTCCCGCTCTATCTCTCCGCGCTGCTCGAGCTGGCGACGCCGCTGCGGCTCTCGCGGAGGCTTGGCTTGGGCGCGGGCGCGACGGCCTTGCTGTTCACTTCGATCAAGCTCTCGCGCGCGGCGGCCGACGCGGTCTGCGCGCTGCTGCTGCCGGCGGCGCGGCTCCTCGGCATCGCGCGGCTGCGCATCGCGCACGACCCGAGCGATCTGCTCGCCCTGCCCTTCGTTCTTCTCGCAGTTCTCTACGGCTGGAGCGCCGCCCGGCCGCGCCAGGAGTTCACGACATGATCCCGAAGCAGCGGCTGTTCTCGATCGCCCGCGCGGCCGGCCTCGGCGCGACCGCGGTGTTCCTCGTCGCGACGTCGGCGGCGGTGCCTTGCCAAGTGCCGCAAGCAGGCCGCGTCGAAGCGTTCACCGTGCAGAGCAACTGCGGGCCGAGCGGGCAGATCGTCGTCGATGAAGATCCGAATGGCGATCTGACCATCACGGGCACCGCGCAGACCGGGCTGCCTCCCGACATCGACGGCACGCTCTGCCTCGCGGCCGACGCCGGGCTCGCGGCGGGCGGCTGGGAGTTCTACGCGGCCACCCCGAACGACGAGCACCTCGACCGCGACTGGCGCGAGTGCGTGGTTGAGCTGCGCGACGACGCGGGCGTGCTGCCGTTCCACTGCGACTACCTCGACGCCGGCAGCTACTGCAGCGGAACGCTCTCGCCCTAGCGCGGCGCAGGTTAAAGCGAATTCCAATTGTTCTGAGCTCAAGGCCGCCAAGCGGCGGCCCGGCCGGGAGTCCGGCCGAACGCGGAGGGAGGCTCGTTGAGCTTGCTCAACGAGGGAACCGCAGGTTCCTCCAAAAGGCTAAAGCGCAGACCTAAAAGAATCATCTCAAGCGGTCTGCGCTTTAGCGCGCCTGGCTCTTGGCGAGGCGGGCGCGCATCCAGGACGGGAAAAAGAGGTAGACGGCCGCCAGCCCGAGGATCGGCCAAGAGAGCCAGGGCACGGGGATGAGCCCGTCGAGCAGGTAGTTCTGGCCGAGCGTGAGGCCGAGCGCGGCGCCGCCCGCGAGCACGAGGCCGCGCAGCCGGAGCTGGCGGACCGCCTGCGCCTCGTCGCTCGCGGGCGCGTGCAGCGCGGCATGGGTCGACTCGTAGAGCGAGCCTTTCCAGCGGCCGAGCGCGAGGCGGATCGGATAGATGGCGAAGCCGAGCAGCACGAAGAGCGTGCAGAGGATGACGCCCAGCCGCGCGTTGTCCTTCCCGCAGTTCGTGCAGACGCTCATCATCCGCACCGAGCCCAGCTCGCCCTGGGCGAGGCCCGAGGCCTTCACCCGCTGGTAGTCGCCGGGGGAGATCGGCTCGATGACGCCGGTGAGCGACGCATTCACTTCGCGGCAGCTGACGTCGTGATCGAATCTCGCCACCACCTCTTCGCCGCTCGCGGCGCGGGCAGAAAAGAAACTCTCCCCCGCGCGCACGCCCGCCTCGCAGCGCCAAGGCGCGCCCTCGATGGTGACCCACTGCCGCCCATCGCGCGAGGCCGAGAGCGCGGCGGGAAGATCGCCCCGCAGCGGCTCGTTGCCAAAGCGTCGGTAGTCGTTCAGCGCCTGCATTCCGAGGATGCCGAAGAGCGCGACCAGTGCGGCCCCCGCGGCGATGGAGTAGATGATTTGAAAGCGGGAGAGCATCGGTTTCCCCTCGAGAGATGCCGCGGCGGGCAAGCTCCTAGCATTCCCGCGACGCTGCCGGTGTGACCGCTCGCACAGGCGCGCCGCGCGCAATCGCAATGTGCGAAACTGCGCGCATGCCCGCACTCGCTCCCGCAGCGCTGCCCCCGTTCGCCGGCTTTCCCAAGCAGGGCGTCCCCTTCTTTCGCGCGCTCGCGCTGGCGCAGACGAAGGAGTGGTTCGGCGCGCACAAGGCCGACTACGAGAAGCTCTGGCGCACGCCGATGCAGTCGCTCCTCGAGGAGCTGCGCACACCTCTGGCGAAGATCTACCGGCACAAGCTGGCCGCGCCGCGGGTGCTGCGCATCAACCGCGACGTCCGCTTCACCAACGACAAGAGCCCGTACAAGACCCACTGCTCCGGCATGATCGGCTTCGAGGGGGCGACCGGCCCGCAGGCGGGGCCGAAGAGCACCATCGCCCTGTACTTACAATTGGGCCTCGACGAGGAGGCCGGCTGCGGCAACTACGAGCTCGAGCCGGCGCTGCTGCCGCACTTCCGCCGGCAGGTCCTGGCCGAGCCGGGCGGCAGCAAGCTCGCGCGGCTGCTCGACGAGGCGCGCGCGCACGGGCACGAGCCGATCTCGATGTCTCCGCTCAAGCGCGCGCCCGCCGGCGTGCCCAAGGACCACCCGCGCGTCGAGATCCTCCGGCACAAAGGGCTCGCCCTCTCGTTCGGCGCGATCCCCAAATCGGTGCGCTACAGCGCAGGCCTGAAAGAGTGGCTGCTCGAGCAGGCCGGGCACGCCGCACCGGTGATGCGCTGGTCGCTCGAACACCGCATCGGCGCGGGAGCGGCCGACGAGTAGCTCGCGCGGACGGGGCGCGCCCCGCCGCCCCCTGCGAGGGGGATCGGCCGGTGGCGCGACGCCCTCGCAGGGGGTGCGCGGCCGATCGGCGAGCGGCGCGCCGCCTGGACCTGGGGCTCACGGTCGTTCGGCGACCTGCGCGCAGCCCGAGCCAGGCCTGCGACCGCCTCGCGCGCGCCGCTTTTTCCTGGACAGGCCCGTTCGTCTGGGTAGGATTTCTCGCTCACCATCCACCAGCAGCTCAACACCAAGGGGCGGGACATGGCCATTCTGGCGAACGGGATCCACGAGAGGACTGTGCAGGCTTGGAACGCATTCCAGGCCCATCCGGAGCTGCATCCGTACATGCAGAAGCCGCTGCAGCAGGCGCTCAAGAAGCAGGCCGCGATGCTCGAGCCGCTCCTGAGCACGGCGGCCCGCGCGAGCGACGACACCGCGCAGGCGAACATCGAAACCGCCTTCGAGCAGACGCACGAGCTGATCATCTGGGTCCACGAGGGCCTGCGCTACCGGTACCGCAAGCACCCGCAGCAGCTGGCAGCGCTCGCCCCGCTCAAGTCGAGCCGCGACCCGGCCCAGGACGGCGTCCGCCTGGCCACGCTGATCCGCGCCCTGCCCGAGCTGACGCCCGCGTTCCTCTGGCAGCCCGACGAGGGCCTCACCCACGCGGCCTTGGTGAAGCAGCTGCGCGCCCAAAAGGCCGCGGAGGCGGCCGAGTCCCAGCTCGGGGCGCCCGAAAAGGCCGCGCTCGCCGCCCTGCGAAAGGCCCGCGCCAGCTCCCACGCCCTCTGGGACGAAGAGGGCGGCCTGGAGGCCTGGATCATCGCCAACGTGCCCAAGGACCAGCAGCCGTCCTTCGGCCGCGAGCGCCGCCAGCGCGTCCGCGCGGCCAGGCCAGGCGCACCGACCCCGCCCGTCGGCACTCCACCGACCGCGCCTTAAGCGCAGCCACCGCGGGCACCCCTCCGCTCCTGCCTGGTCCAGTCTCGAGCGGAGGCCCCTCTCGCCCGCGGCCGCCTCAGCAGCCCTGCGGCATCGGCTCGCAGACGCCCGTCGTGAACTGCTGGTTTCCATTCCCCAGCAGCGTCCCGCAGAAGTACCCGCTCGGGCAGTCGCCCTGCGGGGGGCAGCTGAAGCCATCGCCATCGTTGGGCTGCGAGCACTGGGGCGAGCAGGAGGGGCCGGCGGCGGTGTTGATGGTGCCGTCGATGTTCTCTTCCCAGACGCACTCCAGGCCCTGCGCGCAGCCGGCGGTCGAGCTGCCGCAGGTGTCGTTCTCGCCCTCGCAGGTGTTGCCCGGGTTGTTCGGCTGCGCCGGGTGCGTGCCGGAGGGGAAGCAGACGGTCGCCTCGTTGTTGCCGTTCATGCCGGCCGGCTCGCAGGTGTACGGGACGATCGGGTTCGCCGGCGGGCCGGCGTCGGAGGCGGGATAGAGCGGCGCGTCCGGGCAGTTCTGCAGGGTGACGCTGCAGCCGTCGCCGGGCGCGCAGGCGCCGCCCTTGTTGGCCGTGGTCACCTGCGAGGGCGGGAGCGGATCGCAGTAGGCCTGGACGCCGTTGACCGGCGCGCAGGTGTCCGGCTGCGTGGTCTGGTTGCCTGGGTTGCAGCCCGGGCGGCACTGCTGCGGGAGCTTGCCGCAGGTGCCGGGGAAGCAGCCTTCGTCGGTGGGGCACGGATGCGCGCAGTCGCAGGCCGCGTTCTCCGCGACGATGGGGTGGCAGATGCCGTCGTCGGTGCAGCAGCGCGTGCCGGTGGCGCAGGTCGCGTCCGAGGTGCAGCCGGTCGAGGAGACGGTCAGCTCGAGGATCGCGTTCGCCGTCTCGCCGCCGGTGTCGGTGGCGACGCCGGTCAGCGTGTGGTTGCCGATGCCGAGGACGGTCGCCCAGTCGATGGTGGTCGAGTACGGCGTGGTGGTGAAGGTCGCGACGTTGTTGTTGTGCTCGTCGGTGACCACGATGCTGCGGATCGGCGTCGCGGGAGTTCCGGCGATGCCGAGCTGGAGCGTGCTCGGCGTGGTGACGGTCGCCTGCGGCGGGAAGCTGCTGCCGGTGGAGGGCTGGAGGAAGTTGAGGAACCAGGGCGAGCCGGCGTCGACGAAGGGCGGGCCGACCTGGATGGTCACCGTGGCCGTCGCCTCGATGCCGGCGGCCGAGATGGCGGCGGCGGTGATGACGATCTGCCCCGCGCCGATCTCGCTCGAGAACGCGTTGGGCGTGAACGTGCCGGAGCAGTCGATGTGCGTGTCGCCCGCGCCCGTCCCGTTGCAGATGGTCAGCTGCTGCGTGCCGACCTCGATGGCGAGCGAGGTGAGGCCCGCCGCGTTGTCCGCCTTGGTGACCACCGTGACGGTGTCGGTGAGGAGGAACTGCGCCCCGTCGGCGGGCGAGGTGATGGCGACCGTGGTGTCGCCATTGATGGCGAGGCGCGCGCCGCAGTTGCAGGCGCTGCCGATCGTGGCCGCGCCGGCGATCAGGACGGCGACGAGGAGTTGGTTGCGCTTCAGCACGGGTGCCTCCAGATATTTTTTCGAGCGCGCGCAAAATAGCAGAGGTCGGCCGCTCTGTATGTGTCGCGCGTTTCGGTCATTTGTCCGTCGGACAGGACGCCGCGGCTACTCCGGAGAGAGACTTTGCGAGAGACCGGGAGCGACGCGAGTGCTCAGCGCGCGGCTCACGCTCGCCCCACCGGACCCCGCGGGCGCACTTAGAGCCCGCAGTGGCCGGAAATGCCCGCGCAGCAATCGGCGCCCTGGCAGGTGGTGGTGAGCATCTGCACGATCAGCGCGCCGCTGTCGCTGCGGGCGCGGAAGTGTCCGACGCCGGAGGAGTCGTCGTCGCCGTCGACGGTGGGCGTGCCCTGGCCGACGTCGACCTGCGAGATCACGTTGGTGGCGGTGTCGAAGAGCGCGCTGTCGCAGCTGGGGCAGAGGATCTCGTCGCTGCTGCCGGCGCGGATCGAGTAGTAGGTCGCGCTGCTGCTCGAGGGGCGGTCGCGGAAGCCGCCGGCCTCCATGCGCGGGTTCGAGCTCGGGTAGAAGCCGAACGTGTTGCTGTCGGCGAGGCTCTGGGCGCCGCAGGTGGGCGACAGCGGGTCGGCGGGTCCGACGGCGAGGCAGGACGCAAGGCCTTGCATGCCGCCGGCGATGCCGAGGAAGCGGCGCAGGCCGGCGTCCTGCCCGTCCCCCTCGAGCGCGTGCAGCGCGACCGTCACGCCCATCGAGTGCGCGACGATGTCGACCTGCGAGAAGCCGGTGTACGCGCGCACGTCGTTCAAGAAGCCGCGCACCAGCTCGGCGCGGGCCTCGTCGTGGAAGATCTCGAGCGGCGTGAGCTGCTCGCTGGCGCTGAGCCAGGTGACGCCGAACAGCTCGCAGGGCCGGTAGCCGGCGGCGGCCAGCGCGGCGATCACCGACGGTCCGCCCGTGCTGGCCGGCTTGCTCCAGACCGAGGCGTCGTCGCTGTTGCCGTGGAGGAAGACGATGGGCGTGCGGCTGGCGGTGCAGTCGCCGCCGCCGAAGCCGCCGTAGCCTTCTTGCGGATCGAAGCCGCCCGCGTACCCGAGGCCGGCGTCGACGCCGCCGCCGCTGCCGCCGTCTCCCGCGTCTACGCTGCCCGCGTCCGATGCCTCGCCCGCGTCCGCGCTGCCCGCATCTCCTGCATCGGCGCCGCCTGCGTCGCCCGCGTCCGCGCTGCCCGCGTCGGCGCCCGGGCCGGCATCGGGTCCGGCGTCCGCGCTCGCGTCGGGCTGGCCGGCGTCGCCAGGGCCCGCGTCGCCCGCGGGACCTGCGTCCGGCGCGAACGCGCTGCTGCCGCAGCTGGAGACGACGAGCGGCACCGCGAGCGCGGCGGCGAGGCAGAGAGCGCGGGCGGAGAGTCGAGGCGGCATGCGCGCTCCATTAGCGCCTGCGCCTGCAACTGACAATCGGATGCGCGGCCGGCTTCAGGGCGCGGGCGGAGGGGGCGCCGCGGCGTGGCGCGCCTTCTCGCGGTGCTCGCGGATGGCCCCGGCCAGCAGATAGATGAGCACCGCGAGGTTCAGCACGAGCAGGAGCACCTTGGTCCAGCGCACGCGGTGGACGATCTCGGCGATCTCCAGCGGGAGCAGCGTGGCGGTGGCGCCGACCACCAGCCACGGCGCCCACCAGCGGCCCGCCTGCAGCGCGAGCCCTTCGATCGCGGAGAGGACGGCGTCGCCGAACGCGAGGACCGCCACGATGATCAGGTGGCGCGTGGTGCCCGCGACCTCGATGAGGCGCGCGGCCTTCATCGCCCATTCGTGCTCGACGTGGTCGAGGAGGATCTGCGCCAGGGAGGCGGAGAGCGCCTCGGCGCCGCCGCACAGCGCGACGATGGCCAGCACGCCCGCCAGCGCCTCGGCCACCGCCTTGAGCATCTTGTAGACGATGATCGCTTCGAGGCCGACCTTGCGCTTCAGCACGTGGCCTCCCCCGCGAGGCGGGCCGCGTAGCTGGCGGCGGCGGCGTCGAGCAGCGCATCGAGCCCGGAGGCGCCGGTGGCGGCCACGGAAAATCCGGCGGCGCGCGCCACCTCGGCGCACGACTCTCCCATGCAGACCACGAGCGCGGAGCTGGCGACGGCGAGCGACTGCGGCCCGAGCAGGTGCGCGAAGCCGCGGACGGCGCTGCCGCTGGCGAAGGCGATCAGGTCGATCTCGCGGGCGCGGAGCGCGGCGAGGCCGGCCTGGTGCTCCGGGCCCAGCCCGGCGATGGGGCGCGTCTGGTAGAGCGCGACCGCGCAGGGCCGGTAGCCGGCCGCGCGGAGCGCATCGGCCAGCGCGGGGCTGCTCTCCGCGGCTTGCGGGAGGAAGACCTTCGCGTCCGCGCGCGCGGCGGCGGGGGCTTCGCCGCGGAGGCGCTCGATGAGCGCGGCGGCGAGCGGGGCAGCGCCGGCTCCGCTCGCGGGGACGACCGCGGCAATGCCTTCGGCGGCGAGCGCGCGCGCGGTTCCTTCCCCTGCCCCGCCGACGAGCATCGCCGCGAGCGCGGCGGACGGCGACGAGCCGTGTGCACGCAGCCGCAGGGAGAGCTGCTCCACCGCGTGCGGCGAGGTGAACGCGGCGGCGAGAAACGCGCGCGGCTCACGCAGCAGCAGCTCGAGCGCCGCTTCGAGGGGCGCCGGGTCCTCCGGCGGGCCCAGCTCGATGCAGGGAAACGCGACGGGCTGCGCGCCCCGGGCGGCGAGCCGCTCGGCGAGCGCGGCCTGGTCGCCCGGCGCGCGGG
>Ga0302196_10000046_pt1 | contig 110134 bp, 94 predicted proteins | sample II_Bog_N1_3_FD_198794 | JGI IMG/M metagenome (GOLD analysis project Ga0302196, IMG submission 198794) | Peat permafrost microbial communities from Stordalen Mire near Abisko, Sweden - II_Bog_N1_3 | ecosystem: Environmental > Terrestrial > Soil > Wetlands > Peat | place: Sweden: Abisko... | reverse complement strand
CCCGCCTCCACTAACACGCCTGAAGAAAGGATCTCCTCAGGCAATCTGCGCTGCGACTGCGGTGCTGACTACTCCGCGAGCTCGTCGCCCAGATTCAGCTTGCCGACGCCCATCGCCTTCATCTCTGCCGGGACGAGTTCCTGCCGGGCCGTCGTCGCGGAGTTGCCCTCGCAAGTGGCAACCACGTCGTCCGTCGCCGGCTCGAAGCTCAGCGAGAAGATCTGCGACCCCGCGCCGCCGTTGCGGCTGATCGTGCCGAGCTGCAGGTTGGACTTCTGATCGACCGCGAGGAACGTGACCAGCGGGAGGCCGGACACCTTGTCCGCGTTGAGGACCTGGCAGTACTCGATGCCGGACATGCCCTGGAGGTCGAGCTGCGTGGGCGCCGAGGCCGAGAACGCCGAGCCGATGCGGGTCTGGATCGAGCCGTCGGTCATGCCGTTGGCGAACGAGGACGACTGGCCCGCGAAGTCGAGGACGAGCAGCGCGCTGCCGTCATCGCTGAGGCCCAGGCCGTACGCGTGGGTCACGCCGGTGTCGAGCTCGCGATCGATGAGGACCTGCGTGGTCGACGCCGTCACGCCCTCAACCGCACCGCCGGTGTTGCACGCCGGGGTGAGACCGAACGTGAGGGGGTTGTTCCGCATGATGAACGCCTGCCCGAAGAGCGACTCCTTGTTGCCGGCCACGCCCGTCGAGAGCTGGTCGGTGTAGCCGAGCTGGAGCGTGTTCGCCGCGGGGAGGAGGACCTCGCGGATGTCGGCGATGATGCCGCAGCCGAGCGCCGTGAAGGTCGGCGTCATCGCGATGTCCGACGTGACGTAGGCGAGCGTGTTGTCCTCGATCAGCGCGGGCGACTGGCTGACCTTGTAGTAGGCCGACGCGACGCTGGAGTCGACGATCTGGTTGTCGCCGTTCGCGTCCGGGGCGAGGGTCGCGATGGTCTTGATCTGCGCGGCCATCGTGTTCACGTCGTAGGAAGCGAAGTCGAGCGAGTCGCCGACCTTCGCCGAGCAGTCCTCCTCGTTCCGGCTGCCGTCGTAGCCCTTGCCGGCGATCGCGACAGGCGTCGTCTGCAGGTTCAGGGTCGCGTCCACGCCACCGACGCCGATGTCGGTCTTCGACGCGGGCGAGCACTGGACGGTGAGCGAGGTGTCCGCGTCCTGCGTGCAGTTGACGGTGGCAACCGTGCACCACATGTCCGTCTGCGCGAGCGTGGTCGCCTGGGCGAGCGAGCTGGTGTCCGACGGGTCGATCGTGAGGCCCGAGACGTACGTGCGGACCGTGTTCGTTCCGCTGCCCGCGGTGCTGCACGCGAGCTGCTCAACGGCCGCCGCCGCGCTGCCGCAGAACGCGACCGGATTCGCCGACAGGTCGAGCTTCTGCACGAGGGTGTTGTTGTCGTCGTAGTCCGCCATCGAGATGAGGTTGCCGCAGATCGAGACGGTGCCGCTGGCGTCGTCCGTCGCGCGGGCCGCGCGGGCCTGCGAGCCGGTGCCGGCCTTGGTGGCGAGGCTGAAGCGCGCGGTGAGCGTGCCGGTGGTGGCGCCGGCGGTCGGGTGCTTGGCGCTGCCGCAGGCGAGCGAGCCGGCCGTCATTCCGAAGATCAGGGCGTTGCGGAGGTTGAGCTTGAAGTTCATGGGTATCGATTCCTTGTGAGGGATTTGAAGAAAGGGTTGTGTTTCAGGAGAGTCGGGCGGCGATTACTTCGCCGATGCGGCGGCCACGGCCGAAGTGGTCACGAGGCCCTGGCACATCGTCGGGCCTGACTGGACGATCTTGATGCCGAACCCGCAGGTGGCCGTGCTTCCGTAGATGTCGTTGATGGAGACGGTGAGACGGTCGTTGACGCTGGCGACGAACTGGCCGCTGACGAGGAAGCTGCCGTCCTGCTGCTGCGTGATGACGGCGTTGCCCTTGATCCGCTCGTTGAGGACGACAAAGTTTGCCGTGAAGTCGCTCAGCGGCGCCGCCGAGTTGCTGGCGGTGAACCGGCAGAGCTCGCCGTTGTAGGTTGCGCCCGGCGCCACCTTGATGAGGGCGAAGTCGTTGATGCCCTGCAGCTTGCCGTCCGGATCCGCGACCGTGATCACGTTCGAGGTCGAGCCGCTGTTGCCCGCGTTGTCGGTGATGTTGACGGTGATGGTGAAGTCGCCGGCCGTCGCGTAGGTGTGGCCGTTGACCGCGGTGACGTCGAAGGTCAGTGCGTCATCGCGCTCGCTGAGCGAGGCGCCGCCGTTGGCCGTCGTGTCGTCGGCGCTGCCGTCGCCCCAGTTGATGTCGATCGTGGTGCCCGCGACCGTGATCTCGTTCGCGTCGCCGTTGTGCGAGAGGAAGTCGGTGTACGAGCCGACGATGAACGACGCGATCGGCGCGGCCGCGAACGCGGAGGGGAACGCGCTGGTGTTGGTGACGTCAGTGATGGGCGAAGAAGAGACGGAGGACGAGGAGGCCATCGCGACAGACGGGATGGCCAGCATGCCGAAGAGGGCGGCGACGATGAAGCGCATGTAGGATGACTCCAGGAAAGGTGAGCGAAAGGGGGGAAAGCGAACAGGGGGTGCGTCAGAAAGTGGCGCACCCTAGGCTTTTCGCGAAAACCGCCACAATGGGAGTTCCCCCACCATCAACGGACGTTTTTACTGGAGGTTAGCGCCACAAATGTGGGCAAGCGGCGCACTTTGCCTTTGATGTACGCCTGCTTGGCTCCCGCGGCCGCGGAAGCCTTTCCACGCGCAGAGCTTGCGGGATACGACAACGATCGGAGATCTCAGTGCCGAGGCGCAGCCGGAGCGGCTTCTACGCGGCCATCGGTCGCTGCAACTGGCTTTATAAACTTGAGAAAAGGCTGCTCCACCGCGCGGAAGAAAATCGCGCAAAGCAGCGCAGAACCAAGGATTTCCAACGCGGCGCGCCATCGCCAAGAGAGGTCCGACGTTAGGATCAGACCGGCGATTCCGGTGATGGCGATGGCGTGCGTCAAGTAGAGCGAATAGGAGCGCAACCCCACCGCGAGCAGCGCTCGATCAAGCCAGGACTTTTGACGAATCGTCAATGAACTCGATAGGATGACGACACCCGCCATCAGCAGCGGGCCCACCCAGTTGATGGCGATGACACCCGCTTGGAAGAAGTAGGCAGCGAAGGTTGCTCCGAGCGTAAGGACAAGGGCCGCGAAGAGGGGCGCTCGCCCGGTTGGCGACGGCTTGCCCTGCGCGACCAGCCGTTCGGCGATCCAGCAGCCCAGCACCCACTCCCAGATCCGCGCTGCGAAGGTCGCGCGCACGACCCAGCCGAGCGAAGGGATCAGCTCGGCGCTCGTGCCTGCCATCGCCAGCGAAAGGGCGAGCAGCGCGAGCGCGATTCGCGACCAGGGCCAGCGGCGGCGCCAGAGCAGGAGCAGCGGATAGAGCAGATAAAACTGGCTCTCCACCGCGATGGTCCAGAAGACGCGATTGGCGCTGTTGAACGCGGCGGGCGAGAACGTGTGCGCGAGCAGCAGGTGCAGCGCCAGCTGGGGCCAGGTCGGCACGCTGATGAGCCGGGCCTCGGTCGAGAGCGCGGCGGGCAGCAGCGCGGCGACTGCGATGCTGGCGATGAGCGCAACCAGGTGCGGCGGATAGATCCGGCGAAAGCGCCGCCAGAGATACGGGCGCACCTCGAGCGCGCTGCTCGGGTCGGACGCGAGGCGGCGCGCCATCGGCAGGTGGATGCAGAGCCCGCTCACGACGAAGAAGAGGCTCACCGCCCAGGCGCCCAACGCGTAGAAGCCGACGTTGAGATCGTCCCATGCGCGCGGCGCCAGCTTCGCTGCGTCCGGCGAGCCGAGTGTGAGGACGCGCAACAGATGGCTCAGCGCGACCGTCGTCGCCGCTACCGCGCGCAGCACATCCAGACCGGGCAGCCGAGACGGAAGCGCGCTGCGCGCCGTGGGCTGGCGCGCGCGTCGAGAGGTGGAGCGCATCGGGGGAACCATCTCCAAGAGGCAACGGGGGCATCGCGAGCTGCGCGGCGTCCATACCCGATCTCAGCGGCGCGCTTCAATTCGCCAGCGAGCGAGCGCTGCTCCGCACATATCCATCGCCACTGTTCGCCGCGCGGGCGACCACGTCGCCGGTTCAGATCGCCGCAACCCAGCGAGCCGCGCGCCAGGATGCGTGTTGGGGCGCAGCGAGGAATGACCAGGCGACCAGGCGGCTGGTCTTCTGCCCCTGCTTCATTTCGATCGTCTGTGTCGCCACCGCGCCCGCCTGCCGCACCGCCGCGTGGATGGCCGCCAGGTTCTTGCTCTTCGAAACGAGCGAGGTGAACCAGAGGCAGCGCGCGGCGAGCGGCGCGCTCTCCGCCACCAAGGTGCGCACGAACGCGAGCTCACCGCCGGGATACCAGAGCTCGTGTCCCAGCCCGCCAAAGTTCAGCTTGGGCCGCGCCTGCGCCGGGCCCGCCTTGCCCAGCTTCTGCCATTTGCGCCGCGCGCCCTCCTCCGCCTCCTCGGCGGACGCGTGGAAGGGCGGATTGCAGAGCGTCAAATCGAAGAGCTCGCCGGTGCGGAAGACCCCCGCGAGGACGTTCGCGGGCGCCGGCTGCAAGCGCAGCTCGATCGAGCCGCGCAGCGCGGGATTGGAATCGATGATCCTCTTCGCGCAGGCGAGCGCCGCCGGGTCGATATCCGTGCCGAGGAATCGCCAACCATATTCAGCGCGGCCAATCAATGGATAGACCGCATTGGCGCCCACGCCGATATCGAGGATGCGCACGTGCGGACCGCGCGGCACCGCGCCGCCGTTGCTCGCGGCGAGGAGATCGGCCGCGCAATGAATCAAATCCGCGCGCCCGGGCACCGAGGGGCACAGCGCGCCGTCGGGCAGCGACCAGTTCGCCACGCCATAGTACTGCTTGAGCAGCGCGGCATTGAGCAGCTTCACCGCGGCCGGATCAGCGAAATCGATCGTCTCATTTCCCCACTCGTTCTTGGCGACGTGCGCGGCGAGCGCCGGCAGCGCGGCCACCAGCAGCGGGAAATCGAGGCCGCCGCGGTGGCGATTGCGTGGATGCAGAGTGTCGGCCATTGCGCGGCGGTCAATGTAGCCCGACTCTCGCGCGATGAGCGAAATCCTCTTCCACCGCGACCTCGCCTTCGCCTATCTCGCGGTCGCTGGCATCGTCTTCGTGGTGCTCTTCTTCATTCCCGCGGCCTATGGCCGATATTCGCGCAGCGGCTGGGGCCCCACCCTCAATACCCGGCTCGCATGGGTGCTGATGGAATCGCCGTCGGTATTCCTGTTCGCGGCCTGCCTCGCGCTATCTCCGCGGCCGGTCTCTCCCGCCGCCGGGCTGCTCGGCGCGCTCTGGCTCCTCCACTATCTGCACCGGGCGCTCGTCTTTCCCTTCCGCATGAAGATGGCTGGCCGCCCGACGCCGCTGGTGATTGTCGCGATGGGATTCACCTTCAATTGCGGCAATGCCTATCTGAACGCCCGCTGGCTCTATGCCCTGTCGCCCGCGGGCGCTTTCGATGGGCATGGCGCGCGCGTGCTCGCGGGCGCCGCGCTCTTCCTGATTGGATTCACCATCAACTATCGCGCCGATCGGACGCTCGCCCGCCTGCGCGCGCCCGGAGAGAGCGGCTATCGCATTCCCTATGGCGAACTCTATCGCTGGATATCCTGCCCCAACTATTTCGGCGAGCTGATCGAATGGGGCGGATTTGCCATCGCCGCGTGGTCCATCCCGGCGCTGGCGTTCGTGGTCTGGACCGCCGCCAATCTGGCCCCGCGTGCGCGCACGCACCACCGCTGGTATCGCGCGACGTTCGCGGACTATCCGCGGGAGAGGAGAGCGCTGATCCCTGGCGTCTGGTAGCGGCCGCGCGCTCTCTCGCAAGAAGCGTATTTGAATGGCCGCCAATGGGCGTCGGGAATCACATCGCCTCTGCGGAAGCGGCGATTGCGGTGGAATCGGGGACGACGCCGGAGCCGAACCTCGACGCGTAGGCGCGGGTGAACTCCGCGCCGAGCAGCAGAATCATCGACGAGTAGTAGACCCAGACCAGCAGCACCGCGAGCGAGCCGGTGGCGCCGAACGGCGAGGCGATGCTCGCTTTCCCGATGTAGAGGCCGATCACATATTTCCCGACGTGAAAGAGGATCGAAGTGAGCAGCGCGCCGATCCAGACATCGCGCCAGCCGATCGTGGCGGCGGGCAGGAACTTGAAGATGAGCGCGATGAAGAGCGCGATGCTGCCGAGCGAGACCGCCTCGCTGAGGACCTGGCCGACGATCACCCAGGCGGGGATGAAGCCGCGCATCCACGTGCCGAACCCCGCGAGCGCCGCGCTCATGCCGAGCGAGACGAGCAGCACGAATCCGAAGCTGAGGACGATGCCGAGCGAGAGCAGCCGGTCCTTGAGCACGCCGCGCAGGCCCAAGCCGGACTTGGGCACGACGCGCCAGATCATGTTGAGTGAGTCTTGCAGCTCGACCATCACCGAGGTCGCGCCGATGAGCATCGCGGCCAGGCCGACGAGCGTCGCGATCGCGCCGGACTTCTTGCTGCTCGAGGCGGCGAGCATCGACTGCACCACCGCGGCGCTGTCGTGGCCGAGCAGTCCGGACATCTCATCGACGATGCGGCCTTCCATCGCCTGCGCGCCGAGGAAGAATCCGGCCACCGCGACCACCAGCACCAGCACCGGCGCGAGCGAAAACACGGTGTAATAAGACAGCGCGGCGCCCAGCCGTGGCGCCTTGTGGTTCCACCACTCGACGCCGGTTTCTTTGAACAGCGCTCCCGTCTCTCGAAATAACGCGCGCATGTCGACCCCTAGGAGTCGCCCGCGGCGCAGAGCGGCCACGGCCGCGCTGGAAGCGGCTTGAAATCGCGTCTATCGAGTGACGCGCTCGGTGATCAGCCGGCCGTCGTCGCGCGCGTGCCCGATCAGCTCCACATAGTTCACACTGGGGATCATCCCGCGCGCATCGACCGAGGCAATCAGGCCGACCAGTTCGCACTCGACGCCTCGGATCAGCGCGCTCGCCGAGACGTGCTCGCCCTCGATGCGGGCGGTCACTTTGCGATCGCGCGCGGCGCGCAGGTGGAAGATCACCTGCGCAGGCGTCGCCGATTCGATCACCAGGCCGAAGGCGAGTCGGTCCTCGAGCGCGCTGAAGTTTTCCAGCGCGTCGCCCTTCATATGAAGGATCCAATAGCCGCGGACCGGGCGGCCGATATCAAAGACGCCGTTGTCGAGGAGCGCCTCATAGACGACCTCGTTGCGGTTGTAGTTGGAGCGGATGAAGAAGAGCCGCCGCGAATCGAGCAGGCGCGGATCGGCCTGGCCGGCGAGGGAGGCGAAGAGCAGGAGCGCGAGCGCGGCTCGCTGGAGACGGAACATCTGCGGCGACTCTATCCGCGATCGCGCGCGCGGATCGCCTCAGACCAAAGGCGTCCGCAAGATGTCGTCGCGGTTCGCAGCGCGCGGTCGCGGGCGAATGGGCTAGAAGGCCGCGTATATGCGCGCGCGTCCATCCTATCCGCCCCTCCGCTCTGCCCTGCTCCCCGGCGCCGCCGCGGCGCTCTCGCTGCTCTGCGCCTCGGTCACCAGCTGTGGAAACGACATCCCCGACACCGGCTCCGACGCGGGCGGCGGCAGCGGAGGCGGGACTGGCGGCGGGTCCGGCGGCGGCTCTGGTGGCGGTTCGGCGGGCTCGGGCGGTGGATTTGCGCCCGGCGCGGACGCGGGCTCGATCGGCCTCGACGGCGGCTCGGTCGACCATCTCTTCTTCGCGGTGGTCGGCGATTCGCGCCCGGCCAACATCGACGACACGACGGACTATCCAACGGCGGTGATTACCAAGATCTATCAAGAAATGGAGGCGCTCAGTCCGCGCCCGCAGTTCGTCGTCGGCACCGGCGACTATATGTATTCGAATGTCACCGCGAATACCGCCGCGCCGCAAGCCGCGCTCTACATGCAGGCGCGCGCCGCCTATACCGGCAGCTTCTTCCCCGCGATGGGAAACCACGAATGCGATGGATATACCGCCGATAACTGCACCGTCGGGCAGACGCAGAACAACCAGGCCTTTATGAGCGCCATCCTCGGGCCGAGCGGCCAGTCGCTGCCCTACTATTCGATCCCCATGCGCGCCAACGACGGCAGCTGGACCGCCAAGCTGCTCGTCATTGCTTGCAATGCGTGGGACTCGACGCAGCAGAGCTGGCTGACCACGCAGCTGGCGAGCTCGACGACCTATACCCTGCTGGTCCGCCACGAACCCGCCGAGGCCAACACCGGCCCCTGCGTCAACGCGGTCGAGACGATGATGACCACCAGCCAATATGACCTCTCGCTGGTCGGGCATACCCACGACTTCAAGGGCTCGGCCCGCTCGAAGGAGATCGTGGTCGGCAACGGCGGCGCGCCGCTCTCGGGCGGCAACTTTGGATACGTCACCGTCGAGAAGATCCCCGCCGGTTGGTTGATCCAGAACTTCGACTACTCAACCAACCTGGCGGTCGATAGCTTCGTGATCCCGTAGCGGCTATCCGCAGACCCCAGCGGTGCAGGTCTGGCCGGTGGCGCAGCGCAGGTCGCAGCCGCCGCAGTTGTTGGCGTCGGTGCCGGTGTTCACGCAGCTGCTTCCGCAGCGCGTGTCCGAGCCGGCGCAGCTGGTGCCGCACACGCTGCCGCTGCAGAACTCGCCGTCGGGGCACGCCATGCCGCAGCCGCCGCAGTGGCGCGAGTCGTTGGTGATGTTCACGCAGACGCCGCCGCAGACCGCGAGGTTGACGTTCGCGCCGCAGGCGGGCGTGCAGACGCCAGCGACGCACGAATCGCCGGGCGCGCAGACGTTGCCGCAGCTGCCGCAGCTGGTGACCGAGCTCTGCACGTTCACGCAGCCGAGCGCGCCGCAGGCGGTGAGCCCGCTGCCTTCGCACGAGGCGCCGCAGCTGCCGTTGGCGCAGACTTGGTCGAGCGCGCACGCCTGGCGGCAGGCGCCGCAGTTGTTCCTATCCGACTTGATATCCGCGACATATGAGCCGCAATCGGCGTAGGCGCCGTTCAATCCAGCGATATACGAACTATTGGAGACGCAGGCCGCGTTGACGCAGCTCTCGCCGAGCGCGCAGGCGTTGCCGCAAGCGCCGCAGTTGTACGTCTCCGAGCGCAGGTCGACGCAGGAGTCGCCGCACTTCGCGAGCGCGCCGCAGTCCGCCTCGCAGACGCCCTGCTCGCACAGCTCGCCCGCGGCGCAGACCGTCCCGCACGCGCCGCAGTTGTTGTTGTCGCTCGCGACGTTGGTTGGCCGGCCGCCGCAGTCCTGCTCCGAGCCCACGGCGGTGAAGGCGGTGCAGCTCCCGTTCACGCAGGTCTGGTCGGCCGGGCAGACGTGGCCGGGCGCGCCGCAGTTGTTGCTGTCGGAGGCATAGGAGTCGCAGCTGCCGTTGAGCAGCGTGGTGCCAGACGGGCAGGTGCTGGTGCAGGTGCCTTGCAGGCAGGCCTGCCCCGCGCCGCAGTGGGTGCCGCAGGCGCCGCACTCGTCGAACGAGGTGCGGGTGGTGCAGCGGTCGGTGCAGAGCATCGCGTCGGCGCCGCACGCGTCGACGCACGCGCCGCCCTGGCAGCTCTGCTCCGCGCTGCAGTGGGTCCCGCACGCGCCGCAGTTGTACTCGTCGCTGTCGAGCGCGACGCAAGCGCCGCCGCAGCTGGTCTGGCCCGACGGGCAGGTGGTGGTGCACGCCCCGTTGACGCACGTCTCGCCGTTGCCGCACGCGTGCGAGCAGGCGCCGCAGTTGGTGGCGTTGTTCTGCAGATCGATGCACGAGCGGCCGCACTGCGAGAGCTCGCTCGGGCAGCTCGAGGCGCAGGCGCCGTCGACGCAGAGCTGGCCGGGCGCGCAGGCCGCGCCGCACGCGCCGCAGTTGTTCGAGTCGGTGGCGAGGCTGGTGCACGTGCCGTTGCAGTTGGTCGCGCCCGGGCAGACCTGCGAGCAGCTGCCGTCGGCGCAGGCGGTGCCGTTCGCGCAGACGTTCCCGACCGCGCCGCAGTCGTTCGAGTTGCTGCGCAGGTTCACGCAGGCCTCGGTGGGCCCCTGGTTTCCGTAGGCGACCGCCGCGACGGTGTTCGACGGGCAGGCGCTGCTGCAGCTCCCGTTGTTGCAGACCTCGCCCGCGGGGCAGATCGTTCCGCAGGCGCCGCAGTTGAGCGCGCTGGTCTGGAGGTTCGCGCAGATGTCGTCGCAGCTGGTCTGGCCGCTCGGGCAGCTGCCGGTGCAGGTGCCGCCGACGCAAACGTCGCTGCCGCTGCAGGCGGTGCCGCAGGCGCCGCAGTGCTCGGGGTGCGTGAGCAGATCGACGCAGCCGTCGCCGCAGAGCGTGCGGCCCACCGCGCAGGTGCCGGAATCGGGGAAGTCGATATAGACGGGCAGGCTGCTGGGATTGAACACCGATTTGTCACCGCAGCCCGCGAGCGCCGCGGCGACGAAGAGACATCCCGTGAATCCCAGCATTCGAATGGAGCGCATATCGAGGGTTCCTTGGCAGTTCGCGTGGCGATGGACTTGTGCTGCGCATCTACAGACGCGGAGCGCGCGCGCGAGGCCACGGGCGCGCGCTCGTTCATTTGCCTCGAAATGGATCGGATTTCACTGCGCGACGTTGGCCGCACCGACGCGCGGCCTGCTCGCAAGCTCCGCTCCCGCGCGGTGAACGCGCGCGGGGACCGGATTTGAAATCGAACCAGCGGCCTATTCGGCGGCGCGCTCGTGCGCGGGCGAGCTGCGCAGCTCGCGCATCGTCTCTCCGACGGTCGGGAGGAAGCCCTGGCCGAAGAAGATCAGGCCGATCGCGCCGAAGGCGAGGCTGACGAAGAAGAAGCGGCGGCGCTTGGTGAGCACCGCGACCGCGCCGATGGCGATGCAGACCTGGAAGAAGGTCACCGAGCGGGCGAGCCGCTCGTGCGTCACCATGTGGCTCTCGGCGTCCGCCTCGAGCTCGTTGGCCTTCTTCTGGATCTCCTCCTTGTCCTTGGTGAGCTTCTCGTTGCGCTCGCGATCCTTCTCGTCGATCGGCTTGTCGAGGCTCTTCATCAGCTCGAGCTTCGAGCCGAGCACGTCCGATTTGATTCCCTTCGCCTGGTAATAGCTCCACTGATTCGACGCGCGGATCTCGTCGCGCACCGCTTCGTTGGAGTGGCCGCCTGCGAAGAGCGCCGCCACCGCCGCGAGCACGGCGAAGATGGCCGAGCTGAGCGCGACCTGCGAGACCCACGGCACCGCCGGCGCGCCGTGGCCTTCATGGCCGCCGTGCGTCGCCTCGTGGTGCACGTGCTCCTGCGCTGCTTCGAGGGGAACTTCGATCTCCTCACCCATGATCGCTCCAGTTCGAGAAGGACGCGCACGCTACCCGATGCGGCAGAGCGCGCGCCCGGCGTTGATCGTTGGCTTCGATTAGCTGGGAATCTGCGGCGCGGACGCGGGCTGCGCCGGCGGTGCGCCGCGGCTGGTGACCAGCACCAGCAGCACGCCCGCCACCACCGCGACATCGGCGACGTTGAAGATGTTGGTCCCGACGCGGCCGATGCCGACGTAGAGGAAATCGACCACCGAGCCTGCGCGCACGCGATCGACCAGGTTGCCCAGGCCGCCGCCGACGATCAGCGCGTAGGCGATGACGCCGCTCCAGCGGATGGCGCGCGCGCAGAGCAGATAGACGAGCACGCCCAACAGCAGCGCGCCCGGCGCGAGCACGAACGCCAGCAGCTTGAGCGCATTCGGCCAGTGCGCGCCCAGGCTGCCCCAGGCGCCGGTGTTCTCCGCGTACGTCAGCCGCACCAGCCCGAAGAACAGCTCGGTCGGCCGCGCGCCGAGCAGGTGCTCCACCGCGAGCCGTTTGGTGATCTGATCGAGCCAGATGCTGCCCGCGACCAGCGCGACCGCGGCCAGCACGCGCCGGAGCGAAAGAGGCTCGCCGCCCGCGGACGGCGCCGGCCGCGGCACCGCCGAGGGAAGCGGCTCGATTGATTCCGGCGCAGCCGCGGTCGTCGATTCCATCGATTACTTCTTCATTCCAAACTGCGCGTCGAGCTCGGTGAGGCAAGTATCGAGGATGCCCAGGCCGACATCGACCTCGTGCCGCCCGATGATGAGCGGCGGCGCGATGCGCACGGTCGACTTGCCGCAGGAGAGCAGCAAGAGCCCCTTGCGGAACGCGAGCTGCTCGAGCGCGCCGACATATTCAGCGGCGGGCGTGCCGTCGGCGTTCAAGAACTCGACGCCGATCATCAGGCCCACGCCGCGCACGTCGCCGATCACCGCGTGCTTCTTCTGCAGCTCGCCGAGGCCTTTGAGCATATAGGCGCCGACCTCGCCGATCTGCGGGAGCATCGGCTCGAGCACGTCGAGCGTCGCCAGCGCCGCCGCGCAGCAGAGCGGATTGCCGCCATAGGTCGAGCCGTGCGAGCCGCGCGTCCAGCTCATGATGCTCTCTTTGGCGATGATCGCGCCGAGCGGCATCCCCGAGGCGATGCCCTTCGCCGAGCAGATCACGTCGGGCATCACGTTGAAGTGCTGCGCCGCAAACCAGCGGCCGGTGCGGCCGATGCCGCACTGCACTTCGTCGAACACCAGCACGATGCCGTGCTGATCGCAGATGCGGCGCAGATCGCGCAGCGCCTGCGCGGGCGGCAGCTGATATCCGCCTTCGCCGAGGATCGGCTCGATGAAGATGGCCGCGATCTCCTTGGGCGAGACGTGGCTCAAGAAGAGATCCTTCTCGAGGATGTCGGCGATGCCCGGCCCCTTCTCCGACGGATAGGGCACGTGGATGATGCCCGGCACCAGCGGACCGAAGTGCGCGCGCTGCGCGACCTTCGACGAGTTGAGCGAGATGGCGCCATAGGTGCGCCCGTGGAATGCGCCCTTGAACGCGATCACGTTCTGCCGCTTGGTGTGCCAGCGGACCAGCTTGAGCGCGCCCTCGATCGCCTCGGTGCCCGAGTTGCTGAGGAACACTTTCTGCGGCCCCATCTCGGGGACCAGGTTCGCCAGCCGCTCACAGATCTTCGAGAACGAGTCGTAATAGAAGTCGGTCCCGCAGATGTGCAGGAACTTGTTGGCCGCGTCCTGGATCGCCTTGACGACCTTCGGGTGCGCATGCCCGGTCGAGGCGACGGCGATACCCGCCATGAAATCGAGATATCGATTGCCATCGACGTCGGTGATCCACGGCCCTTCGCCGCTCTCGACCACCAGCGGATACTCTTTGATGTAGCTTGGCGAGCTGTATTTCTTGTCGAGATCGATGATGGCCTGGCCCTTGGGGCCCGGCGGGGCGACTTTGATTTCCGGATATATCTTGTTCATATCGCTATCCCATCCTCGTCTGCGATTGTTCGCGCGCGAACTGCGCCACATAGAAGGGGCCGCAGCCGCCCTTTCCTGTCGAGCCTGAACCTTTCCAACCACAGAACGACTGCACGCCCGGCCACGCGCCGGTGGTCGCGCCCGTCTTGCGATTGGCGTAGAGCACGCCGGCCTCGCAGCGGTCCATGAACTGTTCGACCTCTTCTTGGTTGCCGCTGAAGATGCCGCCGGTCAGGCCGTAATCGACGTCGTTGGCCAGCGCGATCGCCTCGTCGAAGGTATCGAATCCGTCGACGATGACGAACGGCAGGAACAGCTCGTCCTTGGCGATGCGGTGGCCGCGCGGCACGGTGGCGATGGTCGGCGCGACGAAGTATCCGTGCTCATAGTCCGCCCCGCGCAGCCGCTCGCCGCCGAGGTGGATCGTGCCGCCGCCCGACTTCACGTCGGCCGCCGCCTTCTCGTAGCGCTCGACCGCCGCCGCGTTGATCACCGGCCCGAGATAGACGTCAGCGCGGGTGGGATCGCCGATGACGATCTTGCGCGCGCGCTCGACCAGCTTCGCGGTGAACTCCTTCTGCTTGGAGCGCGCGACATAGATGCGCGAGAGCGCGCTGCACTTCTGGCCGGAGAGTCCGAACGCCGAGCGGGCGCAGCCCTCGACGGCCGCGTCGATATCCGCGCTCTCGCAAACGAGGGTGGCGTTCTTGCCGCCCATCTCGAGCAGCGCGGGCCGCATGCGCGAACCGCTGGTCATCAAGCGCTGCAGCTCGAAGCCGACGCGCGAGCTGCCGGTGAACGCGACGCCGTCGATGCCCGGGTGCCGCGAGAGCGCAGCGCCAATCACGTGCCCTTCGCCGTGCAGCACCTGGAAGAGGCCGTCGGGCAGTTTCGCGTCGCGCAGCGCATCGTAGAGACCCTGCGCGCACCAGGGCGTCTCCTCGCTCGGCTTCAAGATGACCGCGTTGCCCGCGAGCAGCGCGGCGCCGGCCATGCCGGTCGCGAGCGCGGCGGGGAAATTGAACGGCGATATCACCGCGAATACCCCATAGGGACGCAATACATCGCGGGTATCTTCGTTGGGCGAGAGCTTGCCGAGCGGGCGAGAGAAACCGTTCGACTCTTCGACCTGGCCCGCATAGTAGCGGAGCAGATCGGCCGACTCCTCCACGTCGCCCAGGCTCTCGAGGCGGTTCTTGCCGACCTCGAGCGACATGATCGCCGCGAGGCGCAGGCGGCGCTCGGAGATCAGTTCAGCGGCGCGGCGGATGCGCGCCACCCGCTCCTGCCACGGCAGCGCGGCCCAGACTCTCTGCGCGGCCTTCGCCGCCTTCACCGCGGTGTCGAGCACCGTCACCGGCGCGCGGTGGAAGCGCGCGAGCAGCTGCCGCGTGTCGTGCGGCGGGCGCGAATCGAGCAGGTCGTGGCTCTCGACCGCCTGGCCCGCGACCCACGACGGGTAGCTCTTGCCGAACTCCGCGCGAAGCGAAACGAGCGCCGCATCGAATTCGCGGTGCAGCTCGGTCATATCGGCGTCGAGGACGGAATAGGTGATCCGGAACGTCATGGCGAAAACTCCTGCAGCGCGCGGGCGAGGCCGTCGACCAGCTCGTCGACCTGCGCCGGGGTGATCACGAGCGGCGGACCGATCATGAAGAGATCGCCGTTGCTGCCATCGGCCTGGCCGACATTCGGCCAGACGATGATGCCGCGCTCGAAGAGATGGGTGCAGAGGTGCTCGATCACTTTCTTCGAGCGGGGGAACGGCGCCTTCGTCGCTTTGTCCTCGACCAGCTCGACGCCGGCGAGGAGGCCCATTCCCTGCACCGAGCCGACGTGCGGCAGAGGCAGGAGCGCCTCGCGCAGGCGGCGCTGCAGATACTCGCCGGTGCGCTGCGAGTTGCCGACCAAGTCGGCCCGCGCGAACTCGGCGAGCACCGCCGCGCCCGCCGCGGTCATGAAGGGCGCCTGCAGATAGGTCTGCGCGTGCTGGAAATATCCCGAGCCGCGCTTCATCTCGTCCACGTGCTCCTGGCGGACCAGCAGCGCCGAGAGCGGCGCGCAGCCGCCGCCGATCCCCTTGCCGAGCACCAGCAGGTCGGGCGTGAACTCCATCGGCTTGCTGGCGAAGAACGAGCCGCAGCGGCCCGCGCCGCAGAGCACCTCGTCGGCGATCATCAAGATGCCGTGGCGCTCGCAGATCTCGCGCATGCGCGCGAAGTATCCGCGCGGCGGAATCGCAGCGCCTGCGGACGAGCCGATGACCGGCTCGGCGATGAAGGCCGCGATCGTCTCGCCGCCCTCCTTCGCGATCACCTCTTCGAGCAGCTTGCCGTAGTGGTCGGCGCCGTCGCGGTCGTAGTCGGCGAGCCCCGAGCGATACGGATAGGGCGACGCGGTGGTGACCACTTCAGAGAGCATCGGGCCGTAGAGCTTCTTGTAGTGCGGGCGGCCGGACATCGAGAGCGCGAAGAGCGTGTTGCCGTGGTAGCTCGGCACGCGCGCGATCATCTTGGTGCGCTGCGGCTGGCCGCGCTCCATCCAGAGCTGGCGGACGAACTTCACCGCCGCCTCGACCACTTCGGAGCCAGAGGAGAGAAACGCCGCGCGCGTCAGCTTCGCCTGCGGGATCTCGGCGGCCGCGAGCGCCGCGAGGCCCGACGCGAGCGTCTCGGTCGCTTCCGAAGTGAACTGCGTGCCGTTGATGTAGCCGACCTGGAGCAGCTGCGCGTGCATCGCGTCGGCGACGTGCCGGTTGCCGTGGCCGACGCTGACCACGAACGCGCCCGCCGAGCCGTCGATGTATCGCTTGCCGCTCTGGTCGAAGAGATAGACGCCCTCGCCGTGCGAGATGACCGGCATCTCGCGCGAGAGGTTTCGCAGCAGCACATGGCCGTCGGGATAGCGCACGGAGTTCTTCATCGCGACCCGCTTTATGCACCAAGGTCGCAGCGAAGCGTGCGTCTTTCACATGCACAGCGCCCGGGGGTAATCCCAGGCGCAGCGCGTCGTGAGCGGGCGGGCGAGCCGCTCGCGGTCGCTGCTCGCCCGCGCGAGCGCCTACAGCGCGAGCTTGCGGCGCCGCGCGACGAACGCGAGCAGGCCGAGCATCGCGAAGGGGAGCGCGCTGGACGACGCGCAACCGCCCGAGTTCGAGACGTCGCCACCGCCGCCGCTGCCGCCACCCGAACCGCCGGCGCGGCCGCCCGCCGAGCCTCCGCCCGAGCCGCCTGCCGACCCGCCCCCGCTGCCGCCCGCGTGGCCACCGCCGCTGCCGCCGCCAGCACCACCCGCGGATCCACCTGCGCTGCCGCCCGCCGAGCCTCCGGCGCTGCCGCCGCCGGAACCGCCCGCCGACCCGCCGCCGCTGCCGCCCGCCGAGCCTCCGGCGCTGCCGCCCGCCGACCCGCCGCCGCTGCCGCCGCCCGAGCCACCTGCGCTGGCGCTTCCACCGCCCGCGCCGCCGCCGCTGCCGATCGTGCCGCCGTCGACGATGGGGCCCGCGTCCTGCGCGACCGACACGATGGTCTGCAGCTGCGCCGAGCCGTTCTCCGCGGTGAGCCCGAAGTCGAACGGCTGGTTGGTGCCCGCCGCGGTGATGCCGATGGTGAGCGTGTTCTGCCCGCCCGCCGCGACCGGGTTGGGGCTGAACGCGACGCTGACGCCGACCGTGCCCGCGTCCGCGCCGTGCGCCTCGAAGTTGACCGACGGCGTGGCGCCCGCGAGCGTCTCCGAAGTGGTGAGCGGGACCGCCGTGCTCCCGCCGCGCGCGACACCGACCACCGCGGCCGAGCCGGAGAGCGTGAAGGCGTCGTTGCGCTCCGCGAGGCACGACGACGCCTCGTTCGACCAGAGCCGCTGCACGGTGTAGTTGGTGCCGTTCAATCCGTTGAATGTGATTTCGGTGATCTGGTTCGAATAGTCCTGATCGTTGAGCCCTTCGCAGATATCGCCGACCTCGCCGTGCACGGTCATCGCGTCGGAGTCGGCGAAGTCGTACCAGCCGTACGGCGGCTCGCAGGAGCTGCCGCCGCCGCCGACGTCGGGATCGGTGATGGCCTCGACCGTCTCGTGCGACATCGAGCCGCCCAGGTTCGCGAACCAGTCGCTGCGCTCGCCGCAGCTGGAGCAGTCGTTGCCGCTCGGGAGCGGGCCGGCGCTGTACGGAAAGATCGCGAGCAGTCCGGTGGTGCCCGGCGTGTTCGAGCCCATCGGGATGAGCGTGTTCGATTGCCAGCTGTCGTGGTACGCGCAGAAGTCGCTGCAAGCCACGTTGCCCGGGTCCGACGGATTCACGTCCTTGGGAAAGTGGATCTCGTAGATCGTCTCGTCGGCGCTGTTCGGCTGCGGCAGCACGCCCGCGACGATCTGCGCGACGATCTCGTTCTCGACATCGATCTCGCCCACCGTGGACGCCTTGTTCGAAGGCGTGATCACCACGCTGCCGTAATAGGTCGGCGCATAGATATGCTGGTTGGTGCCCGCAGCGCCGTTCGCCGCGCGGAGGGTCGTCTGGTACTCGTCGAGCCAGTCGAACTGCGGGCTCTGGATGAAATTGGTGTACCAATCATCGATGCAGGCCTGGAAGGTCGACTCGCTGCACGACGGCGTCGCCACCAGCGGATCCGGCGGGCCCCAGAGCACCGCGACGATCTGCGCTTTCGACAAGACTCGCCCGCCGCAATAGAGCAGCTGCGGCTGCTTGGGGCCGGTGAACGAATAGACCTCGGGCGCGGCTGCCTGCAGACGGTGCTGCAAGCGTCCGCGGTGCGGCCTGGCGTGGGCAGGGGCCGCCAACAGGAGCGCGGCAGCCAACAGCAGCGCGAGGCAACGAGCAGCGCGGACGAGCGAACGGGGCACACGGCCTCCAGTGAAGAGGAGCAGGCTGGGCGCGACTCAGCAGCTCCGACAGCCGTCATATGACGGTATGAAGCCAACAAAACAGGTACGTCATGCGGAGGGTGGGACATCGCTTCGCCCCGCGTCCCGCGCACGTGAGGTGCGCGACGGGATTCGCGCGAGCGCGGCGGAAGCCCAAACGGGCTCGAGCGGCGGCGCATCCAGCCGTGAGAACCATGAGCACGATGCGGCGCTTGATATCCGCGCGCGACTCGCATGGATCGCCGGCAACTCGCATCCATCGAGTCGCAACTTGTGCCGCGGGCTCGCGGCTGACAGATTGCTCCGCTCGCACGAGCCAGGAGCCGCCGATGCCCATTCGCATGACCGACGACGACCCCAGTGACTCTCAAGAAGAAGAGAGCCCGCGCCCGAGCGGCGGCGGCTGGAACGGCGGCGGCGGCGGTGGCGGCGGCAACGGCGGCGGCATCTTCGCGCTCATCCAGCTCATCACCTTCGTGTTCCGCCACCCGATCCTCGCGCTGATCATCGCCGTCGCCTGCGGCGGCTTCTATCTGGTGAGCAACCACACGTCGGTCGGGGGCGGCAGCTCCAGCGCGAACTCCTCGGGCAACCGCCCGCACGCGCCCACCGTGCCCGGCGGCGATGGTTCGCTCGACAAGCGCGGCGCGACGCTGGACCCGAAGGCCTATGATCAGACGCTGGTGCACGAGCCGCTCGAGGCGAGCGCGCTGCCCACCCGCGTCTCGCTCGCCGAGTTCGCCCCGCCCCGCGGCAACCAGGGCCACCAGGGCTCGTGCGTCGGCTGGTCCACCTCCTACGCGGCCCGCTCGATCCTCTACACGCGCCAGACCGGCACGCAGCTCACGCAGCAGACCGCCTTCAGCCCCGCGTTCGTCTACGACCAGCTCGCCCACGGAAGGTGCAGCGGCGGCTCGGTCATCTCGCACGCGCTCCAGCTGATGAAGGACGAGGGCGACCTGCCGCTCAGCGAGTTCGCCTACGATCAAAAGCGCTGCGACCGGCTCCCCGATGGCAACGAGAAGAATGAGGCGCGCCAATATCGCATCGCCGGATTCGACCGCTTGTCGCAGGACGCGAGCGACTATTCGCTCAATGCGCTCGCCATCAAGCAGCACCTCGCGCAGGGCGCGCCGGTGGTGATCGGCATGCACGTCGGCGGCACCTTCGAGACCGCCATGGAGGGCGCGCGCGTCTGGCACCCCACGCAGGACGACTGGGACGAGCGCGGCGATTGGGGCGGCCATGCGATGGCGGTGATTGGATATGACGATATGCTCGAGGGTGGCGCCTTCCTGCTGATGAACTCGTGGGGAAATGGCTGGGGCGAGCAGGGCCTCGGATATGTCCGATATAAAGACTTCAATCACTTCGTCAAGGAGGCCTATGGCCTCTATCCGATGGGCAGCTCCACCAGCGGCGACCAGTCGCAGCTGCTCCATTTCGGCCTGGTCGAGACGGGCACGCAGAAGCGCATTCCCATGCAGGCGGTATCGGCCAATGTCTTCCGCACCGAGCGGCCCATCCGCAAAGGCACGCGCTTCAAGGTGGAGTTCAGCAATACCCAGCCGGTCTATACCTATCTCTTCGGGCAGGAGACCGACGGCAGCTCGTATGTCCTGTTCCCTTATACCGACAAGCACAACCCTTATTGCGGCACGGTCGGCACGCGCGTCTTTCCGCGCAAGCAGAGCCTGACCGCCGACAACCTGGGCACGCGCGACTCGGTGGCGGTGGTGATCTCGCCCAAGGCGCTCGACTTCAAGAAGCTCAACAGCGACGTCAATGCGGCACCGGGCGCGACCTACGCGGAGAAGGTCTCCAAGGCGTTGGGCGCGCGGCTGAGCACGGCAGCGCAGCTGCGCGCGAAGAGCGGCCAGGTCGAGCTGTCGGCGAGCGCGCCGGACGGCGACAAGGTCGACTTGGTGGTGCTCGAGTTCGACAAGACTTAAATGGGGCGGCGCGCGCGGGCGGCTCACGGCCCCGCGCGCCCGCCAGTTGCCCGATGAGGGCCTGGCTCGAGAGACTTCGCGAGGCGCGCCGGTCGTGGTAGGAGCCCGCGCCTATGGCGAACCCCAACCTGCCCATCCTCGATTTCGTCCTCACGAACTACAAGAACTTCAACTCGCGGGCGACGCGCGACGCGCTCGTCTCCTATTGGCGCCACATCGAGAGCGGCGGGAAGATGTTCTGGTCGGTGGCGGGCGCGATGTCGTCGGCGCAGCTGGGCATCACGCTGGCGCCGGCCATCCGCGCGGGGCTCATCCACGGCATGTCGGTGACGGGCGCCAATCTGGAAGAGTCGCTCTTCCGGCTCGTCGCGCACCACGGCTACAAGGACTTCCCCGACTATCGCTACTTCACCAAGCAGGACGACACCAAGATCCTCAACGATCGCATGCGCCGGGTCACCGACACCTCGATCCCCGAGGACGAGGCGTTCCGCGCGGTCGAGAAGACCATCGTGCCGATGTGGAAGCGCGCCACCGAGAGCAACACGCGCCGGTTCTGGCACGAGTACTTCTATGAGCTCATCCAGGGCATCGGCCCGGAGCAGCACGAGGGCAAGGCCGACGAGTGCTGGCTGCTCGCCGCCGCCCAGGCGAACCTGCCCATCGTGGTGCCGGGATATGAGGACTCGACGTTCGGCAATATCTTCGCCTCGCACGTGAAGCTGGGCGAGTGCAGCGCCGCGATTGCCAAGTCGGGTATCGAATATATGGGCGCGCTCTACGATCAATATCGCGAGCTCTCCAGCGGCAAGGGAGTCGGCTTCTTCCAGATCGGCGGCGGCATCGCCGGCGACTTCCCCATCTGCGTGGTCCCCTCGATCAAATACGATCTGGAAGAGCCGGTGAAGCCCTGGGCCTACTTCTGCCAGATCTCCGATTCAACCACCTCGTACGGCTCGTACTCGGGCGCGACGCCGAACGAGAAGATCACCTGGGACAAGCTCACCGAGGACACGCCGATGTTCGTGGTCGAGTCGGACGCGACCATCGTGGCGCCGCTGATGCTGAACGCGCTGCTCGAGTGCAAGCGCCACCCGAAGGAAGCGAACGCGCTGATCGCGCAGAAGCTCGGGTAATCAGCCGCCGCGATTACGGCTGCGCGAAGGTATCGACGGCAAATCCGGTGACCACGGTGTACGTCAGGTCCTGATAGCTGACGCGCAGCTGCGCTGATTTGAATGAATAGGTGACATAGGCGCTCGCGTCGGGCCGGTGGGGCATGGCCGGCCCCATCGCCGTGCCCGTCATTTTCAACAGCGCGTCCAGCCGCGCCTTGGTGAGCGGCAGCGGCCGCGCCAATTGAACGAGCGCCAGCTGGCCTGACGAGCGCTGCGGGAAGTTCGCGCGCAGCTCGACCCGGCCGACCAGCGCGCCTTGGCTCGCCGACGATTCATAGACGGCAAACGGCCCGCCCGAAGGCGCCGGCGGCCGCGGCGGGAACGTCACCGCGAACAGCTGCGCGCACGCGTCGAGGTTCGCAAACGGCACGCCGCCCACCGACCGCCGCACCAGCTCGGCAAACTGCGTGTCCATGCTCTTTCCTTCCGCGCGGCTCCCGGCCCAAGCGAGCGCTGCCATCGATATCGACAGGCAGAGCGCCGAGGGCAGGCGTTTCACGGATTATCGCTGCTGCGTGTGCAGATAGAGTTCATATCCGCCGGCGAGAATGGCGATACCAGCCAATACCGCGAAGACGATCTTCACCACCGACCAGGGCCGCTCGCCGCGCACCGCGCCGGTCTGGCCATTGACCAGGAAGCGATACGTCTTGCCCGCATATTGATAGGCCGATACCCAGAGCGGTAATAGCAAGTGGCGATAGGTCTTGTCGCGATACTGCGTCGACATGCTGTGGATGCGCTGCCGATCGCCGCCGATATCGGCCATCACCGCCGATTGAATCTGCGGCTGCATCTTCTCCACCGCCCGCTCGAAGCCGCTCTTCAATCCCTGCTGGTATGCTTCGACGACAAAGCCGCTCACATACGATTCGGAATAGGGAACGAGCTTCTCCAGGCTCCAGGGCGCGAGCGCCTCGGCGTGGCCGACCGGCACGGTCTGCGTCGCGACGATGGCGAGGTCCTCGAAGTCGACCTCGACCTGCCCGCTCACGTATTGCCAGCTGACCCGCTCCACCCGGCGCGTCTCCGTCTTGCCGTTTACTTCGACCTGCTCCTCCTCGTAATAAACGGTGCCTCGCTCGCCGGTATAGTTCGTATCGGTGAGCGTGTCGTAGGTGAAATAGGGGAGATAGAAGCCCTTCAAGCCGCGGTCGATGCGCGCCATCTTCTGGAGGGCATTGGGCGCGAACCAGAGGCCCTTCACCCAGCCGGTGAACCGGTCGCGAGCGTCGCGCTCCTTGATATCGAACGGCGCGAGCGCGCGCGGCTTGATCTGGCGCGCTTCATACGCGTTGGACGCGATGGCCGGCGCGCCGCAGAACGAGCAGCGGTCCGAGGTGACGTTCGCGCCCAGCTGCGTCTCGGCCGCGCACGATGGGCACTTCACCTTCTGCGGCGGGATCGGCGCCTCTTGCGGCGCGACCGCGACCATCTCGTCGTAATCAAACTTGTCGAGCGCGTCCGACTGCTCGGGCGCTTCGTCTTGCGGGATGGGCGTCTCCGCGCCGCAGTAGGGGCACTTGAGCGCGCGCAGGCCGGGCTGGAACACCAGCTTGGCGCCGCAGCTGCCGCAAGGAAACGTCTTGTTGGTGGAAGCAGCGGCGGGAATCGGCGGCGCCTTCGGCGCAGGCTTGGTGTTCAAGGGCCCCTCGCAAGAACGGATATCAAGGGTATCGACGATACCCCTGATATCCGCGTCACTCGAAAACTATCGCGCTGGACAAACGGCCGCTACCGCGGCAGCGGCGGAGGAAGCGGCGGCGGCGCCTCGGCGAAGAGCGAGGCGAGGTCGGCGACCTCGGAGGCCTTGGTCCAGGCCGCCATGCCCTGCCGCCAGACCAGCGAGTCGCGGGTGACCGCGCCGCTGTTCAGCTGCTCGCGCAGCGCGTTCGCGTCGAACGGCCCCGCCTGCTGCCCGCCGATGGCGACGAAGAACTTCGGCGTCTGCGGCAGCGGCGGCGGCGCGCCTCCGCCCTGCTGCGGCTGCTGCTGGAAGCCGATCGGCTGGTTCGTCTGCGGCTGGTTGAACAGCCCGCCCATGCCCTGGTTGAGCATGCCGCCAACGCCCACGCCCATCATCGTGCCGACCGTGCCGCCGTTCTGCGCGGCGTCGCGCATCGCTTGTGCGGCCTGGTACTGCGCGAACTGGCCCATGTTGCCGATGGCCCGCATCGCGCCCTGCTGGTCGATGGCTTTCTCGACCTCCTCGGGCAGGCTGATGCTCTGCACCTGCACCTCGACCAGCTCGAATCCCATCTTGAGGAACTCGGGCGCGAGCACGCTGACCAGCTTGTCGCCGAGCACCGAGATCTTGCTGTTGAGATCGATCACCGGCACGCCCAGGCCCGGCATCGCCTCCTTGATTCGCGACCCGACCTTGCCGCGCAGGTTCTCCTCGATGTCCTGCTTGAGCAGCACCGCCTTGGTGCCAACCAGCTCGAGCAGCACGGTCTTGGCGTCCTTGATACGCATCGAGTAGATGCCGAACGCGCTCACGCGCACGACGCCGAACTCGGGATCGCGCATCGTCGCGGGCCCCGGCGTTCCCCACTTGCTGTCGGTGAAGAGACGCGTGTTGAAGAAGTAGACCTCGGCGCGGAACGGGCTGTCGAAGCCGTGCTTCCAGCCCTTGAGCGTGGAGAGCAGCGGGAGGTTCTGCGTGGTCAGCTCATACATGCCGGGCTGGAACACGTCGGCGAGCTGCCCTTTGCCGAGCTGTCCTTCGTTCACCATGATCGCGAGCTGCCCTTCGCGCACGGTCAGCTTCGCGCCGTTCTTGATCTCGTTGTTGTACCGCTCGAAGCGATGGACGAGGACGTCCGGATCGTCTTCGGTCCACTGCACGATGTCGACCAGCTCGCCTGTCAGCTTGTCCCAGAGGCCCATGGCTTCCCCGTTCGTTTAGAAGACCCGTTTTGCTAGCACGCCCCGAAAGGGAGCGTCCACGCGGGCCGCAAGACTGTTCGTTTGAAACGCCCGCCGATTTCAGCCCTGCCCTGGCTCGCGCGATTTCGCAGCGGGAGCGGGATCCGCGGTCGGCAGCGAGGTCCCCGCGGCAGCGGCGCTGTCGGCGGAGGCCATGTTCATGTACTCGGTCGCCGTCTCCTTGCGGAACGCGCCCTCGTCCATGTCGGTGATCATCTTGTGCACGCGCGGCTGCATCATCCAGTCGGCCGCCTGGTTGGTGCCGCACTTCATGCAGGGCATCTTCAAGTTGCCCAGCTCGGCCAGCTTGCCCTTGGCGTGAGCCTCGCCCACCCGGCGCACCGATTCGGCGACGGCGATGTTCTGCTCCGTCTTGCAGACGCGGCAGGGGAACGTGATGAAGCTCGCCTCGCTGCTCTTCTGTCCGCGCAGGACCGCGACGGCAACCACCACAGCGATGAGGACCAGCAGCCCGAAGATGAACATCCGCACTCCCCGCGCCGCCCCAAGACGCTCGCGCCGGAGCGCGCGAGTGGGCAGCAGACTTCTGATCATACCAATCTTCTAGCTCTGGGGCCTTTCAACAACCGCCGCGCCTTCCCGGTCGCGCTTTTGACCGGTCCCAAGCCGCGGCGCGCGCTACGCCAGCGAGCCGAGCAGCGCGTTCCAGTCTTGCAGCGTCTGGCCGCTGAGCGCGAACGGCTTGCAGGAGAACTCCCAGCCTTCGCTCTCGCCGCTGACGCAGAGATCGACCTTGGCCCACAGCCGCAGCGGCGGCGCGCCCGGCTTGCGCGCGATCTCCATCTCGACCAGCTGCTTCTCGAGCAGCGGCTCCGCGCCCTTCATCACCCAGCCGCCCGGCCCGATGCCGACCATCTTGTACGGACCGCTCTTGCGCACGCCCAGCTTGACCACTTGCAGGTCGGCCGGCTGGTAGCCGTCGAGCATCGCCGTCTGCGGCGCGAGCAGCATCGACTCAGACGGCGCGACACCATCGGAGGCAAACGCGGTGATGAGCTCGGGCAACTGCGGCAAGCTGCGCGCGATCGACTCGCACTCCACGCCCGTCAGCTCCGGGATGACGCCGAGCTGATCGGCCGAGACCACCGGGTGCGCGGCGAGCAGATCGTTGATGCGATCGCTGATCGACATCAGCTCGACGAACGGCGCGAACTCGCTCGGCTCGTCGGGCTGGTGGTGCAGCGCGATGGTGTCGAGGATGAGCGCGGGCAGGTTCCAGCGCGCGGCCAGCGCGAGTCCGAGACGCGTGTGGCAATTCTCGATCACGCCGGCCCAGAACGATTCGCTGCGCGCGGGCGCGTCGGGATCGCGCGCGATCATCTCCTCGAGCGTGCCGATGGCGATGAGCCAGCCGAAGTTGTGCAGGAGCCCCGCGATGAACGCGCTCTCGTCGGGTAGCTTGCGCAGCACCGCGAGCCGCTGGCTGATCGCCGCGCTGGCGAGGCTCGTCTCCCAGGCCTGCCGCCGCAGCGACGCGAGCGGGCCCGGCGTGCGCACGATGCCGGTCAATCCCGAGACGAGCGCGAGCCGCATGATCTGCTGCGCGCCGATGCGCCCGACCGCCTGCCGCAGCGAGGTGACGCTGCCGCGCCCGAAGAAGGCCGAGTTGGCGCAGCGGAGCACGTCGGCCACCAGCGCCGGATCGTTCGAGACGATGGTGAGCACTTCGTCGAGGCCGTAGTTCTCTTGGCTGACCAGCTTGCGTAGCGCCAGCGCCACCGAGGGATACGGCGGCACGCGCAGCGTCCCTTGCTCGAGCCGCTCGAGCACCGCGCGCTCGAGCTCCTTCGAGTCGCTCCACAGATCGGTGAGCGTGCGCTGGGTGCGATCCATCGTGCCTCCTCGGCGACAGGCCACCATAGCGAGATGCGCCCGTGGGCAACAGGGTCCACGTCAACGAAAAGTTCCTGTACTCCCGAGGAGCACATTCACTCTATGCGCTTGAATCCGTCCGCGCGGCGGTCAAGAGTCCGCGCATGAGAGCGCTCGCTTCGATCTGGTCCTGGTTCGCCATCGTGCTGGTGATCATCGTCTGCTTCCTCGTCCAGCTGCCGCTCTGGCTGGTCACCGCGCCGTTCGATCGCAACCGGATGATCAGCGGCCGCTGGTTCCGCTTCATGGCCGTGGTGGCGGTGAAGATGATCCCCTCTTGGAACTTCGGCGTGGTCGGCCAGGCGCCGAGCCCGATGAATCCGCGCACCGTGGTCATCTCGAACCACGCCTCGCACGCCGACACGTTCCTCATCTCGCACGTGCCGTGGGAGATGAAGTGGATGGGGAAATCGTCGCTCTTCAAGATCCCCTTTCTCGGCTGGAGCATGTGGCTGTCGGGCGACATCCCGGTCACGCGCGGCAACCGCGACTCGGTGGGCAGCGCGATGAAGCTGTGCGCGGCGAAGCTCGAGCGCGGCGTGCCGGTGATCATCTTTCCCGAGGGCACCCGCTCGAGCACGGGCGAGCTGGGGCCGTTCAAGGACGGCGCGTTCCGCCTCGCCATCGAGACGCACGCCGACGTGCTGCCGCTCGCGGTGCAAGGCACGCGCGACGCGCTGCCCAAGCACTCGATGAAGTTCGGCAAGGTCCGCGCGCGCGTCGCCATCGGCACGCCCATCTCGACCGCCGGGATGAGCCTCGAGGACGTCGAGCGGCTCAAAGGGATCGCGCGGGCGCAGATCGAAGCGCTGCTCGCGCAGCTGCGCGGGCCGCAAGGCAGCGCGGCCCTTGCCGCGCCGTCGCTCTCGTAGCCGCGCCGAGGCAGGGCGCGATCGCGTCGCTCTCGCTCCCCGTCGCCGGCATCTTCTTGCGCCCCGCCTCGAGATCTCCGCGGCCGACCGCGCGCACTCGGGAAAAAGCGCGCATCTGCGTTGCCTCCACCGAGCGGCCGTAAGCTTGAGTTCACCTGGGCCTTCTTGTACAGATCACCCTCCACGCAACGCAGGGATCGAGGGTCCGCAAGAGCTGCACGCGGTCTCAGGGAGCGAATGAAGGTTTGTCCGCGCTGCAAGTCGCCCTATGAAGGGGCGGGACGGTTGTGCCCGGCGTGCTTGGGCTCCACCACGAAGCCCGGTCGCGCCACATCGAACCCTCCCGGCGTCTCGCTCTCGTCGGACAAGTCGTCGCTCAAGCTGCCGCTGCCGTCGGATCCCGGGCAGAAGAAGCCGCCGTCGGTGATCAAGAAGCCCGGGCCGGTGTCGGGTCCGGGCGCGCGCAAGCCGCCGGTCTCCATGGAGCGGCCGACCTTCTCCGCCAATCCCACCGGCAGCTCGCAGGCGGGCGCGCCGTCGATCCCGCAGCCGCCCGCGCCGCCGCCGGTCTCCGCGGTGAACATCCCGATGGTCAAGCCACCCGCCGCGGACGCGGGGCCGCCGTCGATCACCGACAAGACCGATCAGCCCGCGATCAAGCCGCCGCCCGAGCCGCCGCCCCACGACGAGAACGAAGATTCGCTCATCGGCCAGACGCCGCTCGGGCAGTACCTGATCAAGCAGAAGATCGGCGAAGGCGGATTCGGCGCGGTCTATCTCGCCGCGCAGCGAGGCGTCGGGCGCAAGGCGGTCATCAAGGTTCTCAAGGCGAAGCTCGCCGGCTCGGAAGTGTTCATCAAGCGCTTCCGCCGCGAGGCCGCGGTGCTGGCCGCGCTCGATCACCACCACCTCGTCCGCCTCTACAACTTCGGCGAGCTCGACGACGGCCAGCTCTTCCTCGCGATGGAGTACGGCGGCGATCGCACGCTCGAAGACGAGATCCGCCTCTGCGGCCGGCTCAGCGAGGCGCGCGCGCTGCGCATCACCGCGCAGGTCTGCTCGGCGCTGCAAGAGGCGCACAGCCGCGGCATCGTCCACCGCGATCTCAAGCCGGCGAACATCATCCTCGGTCAGAAGGACGGGCAGGATTGGGTGAAGGTCGTCGACGTCGGCATCGCGAAGATGCTCGACACCACCGACATCGACGACGGCCAGTCGCTCAAGACGGGCGCGGGCGCGATCATCGGCACGCCCGCGTACTTCTCGCCCGAGCAGGCGCGCGGGCTGCCGCTCGACGGCCGCTCCGACGTCTACACGATGGGCTGCATCCTCTACAAAATGCTCTCGACCAAGCTGCCGGTCGAGGGCAAGACGCCCATCGACTACCTCCGCGCGCACTGCATGGAGCCGCCGATCCCGCTCAAGGACCGCGGCGTCACTGTCTCGCCAAGCGTGGGCTCGACGCTGCTCAAGCGCATCCTCTGCAAGGACCCGGCGGATCGCATGACCGCCGCGGAGATGGCCGAGTGGGCCGCCGAGGAGGTCAAGAAGCTCGAGTCGACGGCGCCCAAGGGAAAGCGGCGCTACATCTTCGCAGGCGCCGCCGGCGTGATCGTGCTGCTCGGCGTGGTGCTGCTGGCGGCCTGGGCGCTCGGCCGCGGCGAGGGACGCGGCGAGGTGCGCGGAGAAGAGCGCGCGGCCCGTCGCATCGTCACCAGCACGATGATCTCGTCGCAGCTGATGCCGGCCGCGAAGGAGGAGAAGGGCGCGCCCGACGCAGGCGCTGCCGCCGCGAGCGCAGCCGTTCCTTCGAACAGCGCGCCCGCGATCGCGGCGCCCAATCCAGCTCCCGCGGCGGCACCGCCCTCGGCTGCGGCCAGCCCCGCGGCCGCGCCGGCTGCGCGCCCGAGCGCTCCCGCGCCCACCGAGAGCGCGAAGGCCGCGAGCGAGAGCGACGTGTGGAAGCCTCGCCTGCGCCACATCGAGTCGCTGGTGAAGGCGAACCGCATCCCCGACGTGATTTCCCAGTCGCAGAAGCTGCTCAAGCAGCGGCCGCCCGACGACGTGAAGTGGCAGCTCTACAAAGCGCTCGGCCTCGCCGAGTTCTACAACGGCGACACCAACCTCGCGCTCAAGTACGAGACGATGTACCGGCCGCACTGCCCGGCCACCGAGCTGCCGGCGACCGACGCGTTCATCGCCAAGCTGCGCGAAGAGTCCGGGCTCGATCCGAAAAAGGGAGAATGAATGAAGCGCTCCGCCGCGATGCTCCTCCTGCTGGCGCTGGCCGCGTTTCCTTCGTTTGCGCAGATGCCGGCCCCCGCGCAGGAGTCGTACGATCGCGGCATGCAGCTGTATCGCTCGCGCGATTGCAAGGCGGCGATCGAGCCGCTGGAGATCGCGGTGCACGCCTCGCCGCGGCCGAGCGCGCTGCTCGCGCTGGGCTTCTGCTACCGGCAGTTGAATCAATATGCGAACGCGACCGACGCGTATCAGCGCTACCTGCAGACGCACAGCGACGACGAGAAACGCGCGCTGCTGCTGCTCGAAGAGACGATGAACGAGGAGCGCGCGTGGCGGCGCACGCATCCCGAGGAGGCCGAGCCGGTGGTGCCGCAGAAGCCGCGCGTGCAGCAGCCGCTCCCGCCCGCGCCGGAGCCCGCGCCCGCGCAGAGCGCGCCGCCGGCGATCGCCGAGGACGAGCCGGCGCAGCCGCATCTCCTCCAGGCCGCGCCGCGCGCGGCGGAGCCGGCGAATGGAGCGTCGAACCCGCTGCCTGGGCCGCCCATCGTCGTGCAGGAGCCGCCGGCCGAGCCGCAGCAGCAGCGGCCGCTCATCTACAGCTGGGTCGCGGGTGGCGCGGCGCTGGTCAGCGTGGGCGTGGGCGTCGGGCTGGGCGTCTCGAGCCAGTCGACCGCGAACGAGCTGACGCAGTCGCAGCACCCGGGCGCGCAGGTCGCGCAGATGGACAGCGATGTCCACAACAAGGCCGTCGCCGGGAATGTCTTGATCGGCGTCGGCATCGGGCTCGCCGTGCTCTCCGCTGGCCTCTTCATTTTCCATTTCTAGACCGATGAAGAGCGCGCGCCGCACCCACTTGGGGCTCTCGATGAAGACCGATGTTTGCCGCTGGCTCTCCGTGCTCGCGCTCTCCGCGTGCGCGGCCTGCTTCAACACCACGCCGCCCGACGCCGTCTGCACCAGCGACGACTTCTGCCCGCCCACGCAGCACTGCGACGTCGCGTTCGGCTACTGCGCCGACGGCGCGCCCGACGGTGGCTCGGGCGGCGGCAGCGCGGGCGGCTCGGCAGGAGGTTCGGGCGGCGGCAGCGCGGGCGGCTCGGCAGGAGGCTCAGGCGGCGGCAGCGCGGGCGGCTCGGCAGGAGGCTCGGGCGGCGGCAGCGCGGGCGGCTCGGCGGGAGGCTCGGGCGGCGGCAGCGCGGGCGGCTTCACGCTCGGCGGCACGATCAGCGGCTCGACGGGCGGCACGATGATCCTCCGCTCGCCCGACGAGCCCGACCTGTCCGTGCTGCCCCAAGTCAGCTCCAGCGGCGCATCGTTCGTCTTCCAGAACACGCTCAGCAACGGTTCGGTCTACGACGTCACCGTGGTCGCCCAGCCGTCGAGCGCGAACAGCTGCACCGTCAGCCACGGCTCCGGCGTGGTGAACGGCGCGAACGTCACCAGCGTCGTGGTCAACTGCGTGCCCGCCACCTGGCAGGCGGTCGCGGCCGGCCTGGGCCACTCGCTCGCGCTGCGCACCGATGGCACGCTCTGGGCCTGGGGCGACAACAGCAACGGCCAGCTCGGCAACGGCACCGTGACCCAGCAGAGCACGCCCGTGCAGATAGGCTCGGGATATGTCGCGATATCAGCCGGATATTATCATTCCGCGGCGCTCCAGAGCGACGGGACGCTGGTCGCGTGGGGCAGCAATAGCAATGGCCAGCTCGGCATGGTCGCATCGAATGGCAATCCGGCCGGCGACTCCCACGTGCCGGTGGCGGTCGACAGCTCGACGACCTGGAGCTCGATCTCCGCGGGCGCGTACCACACGCTCGCGGCCAAATCGGACGGCTCGGCGTATGGCTGGGGAAAGAACGTCAACGGCCAGGTCGGCAGCGGCACCACCGCGCAGGTCAACACGCCGGATCTGATCGGCACCGGGTTCGTCTCGATCGCGGCGGGCCTCGATCACTCGGCGGCGATGCGCGGGAGCGGCGCGGTCTACACCTGGGGCAACGGCGCCGAGGGCGAGCTGGGCGACGACGGCGACGGGGGCAGCGTCGCGCAGCCGCAGGTCATCGCCGGGCTCTCCAGCGACGGCGGCAGCAGCGCGAGCACCGACGGCGGCACCGCGACCATCACCGCGGGCGCGTGCCATTCGCTGGCGGTCGAGCCGGACGGCTCGCTCTGGAGCTGGGGCTGCAACAGCGACGGCCAGCTCGGCGACGGCACGTACGATGACTCGTTCATCCCGCTCGAGATCGGCGCGGGATATCTCGCGGTCGCGCCCGGCCCCGCCGCGGCGCACTCGATGGCGCTCACCGCGGCGGGCGTTCTCTACGGCTGGGGCAACAACAGCAAGGGACAGCTCGGCCTGGGCAGCTCCTGCGCGCTGTGCGCGGCGACCAGCATCAACACGCCAGCGCTGGTCGGCAGCGGATATGCCGCGGTCGCCGTCGGCGGCCTGCACACGCTCGCGATCAAGAGCGACGGCACGCTCTGGGCCTGGGGCTACAACGGCAGCGGACAGCTGGGCACTTCCTCGAGCAGCGACTCGAGCGCGCCGGTGCAGATCCACTAAAAGCGGTTGCCTGGCTCGCCGCGGAGCGAAGCAAGCCGCGCTACGGCGCGCGGCCCGGCGAGGATGCGTCCTGAGGCGGGAGCGCCGCGAGCTTCGCGACCACGTGATCGGCGATCTGCTCGGCGCTGCGATTGAGCCCCTGCGTGTACGCGTCGACCAGCGCGGCCGGCCTCTTCGCGCACTCGCTGCTGGGCGGCTGGTCGGCCTCCGCGCACGAGACCGGCTGATCGAACGTGAACGACTCTTCGACCAGCCCGATGCGATCGTCGCGCACGACCAGGTGCGCCTGCACGCGGATCACATGCGCTGGCTTCTGCAGCTCCTCGAAGGAGGTCAGCTCGACGTCGAGCGCGAGCGCGCTGCCAGCGACCACCGGCACCACGCCGCGCTCCTCGAAGAGAGCGCGCGCGAGCGCGCGGCGCAGGTACGTCTCGGGCCGCTCGGTCCAGCGCCAGTCGTCGTAGAAGACCAGCTCCCCGTCCGCGTCGCGCGCGACCAGCCGCTCGCGCAGGTGCGACCAACCCTCGACGTGCCCCAGCCGCAGGCGCAGCTCGGGATGCGCGGACTGCGGCGCGGCCGGCTGCGGATCGATGGTGAAGTAGCGCGCCACCACCGGGTCGCTCCTGCCGAAGAGCGCGCAGCCGCCGGCGAGCGGCGCGGCCAAGAGCAGCGCGGCCAGGGAAGCTCGTGTCGCCAAGCTCATGGGTGCTCCTTCGCCTTGCCTTTGATCAGCATGTCCGGATCGCGCTGCAGCGCCTCGAGGAACTCGCGGATCGCGGTGGCCGCCTCGCGCAGATCGCGCGCGGTGTCTCGGATGGTGTCGCCCATCCCCGCGCCCGCGGAGTCGCCGAGCGAGTCGCTGGTGCGCTGCACGCTCGCGAGCAGGCCATGCTCGCCGTCGACGCGATCGATCACGCGCTGCAGCTTCACCACCGCGGTGTTCGCGTTCTTCAAGAGCGCGTTGGTCTGGTGCGAGAGCTGATCGACGTCGAGCTGGTTGAGCTTCACTTGCAGCGTCCCGATCATCTGGTTCGCGCTGGAGAGCGTCTGCGCCGCGCGCGTCGGGATGCCCTTGCGCTCCAGGTCGTCGAGGATCGCGTCGATCTTCGCGAGCACGCTCTGCACCGCTTGCGCGAGCGCGGGGAACTGATCGACCGCGCGGATGACCGCGTCCTCGAGGTTCTTCATCGTCGACGCCGTGGCGGGGATGTAGTTCTCCGGCACCGGGAACGGCAGCTGCGGCAGCGGCGCGATCTTCGGATCGAAGAAGTCGAGCTGGACGAACTTGGTGCCGGTCAGCCCGGTCGAGGCGATCTGCACGCGCACGTCCGAGGGCACCACCAGCTTGGTCTCCTTGCCCTGCCCCGGCATCGCCAGGCCCAGCCGGCTGAGCACGCGCGTGCCGAGCTGGTAGGTGATCTCGACGTGGCGGCGATCGGGCGCGACGTCGATCTGCGAGACATTGCCGATCTTCACGCCGCGGAAGCTGACCGGCGAGCCGACCTCCAGGCCCGACACGCCTTCGTCGAAATAGGAGACGTAGGTGACGGTCTGCACTTGCAGCGTCTGCGCAGCGAGGATCATCGCCACCGCGAGGCCGAGCAGGACCGCGCCGACGACGAACGCTCCCAGCTTCCAATGGTTGGTGGGTGCGCTCATGCTTGGCTCTCCTCGTTGGGGTTCCGCGGTTTCGCCGACCCGGACGCAGGCGCGCGCGCGACCTGTGCGTCCTGCGCGCGGCCCTGCGCTTTCGGCTCGGGCGCCGGCTCGGCTTCGCGGTTGAAGAAGGCGTGGACGCGCGCGTCCTCGCAATGGTCGCGCAGCTGGCGCGGGTCACCGCGGGCGATGATGCTCTGGCTCTCGCGGTCGAGCATGATGCACGTCTGCGCGATCTTGAAGATGCTCTCGAGATCGTGGGTGACCACCACCAGCGTGAGCCCCAGCTGCTTGTTGAGCTCGAGCAGCAGATCGTCGAGCTCGGCGGCCGAGACCGGGTCGAGCCCCGCCGACGGCTCATCGAGGAAGATCAGCTCCGGCTCGAGCGCCATCGCGCGCGCGATCGCGGCCCGCTTCTTCATGCCGCCCGACAGCTCGCTCGGCATCTTGCCGATGGCCGCCTGCAGGCCGACCAGCCGCAGCTTGGCGGCGACGATCGCTTCGATCGCGTCGGGCGGAAGGTCGGTCCACTCCTGCAGCTGCAGCGCGACGTTCTCGCCCACCGTCATGCTGCCGAGCAGCGCACCCGACTGGAACATCACGCCGTACGAGGGCCGGCCGGAGAGCTGCTGGCCGGGCGTCTTTCCCTCGACGAGCACCGATCCGGAAGCGGGCTGCTCGAGCCCGACCAGGTAGCGCAGCAGGGTGGACTTGCCGCAGCCGCTGCCGCCGAGGATGACGAAGATCGAGCCGCGCTCGACCTCGAAGTTGGCGTCGTGCTGCAGCACCACGTCGTCCCAGCCGAGGGTCAGGTTGCTCACGCGGATCATCGGCTCGGCCTTGCGGGGCGCAGCCGGCAGCGTTGCCTCCCCAGCCGGCGCGCGCGGCAGCCCGGTGGAGCTCATAGGCCGGTCACGCGGAAGAAGACGGTGGCGGTGGCGTCGATGAGGATGAGCGTGAAAAGTGTAACCACGACGGTTGCAGTTGTGCGGCGCCCGACGCCCTCGGCGCCGCCGCGGGTGGCGAGGCCCTGCTGGCAGGCGATCATCACGATGGCGAGCGCGAAGATCTCGCTCTTGATCAGCCCCGACGAGAAGTCCCAGAGCGAGACCACCCGGATCGTCTCGCGCAGGTAGCCGCTCATGGTCAGGTCGAGCGAGAGCAGGCCGACCACCAGTCCACCGAGCATCCCCGCGAGGTCGGCGAGCAGCGTCAGCAGCGGGACGACGATGAGCAGCGCCAGCGAGCGCGGCAGCACGAGATAGCGCATCGGACCGAAGCCCATCGTGCGCAGCGCGTCGATCTCTTCGTTGACCTGCATGAAGCCGATCTCGGCGGCGAAGGCGGCGCCCGAGCGGCCGCAGATGACGATGGCGGTCATCAGCGGGCCTAGCTCGCGCGTCACCGAGATGCCGATCAGGTCGGCGACGAGGATGTTGGCGGAGAAGCGCTTGAGCTGCGCGGCCGCCTGGAACGCCATCGCCAGGCCGACGAGGAAGTTGATCAGCACGACGATGGGCACCGCGTCGGCGCCCGCGCGCTCCATCGTCGGCGGCACGTCGCGCCAGTTCGCCGAGCGGGGCGAGCGCGCGATGCCGATCCCGGAGATGACCATCTGGCCGAGGAAGGCCAGCACCAGCTGCACCTCGACGAAGATGTCGACCGTGGCGGCGCCGACCTGATCGAGCAGGCCGCGCGGCCGCCGGCGCTTCTGCCGCTCGACCGCCTCATCGCCTCCATAGAGATGGATGATCTGCTGGACGCGCTCGTTGGCGCCGATGAACTCGGACTTGACGCCGCGCCGGCTGAGCTTCGCGCGCACGCTGGCGAGCAGCGCCATCGCGCCGCCGTCGACCAGCTCGACGCCCGACATCTCGAAGTTGAGCGTCTGCCCGCGCGCGGCCTCTTCCTCCAGAGCGGAGAGCTCGTCCCAGAGATGCCGCGCGTCGGCGAAGCGCAGCGTGCCCGACAGGCGCAGTCCGGCGCTGGCGCCCTGCCCTGGGATGCGCTCGAGGACGAATGCGTGCGCGGCGGGCGCTGCGGGGACTTCCATCGTGCCCATCCTCCGCTGGCCATCCCGCCGTCTTGGCGAGCTTGGAGCGCCCTGGAAGACTTCCTGACGCGCGCAACGGACACTTAACATTCCACGGGCAGCGGATTTTGCGTTCTCTGTTTTGAAGATTGGAAATTGGTGCGCGCCCCTCGGCTGTGGTGGAGTGCGCGGGCCGTCGGGCTCTTCCCACTTCCTCGACGCGGAGTCTCCTTTGCTCTTCAGCGCGCTGCTCGTCGCTGCCGCCGCCATCCAACACGCGCCGATCGAACAGGTCGTGCGCGGACAACCCATCCTCATCCGCGCCACGGTCGAGGACCCGTCGAGCAGCTTCGCGCCGCAGTGCTACGCGCGGCCGATCGGCCGCAAGCGGTTCGAAGGCTTCCCGATGGAGGAGCGCGGCAAGAACCGCTTCGTCGTCCGGCTGCCTGGCTACATGGCCGCGGGCGAGTCGTTCGATTTCTTCATCATCTCGAACCACGAGCACGAGGATCCCACCCAGGACGGCTCGGCCGACGCGCCCTTCCGCGTCGAGGTGAAGGAGCCGCCCGAGGGGACCGCGCCGCCGCCGAAGCCCGCGGCGCCGCCCGCGAACGCGAGCGTCAAGCTCGAGCCGCCCTCGTCGAAGGCCGCGCAGCTGTTGCTCTCGAGCGAACCGTCCGGCGCGATGGTGCTGCTCGACGACAAGAAGGTCGGCGCCACGCCCTACCGCGGCACGCTGCAGCCGGGGCCGCACTCGATCAAGCTCGAGCTGAAGGGCTACGCGGAGCTCTCGCGCATCTTCACGCTCGAGCCGTCGCGCGACAAAGAGCTGAGCGTCGCGCTGATGGCGCTGCCCAAGGAGCCGGCGGCCACCATCGAGTCGGTGCCCTCGGGCGCGCAGGTGCTCGTCGATGGCAAGCCGATGGGGCAGACCCCCTTCGTCGGCGCGCTGGCGGCGGGCACGCACCACGTCACGCTGCGCCTCGCCGGGCGCCACGAGCTGGAGAACGACTTCGAGATGCCGGCCGGCCGCGATCTCTCGCTGCGCTTCGCGCTGCCCGAACCGACCACCTCGAGCAAGCCGCACCTGGTGGTCACCTCGACGCCCGACGGCGCGGCGCTGAAGATCGACGATCACGAAGCGGGCTTCACGCCGTGGAGCGGCGAGCTGGCGGCGGGCAAGCACTCGCTGACGCTCTCGCTCGCCGGCCACAAGCCGCAGACGCGCGAGCTGGTCGCGCAGGCGAACCGCGAGACCGACGCGACCTTCACGCTGCAGCCGCTGCCCGGACCCGCCAAGGTGCGCGTCGAGAGCGATCCGGCGGGCGCGCAGATCTCCGTCGACGGCAAGCTGGCGGGGCCCGCGCCGTTCGCGGGCGAGCTGACCGCGGGCGAGCACCGCATCGACGCGACGCTCGATGGCTACAAGGGCGTCGAGCAGCAGATCACCGTCGAGGCGGGCGAGCAGCTGGCGCTGCGCCTGCCGCTCTCGCCCGCGAGCGCCGCGCCGGGACCGCCGCTGATCGCGGTCGCCACCGAGCCGCGCGGCGCGCAGATCTTCCTCGACGACAAGCCGGTCGGCGAGACGCCGGGCAAGACCAAGACGACGCCCGGTGAGCACTCGCTCAAGCTGGTGCTCGACGGCTACGTCACCCGCTCGGCGATCATCAAGGTCCCCGACTCGCACGACTTCGAGCTGCGCCTCGCCGTCTCGCTCAAGCCGGTGCGCCCGGCCGAGACGAGCGCGCCGCCCGATCCGCTCGAGGTCGCGCGCGCCGACGTGCGCCGCGCGCAGGCCTGCTGGATCCGCGGCGACTATCCGTGCGCGCTGGCCGGTTACCAAGCCGCCTACGACGTGCGCCACCTGCCCGACCTGCTCTTCAACATCGCGCAGGTGCGCCGCAAGAAGGGGGACCTCAAGGAGTGCGCGATCGCGTTCCGCTCGTTCCTCTCGGTGGCGACCAGCTCGCCGCTGCGCCCGCGCGCCAAGGAGCTGGCCGACAGCTGCGAAGCGCAGCTGCGCGGCGGCAAGGGCAGCGCGGTCGACGAGGACACCACGCCTCCGGTGCTCTCGCATGAAGTGATCGCGCAGGCGCAGCGCGGCCAGCCGCTCCACCTCGAGGCGCGCATCACCGACGACAAGAGCGGCGTGTTCGGCCAGCAGGCCTGCTACCGCAACGGCTTCCACCCCGAGCTGACCTGCGTGCCGATGGTGCTCACCGGCAAGGACACCTACGCGGTCGACGTGCCCGCGCAGGCGGTGATGGACGGACTCGCCTACTACCTCGAGGCGTACGACAACGCGGCCAACGGCCCCGCGCGCAGCGGCTCGCCCGAGCAGCCCAACGCGGTGACCATCGTCGACGCGCCGCCCGAGCCGGCCGCGGCGCCGCCGCCCGAGGCTGCGCCGCCGGAAGCGAAAGCCGAGGCCGAGGAGAAGCCGTGCGTCCCCGCCGAAGCGTTGCCCGCGCCGGTGGTGAGCGCGACGAACAAGAACGTCCGCGTCGCCACCTGGACCGCGGCTGGCGCGGCCGCCGTCGCGCTCGGCGGCGCGGCCATCTTCTACGTGGAGGGCCACGACGCCTCCAACGAGCTCGCCGCCGGAGGCCACAGCGCCTCGGAGATCTCCTCTCTGCAGAGCCGCGTCTCGAACGCGCAAGCTGCCACCAACATCCTGATCGGCGTCGGCGTCGCGCTCGGCGTCACCGCTGTCGCCCTCTTTGCGGTGAACCGATGAGCCGCGCCCTGGAGTCGTCCATGTCTCGAGCTTGTCTGCTCCTCGCCCTCGCCGCTTGCACCGCGTGCAAGATCAACGTCGGCCGCATCCCCTGCGAATCAACCGCGCAGTGCCCGATCGGCGAAACCTGCGATCTCGACGGCTTCTGCAGCACCGAGACCTCGTGCGGCAGCAACCACGTGGTCTGCTCGGGGGTCTGCACCGACGCGACCACCTCGCAGAACTGCGGCGCGTGCGGCAACGTCTGCACCAGCGCCCAGGTCTGTACGAACGGCGCCTGCGCGGAGATCTGCTTGAGCGGGCTCTCCGTCTGCGCGAGCGACGGCGGCACCGTCTGCCGCGATCTGCAGAGCGATCCGGCCAACTGCGGCATCTGCGGCAAGGCGTGCGGCGACGGCGAAGTCTGCGCGGCCGGCAGCTGCGCTCCGGCCTGCGACGCGCCGCTCACCGCCTGTGGCGCCGACGGCGGCAGCGCGGCCTTCTGCGCCGACACGCGCACCGACTCCGCCAACTGCGGCAGCTGCGGCAAGGCGTGCGACGCGACAGAGGTCTGCGCCTCGGGCAGCTGCGCGCCCGCCTGCGATGCGCCGCTCACCAAGTGCAGCGAGCCCGACGGCGGCGCGCTCTTCTGCGCCGACACGCGCACCGACGCGGCCAACTGCGGGACCTGCGGCCACGCCTGCGACAACGGCGAGGTCTGCTCGGGCGGCGGGTGCGCGGCGGCCTGCAACGCGCCGCTGACGACGTGCACCGACACCACCACCGGCGCGCTCTACTGCGCCGACACCAACACGTCGCCGAGCGACTGCGGGACCTGCGGCCACGCCTGCGACAACGGCGAGGTCTGCTCGGGCGGCGTGTGCGCGGCGGCCTGCAACGCGCCGCTGACGACGTGCACCGACACCACCACTGGCGCGCTCTACTGCGCCGACACGCGCACCGACCCGAACAACTGCGGCGCCTGCGGCGCGCCCGCGGCGGAGGGCCAGGATGGCCCCGGCTCGATCTGCTTCTCCAACCAGACCTGCGTGAGCGGCATCTGCACCGATCAGTGCCCGTTCCCGCTCGCGGCCTGCGCGCCGTCCGACGCACCGGCCGACGCAGGCACCGTCTGCATCGATCTGCTCAACGATCCGCACAACTGCGGCGGCTGCCTCGGCCAGGGCGGCGTCGACTGCACGCTCGCGGGCGAGAGGTGCAGCGAAGGCGCTTGCGTCGCCGGCTGCAGCTCGCCGCTCACCGTCTGCGGCACGGCGGACGGCGGCCAGACCTGCATCGACACCAACTACGACCCGCAAAACTGCGGCGGCTGCGGCGCGGTGGCGGGCAACAGCAGCTTCATCTGCGCCGCCGGGCAGACCTGCGCGTCGGGCGCCTGCGCGTCGATCTGCGGCGCGCTCTCGTACTGCCCGCCGGTCAACGTGGACGGCGGCGCCTCGTGCGCGGACTTCGAGAACGATCCGGACAACTGCGGCGGCTGCGGCAACGTCTGCCCGCTCAATGAGACCTGCCAGAAGGGCACCTGCGGCTACGGCGATCAACAGGACGCGTACATCACGCCGGGATATCCCTACGGCTCGGCCTCCCGCCCGCGCGCGACGGAGTACCAGATCGCGACGCCCGGCGCGTCGACGCTGCTCTACTCGCTCGACGGCGGCATTCCGCTCGACGGCGGCAGCCTCTACGACCCGAACGGGCAGCTCTTGCCGGGCATCACGGCCGCCGATAGCCCGCTCGCGCTCACGCTCGATTCGCAGACGGTCAGCTGGCTCGCCGTCTACGACGACGGGCACACCGATCCGGTGCACAGCTTCACGCACGTGACCACCGGGTTCGACGACAACCGCGGCCAGATCATCGAGGGCGTCTCGTTCGACGGAGAGCTCCTCTCCGGCGCGGGAGGGCCGGCGGTCAACGTCTCGCCGGGCGCGTCGCTCGAGGGCTCGCTCAACTACGAGTGGTGGCGCGCCGACGCGAACGGCTACTGCGACGGCTGCGTGCAGGTCTTCATGATCTCGTTCGTCGATCAGGTGAGCAACCCGGTGCTCTACTGCGACGTCGACAGCGCAGGCGAGTCGTTCTCGGGTGCGATCAGCGGGAGCCTCAAGTTCAACATCACCGCGCCGACCACGCCGGGCGTCTACGCCATCCGCGCCGGCATCGCGCTCGACTACCAGTGCTACTCCTCGTTCAACTCGGGCGGCGAGGACCTCGGCATCGTCGTCGTCTCCGCGGACAACGTCTCTGTCTCCAACGCAAGCCCGAGCGCGCGAGCCGCGCCGCACTCCTCGCCCCTCCCTCTGGAGAATCGATGATCGTCCGCTCCACCGCCGCGCTGCTGGGCAGCGTGCTCCTCGCTTCGATCTTTCTCGTCAGCCCGCCCGCGCGGGCCGGAGACGGCGGCAAGAGCGACGGCTCGGCAAAGATCTTCCTGCACGACATCTACGATCGCTACGTCGGCAAGAACGCAAAAGGGCTGAACCTCGCCTCCAACGCGGACATCCACCGCTACTTCGCGCCCGAGCTGGCCGGGCAGATCATCGAGGACCGCACCGTCGCGAAGAAGGTCGGCGACATCCCGATGCTCGACGGCGACCCGTTCGTCGACGCGCAGGAGTGGCGCATCGACAAGGTCGACATCAGCGTGCAGCAGCCGGCCAAGGACACAGCGCTGGCGGCGGTCTCGTTCAACAACCGCGGGCAGGCGCTGACCGTCCGGCTCGAGCTGGTGAAGATCGCCGGCGCCTGGCACGTCCGCGAGATCATCTCGCGCGGCAAGAAGCTCTCGGCGCTCTTCGCCAAGACGTAGCGGCGCGGGCCCTGCGCGCGCTGCGGCAGCTTGTTCCACGCCGCGCGCGCGACCTGCGCTATCTTGAGTCGATGCAATTCATCGACCCGGCGCTTCCTCGAGAGCTCTTTGGTTGGCACAGCCCGCGGCTCGGCCTCGACATGCCGATCGTCCGCTACGGCACGCGCGGCCGCGCTCTCCTGCTCTTCCCCACCGCGCAAGCGGACTATCTGGAGAACGAGCGCTTCTTCCTGATCAAGGCGATCGAGAAGCACATCTTCGCCGGGCGCCTGCAAGTCTTCTCCATCGACAGCATCAACAAGCACGCGTGGATGAACCGCAGCATCCCGGTGCCCGAGAAGGCGCGCCGGCAGGTGCTCTACTCGGGATATGTCGAGGAAGAGGTCGTCCCGCACATCCGCCGCTGCCTGGGAAATCCCAGCGCGCGCATCGGCGTCTCGGGGGCGAGCTTCGGCGCGTTCCACGCCGGCAACGCCTTCTTCCGCCGGCCCGATCTCTTCGACACGCTGATTGGAATGAGCGGGTTCTACGACCTGCGCGGCGATTACTTGAAGGGATATGGCGGCGATGACGCCTACTTCAACAACCCGATGTCGTTCCTGCCCAACCTGCACGACGAGGGGCAGCTGCACCTGCTCCGCCACAGCCAGATCCACCTGCTCTCCGGCCGCGGCAACTTCGAGCTGCCCGAGGCGACCGCGCGCCTGTCGCGGCTGCTCTGGGACAAGGGCATTTGGAACAACCTGGATATCTGGGGATATGACATCCCGCACGACTGGCCCTCGTGGCGCAAGATGCTCGACCATTATGTGGACCAGCGGCTCGGCTGGTAATCGATGAGCACCGCGCACTATCGGATCCAGATCCTCCCGCAGGCGCACGAGCTGTTGGTCGAGCTGCAGCTGACGGGCCTCGACGGCCCGGTGACGCTCGAGGTGCCGACCTGGGTGCCGGGCGCCTATGGCTTCATGAAGTATGGGCGTGACGTCTTCGGCGTGCGGGCGCGCGACCGCAAGACGGGCGCGGAGCTCGCGGTCTCGAGGCAGGGCTGGCAGGGCTATCGCGTCGATTCCAATGGCGCGGATATCGCGCTCGTCTATCGCGCCTTCGCGCACGACTCGGCCTGGGGCGAGCTGGCCGGCATCCTCGATCACGAGCAGGCGGTGCTGCTCGGCACGCGGCAGCTGTTCGCCCCCGCGCACCGCGGGCCGGTGATTGTCGATTACGAGCTCCCCGACGGCTGGCCGATGCACCACCCGGCCGGCGCCAAGCAGCTCTTCAGCGCGGTTCATTCACATCGATACGAATACCCGAGCTATGGCGCGCTGCTCGATACCCCGATCACGCTGGGCGCGTTCGAGCTGCGCACGCGCGATTCCCACGGGACCCCGTTTCATTTCATCTTCCTCGACCGCGCGGTCGGCTTCGACAGCGAGATGGAGGGATTCCTCGACGGCGTAATGGCCATCGCCGACGAGTGCCGCCGCGTCTTCGGTGGATATCCGTTCGAATCCTATTCGTTCATCTTCACCTTCAGCCCGAAGGCGGGCTGGGGCCTCGAACATGCCAACGCGACGCAGATCGCGCTCGAGGCCGACGCGCTCATTTCGGCCAAGTCGCGCTTCGACGCCATCCGCGTCTGCGCGCACGAGCTGTTCCACGCCTGGAATGTCTGCCGCCTCAAGCCCGCGCCGCTGGGCGAGCCGGACCACGCGCAGGGCAGCTTCCCCGACGCGCTCTGGGTCAGCGAGGGATTCACCCGCTATTACGAATTCGTCTTGTCAGCGCGCGCGGGCGAGAGCAGCGCCTCGGTCTTCTTCTCCAACGTGGTCAATTACTACCGGCACCTCACCGCGTTGCCGGCTTATCAGCGAATCAGCGCGTCTGATTCCTCGTTGACGACGTTCCTGAACCACAATCGATATCCCGGCAGCGTGAACAACACGGTCGATTACTACGACCTGGGAATGCTGATTGCGTTCGATTTGGACGCCACGCTGCGCCTCGCCGGCAGCTCGCTCGACGCCGAGTTCAGCGCCTTCTATCGGGCGCGCGCGGGAAAGGATCACGGTTTCACCAGCGCCGAGATCTGCGCCTTCTTCGCCAGCCGCAAATCCGCGCTGGCGGCGCTCTGCGCGCGCGAGGTCGAATCGGCCGGGCAGCTGGGCACCGAGGCGCTGCTCGAGCAGCTCGGCTTCAAATTGCAATATGAGACCCGCCGCCAGCTCGGCCTCGTCCTCTCGGAAGACAAGGGGCCGAGCGTCTCCAATGTGCTCGACGACGGGCCGGCCAGCGCCGCGGGGGTCGCGCCGGGCGACGAGATCGTGCGCGTCAATGGCTTCCCGTTCCAGCTGGCCGCGCTGCAGTGGCTCATCAAGAAGGGCGCGCCGCTCGAGATCGAGGTGCTGCGCGGGCAGCGGCGCTTCCAGTTCACCATCGCCAGCACCGAGCGGCGGCAGATCTGCGCGCTGCTCTGGCGCGGCGGCCCCGAGCAGACCGTCCGCCTCTCGGCGTGGCTGGGCACCTTCGATCTCGCGGCCGGCAGCACGGTGCCGCTGACCGATTACGACAATTTCCACGGCATCCAGACCGTGATTTGAACGGAGGCAGCGTGGCAGAGCTGAACATGTTGGTGCTCGCGAGCTACTTCAAGGGCGAGCGGTTCATGCAGCAGGCGCACCAGCGCGGCGCCAAGGTCTATCTGCTCACGCAGGAGAAGCTGCTCAAGAGCCCCTGGCCGCGCGAGTCGCTCGCCGAGGTGTTCGCGCAGGCGAACGGCAGCACGCTGGAATCGACGATCAATACGGTCTCGTATCTCGCCCGCTCGGTGCGCATCGATCGCATCGTTCCGATGGACGATTACGACGTGGAGGTCGCGGCCGCGCTGCGCGAGCACATGCGCATCCCCGGCATGGGCGATACCACCGCGCGCCACTTCCGCGACAAGCTGGCGATGCGCGTGAAGGCGAAGGAAGAGGGCATTCCGGTGCCCGAGTTCGTCCAGGCGCTCAACCACGACGCCATCCGCGATTTCATCTCGCGCGTGCCGGCGCCGTGGATGCTCAAGCCGCGCTCGGAAGCGAGCGCATCGGGCATCGGCAAGATGGAGTCGGCGGAGCAGCTCTGGCGCGCGCTCGAGAAGAAGGGCGACCGCGCCTCGCACCACGTGCTCGAGCAGTACATCCCCGGCGACGTCTATCACGTCGATTCGATCATCTCGGAGCGCAAGGTCGTCTTCGCGGCGGTGCACCAGTGCCGCAAGCCGCCCTTCGACGTGGCGCACGGCGGCGGCATCTTCGCCACCAGCACGGTCTTGCGCGGCTCGCCCGACGATATCGCCCTGCGCGCATTGAACAGCGAGATATTGACCAAGTTCAATCTGCTGCGCGGCGTCTCCCACGTCGAATACATCAAATCGAAAGACGGCAAGTTCTATCTGCTCGAGAGCGCGGCCCGCGTCGGCGGAGCGCACATCGCGGAGATGGTCGAGGCCTCCACCGGAATCAATCTCTGGCAGGAGTGGGCGAATATCGAGGTCGATGCCGGCGCGAAGCCTTATCAGCTGCCGAAGACGCGCGAGGAGTACGGCGGCGTCTTGATGACGCTCGCCCGCCAGGCGCATCCGGATTTCTCGGCCTATACCGATCCGGAGATCGTCTATCGCGCGCCGGAGGAGAACCACGCCGGGCTCATCATCCGCTCGCCCGACCACGCGCGGGTGCAGGCGCTGCTCGAGAGCTATGTCGAGCGGTTTGCGCGCGACTTCACCGCGGTCATGCCGGCCGTCGCGCGGCCGACCAACTAACGTCAACTCGAGAGGCACAAATTGGATCCCGCGCGCCGACCGCTCTTCAATGCCGCCTTCAGCCAGGGGCTCTACGACGAGTTCATGCAGCGCATGCAGGCGCAGGTCGGCCCGATTCCGTTCCAGGTCGCCGAGACGCCGCTGATGATGACGCACGCGCTGCGCGATTGGCTGGCGCGCAGCTCGCAGGAGATCGTCGCGCAGCTCTCCGCGCCGGCGTTGTTGGAGAAGCTGAAGAAGGCGATTCCCGCCCATTACGACGTGCCGGGAATGGACCCGCTGCCCAACTGCGTGCAGGTCGACTTCGCGCTGACGAACGGCGCGGACGGCGCGATGGAGGGCCGGGTCGTCGAGCTGCAGGCGTTTCCTTCGCTCTATGCCTTGATGCCGGTGATGTCCGACTGCTGGGCGGTCACGCTCAACCGCATTCCCGGGCTGCAAGCCGATTGGCGCTGGTCGATCGACTCGCCCGCGCGATCGCTCGAGCTGCTCCGGCAGACCATCGTGGCCGATGTCGATCCCATCGAGTGCGCGCTGGTCGATATCAACCCGAAGGAGCAAAAGACCGCGCCCGATTTCGAGGCGACGCGGCAGATGTTCGGCGTCGAGTCGGTCTGCGTCACCGAGCTGATCAAGAAAGGCCGCGCGCTCTATCGCAAGCGCAACGGCGGGCTGGTCCAGGTCAAGCGCATCTACAACCGGATGGTCTTCGACGAGCTGGAGGTGAAGAAGGCGGTGATTCCATTCGATTGGAATGAGCCGCTCGAGCTCACCTGGTGCTCACATCCCAACTGGTATTGGACCTGGTCAAAGTTCGCCCTGCCCTATTTGAACCATCCGGCCGTTCCCCACTCGCGCTTCTTGAGCGACGTCACCGAGCTGCCGGCCGATCTCTCTCGATATGTCTTGAAGCCGCTCTTCTCGTTCGCGGGCGCGGGCGTCATCGTCGACGTCGCACCCGAGCACATCGAACGCATCCCGCGCGAACAGCGGCCGCAGTGGGTCTTGCAGGAGAAGATCCATTATGCGGACGCCATTCGAATGCCCGACGGTAACGGCGTGAAGGCGGAGGTCCGCGTGATGCTCGCGCGCCCGCCTGGCGCGGCCGAGCTGCGCCCGGTCATCTGCCTGGTTCGCCTCTCGCGCGGCAAGATGCTCGGCGTCGATTTCAACCGCGGGCTCACCTGGGTGGGCGGCAGCGTCGGTATGTGGAGCGCGCAGTAGTCCGTTGAATCTGGGAGCCTCCCATGCCGCTGCAAGCCTTGATCGCCGAGTTCGATATCGACGCGGCGCTGCGGATGAAGCGGACGCTCGGGCAGGAGGGGTTTGAAGTCGTCCATGTGCGCGACGGCGCCGAGGCGATCCGCGCCTTCTCCGGCGCGCTGCCCGATCTCTTCGTTTGCGATCTCTCGCTGCCAGGCCGCGACGGATTCGCCGTGCTCGCCGAGCTGCGCCAGCGCGCGGGCCCCTCGCGCGTGCCGGCCATCGCCACCTCGTCCTTTGTGCATCTGCGCTCGCAGGCGCTGGCGAAGAAGAGCGAGCTCGGGCTGGCGGCGGTGATCGGCAAGAGCCACGGCGCAGCCTTCATCCAGCGAACGCTGCGGGCGGCGCTCGGCCGCGCCGAGAGCACCGCGCCGGCTCCGGCGGACGAGCCGGGCCGCCCCGCGGAGGAGGAGCACGGGTTCTTCCGCATTCCCTCGGATATCCTCGCTCGCGAACCCGATCGGCTGCGGCGAATCGCGGATCTGGACATCCTCCACGGCCCCGATCGCGACGAGGGGCTGCTCAAGCTGGTCTACGACGCGGCGCGGATTTTCGGCGTCCCTTCCGCAGCCGTGTCGATCGTCGACGACCAGCAGCAGCGGATGATCGCGCAGGTTGGATTTGGTCCCGGCGCGCAGTTCTCGGGCGCGCGCGAAGACTCTTTTTGCCGCTGCCTGGTCGAGGCCGATCAAGCGAGCGTGCTGTTGATTCCCGACGCGACGCTCAGCCCGCTCTTCAAGGACAATCCGCTGGTGAGGCAGGGGCTCTTGCGCAGCTATGCGGGCGCGCCGCTGGTCACCTCAACCGGTGAGGTGCTCGGCTCGCTGTGCATCGCCGACACCCGGCCGCTCAGCATCGGCGCAGAGCAGATCGATGCGCTCCTTTCGCTCGCGCGGAGGGTGGCCGGCGAGCTCGAGTTGCGCGGGCAAGCCGCGCGCAGGTCGGCGCGGGCCGCGTCGGAGATCATCGTCGACGACGATCCGCTGGAGACCGCCCGCGCCGTGCTCGAACAGCTGGACCAGCCCATCGTCCTGCTCGGCCCCGATCGCCGCGTGCTGTTCGCCAACCGCGCCGCTGGCGATCTCTTTCAGACAAATGCGCCCTCGCTGATCGGCCTGGATCGCGAACAGTTGGTCGATCTCTGCGCGACCCTCGCCGACGATCCGGCCGGATATCGCGCCAGCGTCGAGGTCGCGGCGAGCGGTCCTTATTCGTACCAGGTCGATTTCCATTTCCGCATTCCGCGCCACCGGATCATGCGCGCGAGCTCGCGGCCGCTGCGGCTCCCCTCGGGCATTGGCCAATTGACCTCATTCACGGATATCAGCGCGGTGGTCGAGCTGCGCGAGCTCAAGCCGTAATTGCCGGACCCGGTTGATTCAGCGCCGCCTCGGCGTCGAGGAGCACCTGCTCGGGATATTGCAGCATGCCGAGCAACCGGACCGCGTTGCGCGGACCTGCGAACCCGCTCTTCAACCGATAATCGAATACCAATCCGGACTCGCTCACCTCGTCGGCAAAATGGGCGCACTGGTATTCCGCGCCCAGCAAGCGGGGCAGCTCGAAGTCGTGGGTCGCGGCCATCACCAGCGCGCCCGCTCGCCGCATATACCGAAGCACGCCATAGGCGGCCGCGATCCGCTCGGCGGAGTTGGTCCCGCGAAATGGCTCGTCGAGCAGATAGAGCGCGCGCGGCGTGCTCTGGAGCCCCGCGAGCAGCGCGCGGATGCGCAGCGCCTCTGCGTAGTAATAGCTCCGCCCCTCCGCGAGACTGTCGCTGGCCTGCAGCGAGCTGGCGATTCGCACGAAAGGGCCACGATAGGAGCGTGCGCAGGCAAATCCCAGCGATTGCGCGAAGAGCGCATTGAGCGCGAGCGCGCGCAGGAAAGTCGATTTGCCCGACATATTCGAGCCGGTGATGACCACCCCGCCCACGAGCGATAGATCGTTGGGCACCGCTTTCTCGAGCGCCGGGTGGCGCAGCTGCGTCAATTCGAGCGCGCCTCCATCCTGAAACACCGGCGCGCAGGTGGCCTGCCGCTGGCGGAAGAGCCGCACCGACTGGGCCGCATCGAGCGCGCCGAGGCGATCGATCAGCTCGCAAAGCGCGGCGCGCCCTTGGTGGATCAAGCCCGCCGAGCGCGTCAATCGCCGCTCGCGGGTGAGAAAGACCGTCCGCGGATATTCCGCGAAATCGTCAAAGCCGGGCGGCGCGGGCAGCTCGGACACCGCGCGGCGCAGCGGCGCCAATGGCCGCAGCAGCGCTGATATCCGCGCCTTCTCCGCCTCCAGGCCGGGCGGCGCCGCTCGAGAGAGCGCGCTCGCCGCGCTGAGCAGCCGCTCGACAAACCGCAGGCTCGCCATCGCCGACTGCACGCGCGCGTCCATCTGGGCGTGGACGAACGCGTTGATCGCGAACGCGCTGAGCACCAGCAGCCAGCCCGCGCGCGTCGAGAGGAAAAATGCGAGCGGAGAGACGATCGCCAGGCAGGTGAGCGCGAGCGGGATCCAGCCCGCGGTGGGAAGCGGCCGGTCGAGCCAGAGCGCCTCGGCCAGCGCCGGCGGCAGGCGGGGGATCGCTTCCAGCGCGCGCTGCAATTTCTTCTTCGCCGCCGGCGCCGCCGCGAGCGCCTCGGCCGCGGCGGCTCGCGAGGCCTGCGCACCCGCCTCGCGCTCATTCAGCGCGGGCGCGCGCAGCCAGCCATAGAGCGCGATCTGACCGAGAGGAGACTCGCAACGATCGAGCGAGGCAAAGACGCGATCGAGATCGAGATCGCGCCAGGTATCGTCGTCGATGGAGCTGGCAGCCGCGAGCCCCGCGGCGCGCTGCTGGTGGAACGTGCGCAGCGCGGCGAGGTCGCGATCGGGCGGCATGAGGTGAGGAGAAGCTAAGCACCCACCTCATGCCGTCAAGGCAGCTAGATCCCGCGCATCGTCTCTTCCATCAGCCAATCGACGACCGCCTTGAGGTCCTTCGTCTTCTCGAAGATCTCGATTTGCCGGTGCGCGCTGGTGCCGGTATCGGCGATCTCGATGATCTTCTTCATATGCCCGGTGGTGCCGAGCGTATCGCTCGCCTCGCTGACGAACTCGACCAGCTCGCGGGCCAGCTCCGCGAACGGCCGCTCCTGCTTCATGCCGAGGTCGATCAGCTTGGCGTCGCTGCCATAGCGCACCGCGCGCCACTTGTTCTCTTCAATCAGGCTGCGGCGATAGGTCCGCCACGAGTGATTGCGCTTGTACATGAGATAGAGCTTGGCCATCAGCGCTTGAATCAGCGCCACCAGCGCAATCGTATGCTCCATCGTGGTGGGCATATCGCAGATGCGAATCTCCACCGTATCGAACACGTGGTGCGAGCGGACGTCCCACCAGAGCTTCTTGCCGTTGTCGATGCAGCCGGTCTGGATGAGCAGCTTGACGAACTCGTCGAACTGGCTCGCGCTCTCGAATTCATCGGGGATGCCGGTGCGCGGGAAGCGCTTGAAGATCTGCGAGCGCGTGCTCATCAGGCCGCTGTTGCGCGACATCCAGAAGGGCGAGCTGCAGGAGAGCGCCAGCAGGTGCGGCAGGAAGTAGCGCACCTGGTTGGCGAGCGCGATGGCTACCTCTTTGTCCTTGATGCCGACGTGCACGTGCAATCCGAAGATGAGATTGGCGCGCGCGACGTCCTGCAGGTCGATCACCAGGTGGTGATAGCGATGGTGATCGGTGATGTCCTGCAGCTTCCAGTCGGCGAACGGGTGCGTCGAGGCGGCGACGATGCGCAGGCCGCCGGCGCGCGCGAGCCGGTCGAGCTCTTTGCGCATCTCGATCAGCTCGGTCTTCACCTGGCCGACGTCTTTGCAGATCGACGTGCCCACCTCGACCATCGATTGGTGCATCTCCGGCCGCACGCGCTCGCGCAGGACCGTCTTGCCTCCTTCGATGATCTTGCTCACATAGGAGACGAGGTCGCGCGTCTCCGGATGGACGATTTGGTACTCCTCTTCGACGCCGAGCGTGAATTGACCGTCGATCATAGCGCCCCTTTTCAGCCGTTCTTGGCAGCGGAAACAGCAGCAGCGGGAGCCGCGGGCGCGGGAACGTACTCGCCCAGGCCGGCCGGGCGCGCGTGCGGCTCGGCCATATATTGACGGAACGCATATCCGTCGTGGTTCTTCAGCCCCTCGCGCGCGGCCTTGATGGCGAACCTGGCCATCTGCTCGACGCAGATTTTGAAGTGCTTGGGGAGGATGGAATAGACGTCCATATCCGGCGCGGGATTGGTGAAGTCGATCGCGTACGGCTCGCCGTCCTTGCAGGCGAACTCGACCGAGTTCATGTCGTAGCCGAGCGCGTGGTTGAGCGCCCAGCAGCCGTCGAGGATCTTCTTCTCCAGCGCCTTGGGCAGGAACCCATTGGTCTCGACATAGCAGCGCTTGCGCGGGTCATACTTGATGGGAAGCATGAACTCCTTCCCGATGCAGATGCAGCGCACGTACTCGTCGAAATCGATGTACTGCTGCAGCGTCATCACCGTCTGGCCGCTCTTGTTGTAGTCGCGCAGCAGCTCCGCCATGTTGTTCACGCGCGAGACCTGCTTCCAGCCGCCGCCGTCGGCCGGCTTGAGCACCGCCGGGAAGCCCACATAGTTGGTAATCGCCTCCCAATTGAGCGGGTATTCCAGGTTGCGCAGCGAGCGCTGCGGATCGATCGCCGGGATATACGCGCGCTGCGGGAGCATCACCGTGCGCGGGACCTTCACGCCGATCTTCGAGGCGATGGAGAAGCCGAAGAACTTCTCGTCCGCGCTCCACCAGTGCGGGTCATTGATGACGTAGGTGCCCGCCAGCGCGGCCGCCTTGAGGTGATATCGATAGAAGGGAACCTCGTGGCTCAATCGATCGATGAGCACGCGATAGTCCGGCGTGAAGTTCTCCGGCGTGCCGCCGATCTTGGCCAGCTCCGCATGGAATCCCGGCGTCTCATTGACCTTGGCAATGAAAGCCTGGGGAAAGCTGTCTTCCCAGCCGACGATGATCCCGATCTTCTCAGTCACGTTGTGGCCCCTGTCGGTTCGACCTGGTTGAAGGTTGGAGTTGCGTGAATCGAATCAGCTCGCCTGCGCCTCGAACATCCGCATGTCCTGCTCGGGCGGGCCGATCGGCTTCAAGCCGCGGGCGGCCGCCAGGCGATTGAAGCGGTGCTCGAGCCAGCTGGGGATCGCCAGCGCATACGTGCGCGCGAGCCGCGTCGGGTCCTTGAGCGTCAGCATCATCCGCTCGTAGAGGTCGTGCCCATACGCGTCCTTGAGCGCCTCCGCGTGCTCGGTGCGGTTGATCCAGGCGATCACGCCGGGCCGGTCGGCCTCGGGGTGGAACTGCGTGCCCATGATGCCGGGGCCGAAGTTGAACGCCATCAGGCCCTGGCCCTTGTCGGCGCCGCCCGGCCGGCTCTCGGTGGCGAGCAGCTCGCCGCCCAGGCTGGCCAGCCGCTTCTCGTCGAGATCGATCGTCTCGTACCTGCGGTGCTCCCAGGTGAAGAGTCGGCGATCGTCGAACGGCTCGAAGAGGATGCTGCGCGCGCCCGCGTCGGTGACGTAGGCGGGGAAGACGCCGAACTTGAGCTTGTTGCGCGGGACCAGCCGCGCAAATCCAAAGTGGGTGACCGCGATCTCGAACGAGTGGCAGACGACGAACAGGCCGGGCGCGTCGAGCGAACCGCTCTGGTTCGCCTCGAGGACGCCGTCGAGGAACTTGCGGTAGCCGGTGCACCACGGCTCCTCGTAGCCGTCGGTCGGCGCGCCCGGCCCGCCGGAGCTGAGGATCAAGTCGACGTTGTGCGAGGGGAGCTGGCCTAGATTGCGCGGCTGCACGTGCTCGAGCGAGATGGAGAGGCCGGGGTTGACCTCGAGCACCTTCTGCTGGAACGCATCGAAGATCCGCTTGAAGCAGCGCGTGGCCTCGTTGGGCACGCCGTTGTTCATATCGACCAGACAGAGACGCAGCGAAGGAGCGGCCATGGAGAGCCACTCTAACCTATAGTGCGCCTTCGGAATGGGAGATGCAGATGGCAACGATGGAACAGACGCGCATCGGACGGACCAGCTCGCCGGGCCGCACCAGCTCGCCCGGCACGACCGACCCGCGGCTGCTCGAGCCGCTGCCCATCGCCGCCCGGGTCGGCGGTGACGACCGGTACACCGGGCGCGGGGTGGTCTCGGCCTTCCTCGACTCCGGCTTCTTCGCGCACCCGGATCTGGCGGCGCGGGTGCTCGACTACCACGACCTGATCGGCGGCAAGAGCGGCGTCGAGCTGCTCTCGGTGGCCGAGGCCTCCTCGTGGCACGGGATGATGTCGACGGTGGTGGCGGCGGGCAACGGCTCGCTCTCCAACGGCCGCTTCCGCTCGCTCGCGCCGGACATGAAGCTGGTGCTGGTCAAGGTCGGCACGCTCTCCCGCGTGCACCACGACGACATCGCCCGCGGCATCGAGTGGGTGCTGGTCAACCGAGAGAAGCACAACATCCGCATCCTCAACATCTCGTGCGGCGGCGACTACGAGATCTCGTATCTCAACGACGTGATGTCGCGCTTCGCCGAAGCGGCGGTGCGCGCCGGCATCACCGTGGTCGCGGCGGTGGGCAACAGCGGCCACCGCGGGCCCGGCCACATCATGCCGCCCGCGAGCGTACCGGCGGTGATCAGCGTGGGCGGCATCGACGACGGCGGCAACCCGCATCTGCGGCCGGCCACCGGCTATCGCTCGTCATACGGACCGACCATCGACGGCCTGCAGAAGCCCGAGGTGGTCACGCTCGCCGACTGGATCGCCGCGCCCATCCTGCCCGGCACGCCGACCTCGCTGCAGGCGGCGCTGCTCTCGAACCTCGATCGCGCGCCCGACCACGAGCTCAAGAAGATCATCGAGGAGAACCTCGGCTGCTACCCGGCGCTCGACGAAGTGCGCGGGCAGCCGGCGTACCTCATCCGCCACACCATCGCGTCGGGCCTGCGCGACGGGCTGGTCATCGACGAGCACTACAAGATGGTCGACGGCACCAGCTTCGCCGCGCCCATCGTCACCTCGCTGGTGGCGCAGATGCTCGAGGCGAACCCGAAGCTCTCGCCGCAGCAGCTCAAGCAGATCCTGGTGAAGACCGCGAAGCGGCTGCCGAACCTCGAGATCGACCGGCAGGGCTGGGGCGCGATCCAGGCGCGCGCGGCGGTGGCGATGGCGCTCGAGTGGGGGAAGTAACGCGGCGGCAATGTCACGCATCGCCTCTCTGCTCGTCCTCCTTGCAAGCAGCCATGCACGGCGCGCGAGGAGCAGCCATGAGTTCGCCCAAGAGCGTGATGAAGGCCGCACTGGTTCTCGCTCTCGCCGTCTGCACGCAAACTTCGTCGTCATCGATACCAACAACAGCATCCGCGAGCCGGGCAACAGCCTGCAGACCGAGGTGGCGATAAGCGGGCGCGCGCTCGATTGCCTGGCCACCCGGTAGTCTCGCGTCTGTTTTTTTTCAGGGCGCGCCCTACGGCCGGTAGAGCGTCTGCATCAGCAGGCCGAAGTGGCGACCCCACGACTCCTCATCGTGGCCGCCCTCGCGATCCTCGAGCACCCAGAGATCGCGGCCCAGCTCGTAGCGGAACTCCGACTGCAGCAGCGCCGCCATCTCGCGCGCGCCGGAGACCGCGCCGTCGCGCCGCAGGCCCCAGTCGATCCAGACCTGCGGCCGCAGCGCGCGATCGGCGAGCGTCTCGCGCAGTCCGTTGACCAGCGGCGAGGTGCCCATCGAATCGCCGCGCCCCACCCAGAACGAGGGCGAGAGCGCGAACGCGCGGTGGAACTTCGCCGGGTATTTGCACGCCGTGTAGAACGCCGCGAGGCCGCCGTGCGACGAGCCGACTGTCGCCGCGTCCTCGTTCGAGCGCGAGGTCCGGTAGTTCGCGTCGATGAACGTCTTGAGCGGCCCGGCCACGTAGCCCGCGTACTCGTCGAGGCCGCCGAAGTGCGAGCCCGGCATGCCGCGCAGGTGCGTGTACTCGCGGTCGCGATCGATCGGGTGGATCGCGACGATCAGCGCGCGGCCGATCTTCCCCTGCTCCCAGAGCGCGCTCATCGTCTGGCCCACGTTCCAGCACTTGCCGAGCGAGCCGCCGGGAAAGAGCGCGGTCTGGCCGTCGTTCATGTAGAGCACCGGGTACCGCTCGCTGCTCTCGGAGTAGTCGCGCGGGACCAGCACCTGCACCTTGCGGCCCGCGTCGTCCGGGCCGCCCACGCGCAGCGCATCGTAGGTGTGCACGGGGCCGTAGCCGAACCCCTCGTCGTGGAACCAGGCGGACTGGCCGCCCAGCGAAAACGGATGCGCTTGGCTCATCGGCTCATCACTACACGATCTCTCTGGCTGGCAGGCGCGCCGCTGCTGGATCGACGTCGCGCGCGCGCACGCCGCGGAACCAGCAGCCGCGTCCGCCGAGGGGAAACGCGTACGTGCCGTACTCCCATTCGAAGCGATCTCCCAGCGGCGCGACCATCTCGCGCAGCTCCGCCTCGCTGTAGACCCGCATCGTGCTGACCAGCCCGTCCCAGACGCCAGCGGCGATCGACGCGGGCAACAGCAGCAGCTTGAGCACCCGATTTCGCGGCGTGAGGAATGGGTTCGCGAGCATCGCCGCGAGCGCCATCGGCGCCATCGGAAGGAAGTGGAGCGGGCTGCGCTCGAACCCCTCCGCGACGAAGATGCCCGGGCTGTCGGCGCAGGCCGCTCGCAGCACCGCGCCGGCGATCGCGGGTGGCAGGTGGTGGAGCGCGTTGATGATGAGGCGCGGCGAACCCGCGCCCAGCGCGGGCGGGAGCGCCGTCGCGTCGACCGGCTCGCGCACGAACGAGATCGCCTCTGGATCGTGCGCGGCCATCGCTTCCCAGATCTCGGCGTGCGGCATCAGGTCGGTGAGGAGAAAGCGCGGCGGCTTCTTGCCGGCGCGGCGCAGCTCGTGGATGAGGATGCTCGCCGGCCCGCCCGCGCCCGCGCAGAGATCGAGCACCTCGCTCGCGTTCGTGCGCTCGAGAAACTGGGCGAACGGAGCGGCCAGGCCGCGCATCATCCGGCCCCACGAGAGCGCGCGGCTGAGCGCCTCGATCAGCGATTCGCGCAGCGCCGCCGGAGCGCGCTCCAGATCGTTGAACTCGAACAGCTGCAGGCGTGGGAGCGACATCGGCGGACCTTATCCCGTGCGGTTCGTGTTAGGCGCAGCGAATGACTGCCCGTCTCTCGGCGCGACTGGAGGCTGTGCTCGCGCAGGTCGGGCGCTGCGGCCTGCTGGTCGATCTGTGCGCCGACCACGCGCGGCTGTCGCTCGCGGCGGTGGAGCGCGGGCAGGCGCGGCGCGCGGTCGCCATCGAGCTGCGGCAGGCCCCGCTCGCGCAGGCGCGCCGCCACGTGCGCGCGGCCCACCTCGAGCCGCGCGTGCTGCTCGTGCGCGGCGATGGCCTCGGGCTGGTCCGCGCAGCCGACGCGGTGGTGATCGCGGGCGTCGGCGGCGACCTGGCCGCGCAGCTGCTCGAGCGCTCGCCCGACGCGGCCGGTGCGGTCCGCGTGATCGTGCAGCCCAACCGCCACTCGCGCGAGGTGAGGCTCTGGGCGCGCGCGGCCGGCTTCCATCTCGAGCGCGAGCAGGCCATCGCCGACGGGCGCCGGCTGCACCTGGTGCTCACGCTCGCGCGCGCGAGCGGACTCGACCCGGCCTACGGCGCGCATCCGCTCGAGGCCGAGCTCGAGCTGGGCCCGCTCCTCTTGCAAAGCCGCGAGCCCGCAGCCCGCGCGCATCTCTCGCGAGAGCTGCGCCGGCTGCGCGAGGTGGCGCCGCGGCAGGCAGAGCTGGGGCCCGCGCTGGACGCGCTCGAGCGCACGTTCCACCCCACGCACTGATTGCGCGCGGCCCGCGGATTTGCGATGACGCGCGCCTTCTCCAGGAGGAAACGATGCGCGTTCGCTCGACCTGCACGGTGGCCCTCTCGCTCTCTGCGCTCGCGCTCGCCAGCTCCGCGCGCGCCCAGGCGCCGAAAGCGAAGAGCGCGCCCTCCGCGGCGGCAGCGCCTGCGCCCGCGGCAGCTCCCGCGCCCGCGCCCGAGTTGACCGTCGACGAGATCGTCAAGCGCGCCTCCGCGGTGATGGAGCGCGCGCCCAAGCAGCTCTCCTGCACCGTCGCGGTCAAGGCCGCGCAGGTCGACACGGACGACGGCAAGCCGAAGGAGACGCAGGAGAGCGAGCTGATCGAGACGTGGACCAACGGCGTCAGCGAGCCGGGCATCCCCTACAAGCGCAGCGTCGACGGCAAGCCCTACAGCGCGGAGGAGATGGAGAAGGAGAACGAGGCGGACAAGAAGAAGCGCGCGGAGATGAAGGAGCAGGCCGACAAGGGCGAGGGAAGCAAGATGGACTCGCCGCTGATGGCCGCGCAGGTGCCGCGCCACAAGTTCGCGCTGCTGCGCCGCGAGGCGGTGAGCGGGCGCGACGCCTACGTGCTCTCGGTGGAGCCGGTCAGCCAGGTCGCCGACGCGCACGTGCTCACCCACGCGGGGACGATCTGGGTCGACGCGCAGACCTTCCTGCCGTTCCACGCGGTCACGCACGCGGCGCCGCTGCCGAGCCACGTCGACAAGATGGACATCGACGAGGAGTTCGCGCTGACGCCGCAGGGCGAGTCGGTGCCGGTGCATCTGTCGCTCGATGTCTCGGGCGGGGTCCTCTTCTTGCGGCGCGCGTTCCGGCTCGATCAGCGCTGGAGCGGCTGCAAGTAACGAGGCCGTCTTGCATTGGTGGAGGAGACAGGATTCGAACCTGCGAACCCTCGCGGGTTAACGGTTTTCAAGACCGCCGCCTTCAGCCGCTCGGCCACTCCTCCGTGCCTTTGAGTCTAGCAGGTTGCGCCGCGGGGCGGCGAAAGACCTCTTCTGCCCGGCGCTCAGGCTTGGCAAACACGGCCGCTGTATCACTGCACGCGAGTTCCTGAGACGACCGCTTGATGCGACCTGGACCGCATCTGGCGCCGCGAAAGCTGTCAAGCGAGCCGCAGGCAGCCGGATATCAAGCCGTTAACAGTTGATTCAAGCAAATATCCGGAGATCGCGTGTTAGGCTCTCGATAAGCATATCAACACTCGTGATCCAGACGGAGTCGCGAATGGAAGACGGCGAGCAGCGGAGCCTGAATCGGCGCATCCTGTTCGTCGACGACGAGCCAGACGTCCTGGACGGGCTCGAGAATCGTCTGCATCGGCAGAAGACAGAATGGGACATGGTGTTCGTCCGCGGCGCGGAAGCAGCGCTGGTGGAGCTGGCGCGCTCCCCGTTTGATCTGGTGGTCTCCGATATGCGCATGCCGGGAATGGACGGCGGGACGCTGCTTCGCCGCGTGCAAAAGAGCCACCCCGGCACGGCCCGCGTGATCCTTTCTGGGTATGCAGAGCTAAATGATGTGGTGAAGGCGTTCGACGTTGCCCACCAGTTTGTCGCCAAGCCCTGCGACGGCGCGGTGCTCTGCGCGGTGATCGATCGCGCCTGCGCTTTACAACAGCTGCTCAACGACCCGGAGCTGCGCGCGGTGGTGGGCAGCCTCGATCGACTTCCGACCGCGCCGGAAGTGTATTTGAAAGTAACGCGCGAGCTTGCCCGCAAAGGAGCCACGCCCCAGGAGATCGCCGATACCATCCAGGAAGATTTGATGATGAGCGCGCGGCTGTTGCAAGTCGTCAACTCTCCCCATTTCGGATTGGACCGGCCGGCGGTCTCCGTCCTCGACGCCATCTCGGCGCTCGGCGTGGACTTTGTCCACAGCCTGATTCTTTCGACTCATATCCTCGTCTTGATCAACAACCCGCAAATCAATCAGGCCGAGATAGACCGCATCCAGAAGGACTCTTTGCTGACTGCGCGGATGGCGAAGAGGATGATGGCGAGCCACGGCGATGTCGAGGCAGCGTTCAGCGCGGCGCTGGTCCACGACATTGGCCAGATGGTGCTGCTGACCGCCTTCCCCGAGAAGTACAGGCAGGCGCTCGCCGTGGCGACCGCCGCGGGACAACAACGATCGTTCGCGGAGATAGAGCGGGCGCAGTTCGGCGCCACGCACGCGCAGGTCGGCGGCTGCCTGCTCGGCACTTGGGGGCTTCCGGCGGAGATCGCCGAGGCCGTCACTTTTCATCAAGAGCCCGAGCTCCATGTCGGAAATGGCGCGCTCACGGCGGTCATCCACACCGCGTCTACCTTGACGGAAGCCTGGCTCGAGAACTTGCCTCTTTCGCAAGCCCGCATCGACCTGCCTTTTCTGGAGCGCGTGGGCCTCGCGCAGGAGCTCCCGCGCTGGCGAGAGATCGCCGCCGAGATCCTCGGCGGCAAGCCGTCCGCCTGACGAGGTTGAAGCGAGTTCCAATGGAGCTGGGCATTCAGGCCCGTCCGATGCGGCCCGGCCGGGAGTCCGGCCGAAAGTGGAGAAAGGCTCATTGAGTCTGGCTCCACGAGGGAACCGCTGGTTCCTCCAAGACGCCTCAGCGCAGACCACAAGGAATCAGCTCAAAGGGTCTGCGCTCTGGCTCGCGCCGCCGTTGGGCGCGTGTTTGCCGTGCACGGGAAGCCGGATGGTGAAGGTCGTTCCTTTGTCCAGCTCGGTCTCGAAGGAGAGCTTGCCGCCGTGCATCTCCTGCACCACCGAGCGCGCGATGGCCAGCCCCTGCCCGGTGCCGCGGCCCACTTCCTTGGTTGTAAAGAACGGGTCGAATACCCGATAGCGGATCGCTTCTGGAATGCCTCGTCCGGTATCCCGAATCGAGATGACGACCTCTTCGCCCTCTTGCGCGGTCTCGACGGTGATCACGCCCTTCTCCTGGGTGCCGCGCACCGCGTCTTCTATCGCATGGGCGGCATTGACGAGAATATTGAGCAGGACCTGGTTGATCTCGCTGGGATAGCAGGCCACCCGGCGAATGTCGCCATACCGGGCCTCCACCGTGGCGACGAGTTTGTATTCGCCGTGCGCGATCACCAGCGTGTTCTCAATCGCTCGATTGAGGTCGGTGTACGCCATTCCGCGCTCATTGGGATGAGCAAACTCCTTCATCGACCGCACGATATTCGCGATGCGCTCGAGCCCGTCTATTGAGCGATCGAGGGCGCGCGGAATGTTCTTGATGGCATATTCGAGATCGAGATCTGCGTCGGGTTGACCCGCGCCCGCCGTTGCCGCCGGCCCGCTGACGCGCGGCAGCGCAGGCGCGCCCGGCGCCGAGGTGCCCAGCAGGGGAAAGATGCCTCGCAACGAATCTTGGACGAAATGAATGCTGTCCGAAACGAATTGAACAGGCGTGTTGATCTCGTGCGCCACCCCCGCCGCCAGGCGGCCGACCGATTCCAGCTTCTGGGCCTGCCGGAGCTCGGCCTCCAGATAGCGCAGGTCGGTGATATCCAAGAACAGGCCATTCACCCTGGGTGCGTCCGGGTCGCCCCCCAACATGATGATGAGCCGGATCACGTGCGAGTCCTGGCGCCGGGCCGAGTGCGCCCTGCACTCGAACTGCATCCGCTGCCCGGGGCTCGCCCGCGCCACCTCGCCGCGGACCCGCGCCGACTCCTCGGCAGGAAACATTCGATCGATGAACCCCTCCGCGTGCCATTCCGCGAGCGACCAGCCGAACAGCGACTCTGCGCGTGGTCCGACATAGAGGAAGCGCCGCTGTTTCAAATCATAGGAAAATGGAACCGCGTCTGTACCCTCGGCGATCAGCCGATACTGCTCCCGGCTCTCGGAGATGGTCTTGAGCGCCTCCTCGAGAGCGACTTTGGCCTCGTCGCGGGCGGACGAATAGATCCAGCTCAGTCCGAAGATCGCGAGAAACGCTGTCGCCGCCTCGGGCAGGGTGGAGCCTTTCTCGACCATGAACGGGGCCTCGATCGTCCAGCCATGCCGCGCGAGGAGGGGGATCGCGATCATCTCCCCGATCGCGACCGCGAGAGAGGCCGCGCCAAATTCGACCCCGACCAGATACATCGCAATCATGACCAGCGCCGGTTGCCAGGCGCTGTAGAGCAGGTGCACGGAGTCGCGGTGCAGCATCACAAAGAGCATCGCAAGCTGGCCGAACACCGCCACGCCGACGCGAGCGAGCCGCTCATATCCAAATCGCAGCAGCGGAAGAACGGCCATCCAGACAGGGATGGCGAACAGCGTGCTCCACACCGAGGGGAGCCGGTGCCAGGCGGCGTGCAGGGTCAACGTGACGAGCAGGGTCTGCATCAGCAGGCTGAATCCCAAGAGCACGCGCGCGCGGCGCAGCTCGTGCGGGGGCGCGGCCAGCAGCTGCTTCGAGAGAAATCGGTCGAGGAACTCGACGACCGGCCGGGGTTGCATTGCAGGATTCAATTCACCGACCTCGCGCGGCCCCCTTTTGTTAACCAGTGAAACCTACCACCGGAGAGGCCCGGCGCGGCCTCGGGGTCTACATTTTTTGGGGATTGCAGACGGCGCTGGACCTGCGCAGACGTTCCAGCGAGCGGCGGCCGCCGCGCCGGGCCGCGACATTCGGCGCTGCCGATCGCCGCGCGAAGCGCGATAACATGCGGCCATGCTCATTCTGCTCCGCCACGGCGAAAGCATCTGGAACGCGAAGAACCTGTTCACCGGCTGGGTTGACGTGCCGCTCTCCGAGCGGGGCCGCAGCGAGGCGCGCGCGGCCGGCGCGCTCTTGAAGGAGGCGAAGATCCTCCCCGACGAGGTGCATACCTCGCTGCTGACGCGGGCGATCCACACCTGCGAGATCGCGCTCGGCGAAGCGGGCCTGTCGTGGCTGCCGGTGTCGCGCAGCCTGCGGCTCAACGAGCGCCATTACGGCGGCCTGCAGGGCAAGGACAAGGCGCAGACGGCGGCCGAGTTTGGCGAGGCGCAAGTCAAGCTGTGGCGGCGCAGCTACGACGTGCCGCCGCCGCCGCTCGCGCTCGAGAGCGACGAGGCGGCGCGCGATCCGCGCTACCGCGACCTCGCGCCCGATCAGCTCCCGCGCACCGAGTGTTTGAAGGACGTGGTCGCCCGCGTGCTGCCCTGGTGGCACGATCGGGCGGCGCCGGCGCTGCACCGCGGCCGCACCGTGCTGGTGGTCGCGCACGGCAACAGCCTGCGCGCGCTCATCAAGCACCTCGAAGGGATCAGCGACGGCGAGATCGCCGAGCTGAATGTGCCGACCGGCATTCCTCGCGTCTATCGGTTCGATTCGCAGCTCAAGCTGGCCGAGCCGGGCCGTTATCTGGGCGACGCCGCTGCCGCAGAGGCGAAGGCCGCCGCGGTGGCGCGCCAGGCCGACGCACGCTAGAGCGCTCTGCACCCATCGAGTTGCACCGATCGACTTGCACCCTCGACTTGCACCCTCGACTTGCACCGATCCATTCGAGTTGGAGACGCCATGGACGCGCTGCCGCTGAACGGCCCCACCCACGAAGTGCTCAACCAGCCTGCCCCCCTGGGCGATGTCGATCTGCTCGCGGCCGACGTGGCGCTGCGCGAGGGCCTCGAGCGCGAAGGGGCCGGTTGGTCGCTCGCCCACCTCGGCCAATATGGCCGCTTCATCGGCAGCGCGGAGATGATGCATGCCGGCGCGCTCGCCAACGAGAATCCGCCCATCCTGCACACGCACGATCGCTACGGCAATCGCATCGATGAGGTCGAGTTCCACCCGGCCTGGCATGCCTTGATGAAAGCGGCGATGGGCGCGGGGATCCATTCGAGTCCGTGGCGCGAGCCGCGCGCGGGCGCGCACGTGGCGCGGGCCGGATTGATGATCCTCTCCGCGATCAATGAGCAGGGCCACGGCTGCGCGATCTCGATGACCTATTCCGCGCTGCCCGCGCTCGCCCGCCAGCCCGAGCTGCTCGACGAGTGGAAGCCGCATCTGATCAGCACTGAATATGATCCGCGCTTCATCCCCGCGAGCCAGAAGCGCGGCGTCCTCTTCGGCATGGCGATGACCGAGAAGCAGGGCGGCAGCGACGTGCGGGCGAACACCACGCGCGCGGTTCCGCTCAGCGGCCGAGGGCCCGGGCGCGAATATGCGATCACCGGACACAAATGGTTCTGCTCGGCGCCGATGAACGACGCGTTTCTCGTGCTGGCGCAGGCCGAGGGCGGACTCTCCTGCTTCCTCTTGCCGCGCTGGAAGCCGGACGGGGCGCGCAATGCGTTTTATATCCAGCGGCTGAAAGACAAGGTCGGCAATCGCTCCAACGCCTCGAGCGAGATCGAGTTCCGCGGCGCCTGGGCGCGGATGGTCGGCGAGGAGGGGCGCGGCGTGCCCACCATCTTGGAGATGGTCAATCACACGCGGCTCGACTGCGTGCTGGGAGTCGCGGGGATGATGCGCGCGGCGCTGATGCACGCGGCCAACCACGTCGCCGGGCGCGCCGCGTTCGGCAAGCGGCTCAGCCAGCAGCCGCTGATGCGCTCGGTGCTCGCGGATATCGCGATTGAATCGGAGGCGGCGACCGCGCTCTCGATGCGGCTCGCGCGCGCCTACGACGGTGACGCCGAGGCGCCCTTTCGCCGCATCGCCACGGCCATCAGCAAGTATTGGGTCTGCAAGCGGGCCTCGCCGCTCATCGCGGAGGCGCTCGAGTGCTTCGGCGGCAACGGCTTCGTCGAGGAGGCGCCGATGGCGCGGCTCTACCGCGAGGCGCCGCTCAACTCGGTGTGGGAAGGCTCGGGCAACGTGATCTGCCTCGATGTGCTGCGCGCGCTGGCGAAGGAGCCCCGCGCGGTCGAGGCGCTGATCGAAGAGCTGCGGCTCGCCAAGGGAATGAATCGCCAGCTCGACGCGCACCGCGACTCTCTCGAGCACGACCTGGCCGCGCCGCCCGACGAGTCGGGCGCGCGCACGCTGGTGGAGCGGCTCGCGCTCGCGCTGCAAGGCTCGCTCTTGGTGCGCCACGCGCCCGCGGCGGTCTCGGCGGCGTTCTGCCAGACGCGGCTCGGCGGCGAGTGGGGGCGCACGTTCGGCGCGATCCCCAAGAGCGTCGACGCGGGCGCCATCCTCGCCCGCGCCTGGCCCGCGCTCGCCTGAGCGCGCCGCGCAAGGCCGTGCGCCGCGGCGCCCCGGTGGCTTCTAATGCGCGGCCTTCTTTGCCTCGCCCTCGGAGACCTGCTTGAGGCTCGCGAGGCCGCGCTCGAAGTCGCCGCCGACCATCTTGTCCATGTTCATGAACATCGCGAACGCCTTCTGCAGGAAGCCGTTGTGCCCGCTCATCGCCCAGGTCGCCTGCGTGCCGCCGCCGACGGTGGGCACGAAGGTGAAGGTGCAGTCGTTGGTCGCCTCGAACGGCTTGAGGAACTCGAGCTTGAGCGCGAACAGCGTGGGCGCGCGCACGTTGACCACGGTCATGCGCCCCTCTCCGACCTTGCTGTTTCCCGTCCATTCGTACGTCGCGCCGGGCGAGCCGTCGGTGCCCGCGAAGGTCATCTTCATCTCCGGATCCAACTTCGCCCACGGCGACCAGGCCGGCCACTTGTGGAAGTCGGCCACCTGGGCGTAAACGACCTGCGGCGGAGCCGCGATGGACGTGCCGCGCAGCACGGTGAACTGCGACGGCCGGGTCGCGACCACCGCCGAGAAGAGGACCAGCAGGACTGCGATCGCGATGAGCGCTTTGGCCAGCATTCGAGCTCCGGAAAAGAAGGGCGACGAGAACGGCCGGCCTTATTAGCACGTTGAACGAAGGCGCCGCCCGCTGTCGGAAAATAGCGGCGCGCCGATGAAACCGCGAAGCGCCGCCCGCATCTGGGCTGCTTTCGCAAACGCAGGGGATGCCGATGCTCCGATATTCCGCTGACCGCCGCACGCTGGCCTTCGTCGCCGCTTACTATGGCCTGCTCGCGTTCGCCTACGCCGAGCCGCTGCGCTGGTGGAGCGCCTTGCCGATGGCCGCCGCGCTCTGCTTTCTCTCCTTCTTCTGCGCGGTGATCACGCACAACACGGTCCACGCGCCGATCTTCCGCAGCAAGCTCTTGAACCGCTGGTTCCAGGTGGTGCTCACGCCGACGTACGGACATCCGGTCAGCATGTTCGTGCCTGGCCACAACTTGAGCCACCACAAGTATCTGCAGGGTCCGAAGGACCGCATGCGCACCGACAAGATGCGCTTCGGCTGGAACCTGCTCAATCAAGTGCTCTTCAGCAGCGTGGTGGGCGGGCCGATCTTCCGCGACAACCTCGATTACGCCAAGGCGATGCGGACCAAGCGGCCGAGCTGGTTCTGGCAGCTCATCCTCGAGACCAGCGTGTTCATCGCCTTCATGGCGACTCTGCTGCTGCTCGATTGGCACAAGTTCATTCTCTTCGTCTTTATTCCCCACCAATATGCCGTCTGGGGAATCACCGGCGTGAACTTCGTGCAGCACGAGGGCGCGGACCCGGAGCACGAGTACAACCACAGCCGCAACTTCACCGGCCGCGCGCTCAATTGGTTCGCCTTCAACAATGGATTCCACGGAATCCACCATATGAAGCCGAGCCTGCACTGGAGCCTCTTGCGCGAGGAGCACGAGCGCACGGTATCGCCCCACATCGACAAGCGGCTCGAGCAGCGCTCGCTCATCGTCTATGCGGCGCGGGCCTATCTCCTGCCGGGCAAGCGCGTGCGCTACGACGGCACGCCCGTGGTGCTCGGGCCCCCGCGCGCGGATGAGCCGTGGGTGCCGGGCGCGCTCGCCCGCGCGCAGGAGGTCGATCCGACCGGCCTCGAACACGGGGCGACCGGGTAGAGCGAATTCCGCGTGAGCCGGGCTTGGGCGTACGGGCTGCGCGTCAGCTCGCGCCGCGGCCGAGGAGCACCGCCGGGATCGTGCGCAGGAGCAGCACGATATCGAGCCACAAGCTCCATTCGTCGATATATCGCAGGTCCATTCGCATCCACTCGTCGAAGCCGATGCGGCTGCGGCCGCTCACTTGCCAGATGCAGGTCAACCCTGGCTTCGCCGAGAGGCGGCGGCGCTGCCACGGCTCATATCTCGCCACTTCGCTGGCGAGCGGCGGGCGCGGCCCGACCAGGCTCAGATCGCCGCGCAGCACATTCCACAGCTGCGGCAGCTCATCGATGCTGGTGCGGCGCATGAAGCGGCCCACCCGCGTCACGCGCGGGTCCTGCCGCATCTTGAACACCGGCCCGCTCTGCTCATTGAGCGCGAGAAGATGCTGTTGGAGCGATTCAGCGTTGGCGACCATCGAGCGGAACTTGAGCAGGCGAAGGGTCCGGCCGCGCAATCCGACCCGCTCTTGTATGAAGAGAATCGGCCCCGGCGAGCTGAGCCGCACGGCCAGCGCGGCGCCGAGGAGCACCGGTGACAAGAGGAGCAGTCCCATCAACGAACCGAATATATCCATGGCCCGCTTGATGGCCCGCTGCACCGGTTTCGCCGGCGTGTGCAGGATATGCAGATATCCGTCGTCGCCGCGGGCGCAGAGATCGCGCGCCAGCGGCGGCTCCAGCGGAAACTCGGTGGGGATCGCGTACGGCACGCCGACCAGTGCGCAGGCGCGCACCGCCTGCCGCAGCTCGGCTCCATTGTTCTCCGGTGCGATATAGACTTCGTCGACTCCGCCCGACTGCAGCTCGCCAAAGAGCTCAGCTTCACTCTGCGGAGCGCCGCCGCGCGAGACTTCTTGCGGGCCGCGCACGGTGGTGCGCAAGCGGCGGCGCAGCTGTTCCCGCGTCGAGAGCGCGCGCGGCCCCTCGCCGAGCACCAGCACCCGGCGCGGATGAAGCAGATCGCGAATGGCGCCCGGGTTGACCACGCGGATACCTCCGCGGAGCCAAGGAGCAATCGACGTACCAGCGCGGCTCAGCGAGGCGGCGCGCCCTCGAGACCCGCCATCTGCTCGTAGGAGTCCGCGGCGCGCAACAGCGTCTCCTCGCCATTCTCAAGCATCACCACGCCGGGTCGGGGAAAGGAAAATGCGCTCGAGAAGGGAATGAAATAGGCGCCTGAGTCCATCATCGCGAGCACGTCGCCAGGAGCGAGCTCCGGCAACCGCCAAGAGGGATAGAGGACGTCCGCGGGCGTGCAGCTCGGTCCCACCAATCGATAGGAGCGCAGCGCAGCGCCGCGCTGGGTGCGGACGGGCAATAGGTGATGATATTCGGCGCGGACCGGCGCGGCGACGAAGACGCTGGCGTCGAGCACCGCGTGGGTGACGCCCTCCACCTCGTCCTGCACATTCACCACGCGCGTCAGCAGCATCTGCGCATGGCCGGTCATCGACTTGCCCGGCTCGAGGAGGATGCGCGGCACCGGCCGGTTGACCCGGTGATAGTGGGCCTCGATCTGCGAGACCGCGAGCGCGACCGCCGCGCGCACGGAGAGTTCGTCCGTCGCCTGCGGCTGCAGCTCCGTGTCGAAGGCGCGATTGAGGCGTTTCTCCAGCCCGCCGAGCTGCCGCACGGAGCAGCAGGCGAGGCTCCCGCCCAGGTCGAGCACCTCCAGCTCGAGCGAGAGCCGCGCGCGCAGCTCGTCGGTGAAGACGAGCACCTGCGCAATGAACTGCTCGAGCTCCTCGTGCGTGGTGAACTCGCTTCCACGGTGCGCGTGGAGCGCGACCAGCGACAGCTCGGGCCGCTGCGCCGCCTCGGCGAACGCGCGAAAGGCCGCGCCGCTGTCGGTGCGCTCGCCAAATTGGCCGCTCCAACTGCCCGGCAGCGCGACGCGGATCCCCACGCGCGGCCGCTGCCCGAGCTCGCGCGCGAGCGCGGCGAACGGCGCGATCTCGCAACGGCTGTTGAGGTTCACCAGGCCGATGCGGTGCTCGATGGCAGAGCGCATCGACGCCTCCGAGCGCGCCGGGCCGTTGTAGACGATCTGCCGCGGCGGGAAGCCCAGCCGCAGCGCGAGCCAGAGCTCGTAGGGAGAGACCACCTCGGCGCCGATGCCCGCGGCCAACAGCCGCCGGAGCACGCCGGGCACCGGATTGGTCTTGAATGAATAGGCGATATCGCAGCCGCGGGTGGCGCCGGACGGTATGGCGAGGAAATCGACCGCGGCCCGTCGCAGCGCCGCGCCATCGACGAGGTGGAGCGGCGAGCCCCACCGCGCAAGCAGCGCATCGAGCCGGTGCCCGTCGAGAGAGAGCACGCCGTCCGCCGAGCGCGACAGGCGCCAGCGCGAGAGCGGCGGTTCGATGCGCCGGGGCAGGAGCCGCTGCACCGCGGGCGCGAACAGCGAGCGGACGAGGCGCTTGATCATGGCCGCGCCTTGGCATGTTTCCGCAGCAGCGGAGACTGCGCGCGCAGCGGAGTGGTGATGGATTCGGGCGGCGCCATATCAATGCGCTCCCGCGCCGCGCGCGCTCGCCCGCTCGCCGGGGAGAGGAAACGGCAGCTGCTGGCCGAGCGCATCGCCGCGCAGCCGCGCGACCTGCGCGCCCGCCTCTTCCAGTCGGTGCAGCACCTGCTCGGCGAGAGAGCGCGCGCCACCGCGCTCGGGAACGCTCGCTTCCGGCCGCTCGGGCTCTACCGCGTCTTGCGCCTCGCGCCGCGCCGGGTTGTAGCTGAGCTCCCGCTGCATCACCGGCGGCCGCAGCCAGCGCAGCAGCTCGCCCGCCAGCGCCTTGAGATGCACCAGGCTCCCGCGCCGGTAGATCTGCACCGCGTGCGTCTCGGTGAGGGTCGCGTGCCAGCGCGCCTTGAAGTGCGCATAGTTGCCCAGCAGATTGATGAATCGATGGCCGCGGGCGATCGCGTCGCGGATCAGCAGGACCAGCAGCGCATTGCCCGGCGAATGGCGCCGATATCCTTCGTCGAAAGCGATCTCGAGCGCATAGAGACCGCCACCGAATGCGCCGCAGAGGCTGCCCGCGATGGGAACCCCGTCGAGGCGCAGCAGGCTTATCTCCATCTCCAGCGGCTGGCCGGGCTCGAGCAGCGTGCGAAAGAGCCCGACGCGCTGGAGGTCGCGGCCGACGTGGCCTTGGATGCGCGACTTCCAGCTGCGCCGCTCGAGGTCGAGATAGAGCTCGAACAGACCGGGCAGCGCGGCTGGATCGCGCGAGGCAATGAAATCGAGCTCGCCCGCCGCCGCCAGCTTGCGCACGCTGCGCGAGAGATTCTTGCGATGGAGCCGGCCGAAGGTATCGAAGTATTCGTCGAACGAATGGAACGGCAGCTCGATGGTCCCATTCGGGTTGTTCGGAAAGCGGCGCAGATAGTGGCCGCGCAGCAGCTGCGCCGGCGGGTGGTTGAGCGCAGATGCTTCGTCTTGCTCCTGGAGAAGGAGCGCCGACCAGCCCCGCTCGGTCTCGAAGAGATATCGATAGAACGCGTCCGCGCAGCGCGCTTCGTCCTCTGGCCGGGCGAGGATGCGCGGGCGATCGGTGTCGTGGGTCACGAGACATTGAATCGAGCGATAGGGCCAGCCGAGCAGCCGCTCGGAGACTTTTCGCAGCGCGAGCCAACCGACGGGAGTCGCCCCATCGAAGGCGATCAGGAACAGCATTGATTGACCCGCGCGCGCATATTCATCGTGCGTCAGCAGCGCTTCGAGAAATGCGAGGCTATCGAACGGCGAGGGGCGGCGCGATATCCGGTTCAGCTCGTCGAGGGCCGCCGCGAGCGGCGAGAGCTCGGTGAGCGAGCGATAGGCCTCCACGCGCAGCGCGGGCTCCTCGGCCCGCGGAGGGTTCGATGGCGGCAGAGGGCTCATCGCGGCTCCCGGAGGCCGGCGCTCAATATCGTCCCGCGACGGCCACGCCGCCGCCACCGGCCGCTCCAAATGCGGTGATATGCGCGATCGGCGGGTCGCCCACGTGCTGGCGCGAGACCATTCCAAAGAATCCCATTCCGATGCCGGTGGCCTGCGCGAGCGCGTCGACGATCATCAGCGCGCCGCCCGCGCCCAGCGCGGCCGAGCTGAGCGTGCAGAGGCTGCTGTGCCCCACGCTGGTGCAGTCGCCGCGGTGGCCCGCATAGGTGAACAGCTGCCCTCCGACATAGAGCGCGCCAACGACCGGGACCGCCGCGACGCCCGGGTGCGGCGCGTCGGCCTCGGTGGCCCAGACCAGCGACGGGCCATAGGAGGCGATGAAGAGGGCGGTGCCATCGACAAAGAGCCGCGGGAATCGCGTCGTCACCTGCGCCTGCGGCTCGAGCGCTGGAGGTGGAGCTGGCGCAGGCCGGGGCGCGGTGGCCTGCGCCTGCGGCGCCGCGGTGTCAGCCGCAGCCGCCGGCGGCGTCGCGCCAGCCGCGGGGCTCGATTCATCTGCGCGCGCGGCGCAAACCGGGAGGAGCAGGACGACAGACAAGGTCAGCAGAGCACGTGCTGTCATATCGAGTCTCTCTCCGGGAATGGCCGGAGCTCCGGCGCGGGTGCGCAGCGCCCAGCCGGGCCGCCGCGCACTCGCGCAATCAGGTCAATCCTTCGCGGCCTTCACCGCGATCCTCTTGGCTTGCACTTCGGGCAGCTTGGAGATCGCCACCGTCAGCACGCCTGCCTCGAGCGTGGCGTGGACGTGATCGGTGTCGATTCCCTCCGGCAGCGTGAAGGAGCGATAGAAGCGGCCATAGCTCCGCTCCCGCGAATAGTAGGTCTCGCCTTGCTGCACGTCCTCTTCGGTGCGCTCTCCCGCAATGGAGAGGCGATTGCCGATGAGGTTCACTTCGATGTCCTTCTCCTTCATTCCCGGGATATCCGCGCGGAATAGGAAAGCATCGCGCGTCTCCTTCACTTCGAAGGCCGGCGCGAAGGTGACGAACTCCGTCGGATAGACCGGGACCATCTCTTCAAAGGGATCCCAGCGGAGCAGCTCGCGCATCATGCGGCCGGGGGAGATCTCTTTGGTCTGGGGAACGAGCGGCAGCTTGCTGGCATTGCGATGAACAAGAAGATTGGCCATATGCCACTTCCTTGGGGTGCCGCTGGATTGCGGCGATTCCAGGGGTGAGCAAAGAGCGTTCCAAGGCTCTCTCCTCTGGGGCGACCGGCGAGCGGTGCACCCCTTGCGCTTCTCGGCCGATGTCCGGGCACGGATTGCGCGCCCGCTTTTTTTCACGCCGGCGGCGGCGGCTTGGGCTCCGCCGCCGCGATCGCTTTGGGCGGCGGCTCGTCGACCACGTCGCTCAAGCCTTTCTTCAATCCCTTGATCGCCTCGCCCAAACTTGCGCCCAGCGCGGGCAGCCGAGCGGGCCCGAAGAAGAGAAGCGCCAATACCAGGATGACGAGGATTTCACCGAAGCCGAGCCGCATAAGAGACCTCCCGTGTGCAGCTTCTGCAGAAGTCGGACCAGCGCCTTTTGCGCGCTCGAGGGCGCGCGCTCAGAGGAGGAGATGCGATCGCAGGTTGCGCAAAGCTTGCGACTGCGCGCAGCGGCGCCGAAGAAGCTGCGCGCGAGGAGGGCCGCGCGGGGCTTGAGCGGGCGGAGTTGTGTGGCATGCCAAGTGTAAGCGCTGCGAGGCATGGCGAATGCGCCTCCAGCGGGATCCCGATCGGCGCGCTCTCCGGCGGCCGCGCCGTCGGCGTTCGACGAGCTGCTGAGCGCCGAGCAGGAGCTGGCGCGCGGCGCGGGCGAAGAGGAGCGCGCCTGCGAAGCGCTGCTCGCCCGCGCGCAAGAGGAGATCGCGCAGTGGGAGCGCGGAGCGGCGGCGGAGCTCGAACGCGAGCTCGAGCAGGGCGCGGCGCGGGCCGCGGCCGAGCGCGCGGCAGCCGTGCGCAGCATCGAAAGCAGCGCGGGCAAACTCATCCAGCGCTACCGCGCGCTGTCGGCAGCCGAGGTCGCCCGCCTCGCCGCCGACCTGGTCGCCGAAGCCACCGGGCTCGCCGCGGAGCCGTCGCCATGATCGTCCCGATGGCCCGCCTGCGCGTGCTCGGACCGAAGGATCGCTTCCAGGCCGCGCTGGGCGCGGTCCAGGACCTCGGGCAGATGCAGCTGACGCAGGTGCCGGGCCGCGAAGGGATCGCCGCCGCGCGCCTCGACGCGCGCGGCGAGGTGCGCCGCCGCCAGCTCACCCGCGTGCTCACCGATGTCGACGAGTGCGTGCGCACGCTCGCCGCCGGCCGCGCGCGCCCGGCGTCCTTCGAGATGCACGGCGCCGCCACGCCGCAGCAGCTCGCCCGCTGGACGCGCCTGGCGGCGAAGACCCGCCGCGAAGTGAAGCAGCTGGAGGCGCGCGAGACCGCGCTCGACGAGGAGCGCGCGCTGCTCAAGCGCTACCGCGAGTTCCTCGTCGCGGTGCTGCCCGACGTGCGCCGCGTTTCGGGCGTGCCGCAGCTGACCAGCCACGCGGTGGTGGTGCCGGCCGCCTCGCGCGGCGTGCTCGACGGGCTCGGCGCGGCGCTGCGCGCGCAGCTCGGCGACGAGTTCTCCATGGCGGTGCACGAGCTGCCCGGCGGCGACGCGGCCATCTTCCTCGTGCTGCCCGCCCGCTTCAGCGCGCAGCTGGAGGCGCAGCTGCACGCCGCCCGCGTGCCCGAGATACCGCTGCCGGAGGGCTACCGCGATCTGCCCCTCGAAGACGCGATCCCGAAGATGCTGCTGCGCATCGGCGAGATCCCGCAGGAGCTGACCGCCTGCGCCGACCAGCGCGCGACGATGTGGCGCGCGCGCGGCGAAGAGCTCCTGCACGCGCGCGCCGCCATCCAGGACTGGCTCGACGCGGCCACCGCCCGCGAACGCACCGCCATCACCTCGCACGCGTTCGCCATCGAGGGCTGGCTGCCCGCGCGCAGCGTCCCGTCGTTCCAGCAAAAGCTCGCCGCCGCGGCGGGTCCGACCCTGGTGGTCGAGACGATCGCGCGCGAGGCGTGGGGGAAAGAAGACGTGCCGGTGGTGCTCGCCAACCCGCGCCTGTTCCGCCCGTTCGAGTTCCTCATCGCGCTCCTGCCGCTGCCCAAGTATGGCTCGATCGATCCGACGCCGTTCGTCGCCGTCTTCTTCCCGCTCATCTTTGGAATGATGCTCGGCGACGTCGGCTACGGCGCGCTGCTGGCGGGCCTCGCGCTGCTCCTGCACCACCGCGCCAAGGCCGGCTCCGCGCTGCGCACGGCCTGCGAGATCGCCCTGCCCTGCGCGCTCTTCACCGTCATCTTCGGCGTCCTCTACGGCGAGTGCTTCGGCGACCTGCCGCAGCGCCTCTTCGGCCTGCACCCGCTCGTGCTCAACCGCGAGAAGGCGGTGTTCGCCGCGCTCGCCGCGGCCATCGGCGTGGGCGTGGTGCAGGTGGTGCTCGGCCTCGTCCTCGGCGCGATCAGCGCGGGCCGCCACGCGCCGAAGGAGGCGCTCGGGCGCGGCCTCTCGGCGGCGATGGTGCTGCTCGTCACCGCCGCGCTGCTGGCGGCCTTCAAGGTCCTCCCCGCGAAGCTGTTCACGCCCTCGGTGATCGCGCTGCTCTGCGCCTTCCCGGTGCTCATCTTCGCCGAGGGGGTGATCGCGCCGGTCGAGCTGCTCGCCACGCTCGGCAACGTCCTCTCCTACGCGCGCATCATGGCGCTCGGCACCGCCTCGGTGATGCTCGCCATCGTCGCCAACCAGATGGTGGGCGCGGTCGGCAGCACGGTGGTGGGCCTGCTCTTCGCGCTGCTCTTCCACCTGGTGAACTTCGCCATCGGCCTGTTCAGCCCGGCGATCCACACGCTGCGTCTGCACTACGTGGAGTTCTTCGGAAAGTTCTACCAACCCGGCGGGCGCCGCTTCGAGCCGTTCGCCCACCGCGGCGCCGCTTCATCCAAAGCCTCGAGTGCGGATTCGTCCGCGAGGAGTTCGCCATGATCTCGATGTGGGTCGCGCTGGGCGCAGCTGCGGTGCTCGCCATCTCGGCGCTGGCCACCGCTTGGGCGCAGTCGAAGATCGGCACCGCCGGAGCTGCGGCGCTGGCGGAGAAGCCGGAGCTGGCGGGCACCATCGTCATCCTCGTCGCCATCCCCGAGACGATGGTGATCCTCGGCTTCATCGTCGCGGTGCTGCTCATCCTGCGCGGTGGCGGCGGAGGTTAGCCATGGGCGCGGACACCGCTCCGCTGCTCGAGCAGCTTCGGCGCGACGCCGCAGCGGCTGCGTCCGAGCGGCGCGCGCAGGCGCAGCGCGAGGCCTCGACGCGGCTCGAGGAGGCGAAGGCGCGGGCGGGCGCGCGGCGGGCGACGAAGCTCGCGGAGAGAGCCCGGTCCGACGAGCGCGCGCTCGAGGCGGCCAAGGCCGAGGCGGCGCAGCGGATGGCGAAGGAGCTGCTCGCTGCGCGCGCGGCGGCGCTGGAGAAGGTCTTCGCGCGCGCGCACGCGCACCTCGAGGCGCAGGCCGCGCACCCGCGTCTGGGCGATGAGCTCTCGGCCGCTCTCGCCGAGGCGCTGACCTACTTGCCCGACGGCGCGGTGGCGGTGCGCTGCCCGGCGGCGGCGATGGAGATCGCGCGCGCGGCCTTGCGCAGCGCAGGCCGCCGCGATGCGCTGGTTCGCGAGGATGCCTCGGTCCCGCTGGGCGCCATCGCCGAGACGGCCGACGGCGCCATCGCGGTCGACGCGACGTTCGCGCGCCGCCTCGTGCGCCGACGGCCGCAGCTCTCCATCTCGCTGGTGGCCCGGCTCGAAGGGGGCGCGCGATGAACGCATGGGGCGATGTGGTCGCGCGCGCGCGCGGGCTCTCGAGCCACCTGCTGCAACCCGCGCAGCTCGAGCTGTTGCGCCGCTGCGCGAGCGTGCCCGCGCTGGCGGTCCAGCTCAGCTCGCTCGGCCTGCTGCCCGCGGGCGAGAAGGGCACGCCGGCAGACTCGGTCGCCGGCGCGCTCGCCGACGAGCACGCGCTCGAGCTGCACCTGCGCCGCCGGGCCGCCGCCAGCCTGGGCCTGCTCGCCCGCTGGGCCGCCGACCGCTGCGCGCTGCTCGCGCCGCTCTTCGACGACGAGGACCGCCGCAGCTTGCGCGCGCTGGTGCGCGGCGTGCTCTCCGCGCAGCCGCCCGCGCTGCGCCAGGCCGATCTGATCGCCACCCCCGCGCTGCCGCAGCGCGCGCTCGAGCAGCTCGCGCGCGCGGGCGACCTCACCACCATCTCGGCCTCGCTCGTCGCCTGGGGCCACCCGTTCGGCGGCCCGCTCGCGTCGCAGGCCCGCCTGCAGCGGCCCGACCTGCTGCAGATCGAGATGGCGCTCGCGCGCGCCTTCGCCAGCCGTGCGCGCCAGCTGGGCGCCGACGATGCGGCGATGTCCCGCTTCGTCGAGCGCACCATCGATCTGGAGAATCTGCGGGCCGCGCTGGTGCTGAGCGCGCAAGCCACGGAGCTCGAGCCGGCCGCGCTGTTCATCGAGGGCGGCGCGCTGATCACGCTCGACGATCTGCGCTTCGCGGCCGCTCTGCAGCAGCCCGGGCAACCGGCGCCCGCGCCGCGTGCGCTCGCGCTCCAGCTCGGCGCCCGCGTCCGCGGCACACCGCTCGAGGCCGCGCTGGGCGCGCGCTCCTCCGAGGCGGCGCCGGGCCGCGCAGCCGAGAGCTACGATGACGACGCCGCCCTGCGCGCGCTGGTCGCCGAGCAGCGCGCCTTCGCCCGGCGCGATCCGCTCGGCCTCGGCCCGGTGGTCCTCTTCGCGCTGCGCCAACGCGAGGAGCTGCGCTCGCTGATGCGGCTGCTCTGGAGCGTCTCGCTCGGCATGCCCGCGGAGCGCCGCGCGCAGGCCGCGGGAGGTGCCGCGTGAGCTACCGCGTGCACGTGCTCGCCTCGCCCGCGTCGGCCGCGGGATTCCGGCTCGCCGGACTCTCCGTCGACGAGGTCCGCGACGCGCGCGACGTCGAGCCGCGCCTGGCGCTCGCCGCCGCCCAGCCCGACCTGGGGATCCTCCTGGTCGAGCAGCGTCTCCTCGACGGCGTCCCCGAGCTCGCGCGCCGCGCGGCCGAGCGGCGCGCGGTCCCCATCCTCGTTCCCATCCCCGCGCCGGAGTGGGGCGCGAAGTCCGACGCCGGGAGCCTGATCCTCGAGCTGCTCCGCCGCGCCATCGGCTACCGGGTGAGGCTGCAATGAGCGCGAGGATCCGCCGCGTGGCCGGCTCGCTGGTCGAGGTGGCGCCGCTGCGCGCCGCGCTCTACGAGCTGGCGCTGGTGGGCCACGCGCAGATGCTCGGCGAGGTGATCCGCCAGCGCGGCGAGCTGGCCACGCTGCAGGTCTACGAGGACACCACCGGCCTCTCGGTGGGCGAGCCGGTCGAGACGCTCGGCACGGCGCTCACCGCGCAGCTCGGCCCCGGTCTGCTCGGCTCGGTGCTCGACGGCGTCGGCCGGCCGCTCGAGCGGGTCGCGGCGGCGACCGGCGACTTCATCGGGCCGGGCGCACGCGCCGACACGCTCGATCCGGCCGCGCGCTGGCGCTTCGCCGCGCTGCGGGCCGAGGGAGAATCGGTGGCGCCTGGCGACATCCTCGGCACCGTCGAGGAGAAGCCGGGGATGCTCCACCGCGTGCTGGTGCCACCCGGCGTCTCTGGCGCGATCGCCTCGCTCGCGAGCGGCGACTACAGCGTGGCCGACTCGATCGGCTCGCTCGCAGACGGCACGCCGCTGCGCCTTTCGCACCGCTGGCCGGTGCGCGTGCCCCGCCCCGTCGCCGAGCGGCTGGGCAGCTCGCAGCCGTTCGTCACCGGCCAGCGCGTCTTCGATCTCTTCTTCCCCGTCGCCGAGGGCGGCAGCGCCATCGTCCCCGGCGGCTTCGGCACCGGCAAGACGATCATCGAGCAGTCGCTCGCCAAGTTCGCCGACGCCGACGTGGTCGTCTACGTCGGCTGCGGCGAGCGCGGCAACGAGATGACCGACGTGCTCACCGAGTTCCCCGCGCTGGTCGATCCGCGCACGGGCAAGCCGGTGATGGATCGCGCGGTGCTGATCGTGAACACCTCGAACATGCCGGTCGCCGCGCGCGAGGCGTCGATCTATCTCGGCGTCACCGTCGCCGAATATTTTCGCGACCAAGGCCAGCGCGTGGCGCTGATGGTCGACTCGACCTCGCGCTGGGCCGAGGCGCTGCGCGAGATGGCGGCGCGCCTGCAAGAGATGCCTGGCGAAGAGGGCTACCCGACCTACCTCGCCAACCGGCTCGGCCAGTTCTTCGAGCGCGCCGGCCGCGTGCGCACGCTCGGCGCTCCCGCGCGCGAAGGAGCGGTGACGATCATCGGTGCCATCTCGCCCCCGGGCGGCGACTTCTCCGAGCCGGTCACGCAGGCCGCGCTGCGCGTGTGCGGCTCGATGTGGGCGCTCGACGCGTCGCTCGCGCACCAGCGCCACTTCCCCGCGGTCGATTGGGAGTCGAGCTTCTCGCTCTACGCCGATCAGGTCGCGGCCTGGTTCACCGAGCACGGCGGCGCCGACTGGACGCCGCTGCGGCGCGAGCTGGTGGCGCTGCTGCAGCGCGAACGCGAGCTGCGCGACATCGCCAGCCTGGTCGGCCCCGACGCGCTGGAAGATCGCGATCACCTCGTCATCGAGGCGGCCGCGCTGGTGCGCGAGGTGGTGCTGCGGCAGAACGCGTATCTGCCCAACGACGCGCTCTGCTCGCCGAAGAAGACGCACGCGCTCGCGCGCGCGACGCTCGAGGTGTTCCACCAAGGAGAAGCGACGCTCGCGTCGGGCAAGCCGTTCGCGTCCATCGACCTGGTGCCCGCGCGGCGCGCGCTGATGGCGCTGCGCGACGGAGGCGAGCCATGACGGCGACGATGGAGCGTGTCCACCGCGGCGCGGCCGCGGCCGGTGGACCGCTGCTCTTTCTCGAGCGGACCCGGCGCGTGGCGCTCGGCGAGTGGGTGATCGTGCGGATGGCCGGCCAGGCCGATCGGCGCGGCCAGGTGATCGACGCGGGCGAGCAGGCCACGGTGGTTCAACTGCTCGACGAGACGGTGGGGCTCGCGCCCGATCGCGCGGAGATCACGCTGACCGGCGAGATCGCGACCACCGTGGTGGGCCGCGAGCTGCTCGGCCGCGCGTTCGACGGCCACGGCGCCAGCGTCGACGGGCTGCCCTCGCCCATCGGCGAAGGGGTGCGGCCGATCAACGGCGCCGCGATCAACCCGGTGCGCCGCGCGCGCCCGCAAGATTTCATCGAGACCGGCATCAGCGCCATCGACGCGATGAACACGCTGGTGCGCGGGCAGAAGCTGCCGGTCTTCAGCGGGCCGGGCCTGCCCGGGCTCGAGCTGGCCGCGCGCATCGTCGAGTGGTCGCGCGCGCCGCGCGGCGAGCCGTTCGCGGTGGTCTTCGCCGCCGTCGGCATCACCGCGCGAGAGTCGCGCGAGTTCGTCGAGCGCATCCGCGCGAGCGGCGCGATGTCGCGCACGGTGCTCTACCTCAACGAGGCCGCGCACCCGGCGGTCGAGCGGCTGCTCGCGCCGCGCCTCGCGCTCACCTGCGCCGAGTTCCTCGCCTTCGACTGCGGCGTGCACGTGCTGGTGGTCATCGCGGACATGACCCACTACTGCGAGGCGCTGCGCGAGATCGCCACCGCGCGCGAGGAGATCCCCGGCCGGCGCGGCTACCCCGGCACCATGTACACCGACCTCGCCTCCATCTACGAGCGCGCCGGCATCGTGCGCGGGCGGCCCGGATCGATCACGCAGATCCCGATCCTGACCATGCCCGACGACGACATGACGCATCCGATCCCGGACCTCACCGGGTACATCACCGAGGGGCAGATCGTGCTCTCGCGCGAGCTGCACCGGCGCGCCATCTCGCCGCCCATCGACGTGCTGCCCTCGCTCTCGCGCCTGATGGGCGGCGGCATCGGGAAGGGGCGCACGCGCGCGGAGCACCGCGAGTGGAGCGACCAGCTCTACGCGACGTACGCGCGCGGCCGCGAGACGCGCACCATGGCCGCGATCGTCGGCGCGTCGGGGCTGCCGCCCGCCGACCAGCGCGCGCTCGCGTTCGCCGAGACGTTCGAGCAGAAGTTCATCGGCCAGCCGGGCGGGCGGCGCACCCTCGACGAGACGTTCGAGGCCGGCTGGTCGCTGCTCGAGACGCTGCCGCGCGACGACCTGCTGCGCATCCGCGACGAGACGTGGCAGGCGCGCGCGTCGAAGAAGGGAGCACCATGAGCGCGCGCCTCGCCCCGACGCGGATGAACCTGCTGCGCGCACGGCGGGAGCTCTTGCGCGTGGGCAAGGGGATCTCGCTCACGCGCCGCAAGCGCGAGGCGCTGGTGGCCGAGCTGTTCAAGCTGGCGAAGCCTGCGGCCTCGGTGCGCACGCAGCTCGCCGACGCGGTGAACCTCGCGGCCGAGGCGCTCGCCGACGCGCTCGCCGAACACGGCGCAGCGGGCCTCACCGCGATGTCGTGGCCCGCCGCCGAGCCGCTGGTCGAGCTGCGGCCGGCGCTCCTGTGGGGCCTCGCAGTCAGCGACGTCACCTCGCGCACACCGATCGCGCGGACCCTGGAGGCGCGCGGTCTGTCGCCGGGCGCGATCGGTCCAGCGGCGGCGCTCGCGGCCACCCGCTTCGAGGCGCTCGCCGATCTGCTCATCGACGCCGCGCCGCGCGAGCAGCGGGTGCGCCGCCTGGGCGAAGTGGTGGCGGAGACGACGCGCCGGCTGCGAACGCTCGAGCGCCGCGTCGCGCCCGCGCTCACCGCGCAGATTGGAACCGTGCGCCGCCAGCTCGAGGAGCGCGAGCGCGAAGAGCATCTGCGGCTGCGGCATGTGCACGCGCAGCGTAGCTCCGGGCCGCGCTGAGAGCGGCTGCGCGCTCACATCATCTGCGAGCGCAGCTGCGCCTCGTGCTCGGCGGTCGCGCCGGCGATCTCGAGATGGGCCGCGCTGGCCGCGCCCAGGCCCAGCTCGACCGCGCGGCGCAAGAGCGGCAGGCCCCAGATCGATCCGCGCGAGAGCGTGTCGTTGCAGCCGGCGAGGCGCAGCTCGGCGAGGCCGAGCGCGTCGATGGCGACCGGGTCGCGGCTCGCGGCGATGAAGCCGGGCCGCACCAGCGCTCCCTCGTCGGGCCCGCCATCGCCGAAGCCAAGCCGCCCATCGAGCAGCACCAGCGACGGCCGCGCGACCAGCGAGATCTCCGCCAGCCGCTTCTTGAAATCGGCGCCCGCGTGCATGCGCAGCCGCTTGCCCGCCGCGACCAGGCCGACGTTGTTCTTCAGCGCCATGGTGAAGTCGCCCAGCTTGTGCGTGCGCGGGGTGCAGAGGCTGATGAGGTGATCGCACGCGGCGGCAGCGCGGTAGATCGGCACCGCGCTCCTGGGCCAGCTCGTCGCCAGCGGATGGTGCATGCGCGCGACCGGCTCGTCGTCGAGCGGCACGCAGGCGATGTGGAGCTGCTGCGCCGCCTCGAGCATGCCGGTCTTGGCGAAGACCGAGCGCGTGCTGCGCAGGAACATCGTGCGATCGGCGATGAACGGCGTACCGCCCGCCTCCTGCACGAGCTGCGCGACGATCAGCGCGACCTCAGGGTCGGCGGTCGCCGGATAGGGCCGCGCGCTGTTGGTGGCCGGCTTGAGCATCACCGTCTGGCCGGGCGCGATGAAGCCGAGTCCGCCGGCCGCGTCGATGGCCGCGCGCACCGCCCGCGCGAGCGAGCTGTAGGCCACCGCGTGCACCCAGCCGACGCGGCTGAGCGCGGGCGCGGCGGGCGCGTCGGGATACACATGCGTGCGAGGCGCGCGCGGCTCTTCAGCGCGGCCCCCGAACGCCACCGAGAAGCTGCCGATGATTCCCAGCTCGAGCAGATCGCGGCGGTTCATGCCGCACAGGCATTGCAAAGCGAGCGCCACGAGATATCCGCGGCATATCGGCTTGATATCAACCGACGGCGCGACCCGCACAGCCGCGGCGCCGCGCAAATCTCGCGCGCCCGCTCCCGGCGCGGCCCGGAGAGCACCTCGCGCTTCAGTCGCCCAGCGGGAGCGCGCAACGGAATCCGATATTGCTATATCGATCTTGTGCCCGATAGAGCCGCCGGTGTGAGGCGCGCAGATCGCCTGGCGGAGAGCTCCATCCGCCGCCGCGCGCCTCGCGGTTGCTGCCCACCGCTTCGCTGTCGGTCCATTGCCAGGCATTGCCCGCCATATCGAGCAGCCCCTGCGGCGTGGCGCCCGCGGGGTGCGCGCGCACCTCGGCCGTGCCCTCGCGCGAGCCGAACTGCGCGAGCGCCGCGCCGGGCGGATCATCGCCCCAGGGATAGATGCGGCTGGCGCCTCCTTTCGCCGCGTACTCCATCTCCTCCGGCGTCGGCAGGCGCCCGCCGATCCAGGCGCAGAACGCCTGCGCGCTTGCCCAGTCGATGCAGTTCATCGGGTGCTGCGCGCGGCCGAGCCGCCAGTTGCAGCGGCCGCCGACCAGCAGGCGCGGAGCGACGCAGGCGCCGGCCGCCACGCAGCGGCGGAAGGCCGCGACGGTGACGAGCGTCTCGCCCATCCGGAGCGCTGGGACGCGCTGGGCGCGGCCCGGCTGCTCGCTGGCGAGGCAGTGCAGATCCTGCGGCTCGCAGCCGAAGTGAAACTCGCCGCCGGGCAACGCGACAAAGAGAAGCCCGCTCTTCGGCTCGCGGACCGCGCGCGCGGCCGGCGCTTGCGCTGCGCTGCCCGCCGCGACCAGCGCGGCGCAGACGACTCCCCAGACCGATCGGCGCCGCTCCATCGCTCACTCCGCGCGCTCGCCCGCGCGCTTGCCTGGAGAGCATCAGGCGTGCCGCCGCGTTGGCTCGCGCGGCGCGGACGGCGCCCGCCTGGCCCGCACCGCTTGCGCCGCCGCGGCGAAAACGGGGCGGAATCGAGCAATCTCTGCGCGTCCGCGCGGCGCCGCAGAGCGGCTGCGACTGGCACCGCGGGTGCAATGAAAAGTGTGTGGCACTCAAACCATTTCGCGGAGCCGGTCATGAAGAGCGATCTCGAGCTGCAGAAGGCAGTGCAGGAGGAGCTGGCGTTCGAGCCCGCCGTGGTGGCGACCGACATCGGCGTCACCGCGAAGGGCGGCGTGGTCACGCTGGTGGGCACCGTCGCGAGCTATGCGGAGAAGTGGGCGGCAGAGCGCGCGGCGGAGCGGGTCAGCGGCATGCGGGCGCTGGCGAAGGAGCTGGTGGTCAACCTGCCCGGCTCGAGCCAGCGCACCGACGCCGAGATCGCGGCCGCCGCGCTGCGCGAGCTGGAGTGGGACGTCGAGGTGAGCGGGTGCAACATCCAGGTGGAAGTCGAGCTCGGCACGCTCGCGCTGCGCGGCGAGGTCGAGTGGAACTACCAGCGCGAGGCGGCCGAGCGCGACGTGCGCAAGCTGACCGGCGTCGTCTGCGTGCTCAACGACCTGACGCTGCGCCCCTCGGCTTCGCCGCGCCAGGTCCGCTCGAAGATCGAAGCGGCGCTGCAGCGCGCGGCGATGAAAGAGGCGCGGCACATCGTCGTCGAGGCCTCGGGCAGCAAGGTCGTCCTGCGCGGCGAGGTGCAGAGCTGGGCCGAGCGCGCCGAGGCCGAGCGGGCCGCCTGGGCCGCGCCGGGTGTCCTCACGGTGGTCGACGAAATCCGCGTCTGCACGTAGCGCGCACGCAGCCGCCGGAGCGCAAATCCAGCGGCCGCTTCCCTCTCCACGGAGCACGACATGCGCACCTCGACCTATCTCAAGACAGCGGCTGCGCTGACCGCGGGCGGCTCCGCGTTCGCCGGCTACCTCAGCAGCATCAAGGCGATCAGCGGCGTCTGCGCGTTCAACGAGCCGTGCCCGGAGTTCCTCGGACATCCCGCCTGCTACACCGGGTTCGCGCTCTTCTTCGCGATGTTCCTCGGCACGCTGCTCGCCCTCGCGCGCGACGTGCGCACCGAGTGGCCGGCGGTGCTCAACGCCGCGCTCTCGACCATCGGCGTCTTCTTCGCCGGCAGCATCACCACCCGCGAGATGATCCGCAACCAGGGCGCCTACCAGATGGGCCTGCCGACCTGCGCCTACGGGCTCGTCTTCTTCATCGCGGTGCTGGTGCTCTCGTGCCTGCAGCTCATCGGCGACCGTCGAGCGCTGCGGCTGCGCTGAGCGGATTGCGCTGGCCGTGCGCTTGCACGCAGAGGGGCCATGAACCGCACGCGAGTCCTGGTCGTCGATGACGAAGCGATCTCGCGCGCCAGCCTGCGCGCGCTGCTGGCCGACGCGGGCTACGAGGTCTTCGAAGCGAGCGGCGGCGAGGAGGCGCTGCGCCAGATCGCCGCGCACTCGCCCGCGTTGGTGCTCTCCGATCTGCGCATGCCCGGCCTCGACGGCCTCGGTCTGCTGCGCGCCGCGAAGGCCGCGGGCAGCTCGGCGGCGTTCGTGATGATGACCGGAGACGGGAGCATCCCCGACGCGGTGGAGGCGGTGCGCGCGGGCGCGGAGAGCTTCCTGCTCAAGCCGCTCGCGTTCGAGGCGCTGCTGGCGGCGCTCGAGAAGGCGCTCGAGACGCGCGCGCTGCAGCACGAAACGGCCGGGCTGCGCGCCACCGTGAGTGAGCGTTACAGCGCGGAGCGCATCATCGGCGGCACGGGCGAGCTGCAGGCGGTGCTCGAGGTGATCCGCCGGGCCGCGCCCACCAAGGCCACCGTGCTCATCCTCGGCGAGTCGGGGACGGGCAAGGAGCTGATCGCGCAGGCCTTGCACGAGCAGTCTCCGCGCAAGGACAAGCCGTTCATCAAGGTCTCCTGCGCGGCGCTCAGCGAGTCGCTGCTCGAGAGCGAGCTGTTCGGCCACGAGCGCGGCTCGTTCACCGGCGCGGTGGGCCGTCGCGAAGGGCGCTTCGAGGCGGCCGACGGCGGCACGCTCTTCCTCGACGAGATCGGCGAGATCACGCCGGCGGTGCAGGTCAAGCTCTTGCGCGTGCTGCAGACCCGCTCGTTCGAGCGCGTCGGCGGCGAGAGCTCGATCGACGTCGACGTGCGCATCGTCGCCGCCACCAACCGCGACCTGCTCGCCGAGGTGCGCGCCGGGAGGTTCCGCGAAGATCTCTTCTACCGGCTCAACGTGGTGGCGGTGACGCTGCCGCCGCTGCGGCGCCGGCGCGACGACATTCCGCGGCTCGCCGCCCACTTCGTCGAGAAGTACGCGGCGGCCTACAGCAAGCCGGTGCGCGGCGTCTCGCCCCGCGCGCTGCAGGCGCTGCTGGCGCACGACTGGCCGGGCAACGTGCGCGAGTTGGAGAACGCCATCGAGCGCGGCGTGGTGCTCTGCCGCGAGACCGAGCTGGGCCTCGACGATCTGCCGACCACGCTGCGCGGGCCGCGTCCGCAACTGCGCGACCTGACGAGCCTCATCCCCGGCGGGACGATGGCGCAGATCGAGCGCGAGGCGATCTTGCGCACGCTCGAGCATTGCCACGGCTCGACCGCGCGCACGGCGGAGATGCTCGGCATCAGCGTGCGGACCGTGCAGTACCGGTTGAAGGAGTACGCCGCCGAGCCGCACCCGGACGAGCCGCCGCTCAATGCGCCAGCGGCAGGCTGACCACGAAGCGCGCGCCGCCCAGGTCCGACGTCTCGATGGAGATGTGGCCGCCGTGCTGCGTGACGATGGCGTGGCAGATGGGCAGGCCCAGGCCGGAGCCGGTCGCCTTGGTGGTGAAGAACGGCTCGAAGAGATGCTCGCGCGCGGACGGCGCGATGCCCGGCCCGTTGTCGTCGATGGCGATGCGCGCCTCGTTGCCCGCGCTGGTCGCGCAGATGCGCACGGTGCCGCCGTCGGGCACCGCCTGCAGCGCGTTGAGCAGCAGGTTCATCAGCACCTGGCGCAGCCGCTCGGGATCGCCGGCGATGAGCGGCAGGTTCTCCGGCACCTCGCTGGTCAGCTTCACCCCGCGCCGCTCCGCCTCGCCGCCGACCAGCTGCGCGACGGCGGAGATGACCTCGCGCGCGGCCACCGGCACCGGCCGGATCTCGCTCGGGCGCGCGAACAGCAGGAAGTCCTGCACCAGGTGCTCGAGCCGGAGGATCTCGCTGCGCACGAGCGTGATCGGCTCGAGCAGCGGCCCCTGCAGCTCGGCGGGCAGCTTGCTCACGCGCCGCTGCAGCACGGTGAGCTGGAGCGCGGCGCCGTTGAGCGGGTTGCGGATCTCGTGCGAGAGGCCCGCGGTCATGGTGCCGACCGCGGCCAGCTTCTCCGCGACGTACGCGCGGCGCGCCAGTTCGCGCTTCTCCGCGTGCAGGCTGACCTGGCGCAGCGCCTGCTCGACCGTGAGCAGCAGCTCGGGCGTCGCGCACGGCTTGATCAAGTAGGCGAACGCGCCCGCGCGGACGGCGCCGATGGCGGTCTCCAGCGCGGCGAATCCGGTGAGCAGCACCACCGCGCTCTCCGGGCTGAGCGCGCGCAGCTTCTCGGTCAGCTCGGTGCCGCTGCTGTCGGGCAGCCGCATGTCGACGAGCGCGACGTCGAATCCGCGCGCGGCCACCTGCAGCGCCTGCGCCGCGCTCCCCGCCGTCTGCACGTCGTAGCCGGCCTCGTCGAGGATCTCGCGCAGGTTGTCGACGAGCGCGGCGTTGTCGTCGACGACCAGCAGGCGGCGCTTCATCCGCCGGCCGCCTGTGTCTGCTCATACTCCCGCTCGATGGCGCCGAGCAGCGCGCTGGTGTCGCACGGCTTCTCGAACACGGGCACGCCGGTGGGCAACGCCACCTCGCCCGCGTAGGCGGTGACGATGAACGTGTGCAGCCAGGGGAACTGCGCGTGCAGGCGGCGCACCGGCTCGCCGTCGGCGGTGAGCGGCATGCGCAGGTCGGCGAGCGCGAGGAAGGGGCGCAGGCTGGCCAGCTCGGAGGTCTCCGCGATCGAGCGGGCGGTGATGGTGGAGAAGCCGCGCTCTCGCAGCACCTCGGCGATGTTCTCGGCGAAGGCGGGATCGTCCTCGACCAGCGCGACCAGGCCGCCGCGGCGCGCGCGCGCGACCAGCTCGAGCAGGCGGCCCACCGGCACCGGCTTGGGCAGCACCGCGAGCAGCCCCTCGGACCAGGCCGCGCGCAGATCGCTGTCGCCCGAGTAGGCGCTCACCACGATGGCCGGCAGCCCCGCGTCGGCGCGGCGCACCTGGTGGACCAGCTGCGCGCCGTTCATCGCCGGCATGCGCATGTCGGTGACGAGCACGTCGAATCGGTGGTGCCGGATCAGCTCGAGCGCGGCCGCGCCCGAGTGGGCGATGGAGACGTCGGCCCCCTCCTCGCGGAGGATCTCCGCGAGGTTCTCCGCGAACGCTGCGTTGTCGTCGACCAGCAAGTACCGTCGGCTCATCTCCCGTCCCCTCTATTCACACCGCTCCCCACCGAGACAAGAAAGGCCCGGCAGAAAGAGATGCCTCCGATAAAGGGCTCTTTTTGTCGGACTTCGCGTCGAACAGCAAGCGACGAGTGTCCGCGCCAGGGACGCGCCGCCGCTGCCGCTTTGGTCACTTCGCCAGCGTGCGGATGTACGCGACCAGCGCGTCGACCTGCGCCGGCGACAGGTCGGGATATCCATCCATCTCCTGCTTCTTGCCCGCCTTCTGCGTGTGCACGCCAGCGGTGATGGCGGTCTTCAGCTCCGCGTCGGGATGGGCCTTCTGCCAGGCCGCCTTGCTGTAGTCGGCGATGCCCATCTTGGCGCCCTGATCGGTCGCGCCCGCGCCGTCGGCTCCGTGGCACGAGGCGCACTTCGCCTTCCAGAGCCGCTCGGTCTTCTTGTCCACCTCGGCGCGCGCGCTCATCGACGTGAGCGCAAATCCAGCGGCGAGGGCAGCGAACAACGTCGAACGCAGGCAGATCATGGCAGGCCTCTTTCAGCATTGAGCGGCTCGCAGAAGCGCGGGCAGCCGTCGTCCAGAGGGAAAGCAATCCATATGCCCTTTGTTTCGCAGGGAGGCGGCCGGCGCGGGCGCAACTTCTGCGAATCCCCGCCCGCTCGCGCAAGACGCGCGGAAAGGAGCGGCGGCGAGCCGCGCAGCAGCCTTCTCCTCGCCCGCAAAGACGCGAGCCGTCTCTGCGGTCGCTATGCTTTTCGACCGCGCGCGCGATAAAGCAGGCGCCCACCACCAGGAGAGTCGAACATGAGCTCCAGCGAAAGCCGCCGGAACTTTCTCGTCGCCGCAGCGTCCGCGGGCACCGCCGTGCTGCTGCACCCCGCGCAGGCGCTCGCCGACGCGCCCAAGGCCGCGGCTCCCGCCGATGTCAACGCGACCGAGGATCTGATGCGCGAGCACGGCGTGCTGCGCCGGGTGCTGCTCGTCTACAGCGAGGCGGAGCGGCGGCTGCTCGCGGGGGAGTCGCCCGCGCAGTCCATCGCCGCGGCGGCGCACATCGTCGAGCGATTCATCGAGGGCTACCACGAGAAGCTCGAGGAGCTGTTCGTCTTCCCCAAGCTCACGCAAGCGGGCAAGCAGGTCGAGCTGGTGCAGGTGCTCACCGCGCAGCACCACGCCGGCCGCAAAGTCACCGCCGAGATCCTCGCGATGAGCCAGCCCGCGAGCCTCGCCAGCGCGGCGCAGCGGCAGGCGCTCGCGGCGCGGCTGCAGCTCTTCTCGCGCATGTACCAGCCGCACGCGGCGCGCGAGGACACCGACCTCTTCCCGGCGTTCCACGATCTCTTCACCGAGAAGGAGTTCGACGCGCTCGGCGATCAGTTCGAGGAGCAGGAGCACAAGCTGCTCGGCAGCGGCGGATTCGAGGGCGCGGTGAAGGAGGTCGCGCAGCTGGAGAGCGCGCTCGGCATCCACGACCTGGCGCAGTTCACGCCGCGATGAGCGACGCCGCGGCAGCTCCGCGGGGCTCGCCGCTCGAGGTGCTGCGCGTCTTCCTGCGCCTCGGCCTGACCAGCTTCGGCGGGCCCGTCGCGCACCTCGGATACTTCCGCGCCGAGCTGGTCGAGCGGCGCCGCTGGCTCGACGAGAGCGCGTTCGTCGAGCTGGTCGGCCTCTGCCAGTTCCTCCCCGGCCCCGCGAGCAGCCAGGTCGGCTTCGCGCTCGGCCTCCTGCGCGCGGGATGGCTGGGCGGGCTCGCCGCGTTCTGCGGCTTCACGCTGCCGTCGGCGCTGCTGATGCTCGCGGCCGCGCGCGGCGTCTCGATGTGGAACGAGCGCGCCGGCGCGGGCGTGCTGCACGGACTCAAGCTGGTGGCGGTCGCGGTGGTGGCGCAGGCGGTCTGGAGCCTCGCGCGCGCGCTCTGCCCCGACCGCGCGCGCGCGGCCATCGCGGCAGTGAGCGCGGCGCTGGTGCTCGGCCGCGCCAGCGCGCTGCTCCCGATCGCGCTGGGTGCCTCCGCGGGCCTCCTCTTCTGCCGCGAGGTCGAGCCGCGCGAGGCGCGCCCGCTGCAGTTCGGCGTCGGGCGGCGCGCGGCGCTTGCGTGCGGCGCGCTCTTCGCCGCCCTGCTCGTCGTTCCTGCGCTGCTCGAGCTGGCCCGGCACGCGCCGCCTGCGCTCGCGCTCTTCAACGCGTTCTACCGCTCGGGCGCGCTGGTGTTCGGCGGCGGCCACGTGGTGCTCCCGCTCCTGCGCTCCGCGGTGGTCGAGCGCGGCTGGGCTGGCGACCCGATCTTCCTCGCGGGCTACGGCGCGGCGCAGGCGATGCCCGGGCCGCTCTTCACCTTCGCGGCGTACTTGGGCTCCGTCGCGTCTCCCTTGCCCGGCCTCGCTGGCGGGCTGCTCGCGCTCTTGGCGATCTTCCTGCCCGGCCTGCTGCTGGTCGCGGGCGCGCTGCCGTTCTGGAGCAGGCTGCGGACCAGGCCGCAGGCGCAGTCGGCGATGCGAGGCATCAACGCCGCGGTGGTCGGCCTGCTCGGGGCTGCGCTCTACGATCCGCTCTGGACCAGCACCATCCACGGCCGCCTCGACTTCGCCGCGGCGCTCTCGCTCTTCGTCGCGCTCACCGCCGGCCGCGCGCCGCCGCTCGTCGTCGTGCTGCTCGGCGCCGGCTGCGGAGCCGCGCTGCAGAGCTTTGGCGGATAGCCCGCCGAGGGAAGAGCGCGCTGGAAGTGATATCCGAAATGCAATGAACGACGCTCTTCCGCCCACCGACGCAGCCGCCGAGCCGCCGCCAAAGAACCTCGGCCGATACCAGCTGCGCGAGCGCCTCGGCGCGGGCGCGATGGGCGTCGTCTACGCGGCCTACGATCCGCAGCTCGATCGGGTGGTCGCGATCAAGCTCCTGCACGCGAGCGGCGCGGCCGCGGCGCCGCTGACCGCGCGGCTGCGCAAGGAGGCGCAGCTGATGGCGCGCCTGTCGCATCCCCACGTCGTCGCGGTGCACGACGTGGGCGTGGTCGACGATCACCTCTTCGTCGCGATGGACTTCATCGAAGGCTCGTCGCTCGCGCAGTGGCTCCAGTCGCCGCGCACAGCGCGGGAGATCCTGCGCGCGTTCGCGCTCGCCGGCCGGGGCCTCGCTGCGGCGCACGCCGCGGGCGTCGTCCACCGCGACTTCAAGCCGGAGAATGTGCTCGTCGGCGCGAACGGCCAGGTGCGCGTCACCGACTTCGGGCTCGCGCGCGCGCAGCCGCAGCCGGGCGCGTGGAGCGGCATCGCCGGGCGTCCAGCCACCGCCGACTCACTCTCGCAAGCGGGCGAGCTGGTGGGCAGCCCGGCCTACATGGCGCCCGAGCAGATGGGCGCGCCCGAGGCATCGCGGCCGCAGGAGCCGGTCGATGCGCGCGCCGACCAGTTCAGCTTCTGCGTCGCGCTGTATGAGGCGCTCTACGGCGCGCGGCCGTTCGGCGGCGGCGATCTGCAGTCGCTGCTCGCCGAGATCGAAGCGCGGCGGCTGCGGCCCGAGCCACCCGGCGCGAAGGTGCCACCGCCGGTGCGGCGCGCGCTCCTGCGCGGGCTCTCGGCGCGGCCCGCCGATCGATTCCCCTCGATGGACGCGCTGCTCGCGGCCCTCGAGCCACCGCGCGCTGCGCGCCCGCTGCGCATCGCCGGGGCGGGCCTGCTGCTCGCGCTCGCGGGCTTGCTCGGCTACCTCCATCTGCAGAAGAGCCGCGCCGAGAGCGCCTGCCGCAGCGCCGGACTCAAGCTGCAGCACGTCTGGGACCCGCAGCTGCGCGAGCAGGCCCGCACAGCGTTTCTCGCCACCCACCTCCCCTTCGCGGAGACAGCCTGGAGCAACGCCGAGCGCGCGCTCGACGACTACGCGGCGAAGTGGACGGCGATGCGCATCGACGCCTGCGAGGCGACCTCGGTGCGCCACCAGCAGCCGGCCGATCTGCTCGACCTGCGCATGGCCTGCCTCGACGATCGGCTCCGCGATCTCTCCGCCGTCTCCAGCCTTCTCGCCGCCGCCGATCCCGCGGTGGTGGGCAAGGCGGCCGACATCGCCAGCGGCCTGCGCGGCCTCTCGCTCTGCGCCGATGAGCGCCGCCTGCGCTCGCCGCGCGCGCCCACCGCCGAGCAGATCCCCAAGCTCAACCCGCTCTGGCGCAAGCTCGCCCAGTCGCGCGTGCTCGCCAACGCGGGCAAGATCAAAGAGGCCTCGCAGCTGCTCCAGGAGCTGTCGGGAGAGGCGCGCGCCCTCGGCTATCCGCCGCTCGAGGCCGACACGCTGGTCTCGCTCGGGATGTTCCAGTTCCAGGCGGGCGACCTGCCCTCGGCGCAGCAGTCGCTCACCCGCGCGGCCGCGGCGGGCATGGCCGCGAACGCCTACAACGTGGTCGCGGACGCGTGGATCCTGCTGATCCCGGTCGACATGTTTCTCGGCCAGCTCGACGCGGCTGCCAACGCTGGCGTGCAGGCACAAGCGGCCGTCGATCGGCTGCCCGCCGAAGACGAGCGCCGCGCGCAGCTGGCGGACGAGCTCTCCGGGCTCTACCGGCAGACCAACAAGTTCGCCGAGGCGCGAGCGCAGGCGGAGAAAGCGGTCGCGCTCGCGCCCGAGAAGACCGTCTTCGAGGTGAACGCGCTGATGGAGCTGGCGGAGACGCTGGAGATGACCGGCGAGAATCCGCAGGGCCTGGTGGTCGCCAGCCGCGCGCTCAAGCTGGTGCGCGAGCTCTACGGCAGCGAGCATCCGCTCAGCGCGGAGCATGAGCAGATGGTCGGCGTCCTCGAGGCGGAGCTGGGCGACCGGGCCAGCGCGCGAGCGCACTACCTGCACGCCGCGGCGGTGCTCGAGCGCGCGCTGGGCCCCGACCACCTCGCGGTGGCCTCCGCGCTGCGCTCGGTCGCCGATAGCATGACCGCGAGCGACCCGAAGCAGGGGCTGGTCTACGCGCAGCGCTCGCTCGCCATCTGCGAGAAGGCGCCGGAGAGCCAGGAGCTGGTCAACAGCCTCGCGCAGGTGGGGACCGAGGAGCTGGCGCTCGACCACCCGCAGGCGGCGCTCGGGATGTTCCAGCGCGCGCTCGTGGTCGCGCTGCGCGTGAGCGCCGACCCCGATGATCTCGAGGCGGCGGCGGTGCGCGGATCGCTCGCGGAGGTCTACACGGCGCAAGGCAAGCTCAAGCTCGCGCGCGAGATGATCCTCGCGTCGCTCGGCGTCGAGCAGCGCGTCTACGGTCCGGCCCATCCGGCCACCGCGGCGGGGCTGTTCGACCTGGGCAAGCTCGAGCTCGCCGAGAAGCACTACGCGCTCGCGCACCGCTGGGTGGAGCAGTCGATCGGCCCCGCGCGCAACCAGGGCAAGGACACGCCCGACTCGCTCGAGCGCGAGCTGCTGCTCGCGGAGATCGAGCTGCGCGAAGACCCCGCGGCCGCGGCGGCGCGGCTCGAGCGGATCGCGGCGCTCCCCGACGACGCGCCCGGCAAGGACCCTCTCTTCGATCGCGAACGCGCCCGCTTCCTGCTCGCGCGCGCTCTCTGGGCGGAGCGGAAGGAGCCGCCTCGCGCGCAGCAGCTGGCGGCGCAGGCGCGCGATGGATACGCGGCGCGCGGCGAGAAGGCCGCGAAGCAGCGCGAAGAGGTGGAGACCTGGCTCGCCAACACCGCGCGCCTCTCCAGCCGCTGAGCGCGCTTCGCGCGGCTTTTAAGTCGCGAGCGCGCCCAGCGAAGAGGCCACCTCCTCGGGCGTGGGGCGCACGATCAGCAGCGAGCAGCGCGCCAGCCGCGAGGTCTTCGCTGCCACCGAACCGCGCAGCGCGCGCCCCAGCCCGCGCCGGCCGTGCGTGCCGAGCACCAGCAGGTCGCAAGCGGCGCGGTTGGCGAACGCGGCGATCGCGCGCGCCGGATTGCGGCCGGGCTCCAGCACCATCTCGACCGGGCTGCCGCGCACCTCGGCCGCGAGCCGCTGCCAGCCTTCGAGGAGCCGCCGATCCTCGAGCAGCGTCTCCTCGCGCAGCTCCGGTTGCGCGAAGAGCGCCTCGCTCGCGCCCATCGGCTCGCGCACCCAGGCGTGGAACAGCACCAGCTCCGCATCCAGCTGGCGGGCGAGCGTCGCCGCTGCGCGCACGGCGTCGTACGAGCAGGCGGACAGATCGACGGCGCAGCAGATCTTCTTCCATCCCGGCATGGCGTCACCCGCCTCTTCACCCAAGCAACCCCAAGGCCAGCGCCAGCGAGGCTGCTCGCGCCCGCGCGGCGGGCCTCCTGGAGGGGCTCGCGCGCAGAAGATTCTGCGGCCCGCGAACCGCCTGCGCGAGCCCGCGCTTGCGCGGTTACGGGTGCCAGCGCTTGAGCGTCGGGATCCTCTTGTTCATCAGCGCCGTCGCCTGCGCGCGCGGCATCACTTTTTGCGCGACCAGCTTCTCGATGCAGAGCTCCCGCATCTCCTCCATTCCCATCTCCGGCGAGGTGAACGCGCCGTCGCGGTAGCAGTGGAAGCAGTAGTCGCGGTTGCGCATTCCGTTCGCCTCCGAGCCGAAATCGTCGGAGCGCAAGAGCGGCAGCGCGCAGCTCTGGCAGAACGGACCTTCATTCATGGCGACATGCATGGAGATTCTCCGTTTCACAAAGCTGGGGATCCAGCGTGGGCACCGCCCGCAAATGCATCGCAAGTGCCACCGATGATTCCCACCCGCGCCGGCCGCTGTTGCCGATCGCGCCCCTCGCGAGTCCAGCGGCCAGCACGGGGCGGGACCGTGTTCGCCCAATCTGGATCTCCCCGCCGCTGCGGGGCCGCGAGAGATGCTGTGTCGTTCCGTTCGCTGGTGCAGATTCTCCGGGAGCAGCGCGGCGAGATCGTCGCGCGCTTCGTCGCGCTGGTGCAGCGCGCGGATCTTGCGCCGCCCGGGACCTCACGCTCGGAGCTGGCCGATCACATCCCCTTCTTCCTCGACGAGATCGCGGCGGACTTGGAGTCCGCGGCCTCGGCCTGCGCGCACGCGGCTGCGCCTGCGCGGCGGCACGCCGGCCAGCGCTGGCGGCTCGGCTACGACATCGGCTCGCTCGTCCGCGAATACGGGCTGGTGCGCCAATGCATCCTCCAAGTGGCGCACGAGCAGCGCGCCGGGCTGACCGAGCTGGACTTCGATGCGCTCGCCCGCCGCATCAACGCGTGCATCGCCGAGGCCGCCACCACCTACGTCGCCTTCCGCGACGCGCAGCTCCACGAGAAGAACGCCCACCTCGAGTTCCTCGCCGAGGCGGGCGAGTTGCTCGCCTCCTCGCTCGACTACCGCTCGACCATCAGCCGGCTCGCGGGCCTGTTGGTGCCCCGGCTGGCCGACTGGTGCGCCATCCACCTCGTCGGCGAGCCGGTGGAGGCGATGCCGCTGATGCACGTCGACCCGGCGAAGATCGCGGTGCTGCGCGAGATCTACCGGCGCTATCCGCTGGGCGACTCGGAGCAGGGCTTTCCCTACGTGATGCGCACGGGCAAGCCGGTGCTGGTGCGCGAGATCGAAGCGGGCCTCGCTGAGCGCGTCACCGCCGACCCGGAGCAGCTCGAGCGGCTGCGCCAGATCGGCTCGCACTCGTGGCTGATCGTGCCGCTGCGGGTGCAAGCGACGACCTTCGGCGCGCTCACGCTCGCCTACAGCGAATCTCCGCGCCGCTACGTCGAGCAAGATCTGCTGCTGGCGAGCGACGTCGCGCGGCGGGCGGCGGGCGCGATCGACAGCGCGCGGCTCTACGCGCTCTCGCAGAGCGAGCGCCTGCGCGTCGAGGCCGCGACGCGCGCCAAGGACGAGTTCGTCGCGATGATCTCCCACGAGCTGCGCACGCCGCTCAACGCGATCGTCGGCTGGATGCACCTGTTGCGCTCGGGCGCGCTCCAAGCGGCGCAGCGCGAGCACGCGCTCGACGTCATCGACCGCAACGCGCAAGCGCAGAGCCGGCTGGTGAGCGATCTGCTCGACGTCAGCCGCGTCATCACCGGGCAGCTCTGCATCCACCCGCAGCCGCTGCAGCTGGCCCAGGTCGTCGAGCGCGCGCGCGCTGCGCTGGCGGCCGCGGCCCAGGCGCGCGAGATCCGCGTCGAGCTGCTCGTCGAGAGCGAGGGCACGCTCTTGCATGGAGACGCCGAGCGGCTGCAGCAACTCTTCGCGAACCTGCTCTCCAACGCGCTGAAGTTCACGCCCCAGCACGGCCTGGTGCAGATCCGGCTGCGGCGCGCCGGGTCCGACCTCGAGGTGAGCGTCGAAGACGACGGCGCAGGGATCGATCCTTCGTTCATGCCGCATCTCTTCGAGTCGTTTCGCCAGGCGAACAGCGGCAGCGCGCGGCCGCACGGCGGGCTCGGCATCGGCCTGTCGATCGCGCGGCGCATCGTGGAGCTGCACGGCGGCACCCTGACCGCGCACAGCGACGGCCCCGGCCGCGGCGCGCGCTTCGTGGCGCGGCTGCCGGCCGGCCCGCCGGTCTCGCCCCCCGCGCCAGCCGCGCAAGTGCCGGTGCTCCAGCGCACCGCGAGCCGCGCGGACGCACCCTCGCTGCAGGGCCTGCGCGCGCTGGTGGTCGACGACGATCCCGACGCGCGCGAGCTGGTGGTCTGCCTCTTCGAAGCGTCGGGAATGGAGGTGCGCGCCACCGCCAGCGCCTCCGAAGCGCTGGGCGCGCTCGAGACCTTCGCGCCGGACGTGATCGTCTCCGACATCGCGATGCCCGGCGAGGACGGCCACTGGCTCATCCGCTCGGTGCGCGCGCTGTCCGAGCCGGCGCGGCGGAGCACTCCGGCCATCGCGCTGACCGCCTATTCGCGCAGCGAGGATCGCGCGCGCGCGCTGGTGGCGGGCTTCAACGCGCACCTCGCCAAGCCTGTCGAGCCGGAGATCTTGCTGCAGGCGATCGCCGAGCTGACCCAGCAGACGCGCGGCTGACAACGCCTCACGCGCGCGCGGCCGGAGGGGCGAGCGGCAGCGTGAACCAGAACAGCGCGCCGCCGCCCGGCGCGGCCTCGACGCCCATCTCACCGCCGTGCGCGCGGACGATCTCGCGCGAGATGTAGAGCCCCAGGCCCACCCCTTCGCCGGTGGTGCCGGGCACGCGGAAGAACTTCTCGAAGATGCGCTGCTGGTACTCGCGCGGCACGCCCGCGCCGTGATCGCGCACGGTGAAGCGCACCTCGTTGCCCTCCTTCGCCGCCGCCAGCTCGACCGCGGAGCCGCGCGGGGCGTGGCGCAGCGCATTTCCGATCAGGTTGCTCAAGACCAGCCCGACCCGCTCTGGATCGGCGAGCAGCTCGAGCGACGAGTCGACCAGCGCGTCGACCAGCTTCACCCCTGCGCCGCTGGCCGGCTCGCGCAGCGCCGCGATCGCCTTCTCCACCAGCGCGCGCGCCGCGATCGGCTGCGGCGCCACCTCGCCGCGGCCCGCCTGGATGCGCGCCAGATCGAGCAGGTCGTCGACGATGTCCTGCAGCCGCTCGCAGTCCTGCCGCGCGCCGTGCAGGAGCTCGCTCTGCTTCTCGGTGATCGGCCCCACCGCCCCCTCGACGCAGAGGTGGATCGCCATGCGCAAGGACGTCAGCGGCGTGCGGAACTCGTGCGCGACGGTGGCGACCAGGTCGTTCTTGAGCTCGTCGAAGCGCCAAAGCCGTGTCACGTCCTGCAGCACGATCGCCGCGCCGACGATGCCCGCGTCCTCGGAGTAGACCGGCTCGGCGCGCGGCAACAGGTAGTGCGCGCCGTCGCTCGCGTCGAGGCGCAGCGCCTCTTCGAACCCTTTCGGCGCGTAGGCGCCTTTGCCGGAGATGACGTGCGCGCGCACCCGCTCGAGCAGCGTGCGCACCGGCGGAGACGCGAGCGAGAGCGGATCGCTCGGCCCCTTCGCGCCCGCGCCCGAGCCGATCTGCAGGAGCGACTCGGCCGCGCGGTTGACGTTGAGCACCGCGCCGTCGTTGCCGAAGATCACCACCGGGTCGGGCAGGCTGTCGATGGCCGCTTGCGAAGCGTGCTGGGCTTGGAGGAGCTCGCCGAGCGAGCTGCGCCGGTACTCCGCCAGCCGCGCCGCCATGGTGTTGAACTCGCCCGCCAGCTGCGCGATCTCGTCGCCGCCGAGCAGCACCGCGCGCGCTTCCAGATCTCCCTCGGCCACGCGGCGCACGGCCTGCGAGAGCACCGAGAGCGGCCGCAGCAGTTGAGCGGTGACCCAGACCGACGCGAGCACGCCGGAGAGCGCGGCCGCCAGCGTCGCGGCCAGCATCATCGCGTTCTGCTTTTCCGAGGCGATGCGCACCTGCTCGCTCTTGCGCACCATCGCGTCCTGGTTCAGCTCGAGGATGCGGTCGGCCGCGTCCTTCACGCGCAGGAACGCCGGCTCCATCTTGGCGAAGTAGCGCGCGCTCAGGTCGGCCGGCGGCAGCGCGACGAACTGCTCCGCCTCGGAGAGATAGCTCTGCCAGCGCGCGCGCAGCTCGCGCGTCGCCTCGGCCTCGCCGACCTCGGTGATGTTGTGCTCCTGCACCTCCAGCTCGGCGGCGAAGCGGGCGCGGTTCTGCGCGTCCTGCGCCTGCGCTTTGTCGGCGCGGCCGGCGGCGCGGAACGCCATCGCGCTGTCGATGCGCTCCATCGCCTCCTTCATCCGCTGCGCGGCGAGGACGCTGCGGTAGTTGTCCTTGAGGATGCGCTGCGAGAGTTCTCCCTGCTGCGCGATCACGCGGATGGCCTGCCCGCCGAGCAAGAGCAGCGCGGCCGCGAGCGGGATGAGCGCGAGCAGCAGCTTCGATCGCAAGCTCACGGGCTCTCCTCCAGCGCGGTGACGTGCACGTCGAGCCCGGCGGCGTCGTCGATCAGCCGCTCGATCAGCGAGCGAGAGAAGAGCCGCAACCAGCGCGAGCGGGTGCTCCGCCCGACGATGATGTGGCCGACGCCGTGCGAGCGGGCGAAGTCGAGCAGCGCCACCACCGGATCGCGCGACGGCAGGCGCACCACCTCGGCCCCCATCTCGCGCGCCTTGTCGAGGTTGGTCAGCAGCACCCGCTGCGCCTCGGCGCTGATGCGCAGGCCGGCCTCTTCGGGCGTCTCGACGTAGACGACGAACCAGTCGGTGTTGAGCCGCCCCGCCATGCGCGAGCCGCGGCGCAGCAGCGTCATCGCGTGCGGCGAGTTCGACGACATCGCCACCATCACCCGCTCGCCGCGGTGCGAGCGCTCGGGCGCCGCCGCCGACTCGGCCGCCGAAGACGATCGATCGAGGCTCTCCGCCACCTCGCGCAGCGCCAGCTCGCGCAGCGTGGTCAGGTTGTTCATCTGGAAGAAGTGCTCGAGCGCCCACGGCACCTTGTCGGACGGATAGATCTTCCCCGCGCGCAGCCGCTCTTGCAGGTCTTCCACGGCGAGGTCGAGGTTCACGATCTGGTCGGCGCGGCGCAGGAACGTGTCGGGCACCGTCTCGCGCACCAGCACGCCGGTCTCGCGCTCGAGCAGCCCGCCGAGCGACTCGAGGTGCTGCACGTTGAGCGCGCCGATCACGTTGATTCCGTGGTCGAGCAGATCGAGCACGTCCTGCCAGCGCTTGCGGTGCGTGCTGCCCGGCACGTTGGTGTGCGCGATCTCATCGACGATGGCGATGGCGGGCGCGCGCGCGATCACCGCGGCGAGGTCCATCTCCTCGAGCGCGACGCCGCGGTACTCGATGCGCTGCCGCGGCACCACCTCGAGCCCGTCGACCAGCCGCGCGGTGTCAGCGCGGCCGTGCGTCTCGACGAAGGCGACCACCACATCGACGCCGCGCCCCTTGAGCGCGTGCGCTTCCTCGAGCATGCGGAAGGTCTTGCCCACGCCCGCCGCGAACCCGAGATACAGCTTCAGCCGCCCGCGCCGCGCACGCTCGACCAGCTCGAGAAAATCTTCGACGCGGCTGCCTGCGGGCATCGGCCCTCCTCGTCGATCGGTCTACCTCGCGGGAGCGGCGGCCGGCTTGCCGAGCAGCCGGTCGAGCGCGAGGTTCAGCAGGAGCACATTCGCACGCGGCTCGCCGAGGAAGCCAAGATCCCGCCCTTCGATCTGATCGTCGACCAGCCGCGCGATGCGCTCGGGCGCGACCTGGCGCGCCTGCGCGACACGCGCGATCTGCCAGCGCACCGCCGCCGGCGAGAGGTGCGGATCGAGCCCGCTGCCCGAGGTGGTGACGAGCTCGGCCGGCACGTCACCCACAGCGCCCGGATTCTCCGCCTTCAGCCGCGCCACGTCGGCCTGCACGCGCTCGCGCAGCTTCTTCGAGGTGGGGCCCAGGTTGGAGCCGCTCGAGTTGCTCGCGTCCCAGCCTTTGTCGCCCGCCGCCGACGGCCGCGGCTGGAAGTAGGCGGCGCTCGCGAACGGCTGCGCGATCAGCTCGGAGCCGACGATGCGGCCGCTCTCGTCGGGCACGAAGCTGCCGGCGGCGCGGTGCGGGAAGAGCACCGCAGCCAGCCCGGTGCAGAGCACCGGATAGGCGGCGCCCGTGAGCACCAGCGTCACCAGGGTCGCGCGGGCTGCGGGGAAGATGTGTTCGCGGATCATCTCTCGCTCCTTTGCTGCTTGCCGTTCAGCACTGCAACTGCGGATTATCGAATTCGGTAATTTCGCAAACGGGCTCTAGACGAGGCCCGCCGCCGAGAGCAGCAGGTCGATCAGCTTGATGCCCACGAACGGCGCGATCACGCCGCCCACGCCGTAGAGCAAGAGCGAGCGGCGCAAGAGCGCCGAGGCGCCGAGCGGCCGGTAGGTCACGCCGCGCAGCGCGAGCGGGATGAGCGCGACGATGATCAGCGCGTTGAAGATCACCGCGCTCAAGATCGCCGAGAGCGGCGACGCCAGGTGCATCACGTCGAGCGCCTTCAGCTCTGGATACGCGGTGGCAAACAGCGCCGGCAGGATGGCGAAGTATTTGGCCACGTCGTTGGCGATGGAGAACGTGGTTAATGACCCGCGGGTCATTAATAGCTGCTTGCCGACCTCGACCACCTCGAGCAGCTTGGTCGGGTTCGAGTCGAGGTCGACCATGTTGCCGGCCTCTTTGGCGGCCTGCGTGCCGGTGTTCATCGCCACGCCCACGTCGGCCTGCGCGAGCGCGGGCGCGTCGTTGGTGCCGTCGCCGGTCATCGCCACCAGCTTGCCCTTGGCCTGCTCGTCGCGGATGAGCTGCATCTTCATCTCGGGCGTCGCCTCGGCGAGGAAGTCGTCGACGCCCGCCTCGCCCGCGATCGCCGCGGCGGTGCGCGGGTTGTCGCCGGTGATCATCACGGTGCGGATGCCCATCGCGCGGAAGCGATCGAACCGCTCGCGGATGCCACCCTTCACCACGTCCTTGAGCTGGATGAGCCCGAGCACGCGCGAGCCCTCCGAGACCGCGAGCGGCGTGCCCCCCTGGTCGGAGATCTGGTTGGCGCTGGTCCGCACCTCCGCGGGCATCGAGCCGCCGAGCGTGGAGACGTAGTTGGCGATCGCCTCGACCGCGCCCTTGCGCAGGATGCGGCCGTTCAGGTCGCAGCCGCTCATGCGGGTCTGCGCGGTGAAGGGCACGAAGGTGTGCTCGCCTTCATGCAGCGTGCGCTCGCGCATGCCGAACTGCTCCTTGGCGAGCACCACCACCGAGCGCCCCTCGGGCGTCTCGTCGGCGAGGCTCGCCAGCTGCGCGGCGTCGGCCAGGTCGCGCGCGGCCACGCCCGGCGCGGCCACCAGCGCGACGGCCATGCGATTGCCCAGCGTGATGGTGCCCGTCTTGTCGAGCAGCAGCACATCGACGTCGCCGGCCGCCTCGACCGCGCGGCCGCTCATCGCCAGCACGTTCTTCTGCAGCAGCCGGTCCATGCCGGCGATGCCGATCGCCGAGAGCAGGCCGCCGATCGTCGTCGGGATCAAGCAGACGAGCAGCGCCACCACCGTGGCCGCCGGAATGGCCGCGCCCGAGTAGATGCCGAGCGGCACCAGCGTCGCGCAGGCGAGCAGGAAGATGAGCGTCAGGCCCACCAAGAGGATGTGCAGCGCGATCTCGTTGGGCGTCTTCTGCCGCGACGCGCCCTCGACGAGCCGGATCATCCGGTCGAGGAACGACTCGCCCGGATCGGCGGTGATGCGCACGATGATGCGATCGCTGAGCACCTTGGTGCCGCCGGTGACCGCGCTGCGATCGCCGCCGCTCTCGCGGATGACCGGCGCCGACTCGCCAGTGATCGCCGACTCGTCGACCGAGGCGATGCCGTCGATGATCTCGCCGTCGCCGGCGATGATCTCGCCCGCCTCGGCGATGATCAGATCGCCCTTCTTCAGCTTCGACGCGGGCAGCCGCTCTTCGTTCGCGAGCGCGGGGACGCCGGCGGGCAGCGGCCAGGCGCGCAGCTTGCGCGCGCTCGTCTCCTGCCGCATGCGGCGCAGCGTGTCCGCCTGCGCCTTGCCGCGGCCCTCTGCGACCGCCTCGGCGAAGTTGGCGAAGAGCACGGTGAACCAGAGCCAGAGCGAGATGGCGAAGGTGAACCACCCGGGCGCAGCCGCGTGCTCGGGGTGCGCGCGGTCGCGAATCCAGAGCGCGGTGGTGAGCGCGCTGCCGATCTCGACGACGAACATGACCGGGTTCTTCGCCACCGCGCGCGGGTCGAGCTTCTTGATGCTGTCCCACGCAGCCGAGCGGAGGATCGACGGATCGAACAGCGACAGCCTTTGCGATTTGGCCGCCATCTCAGAACACCTTTCCGCTCTGCGCGAGCAGCGCTTCCACCACCGGCCCGAGCGCGAGCGCCGGGAAGAACGTGAGCGCGCCGACGATGACGATCACCGCCACCAGGAGCGCGGAGAACAGCACGCCGGTGGTGGGGAACGTGCCCAGGCTCTGCGGGACGATCTTCTTGCCGACCATCGAGCCGCCCAGCGCCAGCGCGGGCAGCAGCATGAAGAAGCGGCCGGCGAGCATCACCACGCCGAGCGAGTAGTTCCAGAACGGCGTGTTCGCGTTGAGCCCGGCGAAGGCCGAGCCGTTGTTCCCGGCGGCGCTGGTGAAGGCGTAGAGCACCTCGCTCAGGCCGTGCGGACCTGCGTTGCCGAGCGACGAGAGCGCGCCTTTGTCGACCGCGGCCCACGCCGACGGCGCGAGGATCACCAGCGGGAAGATGAGCGTGTAGAGCACCGCCAGCTTCATCTCGCGCGCTTCGATTTTCTTGCCCAGGTATTCGGGCGTGCGGCCCACCATCAGGCCGGCGATGAAGACGGTGAGGATGGCCATGATCAGCATCCCGTAGAGGCCGGCGCCGACGCCGCCGAAGACGAGCTCGCCGAGCTGGATGTTGAGCAGCGGCACCAGCCCGCCGATCGGATTGAAGCTGTCGTGCATGGCGTTGACCGCGCCGCACGACGCGTCGGTGGTGACGGTGGCGAAGAGCGCCGAGCCGGCCGCTCCGAAGCGGCACTCCTTGCCCTCGAGGTTGCCCGCCGACTGATCGACGCCCAGGCCCGCGAGCGCCGCGTTCGGGCGCGACTCCGCCGACCAGCAGACGAGCGCGCCGACGAGGAAGAGCGCCGCCATCGCGGCGAACAGCGTCCAGCCCTCGCGCGTGTCGCGCGCCATCCGGCCGAACGTGTTGGTGATGCCGGCGGGAATGACGAAGATGAGGAAGAGCTGGATCAGGTTGGCCAGCGGCGTCGGGTTCTCGAACGGGTGCGCGCTGTTGGCGTTGAAGAAGCCACCGCCGTTGGTGCCGAGCATCTTGATCGCCTCTTGCGAGGCGACCGGGCCGACCGAGATGATCTGCTGCAGCCCCTCCAGCGTGGTCACCGTGTGCGGGCCGGCGAAGGTCTGCGCCACGCCCTGCGAGACGAACACCAGCGCGACCACCACGCACGCGGGGATGAGCACGTAGACGTGCGCGCGCACGAGGTCGACCCAGAAGTTGCCCAGCGTCTTGCTGCCCTCGGGGCCCGCGCGCCGGGTGAGGCCGCGGCTGAGCGCGAGCGCGACGCCGATGCCGGCGGCCGCGGAGGTGAAGTTGTGCCAGGCGAGCGCGGCCATCTGCGAAAGGTGGCTCATCACCTGCTCGCCCGAGTAGGACTGCCAGTTGGTGTTGGTGGTGAAGCTGGCCGCGGTGTTGAAGGCGAGCCCCGGCTCGACGCCGAGGAACCCTTGCGGATTGAGCGGCAGGTGGCCCTGCAGGCGCAGCATCGCGTAGGTGACCAGCATCGAGATCGCGCTGAAGGCGAGCAGCGCGAGCGCGTACTGCGACCAGCTCTGTTCGCGCTTGTCGCTGGCGCCGATGAGCCGCAAGAGGAGGCGCTCGACCGCGCCCAGCGTGCGCGGAAGCGGCTGCGCCTCGCCCTCGAAGACGCGGAAGAGATAGCCGCCCACGGGTTTGGTGCAGGCGAGGATGATCGCGCAGAACACGAGCAGCTGGAGCCAACCGGAGAGCGTCATGGCCTAGAACCTCTCCGGGCGGATCAGCGCGTAGACGAGATAGCCGGCGATGAGCACGCAGAGCGCGAGCCCCACCGCGTAGTCGGCGGTCATGGTGGCCTCCATCAGAGCCGCTCGAGCGCGCGCGTGTAGAGCGCGCAGCCGGCGAAGAAGACAAGCGTGACGGCGATGACAACGAGATCGAGCACGGGACCTCCGCGAGATGCAGCGAGGGGAGTGCTGCATCGGGCGTGCCCGATTCGGCGCGAGCGCTCAGAGGGAGCGCGCGGGCAGACCCTTGCAAATTGCAATCAGGGGTCGCGCACACTTTGCGAATTGCAGGCACGCGCGCAGCGATGGGTCCCACCAACCGAACCACGCGATGGCCCTGCTCCGCCAGGATTTGGTACGAGGGCACCATGAAAAAGATCGCGATCGGGATTCTGCTCGGGGTTCTCCTCGTCGTCGCCAGCGGCGCGCTCTTCGTCGCGATGGGAGGCATGCCGGTCGCGACCGCGGGCAAGCCGCTGCCGTTCGAGCGGCTCATCGCTGGCATCTCGCTGCACGCCGCGCTGAAGCACGAAGAGGACAAGCCGGCGCCGTTCGCTGCCGACGAAGCGCACCTGCTCTCCGGCGTCGCCGTCTACCGCGCGCAGTGCGCCGTCTGCCACTCGCTGCCAGGCCAGCCGCCGGGCCCTATCGCCAGCGGCCTCTTTCCGCGCCCGCCGCAGCTGTTCAAGGCCCACCACGATGTGGTCGGCGTGAGCGACGACCCGGTCGGCGAGACGTATTGGAAAGTGAAGAATGGAATCCGCCTCACCGGCATGCCCGGATTCGCCGGCGGTCTCACCGACACGGAGATGTGGGAAGTGAGCCTGCTGCTGCAGCAGGCGGACAAGCTGCCTGCGAATGTCCAGGCCGCGCTGCACTAAGAGCACATCGACAACACTCCCGGCGCGCCGCGCGCGGCTGGGCGTCATGTGCCGTTCGAACAAATTGTTCGACTATCGATAGCTTCGATTCTCCGACATAACTTTCTTGCAGCTTCGCCGGCGTGCGAGAGGGGCCGCCACTCGAGGCGCGAGGGAAAAGCTGCTGGCTCGGGAGTTGCGGATATCCCGTGCATGCGCTTGCATCCCACCGCACGAGTTGGCTCGCTCGTCGTCGCTGCGCTGGCGCTCGCGCACGCGGCGCGCGCCGACGATCTGCAGCTGCCCGCGGCGATCTCCTCCGCGGACGGGCTCGCGGAGTATCCGCCGCTCCCCGCCCGGCTGACGCTGCCCGAGGCGCTGGAGATCTATCGCCAGCGCGGCTACGACCTGCTCCTCGCCGACGCGGCGATGCTCAACGCCGACGGCAACCTGCGGTCGGCGGCCCAGGTGGCAAACCCGACCGCGGGGTTCACCTACGGCCGCAGCTTTGGCCCCATCGCCGCCTCTGCGCCCGACGCGTTTGCCGGCAGCCTGGGCGACAGCGCCGCCATCCTCGACGCGCTGGTGATCGGCAAGCGGCGCCTGCGCATCGAGGTGGCGCAAGCCGCGCTCGACGCCCAGAAGATGAGCCGCGCCGACGCAGAGCGCACGCTGGTATCCGCGTTCAAGCAGCAATGGGTCGCTTGCGTGGCGGCGCAGCGGCAGCTCGACGAGAACGAGAAGATCCTCCGGTCTCAGCAGGAGACTCTCGCGCTCATCGAGACCCGCTATCGCGCAGGCGCGGCCTCCGAGGTGGATACCTCCAGCCAGGCGACGGCGACTTACGAGGCCGCGCAGCAGGTCGAGATCGCCCGGCAGGCCTCAGAGCAGGCCAAGGCGGGGCTGGCCTTCCTGCTCGGCGTGCGCGGCGCGACACCGACGTTCGAAGTCGGCCTGGATCTCTTCAGCGCGCCGCTGCCCGAGCAGCTGCACGATGGCGCCGAGACGTCGCTGCGCGGACTCGCGGCCTCGCAACGGCCCGACGTCGCCTCGCAACGTCACCAGGTCGCCTCGGCCGATGCATCGCTGCGCCTCGCCAGGCGACAGCGCATGCCAGATGTCGCGCTCGGCGTCGGCTATGCGCAGCAGGGGCCGGCGAACAGCGCGCTTTCACCGCCCACCGTCTCCATCGATCTCTCGGTGACGCTGCCGCTCTTCTATCAACAGCAGGGCGAAGTCACGATGGCCGTGGCGAATCTACGCACCCAGCAAATCACTCTCGCCAAGCTGGAAGCGCAGGTGCTCAGCGACGTGGACACGGCCTGGTCCGCGTTCAGCGCGGCGCGGAAACGCCGTGAACGGCTCGAAGGCGGATATCTCGCGCAATCCAAGCTGGCCGCCGATCTCACGCGCATCCAATACGAGAAAGGGGCCGCCTCGCTCGTCGATTACCTTGTCGCCGAGCGCGGCTATATCGCCACCGTCCAGGAATATGTGCAGTCGATGAACGACGTCTGGACCGCCGTATTCCAGCTCGAGGCGGCCATCGGAAAGGAGCTCAAGTCATGAAGGCTCTTTGCAATGCCACGATCGGAGTAGTCGTGTTGTGCGCGCTCACATTTTCCCCGGCCGCGCAGGCGATCAGCCCGCACACGACGCATGCCGGTCAGCACACGCTGGCCTCGCCTCTCTCGACCCGCGCCGGCTTGCCCGCCCGCGGACACCGCGCCGCCAGCAGCGCGGCCGCGAGCCCCTTCGCTCCGCCGCGAGCGCACCGCGCGGCGGCTCACCCAGCGAGCCGTCGGTGAGCGTGCGATTGGCTGCCATGGGTTGTGCGTTGGCGCTCACCGCTTGCGGCGCGCGACGGCTGGCTCCCGGCGAGGGAGGCGCCCCGCCCGTGCCCACGCCCGGCGAACCCAATTCGCAGATCACCATCGCGCCCGTCGAGGAGCAGATCGTCGGGCGCGCCATCGTGAGCAGCGCGCGCATTGTCTTCGACGAGAACCGCATTGCACACGTCTTCTCGCCGGTGACCGGTCGAGTCACCAAGATCGTCGCACAACTCGGGGACAAGGTGCGCAAAGGCCAGACTCTGGCGATCATTACTTCGCCGGATATGGGCAATGCCGTCTCCGACGTGAACAAGGCCCGGCCCGCGGTGGTCCAGGCCGACAAGGAGCTCAAGCGGCAGCAAGAGCTGTACGGCGCCCACGCGGGGCCGCTGCGCGATCTCGAAGCGGCACAAAGCGCCTACGACCAGGCGGTCGCGGAGCTCCAGCGCGCCACCGAGAAGCTGCAGCTGCTGATGCGCGAACTCCACACAGACAATGTCACGCAGACATTCCCGCTCGTCTCGCCCATCGACGGTGAGGTCGGCGCGCGCCAGATCAATCCAGGCGCGGACGTGCAAGGCATGTACAGCGGGGGCGCAACTCAAGAGCTGTATACGATCGGCCGCCAGGACTCGCTCTGGGTGCTCGCCGATATCTACGAGCAGGATCTGGCCCGCGTGAAGATCGGCGCCCCCGTCGAGGTCACCACCGTCGCCTACCCCGACCGGACCTTCCACGGCCGGGTCGATTGGATCTCCAACTCTCTCGATCCTGTGATGCGCACCGCGGCCGTCCGCTGCACGCTCGAGAATCCAGGCTTGATTCTCAAATCACAAATGTACGCGACGGTATCGATCGAGACCGAGGGAAAGGCGACGCTCGCCATTCCGCGCAGCGCGGTGCTGCACTTTGGCGACAAGCAGATGGTGGTCGCGGTCGACTCCGTTGGAAATCACTATGTTCGAAAGCCGGTGATTCTCGACGAAGACCAGGCGGGCGATTGGGTCCCGGTGCTGCATGGCCTCGCGGCGCACGATCAGATCGTGACGGCGGGCGCGCTCCTCGTTTCGCAAGCGGTGCAGTGAAATGATCCGGCGCGCGGTCGAGTGGGCGCTCAAGAGCCCTTCGCTGGTCCTGCTCTTTGCCATCGCCGCCCTGGCGATCGGTCTTTGGGCATTCGAAACGCTGGATGTCGAAGCCTATCCGCTGCCCACCCCGCCGTTGGTGGAGGTCATCAGCCAGCCGACGGGATGGAGCGCGGAGGAGGTCGAGCGATATGTCACCGTCCCCACCGAAGTCGGCCTCTCCGGCATGCCGGGATTGGAGACGATCCGCTCGCAATCGATCTTCGGACTCTCTGACGTGAAGTGCTATTTCAAGTGGGGCACCAGCTATGAGAGCGCGCGCCAGGAGGTCATCAATCGACTGGCCACCTGGATCACCCTCCCGCCCGGCATTACCGCGGGGATATCGCCTTGGAATGCGATCGGCGAGGTGTTCCGATACAAGCTCAAAGGCAAGGGCTATACGCTCGCCGAGCTGAAGTCTGCCGAAGACTGGATCTTGGAGAAGAACTGGCGCCAGGTCCCCGGCGTGGTCGATGTCACCAGCTATGGCGGCGAGACAAAGCAGTATCACGTCGATGTCGATCCCATGAAGCTGCGCGGATATGGCCTGACCATCGCGCAGGTGCAGGGCGCGATTGGAAACGCCAATCAGAACGTCGGCGGCGACCGCCTGGTGGTGGGTCAGCAATCGTTCGATGTGCGCGGCATCGGCCTGATCCACGATATCCACGATGTCGAAAAGATCGTGATCGCGGAACAACACGGGACGCCGGTGCGCGTCGCCGACGTCGCGACGGTCCTCCCCGGCCACGCGCCCAGGCTCGGCGTGGTCGGGATCGACGACGAATCCGACGTCGTCCAAGGAATCGTCTTGATGAAGTATGGCGGAGAGACGCTGCCTACCTTGGACGGCATCTATCAGAAGCTCCGCGAAATCCGCGAGAATCACCTGCTGCCGCCGGGAATGGAGGTCGAGGAGTATTACAATCGCGGCGCGCTCACGCGATTGACGACGCACACCGTGGTGCGAAATGCACTCGAGGGAATGCTGCTGGTATCGGTGCTGCTGTTCCTCTTCCTCGGGAGCGGGCGCGCCGCGCTCATCACGGCGTTGAACATTCCCATCGCGCTGATGATCGCGTTCGCGGGGATGAAGTTGTCGGACACCTCCGCGAACTTGATCTCGCTGGGAGCCCTCGATTTCGGAATCGTCGTCGACTCTTCTGTAATCATGATGGAGAACGTCATCCGCCACCTGGGCAGCCACAGCCAGGGGTCGATGCGCGAGCGCATTCTCGCCGCGGCCTCCGAGGTCGGCGGCCCGATGGCGGTATCCACGATGATCATCGCCGCCGCGTTTCTTCCGCTCTTCGTGCTGAGCGGAGCCGAGGGCGTCATCTTCGCCCCCATGGCCCGCACCTACGCCTTCGCCATTGCCGGAGCGATCGTGCTCGCGCTGACGTTGACGCCGGTGCTCTCCTCGAAGCTCCTCAAGCCCGACATGAAAGAAGACGAAGGGCGATTGATGGCCTTCTTTCATCGCCTCTACGACCCGCTCTTCGATCAGGCGTTGCGCCGGCCCAAGCTGGCGATCGCTTTGCGCTGCATCCCCATCTTCGCCTGCGTGGCACTCTTCCCGCTGCTTGGTAGAGAGTTCATGCCCAAGCTCGAAGAGGGTAATTTCTGGGTCCGGGCGACGTTCCCCGTCTCGATCTCCCTCGAGCAGAGCGCCGCCTACGTCCCCAAGATCCGCAACATCCTCCTCGGTTGCCCGCTCGATTCAGCGCAGATCTGCGACGAGAGCCTGCGCAAGCACCCCGAGGTCACCCGCGTGATCTCCCAGCTCGGCCGGCCCGACGACGGAACAGATCTCGCCGGCTTCAACAACCTCGAGCTGTTCGCGCCGCTCAAGCCCTTCGACCAGTGGCCGAAAGGTTTGACCAAGGACGAGTTGACCAACCAGATCACCCAGGAGCTGCAGAAAGAGTTTCCCGGCGTCATCTTCAATTTCTCTCAATACATCTCCGACAACGTCGAAGAGGCCGTCAGCGGCGTGAAGGGCGAGAACTCCGTCAAGGTCGTCGGGCCGGATCTGGCGACCGACGATCAGAAAGCCGCGGAGATCTCGTCGGTGATGGCGGATGTCGCGGGCGTCAAGGATGTCGGCCCGTTCAAGTCGATCGGGCAGCCCGACCTCAAGATCAGCGTCGATCGCGTCGCTTGCTCCCGATATGGCCTCAACACCGGCGACGTCAACGCGGTCATTCAAGCGGCCATCGGCGGTGCGGTGCTCACCCAAGTCTACGAGGGAGAGCAGCATTACGACCTGACAGTGCGCTGGAGCGAGCCCTATCGAAAGAGCATCGACGCGATCCGCCACATCACGGTGCCCACCCCGGATGGCAATTTCATCCCGCTCGCGCAGCTCGCGCGCATCGAGATGGTGGAGGGGCCGTCGGTCATCTACCGGCAGCAGGGATATCGATATGCACCGGTGAAGTTCTCGGTGCGCGGGCGCGACCTGGCGACGACGATTGAAGACGCGCAGCGGCAGATCGCCCAGCGGGTCCAGCTGCCTTATGACACGCACCTTGTTTGGGAGGGTCAGATCAATGAAATGCACCAGGCCTTCTCGCGGCTGGCGGTCATCATCCCGCTGACGTTGCTCTTGATCATGATGCTGGTCTATCGGGCGGTGGGAAACGTCCTCGACCTGCTGATCATCCTGATTGATATCCCGGTGGCGTGCACCGGCGGCGTGCTCGCGCTGCTGTTGACCGGGACCCATTTCTCCGCCTCCGCGGCGATGGGATTCGTCTCGGTGTTTGGCATCGCCATCCAGGACGCGCTGCTGCTGGTCACCTATTTTCAACAGCTCCATTTCAAGGAGGGTATGCCGGTCGAGCAGGCGGCGCGCCTGGCGTCGGAGCGCCGCTTCCGGCCTGTCTTGATGACCACGCTGGTCGCGACGTTTGGTTTGCTCCCGGCGGCGCTGTCGCACGGCATTGGCGCGGACACGGTGCGCCCGCTGGCCATCGTCGTGATCGGCGGCTCCCTGGAGCTGGCCGTCCTGACGCGCGTGCTGCAGCCGCCGCTGCGCGTGCTGGCCTACAACTGGCTGGAGCGGCGCAAGCGCGCTTCCCCGCTCGACGGCGGGGTTGCGATTCCTCCGGTGCAGGCATGAAGAGCCCTCCACAGGAAGCGCTGCTCGACTCGGTCGACGCGGCGATGCGAGCGCTGTTGACGAGCGCGGAGCGGGTCGCCGAGCGGCGCGAGCTCCCGGTGCGCATACACGGCGAGCTCGGCAGCGGCAAAGAAGTCCTCGCGCGATTCATCCACGAGCACACCCCCGGGGCCTCCGATGGACCGTTCATTACGTTCGCTTGCGCGGGGCTCAGCGAGGAGGCGCTTCGCGTGGGTCTCTTTGGCGCGGAGGCGCGCGCCTGCGAAGGGGCCACGCCGGGCGCCGTCGAGCAGGCCGCTGGAGGCACTCTCTATCTGGAGGATATCGGCGAGCTTCCCATGCGGCTGCAGCTCGAGCTGCTCCTGGTCTTGAAGACGAATCGCTTTCGCCGGCTCGCGGGCGCGCGCGATCTGCCTCTTGACGCGCGGCTGATCGCCGGCTCGGTGCACGACCTGACCCAAGCGGCGCGCGTCGGCTCCTTCCGCGCGGATCTCTTCCATCGACTCGATGTATTTCGCCTGGCCATCCCGCCCCTGCGCAGCCGGCGCGACGACATTCTTCCTCTGGCGAGATGGTTCATTGAGCAATTCTCCCGCCAGTGGGTGCGCCCACCCACGCAGCTCACCCGGGAAGCCGAGGAGTTGCTGGCTGCCTATGAATATCCGGGCAACATTCGCGAACTGCGCAACATGGTGGAGAGCGCGTTGATCGCGGAGCGCGGCGACCGACTGGGGCCATCGTCGTTGTCGCTCGGAACCGCAGCCACGCGCGACGACGCATTCTTCGCCATCTATCTCGACCGCGGCGACACACCGCCGACGATGGCCGAAATCGAACGCCTCTATTTGGAGCGAGTGTTGAAGTACGCCAAAGGCAACCGGTCTGAAGTCTCGCGCATACTCGGCATCTCCTATCCGACGGTTGCGCGCAAGCTCGCCGATATCTAGATGCGATTTCGCCGCCAGGCCGTGCAAGTCCGCCACGGCGACGAGGGGACCAGCGCGCAGGGACGCCCCGATCCGTTCGCAGCTCGCCGCGCCTTGCCCCGCGACGGCGCGTTCGCTCCCCGGGTCGGCACGTCTGCGCTCGGTCTTTGCTGCACGCGCCGCGGCCCCCCCGAGCGCGAAGGCATCCCGAGCCCCAGTGCCGCCTCTCGGCGCCGCGAGCCGACATACCCGCCAGAGAGCCCGGGACAACCGCGGGCAGCGCTCAGCACGCGGGCGGCCGCAGCGCCGCCAGTCGCCTCTCGCGCTGGCTTGCACCCGACCCCTGGGGCAAGGGCGAAGTTCTTGACTTCAGCCCGCCGAGGAAGTAGCAAAGCGCCCCGATTGTTCCTCGGTAGCTCAGTTGGCAGAGCAGCGGACTGTTAATCCGCGGGTCGTTGGT